>RCNE010000426.1_pt1 | contig 22735 bp, 19 predicted proteins | sample 2041361 | NCBI WGS metagenome assembly RCNE01 (sample SAMN09708229, study PRJNA481090) | Marine sediment metagenome, whole genome shotgun sequencing project.
CATAAAGAGGGTTATCAGGAACATGATTCTGACATGCGTCATTTTAGTGATGAAGAAGTGGCTGAAATGTATGAAAATTTCCCACCACCGGAGAAGTGGAATAACTGGATAGAATTTGACCCCAAGGCATGGCCCAAAAAGAAGAAAACAAATTATCAAATTGTTCCAACTACCTGCTTCAACTGTGAAAGTGCCTGTGGTTTAACCGCATTTATAGATAAATCATCAGGAGAGATCAAAAAGTTTGAAGGCAACCCTTATCATCCTGGAAGTCGTGGCAGAAACTGTGCGAAAGGACCTGCTACCATCAATCAGGTAAACGATCCTGATCGTATTTTATTTCCGCTTAAGCGCAAAGGGAAACGCGGTGAAGGAGAATGGGAACGAATTTCCTGGGATGAGGCTCTGGATACCATTGCCGACAGAATCAGAAAAGCCTTAAAAGAAGACAGACATAATGAAATAGCTTATCACGTTGGAAGACCCGGTCATGAAGGTTTTATGAATTGGGTATTGCCATCATGGGGTATTGACGGCCATAATTCTCACACTAATATCTGCTCTTCCGGAGCGCGATTTGGCTATAATCTGTGGTACGGGTATGACAGACCTTCACCAGATCATGCCGAGGCCAAATTTATATTACTGATTTCTGCCCATCTGGAATCAGGACATTATTTTAATCCCCATGCCCAACGGATCATTGAAGGAAAAATGAAAGGAGCCAAATTGGCTACGATGGATCCCAGATTATCAAATACAGCTTCTATGAGTGACTATTGGATGCCTTCGTATCCTGGAACCGAAGCTGCTGTCCTTTTGGCTATGGCCCTTATCATACTTGAAAAGAAATTATACAACCGAGCTTATCTTGAAAATTGGACCAATTGGCAAGAATATCTTTCAGCCAAACATCCTGATAGAGACGTCACTTTTGAAAATTATATTCAAGCTATGAAGGAGGAATACAAAGAATTCACTCCCGAATTTGCCGAAAAGGAATCAGGCGTAAAAGCGGATATGATCCGTGAAATCGCTGTAAAAATAGGGGAAGCCGGTGAACGGTTTGCCAGCCATAACTGGAGAAGTGCAGGAGCGTCAAATCTTGGAGGATGGGCAGTGGCTCGCTGCCTTCATTTTCTAACGGTCCTCACAGGAGCTGTGGGTGCGAAAGGAGGAACTTCTCCTAACTCATGGAACAAGTTCAAACCTGAAGTCCCAAACCCTCCAAAACCGCAAAAAAAATGGAATGAATTGCATTTTCCTAAGGAATATCCTCTGGCTTTTTTCGAAATGAGTCAATTGCTGCCTCATTTTCTTAAGGAAGGCAGAGGAAAAATGGACGTTTACTTTTCAAGAGTGTTTAATCCGGTTTGGACCTATCCTGACGGATTTACCTGGATGGAAATGTTTATGGATGAATCAAAGTTTGGCCTGCACACTGCCTTAACTCCTACTTGGAACGAAACAGCATTTTTTGCTGACTTTGTATTACCTATGGGGCTGGCACCCGAGCGCCACGACATTAATTCCTATGCCACACACGGTGGAACCTGGGTAGCTTTCAGACAACCTGTATTAAGGGAAGCAGCCAGAAGAAATGGAACTCCGGTTCAATATACCTATGAAGCGAACCCTGGAGAAGTTTGGGAAGAAGATGAGTTCTGGATCGAATTGAGCTGGAGAATTGATCCCGATGGTAGTATGGGAATTCGGAAACATTTTGAATCTCCAAAACGTCCGGGAGAAAAAATAACGATTGAAGAATACTATCAATATATATTTGAACGAATCAAAGGATTACCTGAAGTTGCAAAAAAAGAAGGAATATCAGAATTTGAATATATGTCAAAGTATGGAGCCTTCGAAATTGAAAAAGGAGAGTCTTACAAAATGAATGAGACTATTTTGAGCAAAGAACAGTTGAAAGGATCAGAAGTTGATACCAAAAACGACGTTATTAGAAAGAACGGTAAAGATATCGGGGTCATGATCAACGGACAGGCTATGGTTGGTTTTCCAACCCCTTCGAGGAAAAATGAATTCTATTCTCAAACCATGGTAGACTGGAACTGGCCAGAATATTCAACGCCTACGTATATCAAAAGTCATATCCACAATGATGTATTAGACAAATCCAAAGGTGAATACGTTCTGGTCCCTACTTTCAGACTGCCAACTCTTATTCATACAAGATCAGGGAATTCGAAATGGCTGGTGGAAATCTCAAATAGAAATCCAATATGGATGCATCCTGAAGATGCCGCTAAATGGGATTTTAAAACTGGCGATCTGGTAAAAATGAATACTGATATTGGCTATTTCGTTGATAAAGTTTGGGTAACCCAGTCGATGAAACCCGGAGTTGTGGCTTGTTCTCATCACATTGGAAGATGGCGCAGGGAACAAGACTCTGTTGGAAATCGATGGGCTACAAATACTGTTGAAATTGAAAACAAGACTTCAGGAAAATGGAAGATGAGTACAAAACGAGGAATTAAACCTTTTGAATCAAGTGATAAAGATTCAAAAAGGATTTTTTGGAAAGACGGAGGAGTACATCAGAATATCACCCACGCCGTTCATCCTGACCCGATCAGTGGCATGCATACCTGGCATCAAAGGGTAAGAATCGAAAAGCCCGGACCGGAAGATCACTATGGTGATATTTTTGTCGATACAGACAAATCTCATGAGATTTATAAGGAATGGCTGTCGCTGACGCGTCCTGCACCAGGTCCTGATGGTTTGAGAAGACCCTTATGGTTTAAAAGGGCGTTTAGACCTGATGAATCTACTTATTATGTTAAAGAAAGCCAAAAATAGACTCTAAAAGTGGAAAATTTCTATATTTGCCGGTTGAAACCAATTAAAAAAAGAAAATGAATAAATTTGCTTATTTCCTGGTTGCATTGGCCATAGTATCCTGCAAGACTGAACCGAAAGATTATGTTGTGATCTCTGGTAAAATAACCGACAAGAACAGTGATTCTGTAGTAATCAAAAACAAAACCTATTCTAAAACCATTACAGTAAATGAAGATGGAACTTTTAATGACACCTTGAAGGTGGAGCCTGGGGTTTATTCTTTTTATGATGGAGGAGAATCTACTTCTGTTTACTTAAAAAACGGATTTGACCTTGCCATGACTTTGGATACAAAAATGTTTGACGAATCGATTACATTTAGTGGAAATGGAGCAGAGCATAGCAATTTTTTAGCCGAAAAATCCCTTTTACAAGAAAAATTACTGGATCTTGATGAACTCATGGCTTTAGATTCTCTGGCTCGTGAAGAGAAATTTATATCAATAAAAAATGACCTGAGCAATTTTTATAATTCAGCAGAAAACATTGACACATCAATTGTTAATAGCGGTTTAAAAAGTATTGATCCAATGCTTAGTTCCTACAAAAAATACCTGAATAATGATCTGGCCATGAAAAGAGAACTTCCAAAAGGAGCCTTATCTCCGGCTTTTGTGGAATATGAGAATATTAATGGCGAAAGAACTTCACTATCAGACCTTAAGGGAAAATATGTCTATGTTGATGTTTGGGCTACCTGGTGCGGACCATGTAAAGCGGAAATTCCTTCCTTGAAAAAAGTAGAAAAAATGTATCACGGAAAGAATATTGCTTTTGTGAGTGTTTCTATTGATGATGACAGGTCTCACGGCGGATCTTGGGAAAAGGCAAATGAAGATTGGAAAAAAATGGTTGAAGAAAAGGAATTAGGAGGTATTCAATTATTTGCTCCTAAAGGATGGAAATCTGATTTTGTTACAGATTACAGAATTAATGGAATCCCCAGGTTTATACTTATTGATCCTGCAGGAAATATTGTAAGTGCGAGTGCTCCAAGACCCTCAAGCGATGAACTCATCAAACTTTTTGACGAGGAAAACATCTAGCAGATCGTGTAATTGATAAAATAAAAAAGAGTTTTTTACAAACTTCTAACGAGAGATAAAATGTTGTTTTGGAGTCAGGCAATTCGATGAGAATGAGCCTGACTACATTGCGTGTTTTTTTGCATTTTATCTTTTATTTAATCAATACCTAAAGTTCATGCTACAAAGACTATTTCCATTTTTAATCTGGTTGCCTTTGGCAAAAAAATCTTGGAAGGATGATTTGATAGCAGGATTCACAGGAACGATTATTGTAATTCCTCAGGCCGTTGCTTTTGCTATTATCGCTGGTTTACCTCCTGTTTATGGTTTTTATACGGCCATGATAACCCCTATTATTGCCGCATTATTTGGGTCTTCCTACCACCTTATTTCCGGTCCGACCACGGCAATTTCAATCGTAGTTTTTGCTACTGTCAGTGAAATGGCAGATGCAACAACTGACATTGAAAATTATGTTGCCCTTACCCTAGTCTTAACCTTTATGGCTGGTTTTATTCAGTTTGCAATGGGCCTTGCAAGGATGGGAAAGTTGGTAAATTTTGTTTCGCATTCGGTCATTATTGGTTTTACGGCAGGGGCGGGAGTATTGATCGCATTCAAGCAACTTGAACATGTATTTGGATTAGAGATCCCCAGAGGGAGCTCGTTCTACACCATTTTAAAAACAATTGTTTTAAACATTGATCAAACGAATTGGTATGTTTTCTTTGTAGCCATAGGAACAATGCTGATTGCCATTCTCATTAAAAATTTTATAAAGCCTCTTTCCAGGTTTTATATGCTCATCGCCATGGTTCTTGGTAGTATTCTTGCCTATTTTTTAGGTGGCGAGGCCAATGGAATAGAAAATGTTGGTAAGATTCCATCGAGTTTACCGCCTTTTAGAGTTCCTGAATTTTCAGTAGCAAGGGTTCAGGAATTGAGCACGGGAGCCCTGACTTTGGCCTTATTAGGATTGATTGAAGCTGTGGCCATTGCCAGGTCAATCGGATTGTCTTCTCATCAGAGAATTGATGGCAATCAGGAATTCAAAGGACAGGGATTATCAAATATTGTCGCCAGTTTTTTTTCTAGCTATATGGGATCCGGTTCGTTTACAAGATCAGGGGTGAATTATCAGGCGGGAGCCAAAACCCCTATGTCAGCCATATTTGCCGCAATTTTCCTGATGATTGTTTTATTACTATTCTCTCAATATGCTTCCTTTCTACCCAAATCAGCCATGGGAGGTATCATTTTACTTGTGGGTTATAACCTCATTGACTTTCATCATATCAAACAGGTGATCAAAAGTAGTGGAAGGGAGCTAATAGTTTTAGGGACGACCCTATTTGGGGCACTATTCTTTGAACTTGAAACAGCTTTATTTTCAGGTATTGGACTTTCCTTATTCTTTTATTTGGAAAAAACGGCCAAACCGAATATTGCCATTCTCGGCACCTCAAGGAATCATCGGTTTATAAATATCATTCGAGATCCGGAAGTCAAAGAATGTCCACAACTTAAAATTGTCCGCATAGATGGTTCCATTTATTTTGGTGCCCTTGAAGTCGTCTCTGAATTTTTTTCCAATCTATATGATAAAGGGGATGTAAAACATGTACTGATTATTGCGAAGGGGATCAATTTTATTGACCTTGCCGGGGCAACCTGGCTGGCATTTGAAGCTAAAAAATGGCAGGATAACGGGGGAGGTATATATTTTAGTGGCTTAAAAATCGTAAGCCAGCAAATCCTTAAAAAAGGAGGATTCAGGGATGAAATAGGGGAAGAACATTTTTATGTGGATAAACCTACTGCGATTCGCGAAATCTTCGCTAAGCTTGATAAAAGCATTTGTGACACTTGTAAAGTTCGTATCTTTCATGAATGTTAACACTCACTTTTATATCAACACAATAGAACTTCAACTCATTTATTTTCAATAGCTTATGCGTGTAAAGGAGCATATCCCCATCTTGCAATGGTTGCCAAATTATAAGAGAAGTTGGTTAAAAAGTGATTTGTTCGCCGGAATGACTATTGGGGTTATCCTTATTCCTCAAGGAATTGCCTACGCCATTATTGCGGGTCTTCCCCCTATTTACGGTCTCTATACTGCCATGATCCCACAAATAGTCTATGCGATTTTGGGAACTTCCAGACAACTTGCAATTGGTCCTGCTGCAATGGATTCATTGATCGTTGCCTCAGGAATTAGTGCACTTGCCGCCATTGGATCAGAACACTTTATAGTATTAGCAGTATTACTCGCATTTATGGTTGGCTTTTTTCAACTTCTTTTTGGTATTTTCCGTCTAGGCTTTATAGTTAATTTTTTATCAAAGCCGGTCATAAGTGGCTTCACTTCAGGCTCAGCAATTATCATTGGAATGAATCAGTTTGGAAACCTTTTAGGACTGGATCTCGACCGGAGCAATCAAATGCATATTTTGTTCCTGGAAATGATTCATAAATTTTCGGATGTACACTGGCCAACAGCATTAATCGGAATACTCTCCATCATCCTGATTTCAGGTATCAAAAAAATCAGTAAAAAAATCCCTGCATCCTTAATTATTGTAGTACTTGGAATTCTTATCGTTTTTTCTTTCCGTCTTGACTTTAAAGGGATTATGATTTTAGGAGATATCCCCAGAGGACTGCCTGAATTTACTATTCCGTCCTTTGATAGGGCCTTACTGGAAGAAATTTCAGGGCTTGCCTTAACCCTTGGTCTTATCGGTTTTATGGAAGCCATTTCTATTGCCAAATCCATAGAGGTAAAACACAATAATTATCAAGTAAACGCCAACAAAGAATTAATCGCTTTGGGTGTTGGAAATATGGTCGGATCCTTCTTTCAAACCTATCCTGCCACAGCAGGATTTGCCAGAACGGCAGTAAATGACCAATCAGGAGCCAAGACCCCCCTATCCTCGCTTATAGCCGCCTTTATTATTGCTTTGTCTTTATTATTTCTGACACCAGCCTTTTTCTTTTTACCAAAAGCAGTGCTCGCTGCTATTATTATTGTTGCCGCTTTCAGCCTGTTGGATTTTTCCATGCCCAAAAACTTACTAAGCTATAACAGGAGGGATCTGATTATACTGAACAGTACTTTGCTCATTACGGTTTTTGTGGGTATAAAGGAGGGTATCCTCTTTGGCATTATCCTTTCCCTGGTTATGTTGATTTATAAAACAACCAAACCCCATATGGCTGTGCTTGGCAAAGTACCGGGTACTCATTTTTACAGAAATGTAAAACGGTTTAATGAGGTCATCATTCAGGAAGAGATCCTGATTGTGAGATTTGATGCTCAATTGTATTTTGCCAATATTCAATACTTCAAAGATAAACTTAAAGAATTTGCAATGGAAAGAGGTCCGGAACTCAAATTGCTAATCATTGATGGCGAAAGCTTAAATGAGCTAGACAGCAGCGCTATTTATGCCCTTGATGAAGTACATGACTATTTTGCATCAAAAGATATTACGCTCGTTTTCACCGGTCTGAAGGGCCCTGTAAGAGATACCTTGGTAAAATCCAAGCTCATGAAAAAAATTCGGTACGATCATTGCTTTATGAGTATTCAGAAAGCTGTTGATTGCTACAAAGAAAACTGCTTTGAGCTACCCAAACGATATAGTTTTCAGGAATATACAAAACAATCCAATCGTTAAAAAAGGGGAGTAATCCGGTAACATGTGTTACATATGATAATTCCCCTTTCATTAACTTTGAGTAAATTTAAAATAAAAAACAATGAAAGTAGAACAATTATTCACAGGATGCCTGGCTGAAATGGCTTACTATATTGAGTCAAATGGAGAAGCTGCTGTTATTGATCCTCTTCGCGAGACCGAACCATATCTAAGAATGGCGGAAGCTGATAACGCTCAAATAAAATATGTGTTCTTAACTCATTTTCATGCAGATTTTGTTTCCGGACAATATGACTTAGCTCAAAAAACTGGAGCTAAAATCATTTTTGGACCAAATGCTACTGCAGAATATGATATTTATAATGGTAAAGATGGGGAAGAATTCCCGCTTGGTGAAGGTAAAATAACCTTGTTACATACTCCCGGGCATACTATGGAATCGTCTTCATATTTAATTACTGATCAAGAAGGAAACACACCTTATGTATGTACAGGTGACTGTTTATTTATAGGTGATGTTGGAAGACCTGATTTAGCAGTAAAACAAGGTAAATTAACAGAAAAAGATTTAGCTGGATTCTTATTTGATTCACTTCGAAATAAGATTATGACACTTCCTGATGATATCATTGTATATCCAAATCATGGAGCAGGTTCGGCATGTGGTAAAAATATGAGCAGTGAAACTTTTGACACCTTAGGTAATCAAAAGAAAACTAATTATGCTCTTCGTGCAGATATGACAAAGGAGGAATTTATTGTTGAAGTGACTACAGGTTTAAAACCACCACCACAGTATTTCCCAAATAATGTCAGAATGAATAAGACAATCAATACAAGTATTGAAGACATTTTACATAAAGGAACAACACCTCTGGATGCTGTAACTTTTAAAGAATTAAGTGAACAAAAAGATATTCTGGTTGTTGATACACGTAATAAAGAATTATATGCTGAAGAAGGAACAGTTCCCGGAGCTTGGTATATTGGTATTGATGGTAATTTTGCTCCTTGGGTTGGAGCTCTTATTAAAGACATCAACCAGAAAATTATTTTTATTGCTGATAGTGAAAATAGAGTGAATGAAATTGTAACGCGCTTCTCTAGAGTAGGCTATGACAATACAATGGGTTATTTAGAAGGTGGATTGTCAAATTGGAAAAGCCATGGTTTTGAAACAGATATGATTGGTTCAATATCTGCACATTTATTTGCGGAGAAATTGGCTAATGTTGAAATGGAAAAACCCGTTGATGTGCGTAAAGAATCTGAGTATTTATCAGAACATGTCGTAGGTGTTGAAAATTTCCCACTGGATTTTATTCATGATAATTTCGCCGAAATAGATATTGATAAAGAATATTTCTTGTACTGCGCCAGTGGCTATCGCTCTCTGATTGCGGCCTCCATATTTATGGCTAATGGAGTAGAAAAAGTAACAGATGTTAGAGGCGGATTTAAGGATCTCAAGGAAACTGAAGCCCCGATGACAGATTATGTTTGTCCCACCACATTATTATAATGTGGATTGATTAGATAGTAAAGGGAGTTTATACTCCCTTTTTTTATGTAACATTGTAGACAAAGAAAACAAAAGCAAAATAATGAAATTCAAGAGTTCAAAAATAGTATTAATCGCTATGTTATGCATAAGTCTGGCATCCTGCGGTCAGAAACAAAATGAGAATTCCACAGCTCAGGATTCAGCTTCTAAAATTTCACTGATCTCTCCGGAAGCGTTAAACAGCGCTAACAAGGATATCCTTCTAATCGATGTTAGAACACCAGAGGAATATGCCTCAGGCCATCTTGAAAATTCGATCAATATTAATTTCAGAGCCGGAAACTTTAAGGACTTAATAGCCGAACTTGACACAAATCAGGACGTTTATGTTTATTGCAAGGTTGGAGGAAGAAGTGCAAGTGCGGCCAGGTTGATGGAAGATATGGGTTTTAAAAAAATCTATGACCTTAAAGGAGGAATCATGCAATGGGAAAAGGATGGCTTTAAAAAAGTTAACTAAAACAATGAGACATGCATAGAATAGCTGTTTTTTTTCTTCTTTCGATGCTTCTGATCTCATGCAACACACCCTTGTCTGATAAAGAGGTTGATGCGTATAGGGAAAAAGGATTATTGATTTCAAAAAGCACGGGTACGGAATTGTCTGGGACATTGACAAAAAAAATGAAATCCGGAGGGCTTGTTGAAGCTGTTGAATTTTGTAATTCTGCTGCACTTCCCCTTACACAACAAATGTCTGATACGCATGGCGCGGCCATAAAAAGAACCTCTTTGAAAATAAGAAACCCCCTGAATAAACCTTCTGAAAATGAAGTGGCAATTCTCAAGGAATTTCAGGCGAATTTGGATAGGGGTATTTCTCTTGATCCCATTGTCAGACTAGACCAAAACAGAATTCCAAACTATTATGCCCCCATTTTTGTAGAAAAAAAATGTTTAATTTGTCATGGAAGGCTTGATCAGGAACTTTCAAGAGCTGCTGATTCCATCATCAAATCTCGTTACCCAAATGACCTTGCAACAGGTTTTAAGGAAGGTGATCTAAGAGGTGTCTGGAGCATTTCATTTTCGAAACCCAATTCATAACCCTTCAGTTCTATTGACAAATCTATGAGGTCTCTATCGTTTGGAAATTTCTTTCAAAAGTTGTGTTCATTATTGTTAAACAAGAACCTAATAATATTTCTTAAAATTATTAAATCCTCCTATTTCTTAAAATTTAAGATTTACTCCTAACAAAAAATTCAATTCGGCCTGAGGATAGTATCCTGCTCCGGTTATCGTTGTTACCTGATCAGGATCGGTCCAGGTATCATCATAGGTAAAGAAATATCCATTGGACACATATTTGGCGTTAAAAAGGTTATTGACCAAACCACTGAATACTACCGATTTCAACAATTTGTTGATGGTGATCTCATATCTAACCTGAAGATCATTAACAAAATAAGCTTCGAGTTTCGATGCTTCCAATTCAATATTACTCATATATTGATCTCCAACATATTTGGAAAGCCAACTAATTTTTAAATTGTGTAAAGGTTCATAAACAAAATTACTTCCGGCGATAAAACTTGGTGAAAAAGCAAGGTTCGTATTTCCAAAATTGGTCAGTTCCCCATCAAATTCATAATACTTGTCAATATTCTTGTTTGTACTGAAAGCCAAATTAGGTTGCCAAGAAAACTTTTCATTAAATCTGAGAGCAACATCAATCTCCAGCCCTAATCGATAGCTCTTCCCTATATTATCTGCAATGGGATTACCCACATCGTCTATATTACCAGTTAAAACAAGTTGATCGACATAATTCATAAAGTACAGGTTAGTCTTTAACCTGACATTGTCTGAGCTGTAATTCCAGCCCAATTCAAAATCATCCAATGATTCTGGTTTCACATTATTGTTAGCCAAATAATCAGCTCTTTTGGGCTCCTTATGACCCTTGGCATATGATAGAAAGAAGCTGCTTTTATCAAGAAAATAACTCAGCCCAATTTTCGGATTAAAAAAATTATTTTGATCCTCAAGTTTAATATTAACTGGCCCTTCATCGACTCCGTCCACTTCATAATTCACATATCTGTACTGCATATCAGCAAACAGACTCCAACGGTCATTTAAAGAAAAATCTCCTTTTGCATAAACATTGAAATCAGTTTTTTTACCGGTATTCTCATAGAAGCGTTGATCGCCCATTTCGCTGCCGTATTGGGCCCATTTCACTTCTCCAAAATGATCACCATCATATTGATTAAAAGCCCCTCCCAAAATCATATTTACCTTATCAAAGTTCTTAAGAACTGAAAAGGTTGTTCCGTAAAAATCGTTATCCAGCCATTTCCTTTGCACTAAATCAGTTGAATTTATCTCTTCTTCGTCAACGATTATTGGATCAAAACCATAGATGAAAAAATCGGCATCATTTTCATATTGCTCATAAAAACCTCTGCCGTAGGTATAATGAAAAGCTAAGTTTCCTATCCAGTCATTCCCAAAGTCATGATTGATATGCAATTGATAATGATCCTGTTTATAATCATCTACCTGATTATCGTAATATCCGGTTAAAACACCGTTCTCGTCGTAGATCTCCCCGGCCGGATTGTATTTTCTATCAGTGTTGAGGGTTTCTTCATCAATACCATACCAGGCTTGATATGTAATTTCATGACCGCCAAAAGCAATTGCCTTAATCAAGGTTTTTTCACTGAAAAAACTAGCCGACAGATACACAGATCTAAGATCAGACGAAGCCCTGTCTATATATCCATCCGATTGTATTTTAGAAACCCTTCCTGTAAACTCTGATTTAAACTTCCCTTCACTTCCTATGATTCCAGAACCAAATTGTATATTGGCTTTAAGAGTATTAAAGGAACCTCCAGAAAATCCAAGTTCTCCATAGGCCTCCTCACGAATTCCATTGGTTGAAAGGCTCAAACTTGCTCCAAAGGCCCCTGCGCCATTGGTAGAAGACCCAACGCCTCTTTGCAACTGCATACTCTGCGTAGAACTTGCGAAATCAGGCAGATTGACCCAAAATACTCCGTGAGATTCACTGTCATTTATTGGAATACCATTAATCGTTACATTGACCCTTGAAGCGTCACTCCCACGGACTCTTATTCCGGTATACCCAATTCCATTACCGGCATCAGATGTAGAAACCACATTGGGCAAAAAATTTAATAAAACAGGAATATCCTGCCCAAGGTTTCTGGATTCAATTTCCTCTTTTGTGATGTTACTCCTAACAAATGGTGCTTTGTCATCTACCCTTGTGGCCTTTACCAACACCTCATCAAGATTAATGGTGTCATTTAAAATACTCTTTTCCTGTGTGTATGCGGCAATTGAAGCACACATGATAAAAAAAACAACAAGTTGTTTCATTCTATGTTCCCAAATGGGATAATTAAGTTTGTGAAAATCGAATCAAAGAGGTGAAATTCGAATGGATATACTCAGATTTTCTGTTTTGTCGAAAATCTTGTCCCTAAACAGCATTATCTGTTCCAGGTTCAACGGGTTTAATCTCAGCCTATATTGGGCACCCCTTTTAAGATCATTGCAAATGTAACTAACAATTGCCAATTAAAAAATCATATTTTGCACATTAGTCAAATTTGGGCTTTTGACGCAGTGACTTCCTTATTCCATGCTTTTTTTTTGCTTCCATTCTTCGGGCTCTTTCCCATTTGCTAACCTTGGTTGGAACTCTTTTTTTAGACTTTTTTAGCGTGTTTTCAAGTATTGACAACAAGCGATCTGTTACAATTTGTTTGTTTCTATGCTGACTTCTACTCTCGTCACAAGTCAAACTCATTTGATTTTTCTTGTTCAGTTTTCCCGAAAGTTTTTCGAATAATCTAATCCTTTCCATCTCAGTAATGGCCTGAGAGTTTTCTAAATCAAACAGAATAACCGCTTTTGAAGAAACTTTATTCGCGTGCTGTCCTCCGGGACCCCCTGATCTGGTATAGGTGAAGGTTACTTCGCTCAAAAGCTTTTCATTATTCATACTATTGTTATAATTGGCTTGAGTAGCTGTCCAAATTATTTCTTTTCTTCAATACTAAATCGATGGCCTCAATAGCAACCGACATCCTGTTTTTAATACTACCGTTCAATTTGATATAGGGGCGATTATAATGTATCAAAGTGTTCTCAAATGCATCATACATCTCCTTTCTTTGATCAGGACGATCACGCAAATCATCTGCCTCCCAGGGTGTGTCAATATTGGTCAATAAATAAAGATCATACTGATTCTTAAGGGCGTATTTGTCCAGATTAGGATGCACAAATCCGCCATAATATTCCTCAGAATACACCTTGGTTTCCAATAAATCAGTGTCACAAATTAGAATTTTATCTGCCTTTAATGCAAGCTTGTTCTCTAAGGCAATTTGACCCTTGGCGATAGGAATGAGATCAGCATCCTCACAGGTTTTTCTTTCGTTATTCCATTTCTCTTGTAAATATTCTCGGGCAAATTCAGCCACCCATACCGTATTATAGTGCTTGGCCAACAACTCCGACATTGTGGTTTTCCCTGTTGATTCAGGTCCAAATAATACAATTTTAACCAAATTTACTGGTAACTGCTCAAGTGCTTTTTCCATGCTATATATCCATAAATTGCGATAAATGTAAATCCTAAATACTGAAAACTGGTAAAGGCCAGACCTTTGTAAAGATAGAGGGGTACTGAAATGATATCACCCAAAATCCAATAGATCCAATTCTCAATTTTTCTTTTAGCCATCAGCCACATTCCAACAAAGAATATAGCAGTGGTTATTGTATCAACATAGGCGGTCCAGTTGTTCCATTTATCGTTGTAATAATATACAATAAATACAAAAACGATGGTGCCAAGAAAAATAAATACTGATTGCTTTTTCTCCCGATCATTGGTGCGACTTATAGGAGTAACATGAGATGCATCTATTTTTCTTGTCCAAATATACCAGCCGTAAACACTCATGGCAAAATAATAGGCATTGATCATCATGTCGCCAAGAAGCCCCCAGTTATACAATAAATACACAAAAATTGACGTACTGATCATACCGGTTGGAAACACAAAAATCTTGTTTTGCTTTGAATACCAAACCGACATAAAACCAAAAATAACGGCAATGATCTCTAGAATAATATCCAGAGTTTGGTACTCCTGATATTGTTTGAACAGGTAATCAATAATCTGGTCCATGATGACTTCTGTCGTCAGTGACGATCTTTAAAATGAAAACACAATTCTTTTCATTGAGAAGTGAACTGTGTATATTTGAATTTACAATAGCCATAACTTGTTCGTAAGGCCCGAATATTTGCGTACTCAAACCATTCTCTTCCACATGAAAGGAAGAATTTCTCAAGACTTTGATAAATTCTATAATGGGCTCTTCAAAATCCTTGTGCAAAGGATACATGGATATATCAATAGATATGTTCATTTTTCATGAATTTAGTGAGGAAATCAATGTTTTCTTCGAAGGCAGTTCCAATGACTGCAAGATCTGCCCCATTTTTGTAGGCTTCAAGTAATTCTTCCTTCGACCTGATTCCGCCTCCAACAATCAAGGGAATATTTATATTTTTTCTTACTGATCTGATCACTGAAGTGCTTACTGGTTTTATAGCACCACTCCCTGCTTCTAAATAAATCAATTTATTGCCCATATACATTCCTGCGATAGCAGTTTGAGTGATTTTATCAATAGCATCTGATGAAATGGGTTTTGTTTCACTGACTCTTTGTACCGCGGTTTCTTTTCCTCCATCTATTAGAATGTATCCCGTTGGAATAACCTCCAATGCTGTTTTCTGAATATACGGCACCGCCTCAACCTGTTGATTGATCAAATACTCAGGGTTTCTTCCAGAGATCAGCGATAAAAACAAAATGGCATCAGCGTGTGTTGTAATCTGTTGATAATGCCCTGGAAATAAAACAACGGGAAGGGTGGTTTGACTTCTCAGTTTTAATACCAAACTATTTGTGGCATTTTCGGCAACACTACTGCCTCCTACAAAAATAAAATCGACAATTGAATCATTAATCTTAGCTAGTATTTCAGCCAAAGAATCATCATCCGTTTTATCTGGATCCAATAAAATTGCAAGAAGCTTTCTGCCTTCATCCATTGCCGATAAAAAATGCTCATAAATCATATTTGCACTGACTTCTTCTTTATACTAAATTACCAGATGCTTTATCTTAACCGTTTATAAAGCTTTCTTATCTATAGCATGAACCAAGGTAAATCCTTCCCTTAAAAACTCAAACTTTATTTCATATTCCTTTTTCCAGGTGTCAAATATAACCCTTCCTGACGACCTGCCATCCGCAAACAAAAAAGGATTAATCCCAATATGGTCATGAAAACTTAATCCTCCATAAGGGTATGTTTTATACATCGACTCCTTGGCCCCCCAGATAACGGTCAATTGCTTTATCAGGTCTTCATTGGAGAGGGAATCTACTTGAGTATTAACAAATCTGTGTTGAATGTTTACAATTTTATCTCGGTTCTTCTCAATATCAATTCCTGCATCATAATCGCTGATCAAAACTGCCGCAAATTCAAACGAATGTGTAATGGAAACATGCTTTTCACCATTCAAAAAAGGTTTTCCAAATTCGTTATAATAAAGCTCTTTATCTTGATAACCAGCATGTTTCAGCAAATGCCTGACACTTAAAAATCCTTTTTGATGAAGTACTGATTTCATACCATTCAGCCTGGATCTGCTATTCTCGGTCAGTATAAGGCCATGGCTCAGTTCCTCAAAAGACTCTTCAATTTTCCACACATGAATAGTTGTTCCACCTTCAGAAAAAATGGTTTTATAAATAGGCATACGTTATTTAATAGGTATTTCGTATTTTTGCAAACTCTAAACAAATATAAAAATTATGAGTTCAGAAACATCTACTTACGTAAAATATAAGGTTAAGGACCTCAACCTTGCTCAATGGGGAAGAAAAGAAATTCATTTAGCTGAAGCTGATATGCCCGGTTTGATGAGTCTTCGTGAAGAATACAAAGACGAGCAACCCTTAAAAGGAGCGAGAATTGCAGGTTGTTTACACATGACCATCCAAACTGCAGTATTAATTGAAACTCTTATTTCTTTGGGAGCTGAGGTAACTTGGAGCTCATGTAATATTTTCTCTACACAAGATCAGGCTGCAGCTGCGATCGCAGAAGCTGGTGTCTCTGTTTATGCCTGGAAAGGTCTTACAGAAGAAGAGTTTGACTGGTGTATAGAACAGACCCTTTTCTTTGGAGAAGACAGGAAACCATTGAATTTGATTCTTGATGACGGAGGAGATCTTACGAATATGGTACTTGACAGATATCCTGAATTAGTTAAAGGTATCAAGGGACTTTCTGAAGAAACCACTACCGGGGTGCATCGTTTATATGAAAGGATGAAGGAAGGTACATTACCGATGCCTGCGATCAATGTAAATGATTCGGTCACCAAATCGAAATTTGACAATAAATACGGTTGTAGAGAAAGCGCTGTAGATGCAATTCGCAGAGCGACAGATACTATGATGGCAGGTAAAGTTGTAGTAGTTGCCGGATATGGAGATGTTGGAAAAGGTACAGCAGCTTCCTTTAAAGGTACAGGAGCAAGAGTTATTGTAACCGAAATTGATCCAATTTGTGCTTTACAAGCGGCAATGGAAGGATTTGAAGTTAAAAAAATGGACAATGTTGTGGGTAAAGCAGACATCGTGATCACAACAACAGGGAACAAAGACATCATTCAGGAACGTCATTTCAAGGCACTGAAAGACAAAGCCATTGTTTGTAATATTGGTCATTTCGACAATGAAATTGATATAGCCTGGTTGAATGCAAATTACGGTGATACAAAAATCGAGATCAAACCGCAGGTTGATCAATACAATATTGAAGGGAAAGAAATTATTCTTTTAGCTGAAGGAAGGCTTGTAAATCTTGGTTGTGCCACAGGTCATCCGAGTTTTGTTATGAGTAACTCATTTACCAATCAGACCCTGGCTCAGCTTGAGCTATGGAACAATACTGATAATTATAAGAACGAAGTTTATATGCTTCCAAAACATTTGGATGAAAAAGTTGCCCGACTTCACTTGGAAAAAATTGGAGTTGAACTGGAAGAACTGCGTCCTGAACAAGCTGATTATATTGGTGTTAAAGTAGAAGGCCCTTTTAAACCTGAATATTACAGGTACTAATATAATATGAAACCAAATAAATAGAACTTCCTGGCAATAACTTGGAAGTTTTATTTATTTTTAACCCAATATACCTAATTCATTATCTTATGAAAAACATTCTAGTTCCCGTTGGAAGCCACTTTAATGCCTTAAACACTTTGCAATATGCCATTGATTTTGCGGAAGCTGTTGAGGCCAAAATTTATTTGGTTCATGTATACAGTAGTCCTAAGATCAGCGGAAACGTGCTGAATGTGGATCAAATTATGGAAAGGGACAGCAAAGAGACCTTAAAAGACCATTTAGACAATGTCAATAGTAAGAATGTAGAGATCGTCACAAGTACCTTAAAAGGACATTCGGTTATCGATACTTTAAAGCAATTGAATAAACTTTTGAATATTGACCTCATTATTGCAGCAACTAAGAACGATGGTGCGGATGAAACTGTTTTTTTGGGAAAAATTACCGGGAGTATCATAAAAGATTCTAAAGTTCCTGTTTTGATCATTCCGGCCAAAGTCAAATTCAAACCTATTGAAAAGATATTGATGACGATAAAATCGGGCTCTATCAAATCAGTTTCAACTTTGGATCTTCTTGTAAAAATTCAAAATACTTTTAATTCAAAAATTAATTTACTCCAGGTAAAAACCCCTAAGTTAGATGCAAAAGACCTGGAATTAAATGATATGCTAAAAGGCCTTATTGATAAGCATATTCCAACAACGAATGCTTCCGTTTATCAAGGAGTTCTGCAATTCCTGAATGTAGAGAATCCTGACATGCTTTGCGTCATTCGACGAAAAAGAGGATTCTTTAAAAAACTTTGGGAAGATGACAGGGTCAAAAAAATCGATTTTAACAGTAACATTCCCTTGCTTGTTTTAAAAGGAATATCGTAATTTGCGTCCTGAAAATTTTTGGGGCTATAGCTCAGTTGGCTAGAGTGCTTGACTGGCAGTCAAGAGGTCCGGGGTTCGAATCCCCGTAGCTCCACAACAAAAAAAGAAAGTCTTCGGTAGAAGGCTTTTTTTATTTCCAAGGATTTTGACTAAGCGAAGCTTAAAGGAAAAAATCCTTGGAAATAAAAAATAAAAGACGCGAAGCGGATTTTTCTTTTTTGTTGTTAGGAGCACCCTATTGGGATCAACGAAGTTAATCCCTTAATCTTCAAACTAAAATCCTTGGGAATAAAAAGGAACACCCGAAGCGGATTTTTTCTTTTTTGTTGTAAAGAGCCCCAAATTAGGATCAACGAAGTTAATCCTCAAACTCAAATAAAACTATCAAAAATAATAGATGAAAGAACTCGAGCGTTTTTTTTGTGAGAAGATGTTAATTGCTGATAAGCAATTACAGATTGTATCCGCCTTCGGCCGAAAGGTTTGCAGAATGGGAGAATCTGGGGATCAACGCAGTTAATCCCTCGAATCGGATGAGAGGCCGCTATAATAATCACGAACATTTTGCGTTTATATATTATGAAAATACTCAAATCTCGTTGGGCGTTTCTCTCCTTATTTTTTCTAATTGTTTTTCAACATGCCTATCCACAGACAGCCATGGAAGAGGCTGAAGAGATGCTTAGTCTTGTAAATGGTATACGTGCTGATAGGGGTATCGCTCCCTTAAGGCTTAATACTGAACTAAATAATGCGGCATTTGATCATTCGTATGATATGGCAAGTAATAATTATTTTAGTCATACAGGTTTAAACGGATCAACTTTTTCTCAAAGAACTATAGAAGCAGGTTATACAGGCTCCCCTAGAGGTGAAAATATTGCTGCAGGGAACTATTCTGTAGTAAACACATTTAACCAATGGGTAAATAGTCCAGGACATTTAAATAACATGCTTAATAGTAATGCCAATGAAATGGGTATAGGTCATGCAACTTTTAATGGTTCCAACTATACGAATTATTGGACTCAAATTTTTGGAAAAAGCAGTATAGCATTAGATGTTGAAGATCACGTGTTAGCGCAGCAAATTATGGTATATCCAAATCCTGTAACTAGCATCTTATCAATTAAATCACACATACCACTTATAAAAGTCGAGATTTACTCAATTATAGGTCAAAAAGTAAAAGAAATACATTCAGGTTTTAAATCTATTTTAACAAATGATCTATCCAGGGGTGTTTATACAGTTAGAATACATTCTGAAAATGGCTTCACAAGCAAAGTAATAATTAAGAATTAATTACGGTTTGAAATAGATATTCGATTTCTAAAATACGTGAGTAACCCGTTTTGAGAATGAGCAAAAAAATAGGGCGCCAAGCGCCCTACAATTCCCTTTTCAAAATTCTTTTAATGAATTAGATTATTTTGTAAAAAAATAATAGAATTACATTCCTACAATTTTCATCGCTTTTTGCAACATTTCAGGGTTATTTGAAATCCAATCAATAGCTGCAGTAGATAATGCACTGTCGCCTAAAACAGATTTCATTATCCCATCAACAGAACCTTTGTTATCTTCAAGAATTTTTGACACAGCGCTTGTTGTTTCAGGGTTTTCTTTTAAATAATTAATCGTCTCTTTTTGCAGACCTTCATCCTTCATTAAAGCTTCTTTAATTTGTTTTTCCACATCTGGATTTTCTTCGGCAGCAACCGCCATCCCAGCATCTTTGATATCATCAGTTTTTACTGAAGGCATCGTTTGTGCAGAAATGGATGCTGAAAAAATCACCGCAATAATTAATAATACAACTCGTTTCATAATTTATAATTTTAAAGGTTAATTTGCTGTAAAAATAGTTCCGAATACTGTAGAAAAACTGAAGATTCGATCTTGGGAATTTTGAAATGAAAATTCAAGGATTAATTGAGAAGATAAATACTTAAATGACAAATGGAAACGCTCTTAAAATTATTTTCACTTCCATTAATCTTCACAAAGAATTTTAAACTAAATTTTCAGAAAAAATTTATAAAGTAGCCTTGATTTCCGAAGTTCATTCTATAAAAAATTTGTAGTTTTGACATCTCGATTTTTCTAAAAAAGGGTCATTAACTCAGTTGGTTCAGAGTGTTACCTTGACAGGGTAGAAGTCACTGGTTCGAATCCAGTATGACCCACATCAAATGAAAATCCGATGATTTCAATCATCGGATTTTTTTTGCACCCTCCTGCGTTGAGTTTACTCAAAAGCAAGGAGGGTGCAAAAAAAATGAAGGAGCTCTTGCTCCTTCGGATTTTCATTTGCAGAAGTGGTTCTCTTCTGGATCACGCCAGTAATCCAGTAATGCTTTTATAAGGGAGTGAAAAAAAAGGCTGGAAGAGACGAAGATTCTCGTTCTTTTAGTGAGGGGCTGACTTAAGTCAGCCCCTCACTAATGTTATACAAAGCAAAAAGTAAACAATATCCATATGGTGCACCACAGGGAAGCCCTTTAACTCACTATCCCCATCACTTCCTCAAAACTTTGAATCAGTTTAAACTGGTTCATGGACCGAACCAGGTTGTGTTCAGGATACTTGGTCTTATAGTAAATATCATTGTTTAAGTAATCGGTCAAAAACCTCAAGGCCATTATAAAAATCATAGTCTTGGCAGCAAGGGGAAAGTATTTTCTTTCAAGATCAGAGACAGCATCACCAATTTTTTCTAAAAATCCTTCGCTATATGCCTGATAGAACTCTTTATTAAACCTTACTTTCTCAAGATCACTTTCATCTTCAGCCGCGGTGTTACATATAGTTCTAATCGCATCTCCAAAGTCATAGTGAATAATGCCAGGCATGATAGTATCGGTATCGATAACACAGAGACCATTGCCTTCCAAATCGAATAAGGCATTAGATATTTTAGTATCGTTGTGGGTAACTCTTAGCCTGATCTTCCCCTGACCCTTTAAATCCTGTAAGATGTGCATTTCTTTCTTTAAGTCTTTCGCAACAGCCATACAAGATTGAGCCCTGAGCAGCCTTTCTGTTGATGCATTTTTCAAAGCTGCTTCAAATTGTTCAAATCGAAAGGTCATATCATGAAACCGTGGGAGGACCTCCACTAAAGTGCTTGCATCAAAGTCTAGTGTAAGATGTGCAAATTCTCCAAACAATTTCCCTCCTTCATAAGCCACTTTTGGTTTTGTTACTGTTTCAAATGTTTGGCTATTGTCAATAAAGATCGTAGCATTCCAAAAATCTCCATTTTGATCAACATAAAAGTTCGCACCCTTAGAAGTTTGTAAAAAAGTCAAGACCCTTCTTTGTCTTTCCTTTTCAGGAAAAATCGATAATTTATGATGCAGGTGCCTGCTTATTTTCACCTTATTCATGATCAGCCCGGGCACATCAGGAAAAATTCCTTTATTAATCTTTTGGAAAATGAATTTAGCTTGCAGAGAAGTTTTTACAAGAAAAGTATCATTAATATGACCCGACGTCAATTCTTCATATTCAAGAAATTCCTGATCAGGTAAAAAAGTATTGAATGCCTCTATTAAAACTTTATGCATCTTACCACAGCTGAGTTGGATAAATCTGTTTGCTTTTCAGTGCCTGAATCTCTTTTTGTACAGATTCTTTGTCCTCCTTATACGTTACTCCAAACCATCGGGCCTCCGAAGTAAGGACCTTAACGGTAGCAGTTTCATTTTCCAAATAACCATTTACGATCAAAGGAATAAAGTACTCAGCTTTTAAATTATCCTTATTCTCTTCCAGAAAAGTGTCAAACAAGGCCTCTGTATATTCAAAACATCTGGGTGTAAAACCCCAGAAATTCATAGATACCACTGTATTCTCATCTATAGGAATCATGTTTCCTTCCTCGTCCTTGCGAATAAGACCTTCTTTCGTTTTTTCAATATGGGTTCTTTCTACAACATGGCTAAGAAACCCTTGTTCATCCACGGCGCATTCTCCTCTGCTAACAAAACCATGATCAGAGACAGTATTTTTGAGCAAATAGGCCATCATGCTGAAATCAAAGGAGCTTTTATCAATCGACTTCAAATATTCAGCCATAGAGACGAAAGCCGCTCTTCCATAAAAGTCATCGGCATTGATGATGGCGAAATTTTCTTTAACCACATCTTTTGCCATAAGCATGGCATGTCCTGTTCCCCAGGGTTTGGTTCTTTCGCTGTTAAAAAATCTTTTGGGGACCTTATCAATTTCCTGAAAAACATACTCAACTTCCGCTTTTCCCGCAAGCTTTTTATCAATCTCGGCCCTAAATTCTTTTTCAATACTTTTTCGAATGATAAAGACAAACTTTCCAAAACCGGCTTCCAATGCATCATAAATTGAAAAATCTATGATTGTATCTCCTTCTGGCGTAAAAGTATCCAATTGTTTTAATCCTCCATATCTACTGCCGATTCCTGCGGCTAAAATCACTAAGGTTGGTTTGTTCATTTTCATTATTTAAATTTTGAAACGAATTTACTAAAGAA
>RCNE010000427.1_pt1 | contig 22730 bp, 21 predicted proteins | sample 2041361 | NCBI WGS metagenome assembly RCNE01 (sample SAMN09708229, study PRJNA481090) | Marine sediment metagenome, whole genome shotgun sequencing project.
GTTTTCTTTTCCTTCTTTATCTTTTTCTTCTTAACAATTAAAACTATCTCAGAATGCTGAGATGAATTAATTGTTTCTAACATTTTAAAAGCCCATGCAGAAATTAAATAATCATCTACTAGTAATCCTATGCGTAATTTATTTTTCATAATTCTATGATTTTCCTTTTATGGGAGCTAACGATTTTTATATGGTGCGTTTGGTATTTTTGAAAGCAATATTTTCAAATTATTACTATTTTTAATGAATGTGGTATTTTTTATCTAACTGCAAAATGCACTATGTTTTTTGTTATGGCATGGTTTTGATAGGTTTTAAAAAGATGGTATTCTGGAAAAAACCATAAACCATTAGTAAAGTACAAAAGGTCGAGGAAAAGTGCTGATTTAAAAAGGCGTTTATTTAATGAATTGTAATCGGAAATTTTTCCATAGTTTTCTTTTATTTTAGGAACTACTATTTTGCCATAATAATTGTCAGGAATCCAATCGCTTTTAAACGTCTGATTCATTGTGCCATATACATACAGCCATGGAGCAAAACCCTTCCAACCCAATTTATTCAAAGCATATTCATTAGATAATTTAATAAGTTTGCGATCAGTCTTTCCTTTCGCGGATTCAATACTTTTTAAAATTCTATTTGCCGATTTTGTGTGCAAAAAATGATATTGCCAATTCTGACAACTATCTTTCAATTTTTTCGCTGTTTTTCCTATCATTTTATTTTTATTGACAACAAACCAATAGAGTATAAATACTATTGGTAAAAATATTGCAAAATCAAGTGAGTTAAAAAACATTAAATCCTAATATCAAGGGATTTTTATTATAATTCTTTAAGTATAACGGAGTACTAAAATAAAAATTGTTATTCTTATCTACCCTCATTTTAAAATTCTTATTCAAGAAAACAAATTTTAATGCCTCATACAAATTTTTCCCTACATAATTATGTAGAATTATGCAGCCTTTATTCAGGACGGGTCAGGATTAACTGTTATTCCTGGGGAGAAATCCTTGCGATTCTTGATGTAAGTGAGTCTGCATTTGATTGTTGTATTACAAGCTGAATTAAGCCTTTTAGCATTTACGATAAATCTTATGTATAGTTTAGTTGTGGTCATAGTTATTAAATTTTAGTAGTTAGTTAATAGTGACACCTTTGAATTTAAGGACACCTGAGGGGACACGTTCAAGGCATAGAATTGATATATAAAGGAATGACTTCTGAAAGAAGCATACATAGGTTCCGCCATATAGAATACGGCTTCTGAAGGTGACGCAAGTATTTGGGAAAATTAGGTGTAGGAAATGCTATAACACAAAAAAACCTCAGTAAGACTGAAGTTTTTCATTAGCTAACTATCTCGTCTTGACGACTTAACGTTAACAACACAACTATTTTAATTGCGGTCTGGACGGGACTCGAACCCGCGACCCCCTGCGTGACAGGCAGGTATTCTAACCAGCTGAACTACCAAACCGTTGCTTAAAGCGGATGCAAATATAAATCTGTTTTTTGATTTGTCAAAAGGAAATCGAATATTTTTATAGAAATTTGCTTCTTCTTACCATATAGGTGGTCAACACTTGATCAAAGCCTTCGTGAATGTCAACAGGTACATAGTCGATCTTATATTGCATGCACTTGTATTTGAGGTTTTTAAAATAACCTTCTACCTTTAATTTGTAACTTTCCCTTACATTACTCGCAAACAAATTGATCTGTTCCCCTGTTTCAACATCAACATATTTTCTGGGCATATCGTCAAAATCAAAGTTTAATTCATGTTTTCCATCATAGGTGTGAAACAATACCACTTCATGCTTGTTATACTTTAAATGTCTCAGGGCAGCAAAAAGCTCTTCTTCCTTCTTATCTGACTGAAACATATCGGTAAACACAAATATTAAAGACCTTCTATGAATCTTTTCGGCAATTTCATGAAGCACTTTATAGGTATCGGTGCTACGTTTCGATCCTTTTTGTAAAACCTGCTGCAATTGGTCGAGCAACATTCTTCTGTGTTTCTCATTGCCCTTAGCCGGAGCAAAATACTCGCTCTCTTCAGCGTAAATACTGAGGCCAAAAGCATCTCGTTGTCTTTTTAGAATCTCCATCAAAGCCGCCGATGCCAGCACCGAGAAACCAATCTTATTGTATTTTTCCAAGCTGATTTCATCCATTAAGGGATAATGCATTGAGGCCGAATTATCAACGATGATATGGCTTCTTAAATTCGTCTCTTCCTCATAGCGCTTGACAAATAACTTTTCTGATTTGGCAAACAACTTCCAGTCAATATGCCGTGTGCTTTCTCCTTTATTATAAAGCCTGTGCTCAGAAAATTCAACCGAGAAACCGTGAAAAGGACTCTTGTGCATCCCGGTAATAAAACCCTCAACCACCTGTTTGGCCAGTAGCTCAATAGTAGGCACTCCGTTGACCTGGCTTAAATCTGCTTTTGTCATAGTTCAAAAGTAAGGAGAAATGTTCAATTGGAACTCATTACAAACCTTCAGGAAAAGTGATCTTGTCCCTTTGTTAAAATCCGGGCACAAAAAAAGGTCTGACCTCAACAAGATCAAACCTTTTTTTTATTCAAATATCTGCGTTCTTTTACAAAAGCGCATTTAATTTTTCAGTATACACCTTTTTAGGTGCTACACCAACTTGCTTATCAGCAACTTCTCCTCCTTTAAAGACGAGAACAGTTGGAATATTTCGAACGCCATATTTAGCGGCAAATTCCTGATGTGCATCAACGTCTACCTTCACGATTATAGCCTTACCATCAAAATCTTTGTCCAACTCTTCAACGATGGGAGCCAACATTCTGCATGGTCCACACCAAGCTGCCCAAAAATCAACCAAAACAGGTTTGTCAGAGTTCAATACAATCTCCTCAAAATTAGCATCTGTTACTTCTATTGCCATAATTCTTTAATTTAATTATTTCTTGTCCTTTTGAATAATGCACAAAAATATGAAATAATTTCCCCTTATAGTCAATTCAAAATCTATTTTTCTTATACAGGTATATAAAATAATGATGTATTGATATATTTATATAATGATGTATTGATTTAATGAAAAAATGAATTAATAATTTATTCACGCAAGCGTAGTCGAATGTCCAAGGTCCAAGGTCCAATGTCCAATGTCCAATGTCCCAGGTCGAATGTCCAATGTCCCAGGTCGAAGTATTCTCCCTATCAGAATTATTGATTAAATCGAATCTTTTACGTCAGTGTAGTTTATAAAGCGCGTTAAGAGTTTTTGAAGCCTTGGAGGAAATTTAGCGCTTTTTAAACGGTTTTTATGCGTTCGATAGAAAAGCATAAAAAACACCTTCGTAAAAGGTAGCTCCTTTTTTTGGTTCTTTTTTTGGAGCAGCAAAAAAATGAACAAAAGAGATTATTTCACGCCCCCTTTATTCTAAAACCAACTCAAGTATCAAGGCATAAAAACAAAAAAAATCAAAACCCCCTTTGACTTAAAGTGTCAAAGTAAGACCCCCGTCAGGGGTTAGCGTAGTACCCGTAATATAACTTGCGGCTTCTGAACAGAGAAATAAAATAGATTGAGCGATCTCTTTCGGCTTACCGGCACGTTTAAGATGAACTCTTGGCAAAAGCGCCTGGTCATAAAGCTCATCGCCCACAACCCCTCTTAGGCGTTGATGCATAGGGGTATCAATAACTCCCGGGCATAAAAGATTGACCCTAATACCCTGAGGGGCCAATTCTGCAGATACGCTTGATGTTAGGCCCACTAAGGCATGTTTTGATGAAACATAGGCTGATCCGGTTGGAAAACCCAGGAATGAATTGACCGAACCAATGTTTACAATGGCTCCTCCCTTTCCAAGTTTGATCATTGCCTTGGCCTCGTATTTCATGCTAAGGAATATTCCTTTAAGATTGATGTTCATAACGTTGTCCCAATCCTCTTCAGAGAGGTCAGTAATTCCGTGTAGCTTCCCCTCGATGCCAGCATTATTTACTGCATAATCAAGGTGCCCGAAAACGTCAATAGTATGAGCTACCATTTTCTCTACATCCTTTGATTTGGAAACATCAGTCTTGATCGCGCTTGCCCTGCCTCCCCGAGCTTCGATCTCTGAAACCAATTCAGAAAGTTCATTTTCTCTTCTTGCCGCCAGCACAACATGAGCGCCCTTGGCCGCGAAAAGCTCGGCTGTTGCTCTTCCAATTCCACTACTTGCTCCAGTAATCAGTACCACTTTTTCATTCATATCAGACATCTTTACCTATATTTTTAAATTATTGATAAAGACAATTTACAAATTAATTCCTATTACATTCTTAAATTTTTTTATTCATGATTCAAGAAAGGATCACAAAATATGAGACACAGTAGTTGATTGGAGATTTGACAATGATGCATTGATGCATTGATATAATGATATAATGATATAATGATATAATGATATAATGAATTATTGAAAAAATGAATTAATAGTTTATTGTAGCATTCAAGCATTTGAATAAAGAATATCGAACAAGGAACTCTGAATTTCGAAGTATTCTCCACAACATAAAGTTTGATTGTGTCGATTTCGACCTCTTTAAATTCTCGTCTTAGCTTCCGACTAATTTTAGCCATGGATGAAGGAGTAGTCCCGGAGTGAAACGGCTAGGGCTGCGGTGGAGAAAATAAGGAGGTAAAGCTACAGAGAATTTAAAGCAGTCTTGATCTTTTGGTTCTTTTACTCATGCTCTCTTATTGCTTAGTTTGGAATTCATGAATTCGCTGAAGCTTCATTTGTCATCAAGGCAAAAGGACAGAGAAAATTATTTCACGCCCCTTTCTTCTGAAAACATAATGATGAATTGATATAATAGTATTAAAAGCATTCAAACAGTGCAGAATGATGCTTTAAATACTAAAAAACCTCAGAGGCAATAGCCCTAATATTATCCGATTTCCCCATAGAATAATAATGCAACACAGGTACTCCGGCGGCTACCAGTTCCTTTGATTGTTCAATGGCCCAATCAATACCCACCTGCCGTACTTCTTTATTGTCTTTGCATTTTTCTACCTCACTCACCAGGGCATCAGGTAGGTCAAGGCTAAATACCTGGGGTAGGATATTCAAATGTCTGTTCACGGCAATAGGTTTGATTCCCGGGATGATTGGCACTTCTATACCCATGGCTCTTGCCGCTTCAACAAAGGCAAAATACTTTTTATTGTCGAAGAACATCTGAGTCACCACATACTCCGCTCCTGTATCGACCTTTTCTTTTAACCTTCGAAGATCGGTCTGCATACTGGGAGATTCCATATGCTTTTCTGGATATCCAGCTACGCCGATACAAAAATCTGAATTATAAGTAGTATCGATAATATCGTGCAGGTAAATTCCCTTATTTAGATCAGAGATCTGTTGTACGAGTTCACATGCAAAATTATTGCCTTCATTCTTTGGCATAAAATAAGATTCATGCTTCATCGCATCACCTCTCAGGGCCATCACATTATCAATGCCCAGATAATGACAGTCTACCAAAACATATTCGGTCTCTTCTTTGGTAAAACCTCCGCACAATACATGAGGCACCGTATCTACTTTGTATTTATGCATCAAAGAGGCGCAAATACCTACGGTTCCTGGTCGCATACGCGTAACCTTTCGTTCGAGTAGTCCCCCTTCCTTTTGGACATAGACATGTTCTTCCCTGGAAGTGGTTACATCTATAAAAGGAGGCTTAAATTCCATCAGAGGATCAATATTGTCATACAATTTTTGAATATTCTGACCCTTTTGAGGCGGAATAATTTCAAATGAAAACAAGGTTTTTCCTTTGGAATTTTTTATGTGATCTGTAACTTTCATCTTTCTTTTTTAAGTTCTGTCTTTTTAAACTGACAAATTGGGTTGCAACCATTTCATGGCCATTTCCTTCGATATTCCCTTTCTGTTGGCATAATCCACAACCTGATCTTCGGTGATTTTTCCAAGACCAAAATAGCGAGCCTCCTGATTGGCAAAATAATAGCCCGATACTGCCGCTGCCGGCCACATCGCCCTGCTCTCTGTTAGTTTTACCCCTATGATCTTCTCTACGTCCAGTAACTGCCAGATAGTATCTTTTTCTAAATGGTCTGGGCAGGCCGGATAACCAGGTGCCGGACGGATACCAGTATAGGTCTCCTTGATCAATTCGTCGTTCTTCAAAGTTTCACCAGCCGCATAGCCCCAGTGTTTGACTCTCACCTGCTTGTGCAAATATTCTGCAAAGGCTTCTGCAAAGCGATCGGCAATGGCCTGTACCAAAATGGCATTATAATCATCATCTGCCTCCTTATACGTTTGGGCCAGTTCATCGACACCAAAAATAGCCACACAAAAAGCGCCCATATAATCCTGGGCTTCCCCGGCAGGTGCTACAAAATCAGACAAAGCATAACTAGGCACCCCGGGCTTTTTATGTAGTTGCTGACGGAGCGTTCTGAATCTTGCGATTTCCTTTTTGTTCTTTGTGATCAAGATATCATCCTCATCAATTGTGTTGGCCTCAAAAAGTCCAAAAACACCCTTGGCCTTGAGCAATTGCTTTGCGATAATCATCTCGATCATTTTTTGTGCGTCCTTATACAAATGAGTGGCTTGCTCCCCTACGAGCTCATCTTTCAAGAGTCCGGGATACTTTCCGTGAATGTCCCAGGAAATAAAAAAAGGCTGCCAGTCGATAAATGGGAGCAGTTCTTTTAAACTGATCTGTTTCATCATCTGAATTCCCATCTCTTTGGGTTTCCAGATGTTTGATTGGGTCCAATCAATTTTAAATTTCTTCCTACGCGCCTCTTGAATAGAGATATACCTTTTTGTTTTTCCCCGTTTTAAAAACTTTTCTCTGAAGCTTTCATAATCCTTCTTTACGTTGATTACGTAGGCATTTGCCGTTTTTTTATTCAGCAGATCTCCTACAACGGTAACTGCCCTTGAAGCATCATTTACGTGTACAACTGCATTTTTGTATTCGGTGTCAATCTTAACTACTGTATGTGCTTTCGAAGTTGTTGCCCCACCAATTAAAAGAGGAATATCCAGCTCACGTCTTTCCATTTCTTTAGCCAGATAGACCATCTCATCCAGAGAAGGTGTTATCAAACCTGAAAGTCCTATGGCGTCTACATTTTCAGCAATGGCCGTGTCGATGATCTTTTCGGGAGGAACCATCACCCCCAGATCAATAATCTCATAATTATTACAACCCAGTACCACACTTACTATATTCTTACCAATGTCGTGTACGTCACCCTTAACGGTTGCCATCAATATCTTACCCAGCGCTTTTTGTGTTTCCCCTTTTTCGGCTTCAATAAAAGGGTTGAGATAGGCTACTGCCTTTTTCATCACCCGAGCCGACTTTACCACCTGAGGTAAAAACATCTTTCCTGATCCAAAGAGATCACCCACTACATTCATCCCAATCATAAGGTGTCCTTCGATCACTTCTATAGGTTTTTCAACCTGTGTTCTCGCTTCTTCAACATCTTCAATGATAAAAGCATCTATTCCTTTAACAAGTGCATGTGTGATTCTGTTCTGAACGGGTTCACTTCTCCACAGCTGTTCTTCTACGGCTGTTTTTTTTGTTCCCACGACGGTTTGAGCGAAATCAAGTAATCTTTCTGTGGCATCCTCTCGCCTGTTCAGGATCACGTCTTCTACCCGCTCCAACAGGTCTTTTGGAATCTCATCATATACTTCAAGCATGGCCGGATTTACGATACCTATATTCATTCCCGCCTGAATAGCGTGATACAGGAAAACCGAATGCATGGCTTCCCTTACCGCATTGTTCCCTCTAAAAGAGAAAGAGACATTGCTAACCCCCCCACTCACATTTACATCTGTCAGGTTTTCTCTTACCCAACGAGTCGCTTCTATAAAATCAATGGCATTTCGCTTGTGCTCCTCCATTCCTGTTGCTACCGGAAAAATATTGAGATCGAAAATAATGTCTTCTCTGGGGAATCCCACTTTGTTCACCAAAACATCATAGCATCTTTTGGCGATCTCAATTCTTCTGTCATAATTATCGGCTTGACCCACTTCGTCAAAAGCCATCACGATCACAGCCGCTCCATACCTTTTGATACGCGTGGCTTCCCAGATAAATTTTTCTTCCCCTTCTTTAAGAGAAATGGAGTTCACCACACATTTCCCCTGAGCTACCTGCAAACCTGCTTCTATGATCTCCCACTTCGAACTGTCGATCATAATCGGCACCCTGCAAATATCAGGTTCTGCCGCGATCAGGTTCATAAACCGCACCATGGCCTCCTTTCCGTCTATCAAGCCGTCATCCATATTGATATCGATGATCTGGGCTCCGCCATCCACCTGATGACGTGCAATATCAAGTGCCTCGTCAAAGTTTTCATCCTTGATCAGGCGCAGAAACTTTTTTGAACCGGCCACATTGGTACGTTCACCCACATTGATGAAATTGCTGTTCTCATTGAGCACCAAGGGCTCCAGGCCCGACAAGTGTAAATATCTTTTCTCTTTAGTTTTCATTCTTTATTGATAATGATTTACAACCGGAAAAGGTTCATAAAAATGATGTAAAAGTTGCTTCCATTCCTGATATGCCTCCGATTGTCTAAACCCTGTTTCATGATCTTCTATCGTATCCCATTGCACCAACAGGATATATTTATCTGCTTCCTCGATACATTTTTTAAGCTCATGGGAAAGATATCCCTTTTGAGAGGATATAATTTCACACGCCTTGTCAAAGCTCTTTTCAAAGGCCGAAGCGCTTCCTTTTTTTATCTGTAATATGGCAACTTCCAATACCATTAATTCACAAGTGATTTAAGCTGCCTGGGTTGATATTTTGTAGCCATTTCGGCTATGGCTCTGATATGTTCTGGTGTTGTGCCACAACATCCTCCTACGATATTGATCAAATTTCTTTTCAAATAAGATTCTATCTGTTCGGCCATTTGCTCTGGAGTTTCTTCGTACTCGCCAAAAGCATTAGGCAATCCTGCATTGGGGTGAGCCGAAATAGCCATGTCTGTTTTTGGAGCTATTGCTTCCAGATGTGGTTGCAACAAATTGGCTCCTAAGGCACAGTTAAAGCCGATGGTCAATAAATCAATATGAGACACAGAGATCAAAAAGGCTTCAGCCGTTTGACCAGACAGTGTCCTTCCACTCGCGTCTGTGATGGTTCCGCTCAACATGATAGGGATGTCAATTCCCCTTTCTTCTTTGATTTCTTCAATGGCAAACAAGGCCGCTTTGCCATTGAGGGTGTCAAAAACCGTTTCCACCAAAAGGATGTCTGCACCCCCGTCAAGTAAGGCCTCTGCCTGCTGCTTATAAGCTGCCCTGAGCTGGTCAAAGGTAACTGCTCTAAAACCCGGGTCATTCACATCTGGCGACATGCTCGCTGTTTTGTTTGTAGGACCCATTGAGCCTGCCACAAATCTTGGTTTATGAGGTTCCTTTGCGGTAAATTCATCTGCAGCTTCTCTGGCCAGTCTGGCCGATTCATAATTCAACTCATATACCAGGTCCTCCATGGCATAATCTGCCATTGCAATGGTGGTGCTCGAAAAGGTGTTTGTTTCGATGATATCGGCTCCAACAGCCAAATATTTCCTGTGGATCTCTTTGATGGCTTCAGGCTGAGTGAGTGTTAAAAGATCATTATTACCCTTTAAAAGTATTTCATTATCCTTAAACCGTTCACCTCTGTAATCTTCCTCGCTAAACTGATAAGCCTGTATCATGGTGCCCATGGCGCCATCCAGTATCAGGATGCGCTGCTCTAAAATCTTTTCTAATTGTTCTTTCATTTTCCTCGTTTTCCCCATTTTATCGTGTTCCATATGCGCTCGTGAAAGAAGTATAAAAACATTTTTGTAAAAACCTCTATGCCTCCAATCGAAATCGCCGTTTTGATTTCTCCTGTAAGAACATAGGCGATCACTATAGTATCTAAGGTTCCTAAAGTTCTCCAGGTAATTGCTTTAACAATACTTCTTCTTTTTGTTTCTCCTCTTTTGTAATAGTCTTGGTTCTTCGTTTGAAATAGTACCATAGTTTCAGTGGTTTAATGCTTGAGACAAGTCATCTACAATATCTGAAATATTTTCCAACCCTACTGATACTCTTATCAATCCATCTGTTATTCTGACAACGGCTCTTTCTTCAACAGATAGTTTGCTATGGGTCGAAGATGCCGGATGCGTTACGATGGTTCTGGTATCTCCAAGATTGGCAGATAAGGAACACATCTTGATCCTGTCCAGAAAATTCCGTCCTGCTTCGATACCTCCTTTTACTTCAAAAGCTACGATATTTCCTCCTTTTTTCATTTGCTTTAGAGCAATCTCATATTGGGGATGTGATTTGAGAAAAGGATATCTTACGGTATTCACCTGTTGATGACCTTCCAGAAATTCGGCCACCGCCAGGGCATTTTCACAATGTCTGTCTACCCTTACAGCTAAAGTTTCAAGGCTCTTAGATAAGATCCATGAATTAAAGGGCGACAAAGAAGGCCCTGTGTTTCTTGAAAACAAATAAATTTCTCTGATGAGATCAGCCCTTCCCACTGCTACACCTCCAAGTACACGTCCTTGTCCGTCGATCAGTTTGGTTGCTGAATGCACCACCAGGTCAGCACCGTATTGAATGGGTTGCTGCAGATAGGGTGTAGCAAAGCAATTATCAATAACAAGCAGGATCCCATGTTTTTTTGTAATCCTACCGAGATACTCCAGATCCAGCACTTCCAGCCCGGGATTGGTTGGTGTTTCTGCATAGAGTATTTTGGTATTGGGTTGTATCAGTGACTCAATATTATCAGCTTCGTTGATATTAAAATAAGAGGTTTCAATACCCCATTTAGGGAAAAATTTCGTGAACAGCGAATGGGTAGAACCGAATACCGAACGGGCCGACAGAATATGATCTCCGCTGCTCAACAGGGCACCAAAGGTCGAAAAGATGGCTGCCATACCCGAGGCAAAGGCATACCCAGTTTCTGCACCTTCCATGGCCACAATTTTATCGACAAACTCCGTATTATTCGGATTGGAAAACCTGCTGTAGATATTCCTCTCCTTCTCTTCCGCAAAAGAAGCTCTCATGTCTTCGGCATCGTCAAATACAAAGCTTGAGGTCACATACATGGCACTCGTATGCTCACCATAATTTGATCGTGGTATTTGATTCCTGATCGCCTCTGTCTCAAATTCTCTCTTTTTATTCATCCTACTATTTTCTTGACTTTATTTTCTCGTCTTATATTCATAGAGAAAATTAAATCGCTTTTTCCGTTAATCTTAAAATATCTCCAAATACACCTCTTGCAGTAACTTTGGCTCCTGCTCCTGCGCCCTGAATTACCAAGGGTCTTGCTCCGTATGATTCGGTATAGATTTCAAAAATTGAATCAGAACCCTGAACCTGCCCCAGGGAACTATCCTTTGAAACAGACACCAGTTTTACCTCCAACTCTCCCTTGCTTTTGGATAGATCTCCTGCCAAAACACCCACATATCTTAATACATGATCGGCTTCCTGCTCATCTTTGGTTTTTTGATACTGCTCATTGAGCTCCGACAACCTGCCCAAAAAATCAGCCGCACTACCCTCTCTTAGCTGTTCGGGAATCAGATTTTGTATACAAACATCCTCGAGCTCATTCTCAAGATCCAGTTCTCTTGCCAGGATCAATAATTTTCTTGCTACATCATTTCCACTGAGATCCTCCCTTGGGTCGGGTTCGGTAAAACCTTTTTCAACTGCTTCCTGCAAGATGTCACTGAAGTTTTTTTCCTTCTCCGAAAAATTATTGAACAGATAGCTCAATGATCCTGAAAAAACACCGTTAATTCTTGTAATATTTTCACCCGAATGATGTAATAATTTTATGGTATCCACCAAGGGTAACCCGGCACCCACATTAGTCTCGTACAGATAATTTTTTTCGTTTCTTTTAAGGGACCTTCGCAGTTCCTTATAAAAAGAGAAGTCAATCGTGTTCCCGATTTTATTGGAAGAAACCAGATCAAAGCCATTCTCCACCAAAGGAATATAATTCTTGATAAAATCTTTGCTTGCAGTATTATCAACCGCTATTAGATTTTCCAGATGCATACTTTTCGCAAAACCGATAACATCGTTAATCGTAAACCCAGTTTTGTCTTGTGCCAGTAGTTCCTTTTCCCAGTGCTTTCCTACTCCATCTCTGCAGAGCAGTAATTGTTTAGAATTGCTCAGGGCAAAAATATTGATGTTGATATTTCTTCTTTTTAAGATATCCTTTTTACTGTGAAGAATTTGTTCAATTAAGGTTCCTCCCACCAAACCAACTCCAAAAATGGCTACATTGATATTGGTTGAAACGCCAAAGATCTGACCGTGGATCACGTTTACAGCTTTGTGTAGATCCTTCTCTTCAAGCACCAGGCAGATATTGTCTCCTGTAAACGTATTGTTGATCAATATAGGTTTTATCTTATTGATAGAAAGTGCATTGTATGATCTGTGGAAGTTTGAAAGATTCTGTCCGATAATCGATACAATTGACAATTCATCCTTGACATATATCCTGTTAACATCCTTCATTTTTATATCCAGAGAAAATTCCTGTTCGAGGATTTCTTTGGCGCGTTGTGCATCATTCGATCCTACCACAAATCCGATCCCTCTTTCCGAGGATCCCTGAGAAATGATATTTACATTGATTTCGCCTTTACTTAGCGCTGTAAAGATTCTGGCATCCACACCAATTTTTCCAAGTAAACCGCGGCCTTCCAGGTTGATCAGCGAAACATTATTCTGAACAGTAACTGATCTGATTCCTTTACTGGTGGCATGTGATTTGATCAGGGTTCCTTTGTTTGCTTTATCAAACGTGTTTAACAAACGTAAGGGAATGTTTTTTTCAACCAAGGGAATAATAGTCTTGGCATGTAATATATTCGCTCCAAAACTGGCCAGTTCATTGGCTTCCTGATACGTGAGTTCCTCGATCATCTGAGCATTGGAAACAAGATCGGGATTGGCTGTGTAGATCCCATTCACATGGGTGTAATTCTCAAGCTCAGCCGCATCCAGAAAATTGGCAAGTAACGAAGCCGAATAATTGCTGCCATTTCTTCCTAAAGTAGTGGTTTCTCCTTTACTGTTAGAGGCTATAAAACCTGTAACCAATTGTAGCTCATGACCATTCTTTCCAAAGTGTTTTTTTACATTCTCCTTTGACACCTCCTCTAGAATCAGGGCCTCTCCAAAATTATTATCCGTTTTGAATAATTTTCTGGAATCCAAGGCCTTTGAAGGGATTCCCTTATGATTCAATAAATGACTCAACAATTTAACCGATAACACCTCGCCTTGCGCCAACACACGGTCTTTGATCTTAAGACTATAATCGCCCAGTAAGGCTACACCTTCAAAGATCTGACCCAATAAGTTGAACTCATACTCAACATCTAATTCTGGTGCCGGTGCTTTTTGATAGCTCTTAAAGCCCTCAAAATCATTCTTATAGGAATCTCCTGATTTTGCTTTTTCAAGGATGGTTTCGAGCTTATCGGTCGAATTACCTCTGGCCGAAAGCACCACTGCAAAATTGTCGTCTTCGGCTGCCTTGTTACTGATTATATCGATCACCCTCTCGAGCCCTTCTCCATTAGCCAGTGATCTTCCACCAAATTTTAAGACTTTCATCTCTTTCTTTTTCAGGCTTCTGGTCTTGGGTTGTGTAAAAACAGGGCTCAGAATTTTCTCAAGCTGCTCAAATTCAATTAAAAAAGCATCGTGCCCATGAATCGATTTAATCTCTTGATAACTGTTCTCCACACCAGCTTCATTGAGCAGTTTTTGAGTTTCCTTATTCTCTTTAGGTACAAAAAAGAAATCCGAATCAACGCCTACCTGAAAGACCTTTGCTTTGATCTGACTGGCTACCTGATTAAAGGTGCCTCTGTTTCGTGTAATGTCAACCGAACTCAATAAATGGTTCATCATTTTATACGTGGGTAGTGAAAATCTGTTTTCCAGTTTTTGACCGTGATATAGCAACCAACTCTCCGTATTGAAATTTCCATGTTCTTCATTTCTGGTTCTGTTGAACTTCTCTTTGAACGAATCAGCAGTTCTGTAAAACAACATGGCCATCATTCTGGCATCGTGCACAGGTTTGCTCGAATTCGATAATATCTGTTGCTGGGTCTTATTATGCGCTAAAATCCAGTCGGAGGCTTTCCAGTCGGAGGCAACAGGAATCAAATGTTCTATAAGGTCAGGAAAAAGAACTGCCATTTCCCAGGCAATTCCTCCTCCCAAGGAGCCGCCAATGGCTGCGTATAATTTTTGAACTCCTATTTTTTCCAGACCAATGCCAAACAAAAGGGCAATATCTCTGGCAGTAAAATCTTCGTAGTTATCGATACGATTCGCGTCCACCTCATCGTATCCGTTTCCTGGAATGTTAAAGCCAATCACAGTATATTTACTCGTGTCTATTAGCCGTCCCAAACCTATCAGGGAATTCCACCACCCCTCGTCTCCGGCAACGTCCGAATTGCCGGTAAGCGCATGATTTACCAATACAGATGGGGCCTCACCCAAGGGTTGCCCGAATAACTGATACGAAAGCGCAAACTCAGAATAGAAATATCCTGATTCGGTAGTAAAATTTTCCAGGTTTATATGATGTAACTGCTTCAACTTCTTCACTATCTCAATAGTTATATTTTGATCCCAAAATCGTTTGGATCCAGATTAATGTAATACTCGAAAGAAATTGTAATAAAAAAAGGGAAAGGTATCTGTTCAAATGTCTATGAGTTATCTTTCCTAGTGGGTAGAATTTAGCACCTTCTTTTACTGTTTTACAAATAAAAGGGTTGCTAAGGCTTCAACGGGTCTAATCCCTCTGCCTTTCTTTATAACAATATCTTATTTTAATGAACTTTGTGCAAAGAAACATAATATTTCGATTCTAAACAAGAGCTCGGTTATAAAACTTACCGACCCCTTACAAGGGTCGGTGAGTTTATTTCCTTATAAACTTTTAAAGGCATTCTCAAGATCTTCCTTAAGATCATCGATGTTTTCTATCCCTACAGACAACCTTATCAGATCCTGTCCTACTCCCGCATCGGCTTGCTGCTCAACCGTTAGTTGCTGATGCGTTGTACTGGCAGGATGTATGATAAGCGATTTTGTATCACCAATATTGGCCAGGAGTGAAAATATTTCAGTGGCATCTGTAAATTTCTTAGCGGCTTCAAATCCACCATCGATGCCAAAGGTTACAATTCCACTTTGTCCTTTAGGTAAATATTTATCAGCCATAGCTTTATATGGACTACTGTCTAAGCCAGGATAATTTACCCAGGCCACTTCTTCTCTGCTTTCCAGCCATTTTGCTAGTTCAAGCGCATTTTCACTGTGTTGTTTGATCCTCACAGGCAATGTTTCAAGACCCTGAATGATCTGAAAAGCATTAAACGGACTCATGGCGCCTCCAAAATCACGTAAACCTTCAAGGATAAGCTTAAAAGTATAAGCTGCATTTCCAAGCGCTTCGTGATACACAAGGCCATGGTATCCTGCAGAAGGTTCAGTAAATTCCGGGAAATTACCATTTGCCCAGTCAAAGTTACCTGCATCAATAATCACACCGCCCAGAGAATTTCCTTGTCCGCCAATGTATTTGGTCAGTGAATGAATCACGATATCCGCTCCGTACTTAATAGGATTTAACAAGACAGGAGTAGCCACTGTATTGTCAACAATAAAAGGAACCTTAGCCGCTTTCGCCTCCTTCGATATGGCTTCAAGATCAAGCACATCAAGTTTTGGGTTCCCCAGAGATTCCACAAAAAAGGCTCTGGTGTTTTCCTGAACCGCAGTTCCAAAGCTTCCCGGATCAGAGGCATCAACAAAAGTTGTGGTAATCCCCAATCTTGGTAAGGTAACGTTTAATAGGTTATAGGTGCCTCCATAAAGACTGCTGGAGGCAACGATATGGTCTCCTGCTTTTAATAAGGTTAATAAGCCAGTTGCAATGGCTGCAGTTCCTGAGGCAAAAACCACGGCACCTATGCCGCCTTCAATGGCCGCCAGTCTCTTTTGTAGAATGTCGTTTGTAGGGTTGTTTAAACGGGTATAGATAAAACCCAGTTCGGCCAAGGAAAATAAATTTGCTGCATGATCCGTATTGTCAAACACATAGGAGGTAGATTGATAAATCGGTACAGCTCTTGTTCCTAAGGTTTGTGTGGTATCATGTCCGGCATGTAATGCTTTTGTTGCTAGCTTTTGATCGCTCATAATATATAGTATTAATTTTAGTGTGTTATAATTAAAAAATTGTCCTTTTTCGTTAGGTATTACCAAAGGGACACAAAAATAAGTTATTTTTTATCAACATAAATGGCAATACCTTATCATTTCATTAAAAACCTTCATAGAGCGTAATTTATAAATTAAACATGTTTGTTCGAGTTTGGGTCAAAAAAAAACCTCTGAATGAATTCAGAGGTTTTTATTTATGGTCAATTAAATTTATAGCATAAAAATCCTCTGCATTTGATAATGCATCATCATTTTTATCATATTTAAGTTGTTGTTTTTCATTTTTGTGCTTGGGCAAATATAGAAATTATTTTTACGATTCACATTTTATTTTAACTCAGCATGGCCAAAACTCACCGAAAAGTCCACACACCATACCACCACAAATTTATATTTATCCAAATCAGTATTGGCCGGTATAGCATAGTTAAAATTACCTTCAATCCCTTTTAGGTCACCTAGATCCACATAGTCTTTCGAATCGACATCCGTTGACAAATACATTAGTAATTTCGGACCTTCATCTGTTTTGAAATTAGTTAGAGACAAGTTCGATTTATCTGCACTAACAGCACAGGAACCACTTGTTGGATGTGCATCACTTACAAAATCGCCCTTGAGTTCTTCTGCTGAATTCCCATCCGAATTCATAAGTTTCTCCATCATTTCTCCATCACTTGAATTACATCCTGCGAACAAGAACAAACACATCGAAAGGAACAATACACTTTTCATAGAATTATTTTTATGATCCTTAGTCGACATAATACATAAACCTTACAATAAAATATTTTTGGTGAAATTATAATTCTTTGATTTTTATTTTACTTAAATTTGCCAGGTACAATTCTGAGGAAAAATTTGAACTGATTGCAACCTCTATAAAAAATGCTAAAGCAGTAGTACTACTTTAGCTTCATAGAACATCATTTCTTCTTTCTCATTTAAAATCGACAAATATGTCTTATTTATTTACGTCCGAATCTGTATCAGAAGGACATCCTGATAAAGTTGCAGATCAAATATCTGACAACCTGTTAGACAATTTTTTGGCCTTTGATCCGAATGCAAAAGTAGCCTGTGAAACCTTGGTTACCACAGGGCAGGTTGTATTGGCCGGCGAGGTAAAAACCAGTACCTACATCGATGCACCGATCATCGCCAGAGAAACCATTAAGAAAATTGGATATACCAAAGGAGAATATAAGTTTGAAGGAGAAAGTTGCGGAGTAATTTCGTTGATCCACGAGCAATCTCAGGATATCAATCAAGGTGTTGACCGTGGAACCTTTGAAGAGCAGGGAGCAGGTGACCAGGGAATGATGTTTGGCTATGCCACCAGTGAAACGGAAAATTTCATGCCCCTTGCCTTAGACCTTAGTCATAGACTTCTTAGTGAACTAGCAGCTATAAGACGTGAAGGAACTGAGATCAATTACCTTCGCCCTGATGCCAAAAGTCAGGTGACCATAGAATATTCGGATGAAGGGGTTCCGCAAAGGATAGATACCATAGTACTTTCTACCCAGCATGACGAATTTGATGAAGACGAAAAAATGCTGGCTAAGATCAAGCATGATATTGTAAGCATTCTCATCCCAAGAGTTGTGGCTGGTTTGCCTAAAAATATTCAGATATTATTCAATGATCAGATAAAGTATCATATAAACCCTACCGGAAAATTTGTAATTGGCGGACCACATGGTGATACGGGTTTAACAGGAAGAAAGATTATTGTTGACACCTATGGAGGAAAAGGGGCACACGGTGGTGGTGCTTTTAGCGGCAAGGACCCTAGTAAAGTTGACCGATCAGCGGCCTATGCTGCAAGGCATATTGCAAAGAATATGGTAGCAGCAGGGGTTTGTGACCAGGTGCTTGTTCAAGTTTCGTATGCTATTGGGGTGGCCGAACCTACCTCAATAAACGTGGAAACCTATCATACTTCAAAAATTAGTAAAAACGATGGTGAGATTTCCAGAATTATAGAAGACTTGTTTGATATGAGACCTGCTGCCATAGAGAAAAGACTAAAACTGAGGAATCCTATATACAGTGAAACCGCTGCTTATGGTCATATGGGAAGAAAACCTAGAACGGTCACCAAACATTTTTCGTCGCCCTACTCTGGTAATAAATCTATTGAGGTTGAATTGTTTACCTGGGAAAAACTCGATTACGTCGATAAAATAAAACAGGCCTTTGATTTATAAAATCAGTCTTTTTGTTTTGCCTTGTTACTGGTAATTGACTTTTTGTCGATCCTATTGTATATCTCATATATTCAAATTTGATTTTGACATAGATTCACTTGTTAATCTGCTCTAAACAGAGTAAATTTCGATTGACAGGGAATGGATAATTCCTTTAGATGCTAACCTTCAACTAGTAACGATCTGAATGAAAAGTATACAATGCTTTTTCGTGTTTATCATTAGTCTTTCAATGAATGCTCAGGAGCTTTCAACAGTGCTGGATGGGACTGTTCCTCTTGAGGCAGAAAAATTCATTGGGGTAGACGAGTTTAAAAGTATGTATTATATCAATGGTAATATTCTATACAAGAAAACGGCAAAAAAAATATTCTCCTATAGCAATATCTCTTTAGGTCAACTTAGCGCGGTTAACATTCAGAATCCCTTTAAAATAATTCTGTTTTATGCTGACTTTAATGCTGTGATGATTCTTGATAATAACCTTAACGAGTTAACTGAAAAGATCGATTTTACCCAGGAAACTTTATTCAACAATGTGAACTTTGTCACAGGTTCATCCCAAAATAATATTTGGCTGTATGCTGATGATAACAAGCTTCATTTATATGATTACCGTCACCTTAGTGTGGTTCTTCAAACCCAGCCCATGACCTTTTATGATTCTACTTTTCTACCCAGAACTATTGTGAGCACTTATAAAAAAGTATGGGTCCTCTCAAAAAACCGTGTGCTTGAATTCAATGAATACGGTATTTATACCAGATCATATACCCTAAAGAAAATAAATTACATCTTTCCCTTTCAACAGGGATTTATCTATACTTCTGACGGTTCCTTATTCTATCAACATCAAGATGAGGCCATTCCTGTGCTTATGGATTATGAAAATGAGGTTGAATCAATCTATGTAAACAGCTCCAATATTTTTATTTATGACGGCACCAAGGTTTACCAATACCAAATAAAGCAGTGAAAATTTCCATAAATACCTGATATGAGCTTTATTTTTTTTAATTTCGCTAACCATTGCTATTCACTATAATCAAACTACTAGACCTATGCACATTGCTATAGCCGGAAATATTGGAGCAGGAAAGACGACTTTGACAAGTTTATTGGCTAAACATTATAAATGGGAGCCTCATTTTGAGTCTGTTGCAGAAAATCCTTATCTGGATGATTTTTACGGATCTATGGAAAGGTGGTCTTTTAATTTACAGATTTATTTTTTGAATAGTCGCTTTCGTCAAATTCTTGAGATCAGAGAGAGTGGAAAAAATATTATCCAAGACAGAACCATTTATGAGGATGCTAATATCTTTGCGCCTAACCTTCATGCCATGGGCTTGATGACCAACAGGGATTTTAGCAATTACGAAACACTTTTTGAATTGATGGAGCGCCTTGTTTCTCCACCAGATCTTCTGATTTATCTGCGAGCCAGTATTCCTACCCTTGTGGGTCAAATCCACAAGCGCGGAAGAGATTTCGAAAACTCTATCAGTATCGATTATTTAAGTCGTTTAAACGAGCGCTACGAGGCCTGGATCACAACCTATAAAAAGGGTAAATTACTAATCATTGATATTGATCATCTCAATATCGTCGATAATCAGGAAGACCTTGGATCAATAATTGATCGAATTGATGCACAGATTCATGGTTTGTTTTAAGAATGGTCCATGGAATGATTATGACTCTTTGAATATTTTAATCCGTTAATCTTAGCTTGATCAACTAGCCACTATAAATCAAAAAAAAAACTCTCAATTGAATTGAGAGTTTTTTTTAAACAAAATATGTAACTAAACTATTTTATATTCTCCTTTACATCACCCCTTAAGGTTGAATAATTGATCTTAAGTGCATTGACATTTCTCAATTCTTCCTTGATATCAGTAATGGTACCCACGTTTGTCTTTATATCTGCTTTAATCGATGTTGTCAAAAGCGGGATCTCATCTTCAGGATGTGTTTCTCTTTCAGCAAAAATAAAATACTTCACGTCCTTAATATCTGCAATTCGATCATTCAACTGGATCTTATCTCCATTTTGACCTTTAACCTTCCCTACATAAATATAGCTTACCAAACTTTTACGCTCCAGTTTTTTGATTTCTGTTGCTCTTGGTAATTGAGGTTTCTTAATCTTCAATTCAGTCTCACGCATTACTGTTGTAACCATGAAAAAGAACAAAAGCATAAATACAATATCGGGTAAAGATGCTGTTGAAATTCCCGGCATTCCTTTTTTCTTCTTTTTAAACTTCGACATAAGAAATTACTTTGTAGGTTCAGCTTCAGATATTATCTGAGGATACTTTCCCTTAATTATACTAATTCTTTCCTTCAGTGTTGCGCTAGGATTGCTCTTTTGATCCTTCAACATTTGCGTATACGATATACCATACATCTTTTCAGATAGTCTGTTTCTTAAATCCGTATAAGCGCCTACCAATTCATTCTGAACCGATATATAGGTTCCATATGAAGTTCCACGGTCACTTTCCAAGGAAATAATCGCCTTGTTAGGATGATCAGATGATGACGGATTCTTAACTCCTTCACACCAGTCACACTCTGCAGGTTCTGCTCCATCAATTGGATTCCCAATTCCTCCGCCATTATCAATAAACTTAACAGCTTCCTCGCGAATCTGATCAATTGTCATAAACGTCTCGCCCTCTACCAAAATGTCATTATTACGGTTTACTGTTACAACAAACACGTTCTTTTCTTTCAATTTTGGTGGATCAGGCATGTCTTCCGGCTGCTTTTCAGGTAATTTCCTGCTAATCCCGGTGTCCACATCCATTGTAGTTGTTACTAGAAAGAATATGAGCAACAAAAAAGCAATATCGGCCATTGACCCTGCATTGATTTCCGGTACATCTCTTTTTGCCATAATATTATTTTGTTGATACTAAAGATTTAACAAAATCCCATAAAAAGAAACCAAGGCCAATTCCTCCAAGGATCAATGAGTACCATATTCCGGTGCTCACCCATTTTGAAGTACTTCCAGCTTCACCATCTTTGATGATATTTCCAGTCATATTTGTTACCGCTTCATCCGAAGCCATCACGTATGAAATCAATAACAATAGTCCTAAACCTGCCAATGAAACCAAAGTTTTCTTAAGAAGTTTTGGCTGTCTGACTAAATTCCAGAGCGAGAATACAACAGTAATAATTGTTGTGATGATCAAAATCACCTTTGCAAACGATACGAAGGGAGATACAAGACTGTTTTGCAAATCTAAATTCTCCTTTACAGCATCATCGCCTTCCATAATTATCCTTACCAGAAAGTAAATCGAAATCAATCCGATCAATCCTGAAACAAGTGATAATATTTTAGATATTTTACTATTCATAATTCTCTTATTTATTTCTGATCAAAAGATCCACCAACTTAATAGAAGCATCTTCCATATTATTTACAATACCATCAATTTTTGAAATGATATAATTATAAAAGATTTGAAGAATAATTGCTACTACCAAACCAAATACAGTTGTCAAAAGCGCCACTTTAATACCACCTGCTACTACTGCCGGAGAAATATCCCCTGCTGCTTCGATAGAGTCAAATGCAGAAATCATACCAATTACAGTTCCCATGAAACCGAGCATCGGAGCAAGAGCAATAAATAAAGACAGCCAAGAAACATTTTTCTCTAAAAGTCCCATTTGAACTCCTCCATAGGCGACAACTGCTTTTTCAGCAGCATCAACGCCTTCATCCATTCTATCTAAACCTTGATAAAAAATTGAGGCAACTGGCCCTTTTGTGTTTCTACACAATTCTTTTGCAGCTTCAATACCTCCAGTTCCCATAGCCTCTTCTACATCATTGACTAATTTTTCTGTGTTTGTTGTTGCCATATTCAAGTAAATGATTCTTTCAATGGCAATTGCCAAGCCTAAAATCAAGGTTACTAGTACAATCCCCATAAAGAAAGGACCACCTTCAATAAAACGCTGTTTTAAAACTTGATGAAAAGTTTTTTCAGCTACTGGTTCTGTTTGTGCATAAATGTCTTGAACTGAGCTCAATAACATCAATCCTGTCATCGCGAGGATAGTAAATACTTTTTTCATTTTTGTAAATGTTTGTTATTTAAATTTAG
>RCNE010000647.1_pt1 | contig 22695 bp, 24 predicted proteins | sample 2041361 | NCBI WGS metagenome assembly RCNE01 (sample SAMN09708229, study PRJNA481090) | Marine sediment metagenome, whole genome shotgun sequencing project.
CTGTAGTCGGAATTTTGCTCGGAATCTACCTCACTAACTTCATAGAAGGCAAGAAGCTCAAAAAGGGTTTCGGTTGGTTCGTGCTCGCCATGGGCATCTACATCATCTGGAAAGAGCTCGGCTGACATTATTCAGAGGCCCTTCCTGAGTTACTTGTGTTACGCTGTATCTCAGTCATCTAACTGATCTTTGTACCGTCAAATTATTGATGAGAATACTATGGAGATCAAACAGATATACACTGGATGTTTAGCACAAGGGGCATATTACATTGAATCTAATGGCGAAGTGGCTATTATTGACCCTTTGCGTGAAACACAGCAGTACGTTGATAAAGCTAACAGTGAAAATGCTAAAATTAAATACATTTTTGAAACCCATTTTCATGCGGATTTTGTTTCAGGTCATGTTGATTTAGCTAAAAAAACAGGTGCTAAAATTATTTTCGGCCCTGGAGCTGAAACGGAATACGATATGCATTCTGCAAAAGACAATGAAGAATTAAAACTAGGGAACATCATTATAAAAGTATTGCATACCCCTGGGCATACTTTAGAATCTTCTACCTTTCTTCTAATTGATAAAAACGGTAAAGAACATGCTATATTTTCTGGGGATACTCTCTTTTTAGGCGATGTAGGAAGACCAGATTTGGCTATTAAATCGGATTTAACAAAAGAAGATTTAGCAGGTATGCTTTTCGATTCTTTACGCAATAAAATCATGCCATTGCCAGATGACCTTATTGTATATCCAGCTCATGGTGCTGGTTCAGCTTGCGGAAAGAATTTAAGTAAAGAAACTATAGGTGTCTTAGGAGAACAAAAACAAACAAATTACGCCTTAAGAGCAGATATGACTAAGGATGAATTTGTAAAAGAAGTTCTTGACGGTATTGCTCCTCCTCCACAATATTTTGCAAAAAATGCCATGATGAATAAATCAGGGTATGATACTTTTGAAACGGTTTTAAAGAAAGGCGACAACGCATTAACACCAGAAGCTTTTGAAGCTATTGCAAACCAAGAAGATGCCTTGGTGCTTGATGTGAGAAACGAAAAAGACTTTGTAAAAGGTCATATTCCAAACTCAATATTTATCGGTATTCATGGCGTTTTCGCACCCTGGGTTGGTGCTTTAATTACCGATTTAAAACAGCCTATTCTACTAGTCACTCCAGAAGGCAAAGAAAAAGAAACAGTAACTCGATTATCTCGTGTGGGTTATGACAATACGCTAGGTTATTTAGAAGGTGGCATTGATGCTTGGAAAACCGCTAAAAAAGATATTGAAACTATTAATTCTATTTCCGCTGAAGAGTTTTATAAGCATTCTAAAAATGAAAACATTAATGTTTTAGATGTTAGAAAAGATGGAGAATATAAGTCGGAATATTTAGAAGGCGATTACGTTCAACATTTTGCTTTAGATTATATTAATGATAACATGAACCATATTGATAAAAATAAAAAGTATTATATTCATTGTGCTGGTGGATATCGTTCGGTTATTGCTGTATCAATACTAAAAGCTCGTGGCTTCGATAATTTAATTGATATTGCTGGTGGCTTTGCTGCCATAAAGAACTCGGGATTACCAATTACTAATTATGTTTGTCCAACAACACTATAACTTAAATATATTTAGATATGAAGAAAAACATGGGAATTACAGACAAGGCTATAAGAATTATTGTTGCCTTAGGTATTGGATTACTTTATTATTTTAACATGATTGAAGGTGCCTTAGCTTATGTATTAATGGCAGTTGCAATTATTTTCTTAATAACTAGTTTCATAAATTTTTGTCCGCTTTATTCTATATTTAAAATTAACTCTTGTAAAATAAAAAAATGATAGCAAGTCTTGAAATACAAAATTTAAAATGCGGAGGATGCGCAAATACTATTACCAATAAGCTTAATGGTTTAGAAGGTATTGCAGATTTAAATGTTGATAATAGCAACAATACTGTTTCCTTTTTCTATGAAAATGAAAACACTCTTTTAGAAGCTAAAAACCTGCTTAATAAAATTGGGTACCCTGTTATTGGTGATAAGAATGATTTAACTACAAAAGCAAAATCTTTTGTAAGCTGTGCTATTGGTAGAATTAATAAGTAATCATACTAATTCCGCACTTAATCCAGCTTCAAGAAGCATGGAACAACGTGGTTTTAAATCGTCGTATAGACCTGTTTTTACAGTACACTTCCCTTTATAATGCACTAGCATAGCGCATTGCTCTGCTTGTTCTGCAGTATGCTCGCAAGCGTAAATGAGCGTTTCTATAACGTGGTCGAAAGTATTAACGTCATCGTTGTGTAAAACGATTTCGTTTTGAGTTGAAACTTCTTCTTGAAGTAGTAATTCTTCGGATGTTTTTTCTCTTGTACTCATAATGCTTTTAATCTTTGAGGGGGTAATTATTATACTAATTTAAAAATTTTAATGATACCCAATTGTTTCTTTCCAGTTTTTCTTCAAATTTTAACACATACTTTTCGCACTCATTTTGAATTAATGGAATATCATCATTGTAAAATCCACTTAAAAATAACATGCCATTTTCATTCAAACAGGACACATAAGTTTTCATGTCTTGTAATAGGATATTACGATTTATGTTTGCTATAATCACGTCGTATTTTCTATTTTTCAAAACACTAGCATCTCCTTCAATAACGGTAATGTGCTTACAATTATTACGTTCTACATTTTCTAAACTGTTTAAATAACACCAATTATCGTAATCTACAGCATCTAGAGGTTTGGCTCCTTTCATTTCCGCAAGAATAGCAAGAACACCAGTTCCACAACCCATATCTAATACCGACTTATCTTTAAAATCATTCTTTAAAATCTGCTGAATCATCATGTGTGTTGTTTCATGATGCCCCGTACCAAAACTCATTTTAGGTTCGATAATAATATCAAACTCCGTATCAAATTTTTCATGAAATGGTGCACGAACCGCACACGCATTATCTACAATTATAGGATTGAAATTCTTTTCCCATTCTTCGTTCCAGTTGATTTGTTCAATTTCATTGAATTCAAAAGTAATATCGAATTCATCTGAATTTAATATTTGAATATCTTCTAAAATGTCTTTATTCCATTCTTCTTTTTGGATGTATGCTGTTGCGCCATCTTCTGTCTCAACGAAACTTTCAAAACCGGCGTATCCGAGTTCTGCTATGAGAATTTCAACTCCAGGTTGTAATGGTGATACTTTGAATTGGTAACCTATATAAATGATGTTTGACATAGTCGATTTTTTCGACTACAAAGATATGAAGTTATGCCCTATAACAATTCCTTCTCTATGGCTATTTTAATAATACCCACACTATTTTGAGCTCCTAGTTTACTCATAATATTCATACGATGGGTTTCCACTGTTTTGGGACTAATAAATAATTTTTCTGAAATTTGTTGGGTAGTTAACTCTTCTGAAATAGCAACCAGTACATCATGTTCTCTTCTTGTCAATTTGGGTATCAAACCGTTATCGTTGGTCTTTTTAGATGTTTGATATATTAAACGCGATTGAATATCCTTTTGTAAAAAAAACTCTCCAGACAACACGGTTTTCATAGCTGTAACCAATTCTAGCTTATCTGTATTTTTTAATAAATAACCATGAACGCCATTTTTAAGCATGCGTTTCACAAAAGAGATATCTTCAAAGTTTGTTAGCGCTATTATTTTTAAGTCCGGATTTAGCTTTAAGAGTTTTTTACTTAAATCAATCCCGTTAATGTCTGGTAAATTAATATCTAAAAGCAATAAATCAGGCGCATCAGCTTCAATATTTGTTAAGGTTTGTTGTGCATTTTCATATGTACCAACAACTTGTATGTCTGGCGTATCTTGAAGCATGGATGTTATTCCTTTCAACACCATTTTATGATCATCTGTAATGGCTATTTTAATTATCATTGAGTTTTTCTTTATCAATATCTATAGTGTATGATGTGCCATTTTCATTTGAAATAAAATCTACTGAAGCCTTTAAATAGTCTATTCTAGATTGAACATTATTTAAACCAATACCTTCAGGTTTCACCTCATCTTTATCAAACCCTTTTCCATCATCTTCAATTGAGACTTGAATGATATTATTATGACAACTTATTTGAACATTTATAGCAGAAGCATCAGCATGCTTAATACTGTTTGTAATCAACTCTTGTATAATTCTAAAAACATTAACTTCTGCCTTTTTAGAAACATCAAGAGCATCTCCTATGTGTTGAAATGTAAATTCCACATCTGGATTTATGCCATTTAAATTAGTACAATACTCTTCAGTCGCTTCAACTAAATTAAATTTTTCTAATGATGGTGGTACCAGATTATGTGAAATAGCTCTAACTTGTTTACAAGAATTATCAATCATGATTATAGCCTCCTTTATCACAATATTATTCATTTCTAAAAGTGAAGATAACTTATATTTTATGGCCGACAAATCTCCGTTTACACCATCATGCAGTTCTTTGGCTATTCTGAAACGTTCTTTTTCTTCGCCTTCAATAAGTGATTCTAATGTTTTTATTTGAACTTCACGCTTTAAGGTTAAAATTTCTTGATTCTTTCGTTTTTGTCTTTGCTTAAATAAGAATACAAGTAATATGGCCGTTAACGCTAAGAAAATAACTATTCCCAACATATAATTATTTTGGGTTTTCTTTTTTTGAATTTCAGATTCCTGTTCTTTTAATTCTAATTGTTGAGATACTATTTCTTTGTCTTTTTTTTCTGTTTCGTATTTAATTTCTAGAGCATTAATATTTTTTATTTTACTTTCTTCAAAAATACTATCCTTAAAAATATTAAAAGATTCAAAATGGTTGAGAGCAAGTTTAAACCTATTCGTTTCTTTATATAATTCAAATAAATTATTATGAATTTCTTTTGTAACTAGTTTAGAATTCGTTCTATTATCAAGGGCATTTTTTAAACAATATTCACTTTTTTTATAATCTTTTAATCTAAAATACACTCCCCCTAAATTTGTTAATATACGAGCAAGGTCAGTTTTATAATTATTCTCAACGCAAATTTTATGTGCTTCATTTAAATAAATCAAAGCCTCATTATTAACTCCTTGTTCACTAAGTACAACTCCAATGTTTTCACTATTTATTGCAAGCCCCCAACTATTATTGGTTTCTAAATCAATTTCCCTTGCTTTATTAAAATACTCTAATGCTAAATCGAAATTATCTTGATCTCCATAAACTTGAGCCAAATTACTATAAACATTAGCCAGGTTAACCGAATCCTTTTGTTGCTCATGTATTTTAATAGCCCTTAAATAACTATCTATAGCTTCGGGGTATTTTTCTAAATCCCTATAAGTGATCCCTATTGAATTTAATGTTAACCCGATCCCCTTTGAAAAATTTAAAGTCTCATAAATTGATAGTATTTTATAATAGTCTACCAACCCTTTTTCATAATCGCCTTGTAAAGAATAAATTACTGCTTTTTGATACAAACTATTAGCTACACTAAATGTATCTTTAATATGATACCCATATTCTATAGTTTTATTTATATAATCAAGACCTTTCTTATAATCACCAGCAAATCTGTGATAAACAGCGTATTTGTAATTAGATGAAGCTATTCCTTTTTCGTTATTGAGCTTTAAATATATAGCATAAGAAGAGTCTAAGTGATTTTTTGTCAATTTTGAATCACTCATTAATGACAACCAGGCAAATCTTGCGTGAGCACTTGCTCTATCTACCTCAATATTTGAGTTTTTTAAAACATCTTTTAAACTATCTTTTTCTGTAGTATATTTTTGAGCATAACTATTAAAGCTTAAAAAAAAGTAAATAACAAAATAGATTATGAATTTCAAAATGATTTGTTTTTTAGATATTTAAATGTAAGAAATATAAGTTAAATTTTACTTTTTAATTATTTTACCAGAAGTCACATCGCTTCCATTTCCACTTAATTGGTATAAATACATGCCAGAATTTAAATCGTTTATATCTATATTTCTTTTCAAAGTATTTATTTTATCAACCTGCTTAACTAAACGACCAGACAAATCTAAAATCTGTAATTTTAAGTTTCCGCTTGCTGAAAAGGTGCTTTTTGAAATATCTAGAGTGAATGTGTTTTTTACTGGGTTTGGATATATTTTAATTAAACTCTTATTATCTACTACAACTTCAGTATTACTTAAAGAGTTTTTACATTTCCCATCGCTCAGAGCATTATAAATATTTTGTATTTCGGCTTCGGATAAAGCGTGATTATACACACCTACCTCATCTACTTCACCTGCAAAAGAACGACTATAATCGTTTGTAGAACTTGTTGGGTTATGATATTGCGCTCCAATAGTTAAAGGAAATCCCGCAGAACTTGCTGGAGGGTTTGCAAATGTTCGCCACCCAAATTCGAAACCATCGGCATATACAATATGCGAATTACCTTGACGCACATACGCATAATGATGCCATCGAGAATCTTCGTAAGCAGGACCGTTAACTATAAAGTTATTACCATTAATATCTTCAAAGAGAAACTCAGTTAAATCGAATTCAAAACGCATTTCAAAAACTGTAGGGATATTACTTGTAGTGTTTCCACCTCCTTTAGATAAAACTGTTTGATGTTGGTTTAAATAGCCTACACGACGTACCCACAATTCGACAGTTACATCGCCTGTTATATTTAAATCTGTACTTGATGGAACCACAACAACATCATCTATGCCATCAAAATAAAAGGCATTATTTACAACGCCATCGCCATAAGCGACTCCTCCTTGTGGTACCCCATGGTTATTACCGTATAAATCTTGGGCAGTATCATCAGCTGTCCACCAACTTATCAAATTTGTAGGTGACGTGGTACATTGTGCCCATATTATTGAATATTGCAACAAAATAAACATTAGAATAATTATATATTTTAAAGTTTTCATCTTTTTAGTTTTTAATTGGAAATTATTTTACTTATCGAAATGGTAAGCCAACCCGAATTGAATATTATTAATTTTTAAATAGGTATTGCTATCACCTCCATCTAGTAAATTTGTTTGTCCCCAATCATATCTGGCATCTATAGATATTTTTTTAGATACGTCATAAGACGCACCAAAATCTAGAGCAAAATTTAATGACTTTACACCATCTCCTGCATCTAATAAGAATGCTAAATTTGGTCCTGCAAAAGCATGAAACTTTTCAGTTATACCATAACTTAATAGCACGGGAACTTGTATTTGATTAAAGTCTTTAACCCCTACAAACCTAACTTCTGGCTGTAAATCAAAATTGTTAAACAATTTGATATCACTAAGTGCTAATCCTAAATAAAAACCCGTTTCGTTATTTGTGGTTTTATTAGCGAGCATTAATGATGCGGCACTCGTATTATTAATGCTTACAAATTTATTTGAAGCACTATTTTTTGCAGTAATATCCGTAGGACCATCGGTAGTAATGTCGGTAGGATCATCAATAGATGTGTTTATTGAATAATTTATATCCATTAAATTAACACCTCCTGTAACTTTAAAGGTTTGACAAAAGGCCATTGATGTTGTAAATAGCATTAGCATTGTTACTCTTACAGCTTTTTTCATAATATTTAAATTTTAATGGTTAATTAGTATCGGTTTCGTCTGGTAATGCTGAATAAACACAGGTAACCTGCGAAATTATTGCTGTTGTTTCCGTTCCTTCTAAATTTACCGCTGTAAACACAATTTTGTATTTACCAGGCTTTGATGTTACAAACCTTTCTTTTACATTATAAACCCCTATAGAATCCTTAGGGAAAGGGGGATATGTTTTAACAACGCTATCCAATTGGTTATAAATAATGGCATGACTTAACTCTAGATCTCCATCTCCTTCAGCTTCAAATTTTGCTACTATATCAATAAACCTTGGAGTGTCTTCTCCTCCAACTGTATAGAAAACAGCCTTCTCCATTGGTGATATCACTGAAATTTCTGGAGGGGTTTCTCCTCCTCCTTCTTCTTCTTCTTCTTCTTCTTCTGGAGTTGTAGTTCGAGTGCACCCCATGCCAATAAAAATTACTGCTAGAACACCTAATAGAGTTGGTAATACAAAGTTTTTAAATACTTTTTTCATGATTATTTATTTTTAGTTAATATTTGATTTAATTTATAATATGTGATTATTGAAATGGATATAAGAACAATGGCTATGCTCTGTGAATGAGATAGTAATCCTTCAATTATTTGCCCGCGTTCATCGCCTCTAAACAGTTCAATTATGTATCTACTTATACCGTAATAACCTAAATAGAGTAAGAATAATTGACCGTTAAACTTTTTGTTGTTTTTAATAATGAATAGAAAAATTAAGAATATGGTGAGTAGTGCAGATTCATATAATTGGGTTGGATGCACATGTAAACTAGGAGTTGTTGTAAATGAGACTCCCAAACCGCTTTCGGTTGGAATACCATAGCAACACCCAGCAAAAAAACAGCCTATTCTACCAATAATTTGAATAATAACGACACTAATTGCGGCAATATCTAAAAGAGGATACACCGGGAACTTATGCTTTCTAAAATACCAAATAGCAGTTGGAACAATAAAAATAAAAGAACCATAAAACACAAATCCGCTATAAAATGTATCTAAAATAGCACTCGGGTTGTTTATGTAGTAAAACGGTTTTTCTAAATACAAAAAAAATTTACCTCCAACATAACCAGCTATAAATAGCATATAAATAAAGTTGTTAGAAATATGAATATTTAATTGTTTTTTGGCAGCCCGCTTTCCATATAAAGTGGCTAATACTGCGCCTAAAACTATGCATACTGCATAAGATGATATGGTTATAGTTCCGAGGCCTAAAAACCCATTAAAATCAATATTGAAAAGTTCTGGATACATGCTTTATTGAATTAATAATTAACTACTTGCAAGTTACCTTCATCAAATAAAAAAGAAGTAAGGGCTTTCACTGAGATGTGAAAATTAAGGGTATACCCTTAGTTTTTGAAAAAGGCTAAAGCATACTAAATTGTAAACCAAAGAAAACACCAAAATCTTCTGAGTTTCTGCCATTAAGAAGGTTATTTAGGTCACTTATATCTAGCACGAGATCTTCTCTAATTGTAAGTTCTAATATTAGCGCCTTTCTATTCATAAAATTAAAAGTATAATTTCCTCCTATTTCAAAATATTCATTTCCTTCTGTAGCTGCACTTAAAGCTTGCCTATTAAGTTCATTTCCATTGGTAGAATAGTATTTAGATTTTAATCTTGAAGTTGTTTTATTTAAGGAGAGAAATAGTGAATATTTATTTTCATTTCGTTTGCTATGAATATTTAACCCTAACAAACCTGTAAACTTATAACTAAGCTTACGCTCATGGTTTGCATAATTATTACTTGTTGTATTACCGTGATAATACAGACTATTAAGAATAGACGAGGTTAAACTTGTTTTATTTCCTGTTTTTTTTGTTGAAGACACATTTAAACTAATGCCCGTTTCTAAATACTTTGATGCTATAGTCTCCAACGGAAACTTTAGTAGAACACTTGTATTTAAGCTGGTAACTCTATAATTACTTTGTTTTAGATTAAAATAATAGGTAGCGCCTAACACTAACGGTTTTGTGTAAACAGCATCCTTTTGTAAATTATGCTCATCTCCTTGTTCATTAATAGTTTTACCTGTAAAATGGCTAAAGCCCAATTCTTTTCTTTTATACAAATCGTCTTTACCCATAGCGGTATGAAATTTTTCTATAAAATCATCTCTAACCATCCAATTCATAGGACTAAAAAGTCCTTTTTCGGTTGAAGAATTTAAACCTAATTCCACAAACCCTTCTATATTTGAATTTATAGGATAGGTAAATTGAAAGGCATCTTTTTCAAAAACCGCATCATAAGCTATCTGAATATTCCCTCCGTTAGAACTATTTAGGACTGTACTGTGCACCATAGTGTTTCCCGAATTGCTTTTTAAGGTTATAGAGAAAATGGGGTGTACTCTTGTATTTAAAAAAACCTGAATTTGATTTATAATAAACGGATTGACGGACTCACTACCTAAATAGCTTGTATGAGGAAATTTTTCTGTACTTAAATTGAAAACCGTTGATTGGTTTTCTTGTGAGTTGCCCCATAATGAAAGTAAAAAAACAGCTATTAGCGTAATATATTTCATGATATAGTTTGCCTGTTGCAAGCTATATTTAATGAAAATGATATTATTAATGGTATTCTCTGAATTATAAAAAATCAGTGTATACCCTTAGAAGTTATTTCATTAAAAACAAAAAACCAACTACCAAAGATTTTAAATCTGTGGTAGTTGGTTTTTATTAGTGATAGAAACGACATCCTTTTTTTTATGTATTCATGCCTTTGTAGGAATGACATAATAAAAAGGATATAGCTGAAAGCACGACCACATTTTAATGTGGGAATGCCCAAATTATATTTTATTTAAAACGCATTTACAATTGCAAAGAAATCGTCTGCATTAAGTGCAGCTCCACCAATTAAGCCACCATCTACATCTGGTTTAGAGAAAATCTCCTTAGCGTTCCCTGGTTTGCAACTTCCACCATATAGAATTGACATATCATCTGCTACTTCAATTCCGTATTTGTTTGCCAACGTTTTACGAATAAATGCGTGCATATCTTGTGCTTGCTCTGGAGATGCCGTTTCACCAGTACCAATTGCCCAAACAGGCTCGTAAGCCAATACAATGTTTTTAAATGCTGATGCATCTAAATGAAACAATCCATTACTAATTTGACTTTCCACTACATTCTCATGGTTGCTTGATTTTCTATCTGCTAATACTTCACCAAAACAGAAAATAACTTTCATTTTATTAGCCAAAGCTGCATCAACTTTTTTAGCTAATAATTCATCTGTTTCTCCAAAATATTCTCTACGTTCTGAATGCCCAAGAATTACAGTTTTTACACCTACAGATTTTAGCATTTTTGCAGATACTTCTCCTGTAAAAGCTCCACTTTCTTCAAAATGCATATTCTGTGCTGCAACCTTTACTCTAGAGTTTTTAGTTGCTTTAACAGCACTTGCTAAACTCACAAAAGTTGGCGCTATAATTACTTTAGTGTCTTTAATCTTTCCCTCTTTAATCTTTTTTGCTACTTGTTTAGCTAACTTTTTTGATTCTGCTAAATCGTTGTTCATTTTCCAGTTTCCTGCTACAATATTTTTTCTCATAATCGTTATTTGACCTTTCTAACTAGAAGGAATTTATTAATTATTATTGTTTTATTCAAAATGCAAAAGTAATTATTTTAATGCTTCAATTATCTGATTATTGTCAGCTTCTACAGCTTTAAATAATTTTATGTTTCCTTTGGCGTCTACCACCATATATCTTGGTATCCAATCAATATTTACAAACTCCCCAAAAGTGCTTTTCTTAGCGGATGGCATAAAGTAATGCTCGCCTTGTACATCATACTTTTTTATACCTCTTATCCAAGCGTCTTGGGTTCTATCTAAAGACAGAAAGATATAAGCGGCGTCTTTATACTCTTGTTGTAATGCTTTTACTTTAGGCATACCTTTTATACAATCACTACACCAAGATGCCCAAATATCTATAACAATTGTTTTGCCTTTTTGAGTTTCTAAAATATCTTTAAATGTTATGCTTTCGCCATTTAAAGTTTCAAATACATCGTTTAAAGCGGCTTCTGAAAATTGGGTTGGGCTGTTTGTGTTACAGCTGAATGCAGTTATTAGTAGTAATAATATGTATTTTATTTTTTTCATGTTCTATTTTTCAATTTTAAAGATTTCCTCCCGATAGCTATCGGGATTCGCAGGAATTTATTCTAATTTCACTTTAGGGTCTAACCAAACATAGATTAGGTCTACAAAAATATTGATAATTATAAACAATAAAGCTATAATTAACACTGAACCCATTATTACTGGCAAATCTAAGGTATTCAAGGCATTTACTATTTCTTTTCCTAGTCCGTTCCACCCAAAAATATATTCTACAAAAACAGCACCAGCCAGCATGGATGCAAACCAACCAGAAATTGCTGTTACTACAGGATTTAATGCGTTTTTAACAGCATGCTTTCTTATAATTTGAAATTCGCTTAAACCTTTTGCTCTGGCTGTTCTAATATAATCTTGATTAAAAACCTCCAACAAAGAATTTCGCATAAGCTGAATTACCACAGCCAACGGACGAATACCCAAAACTACCGCTGGTAATATTAAGTTTTTCCATTTGATATGCATGGCTTCTCCAAAATCATCAAGTTCATACAAACTCCCCGTCATTTCTAAATTAGTGTATTCATGCAATAAATAGCCAAAGAACCAAGCGAATAAAATGGAACTAAAAAACGATGGAATACTCATACCTAACGTACTAAAAATTTGAATAGTTTTATCGAGCCATCTATCTTTATATAAGGCGGAAACTATACCTAATAGAATACCTAAAATGATAGCAATAACAATTGCTGATACTGCTAGAACAAATGTATTTGGTAGAGTTTCAGACAACACTTGACTTACTCGTTTACCTTGTTTTGCAAAGGATTCTCTTAAATATGGTCGCTTTAAAACTGTTGTTGTATTTCCGATTGTAAACAGTTTTGTTCCACCATACTTTCCATCACTTAAATATGTATAGTCTTCTGAATTGTTTGAGTGAAATGAAAGTGGCGATAAATCATTTAAATAATATAAATACTGGGTACTTATAGGTTTATCGAATCCGTATTTTTTCTTTACAATAGCTAACTGTTCGCTATCATCATTTTGTCCCATCATCATTTGAGCAGGATCTCCAGGAAGCACACTAAATAAAAAGAATATAACCGTAATTACTCCAATTAATGTGAGTAATGCGTAAAAGATTTTATTTAGTAAGTAGTTTATCAGTTGCTGGTTGAATTAATTATTCGTCTTTAAGTTTAACCTCAATTATTCCAGTGTAAAAAGTATTGTTTTGAGTATTTAATTCTTTTAGTTGAATAGAATTTTTAATAACGTTGACACTTTCAATTTTAGCTGAATCTATAGCTTCAACTTCTTCTTTTGTTGAAGGTTCATCATTCACAAAATAAGCTATTATGTTTTCAACTTTCTTTGGTTCTGGTTTCTTTTCAACTTTTGGTAATTTCAAATCATCCATATCATTCCAGTGGACTTTTTGTTGAACAAGACCTTTATCTAATTCTAAAATCCCTGGATTAGAACGCACTACTGTTTTAAGCGCTTTTTCATCACATAAATACCAGTCAAAATCAATATTATAAGCTTCGTTAATACGTTGCTTTGTTTCCTCTCCTGAAGCTGTTAAACCAATTATTTGATAATTATTCTTTCTAGCTTCATCTTGTAATGCCTTCAACTTTAAAGCACCATCTTGTTCTATACTTTCTAAACTATAAGATACAACAACAACTAAGTTGTCTTGCTCAAGAAAATGTGTTGCTAAATCTTCATCTGCACTTTCAATTGAAAAATCAACTACTGGCGGTGTATACCCTTCTTGAATTACTTTAGTTTCAACACCAACAAAATCGCCTTCAACAGTAGGATAAGAACCGTTGGTTACTATAACTTTTTCTTCGTCATTAACATTAAATTTCCAGCTATATTCTTGGATAGGTTTTGGTGCATCTTTTGGAGTGTTCATACCCTCTTGAATATTCTTCCCAATGGCATAAGCCCTTAAATCAAATGTTGGTAAATGCATCAACACATGATACCCAAACCATAAACTAATGATAAAGCTAAGCAACGCTAAAACTGTTATTGGTAGTTTTCCAAATATGGGTTTAATATGTTTTACGCCTATAAAAAGAATAATAATCAGCACTAAAAGTACCACATCTTTCCAAAAAGTTTCCCAAGGTTTTAGTTTTATAAAATCACCAAAGCAGCCACAGTCTTTTACTTTTTCAAAATAGGCTGCATAAAATGTTAGAAATGTGAAGAATACAATCATTCCTAATAAACTCCAAACCGTAAACTTAGGCTTATACCCTATGAGTAAAAACACGCCTAATACGACTTCAAAAACAACGACTAAAACGGAAATTATTAATGCATAAGGTTCTAAAAAAGGGATATTTAAAACATCTGGACTGAAATACTCTTGTAATTTATAAGAAAATCCTAGTGGATCGTTTAACTTAATAAATCCAGAAAAAATGAATAAGACTCCGACAAGAACCCTAGATATATTTACTAATGTTTTCATGATTTGTCTTCGTTTAAATGAATCATAGCAAAAATCGCATAGTTAATCATGTCTTGGTAGTTAGCATCAATACCTTCACTTACCACCGTTTTGCCTTTATTATCTTCAATTTGTTTAACTCGTAATAACTTTTGCAAAATTAAATCGGTTAAACTACTAACTCTCATATCTCTCCATGCTTCACCATAATCATGGTTTTTATCTTCCATCAACTGCTTTGTAACAGTTACTTTTTCTTCATATAATTTTGTTGCTATGTCTATAGACAAATCAGGTTGTTCAACAACACCTTTTTCTAATTGAATAAGCGCCATAATACAATAATTAATTATGCCAATAAATTCGCTTGCTTCACCTTCATCAACCTTTCTAACGTCGTTTTGCTGTAGACTTCTTATACGCTGCGCTTTAATAAAAATTTGATCTGTTAATGATGGCAATCTAAGGATTCTCCATGCACTTCCGTAATCACTCATTTTCTTTATAAATAAACTTTTGCAGGTATCTATTACAGCATCGTATTGTTTTGAAGTATCTTGCATATATTATGAACTCATTTTGATTTTTTCTATTTCCTAAAAAATGGCTAAAATTCATTAATATTTCGTTACTTTTTTTATACTTAGCGATGCTATGTCTTTCAAAAAGTGCCTCATCTAAATGAATTTTATCTCATTTTCGGTTAAAAACAAAAAATCAAGATGAGTTCAATATCAATTTTGTGTAAATTTCGCTTAAATTGTTTAAAGTTCAAAAGTTTAAGGTTTAAAGTTTTGAAGACTACTTTTGATGTTTCAAATTTAAAGTTTTAGGTTTGGAATTTGAATTTTAAAATATTGGAATTTTAAGATTATGACTATTAATTGCAAGGGCAAACTTATTGATTTATCGTCACCAAAAGTAATGGGGATTTTAAACATTACACCCGATTCATTTTATGATGGTGGTGCTCATAAAAACAAAGGCGACATTTTAAAACATGTAGAGCAAATGTTAAATGAGGGTGCTACTTTTATTGATGTTGGCGCCTACAGTTCTCGCCCAAATGCAGATCATGTGAGTGAAGTTGATGAATTGAAACGCATACTGCCTGTAGTTGAATTAGTTTTAAAAGAATTTCCAGAAACTTTATTATCCATAGATACGTTTAGAAGTGAAGTGGCAAAACAATGTATTGAAGCTGGCGCGTGCATGATTAATGATATTTCTGCTGGACAATTAGATGTAAATATGTTGCAAACTATTGCCAACTTGCATGTACCTTATATTATGATGCATATGCGAGGAACTCCTCAAACCATGCAGCAACAAACCAATTATGAAAATTTAGTGAAAGATATTCTGTTTTATTTTTCTGAAAGAATAGCCGCCGCTAGTGCTTTAGGAATTGTTGATGTGATTATAGATCCTGGTTTTGGTTTTGCAAAAACCTTAGAACAGAATTTTGAATTATTAAATAAACTAGAACTTTTTAAAATAATTAAAAAACCCTTACTTGTTGGTGTTTCTAGAAAGTCTATGATTTATAAAACTTTAGAAACCTCAGCTGAAGAAGCCTTAAACGGAACGTCTATTTTAAATACGGTGGCGTTGCAAAAAGAAGCTTCTATTTTACGCGTTCATGATGTTAAGGAGGCTATGGAATGTATTAAATTGACTAGATTGTTAGATTGTTAGATTGTTAGATTGTTAGAGATTATGAAGAATATATTGTTCTTAATTATTTTATCTGTTTTATTGTCCTGCGGAAATGAAAAGGTGCTTCAATTACCAGAAATAAATCATTCTGAAATTACAGAAATACTAGACGTTTCTCATGCGTATTTGTTTTATGATGAAACTAAGACTGATAGTGTTGAACTCAATAGAAAAAACCTAATAAGTACGACTAATTGGTTGATTAATGTGGATAAACGCTTAACACTAAAACAAGCCATTCCTCATATTAAATATCTACAAGAAAAAAAGACAAATTCTAGCCATAAAAATAAAAAAGCCAAAAACTATTTTACTTGTCATGATACGAGTATAAATAATTTAGGGTTTGTTGAGTTTACGAATACTTCTTATATTGATGAATCTTTGGACACTTATTCTGGTAAAATTTCAAATTTTGAAGATGAAAATAATTCAACTGCAATTGGGTTTAAAAACAACAATGAAATCACCATAACAAGCACAACTTTAAAAACCAGAATCTTAGAAACAACAAAAGACAGTTTGTCCCATTACTTAAAAAAATGTGATACTGTAAACGGAATAGTTTTGTTGAATTTCAATGAAAATTTATCTTTTAAAGATTATATTGAGTATAAGTCAATCATAGCAACAATTAATTTAAAACAAACTAAAGTATCAAATAAGGAATTTATTTTTAATTAGCCATATTTTCTTAAATTTACCAAAACCCACCACCATTGGATATTTTTAAAGACCTTTTAAAATTTACCGTTGTAGATGTTATAGATGTTATTTTAGTAGCACTACTCCTCTACTATGCTTATAAATTAATTAAAGGCACGGTTGCCATCAATATTTTTATTGGAATTATAATTATTTACGGCGCTTGGAGATTAACCGATTTCCTAAACATGGAATTGCTCACTGGGCTTTTTGGTGGTTTCATGAAGGTTGGAATCATTGCCTTAATTGTTGTTTTTCAACCAGAAATTAGGAAATTTTTATTAATGGTAGGTTCTACGAATTTTGGTAGACGACGTAAATTTTTACAGCAAATAAACTTTTTAAAAACGGAAACTAACGATGAAACTGATGTTGATGCTATTATTTCTGCTTGTAGTAAAATGTCGATGTCTAAAACTGGAGCGCTTATTGTTTTTGAACGCAATAATAATCTAGATTTCTTATCGCAATCTGGTGATGAAATGAATATTAAAGTGACACAACCTATTATAGAAAGTATCTTTTTCAAGAATAGTCCGTTGCATGATGGCGCTATCGTTATTAGTAATAATATTGTAAAAGCAACTCGAGTTATTCTTCCTGTAAATAATGAAAAGAATATTCCGAAGCGTTTTGGTTTACGCCATAGAGCTGCTATTGGAGTTACTGAAAAAACGGATGCTCTAGCACTTGCGGTTAGTGAGGAAACAGGTCATATTTCGTATTTTAAAGATGGGGAATTTGTGGTTTACGAAAACACGACTGAGCTTAATGAAATGATTAAAAAAGATTTATCTTAATGCAGTGCAAAAATTGTAGTACAGTTTTAGAAACAGAAAGTAATTACTGTAATTCTTGTGGTGGTAGAGTTATTAGAAAACGTTTATCGCTTAAAAACCTGTTTGAACATATTAGTGAAACGTTTTTCAATTATGATAATAAGTTATTACGTACCATCATTTACCTTATTAAAAAACCAGAAGACGTTATTGGAAGCTATGTAAATGGTGTGCGAAAAAAGTATGTAAACCCAATTAGTTTTTTTGGACTATCACTTACATTAACAGGATTATCCATTTTTATTATTAAAAAGTTCTATATAGAATATTTAGATATTTCAAATCTATATGAGAATTCCGGATCTAAAGAGGCGATGCAAGAAATTTCTAGTGGTGCTTTAGAATACAGCTCATTAATATATTCAGTTTTAATTCCAATTTTAGCATTTTTATCATTTTTAATATTTTATAAAAAGAAATATAATTTTACCGAGCATATTGTTTTATATCTATACAGTATGTCCTTATTTTCTATTGTTTCAGTAATAGTAGGCCAATTAATCTTATTTATTGCACCAAATCAATATTTGCTATTTGGTATTGCTTTATACTTTCTGGTATTTTTTTATCACTGCTTTTTACTAAAGCGTATTTTTAAGTTGAGGACAAGTGAACTCATTCTGAAAACCTTATTATTCTTGGTGCTATTTTTCGTTTTATATATAGGAATTTCCGTTTTAGCAGTTGCTGTTTTAATGTTATCGGGAAATATGAATTTACAAGATTTCGCTCCAAAATAAGAAAAAAATAAGCCACCTCTTCCTGTAAAAACTGAACGTCACACAAGTTCCTGTAGTATTCGTTTTCTTTCTAAGGTAACTCTTTATAGGTGCCCTCTTCACAATTTCATCAGCATCCATCATAATAACGTTATCGACTTTTTTATTCAATTGAATTTATGAGTAATAACCATTAAAGTTCTGCCTTTTAACGTCTAAATACTATTTCCGAAGTAAAACTTCTGAAAAAAATTAAATTTTTATGATGACATTTTGATGTTGTCTTTATGTATAGATATAAAACCATTTTAAATCTTTACAAATGCAGACACTACAAAAAGCCCACTACAAAAAGCCATTTTATGTTTAACGCTTTGTTTTTTGAACTATTCATGCGGACAAACTACTAAAAACTCTGAAACACTACAAGCAAGCAAGACGATTCAACTTAATGGAAAAACATACATACTTAAGGAGGATATAAATATTCCAAAAGTTCAATTAAATAAAAAAACAGAAAATAAAATCATTTTTCACGAGATCCGAGATACTCAAAGAAACATGATACTAGGGTATTTACCGCTACCAAATGATTGGAAAATTAAAGACCAAGTAGATAAGGATGGTGTGGGTGTTTCTGGACCAAACAACATCAAAGTTTATGCACCAAGACATGACAACTTTGTCTATTCTCAATTACCTGGATTCAACCAAATGTGTGCTGAAATGGGGCAACAAGTAAAACCTTTGAAAAGTGTTGAGCAACTTGTAAAAGAAGAGTTCGTACCCTTATTCGCAAATAATGGTTTCAAACTAATTAAGCAATACCGTTTACCTAAGCAAAAAGCATACGATGAAAATTATGAGCAATTCGTTTTTAAACCTGTGCCTATGCAAAAAACGTTTGATGTTATGTCCACAGAATGGGAAGATAAAGATGGGAATATGATACTATTCGTAATTCGTCAAAATATAGCCTACACACAAGAAGCTTGTAATTGGGGTTATATAGCTAATGCACTTGAGGCGCCTAAAGCTCAATTTGAAACTGCAAAAAACAACTATTTATACACCCTAGCAAATTCAAAATACAACCCGCAATGGTTACAAACGTGCTATATGGAAGATGCACGAGCATCAGCTCAAAGTAATCAGCTACATCAAGAAAGAATGCGAGGTTTACGTGCGGAAGGTCAAGCTATTATTGATAGAGGGAATGCACATAGCAAAATGGTAGACCAAAACCACAAACGCTTTATGGATAGCCACCTAGAAAGACAAACGGTTTCAACGCCATCATCTAACACCTCATATCAAGTTGATGCAGGGAGTAATGTGTATTGGGTAAACGCTAATGGTGAATACATTCCTACTAATGATTTCAATTTTGACCCTAACCTAGACCCAAATCTTAATGGCCAAACTTGGACAAAAGGAAATATTAACAATTAAAACAAAAACTTAAATATTATAATACATAAAATGGTTACTCAATTAAAAAACCTCGAGTTGAAAATTTCGTTGTAGTGTTTTTAACATAAAAAGTGTATCTTTCTGCTGCTATTAACAACTTATGCCGCAGAAAGATACACTTCAAAAAGACTACTCAGGTCAAGAAAAACTATTAAAAGCTATTCAAGCAAATGATGAAGGTGTGCTAAAAAACTTGTATAAAGAGAATTTTTATAAAACAGAACAGTACATTTTAATGAATAGTGGTTCGATTGATGAAGCTAAAGATATTTTTCAGGAGGCTTTTGTAACGGTTTGGGAAAATGTTCAGGATAATAAATTTGTTCCCAAAAACCAGTCGGCACTAAATGGCTATTTATATACCATAGCAAAAAACAAATGGTTGAATCATTTGAATTCTGTACGTTACAAAAAAACAAATTCGTATGAAAACCATGTGCAAACTTTAAGTAATAAAAAAACAATTGAAGATGATATATTTAAGGAAGAAAATAATAACAAAATGGATGACGTTACCAATGCTTTTGAAACTTTAGGAGATGCCTGTCAAAAATTATTATCCGTTTTTTATTATGACAATAAATCGCTTCGGGATATTTCAAAATTATTAAATATTACTGAAGCTTCAGCACGAAACAAAAAATATAGATGCATAGAAAAATTAAGAACACTCGTATTAAAATCTGATTAAAACCCTAAAAATTGAATAATAGCAACCCCATATCACAAGACCTTTTAGATACCATAGAACGGTATTTAAAAAACACAATGATCACAAACGAACGTGATGCTTTTGAGAAAAAGTTAAAAGAGAACCCAATGCTTCAACAGCAAGTAGAAGATATAGAAACCATCCTTTTTGGTGTTAGAAAAGCTGTTTATAAAAACAAAGCAAAAGATTTTCATGAAGCCCTTATAAATAAAGATTCAGAAGTTAAAGCAAACACAAAAGTATTTAGATTAAACTTTAAATATATTTCTATTGCTGCATCTGTTTTTATTCTATTGGGGAGCGTCTGGTTTTTTAATAGAACCAACTCAAACGAAGCCATTTTTAATAAGCATTATATTGAAGACAGAGGTTTGGAAACAAACATGGGCGAAACCGATAATTATGTTTTTGATGATGCTATGGTAGATTATAAACACGGAAAATACAATGCTGCCATTGATAAATGGGATGCATTGCTAAAAAGTAAACCAGAAAACGACACGTTAAACTATTTCTTAGGTGTTGCGCATTTAGCAAATAAAAACGAATATGAGGCTGTGAAGTATTTAAAAACTGCTTTAAAAACGACAGAAAGTGAGTTTCTAAATGAAGCCAATTTCTACTTAGGTTTATCCTATTTAAAAATGGATGATACTGATTTAGCAATAGAATATTTAGAAAAAAGTAATTCAGAAACTAGTAAAACCATCATTTCAGAATTGAAAAAGTAACACTATGAAGTTCTCTTTAAAATATGCGCTTTTATTATTAATAAGCCTTATTTGTGTCAATACCATTAGTGCACAAACAGAGAACACAAATGACTTAAATTATATAAAAACACTAATTCAATCAGATAGTATTGCCAAAGCTGAAACCGAATTAGAATCTCAAATCAATACATTCAAATCTTTAAGTAATTATGACACTTTGGTTCATTATGTTTACGATTTAGGAAAAATTTCTATTCTAAAAAACAAACCAATTGAAGAAGCTATTCAATTATCAGAATTCATTTCTAAGGCTTCAAAAAACAAGACATCTTTAAGTAAGCTAAATTTAGAATTAGCCAAATTATATTTTGAGCAAAATGATTTTTCAAAAGCTTATGAACATGCTAAACATGCTAAAAAATATGCACAACAAAATTCAAATAAAAAGGTACTAGTTGAAGCTGAGTATTATTTAGGAGATTATTCTATGAAACTCGGTAATATTCCAAATTTGGAAAAGCACATGCGACAAGCAAATAAATTAATCCAGCAGAATAAAGACAAACCATATAGTGTTACTGCTCGTGTTTTTAATTTAATGGGAGTAGTTATGTTCTTTTCGTCCAAACAAGATAGTGCGGTTTATTATTTTGAGCATGCTCTTAAAAACATTGAAAATTTACCAGACAATCTAGAGAACAGATACTATCTCCCAGCAGCTATTAATGGTAATTTATTCCTCATAAAGTTTAATCAAGGGAAACATTCAGAAAGCAGAAAACTAGTAGAAAGATCTTTAATGTTAAATCAAAAATTTTTAAATCAAACCAATAACCATCCCCTTTTACCAAGAGTAAAAAGAAACATAGCTTTAGGCTACACAAACTTATCAAGTTTGTATTATGATTTAGGAGATTATAATCGATCAGACCAAATCACACAATTGTCGCACGGATTTGCAAAAGAAAATTTTGAACCAAAAACTGAAGAATATTTTTTAACAACACTGGCTGTTGCTGAAGTTAAGCATGCTAAATTAGAACTTGAAGAAGCCGTACATTATTTACAAGAAGCTGAGACTTGCCTAGATAATATGAATCAAGATAATTACATGTTAAGAGCCTATTTATATAGCGATTGCGGCTCAACATATTACAAAATGAAAGATTTTGAAAAGTCTTTATTGTATTTTGAAAAAAGCGATGCTTTCCATGAAAAGTCTAATCCTGGAGAGTACGATCCCAATAGGTTATACCAAACCATGAATTTCGGCATTTTGTTGGGGGAAATGGGGCAAAAAGAAAGAGGTATCGATTATGTTCAAAAAGCTTATGATTATGTAATAAAAGAAAAAAGAGAAAACAATTATTTAGAAAACATAATCATACTAACGTTAGCTACCATAAACTTTGATGGAAAAGATTATGAGCAAACCATTAAATGGTGTGACAAAAGCTTCGAGATTTACAATAAAAATTCAGAAATCAAAGGCTATGACAAGCTTCATTTTGAAGAAAAAAAAGCGAAATTAATTTTATTGAATGCGGAATCTAAATACCATCTAAGTCCAG
>RCNE010000430.1_pt1 | contig 22667 bp, 27 predicted proteins | sample 2041361 | NCBI WGS metagenome assembly RCNE01 (sample SAMN09708229, study PRJNA481090) | Marine sediment metagenome, whole genome shotgun sequencing project.
CGAATTGGGAAAATATCCTGTTCCGGTTTTGATATCCACCTTTATGAATGCATTTAAATTTTAGTATTTTTGTCCTCTAGAAATTATTGATATGAGTGGTACATTAAATAAGGTAATGCTGATTGGGCATTTGGGCGATGAGATTAAAATGCACTATTTTGAAGGTGGCGGGAGTATTGGTAGGTTTCCTATTGCTACCAACGAAACCTATACTAGTAAACAGACCGGTGAGCGTGTGACCAACACCGATTGGCACAACATTGTGGTACGTAACAAGGCAGCGGAGATATGTGAAAAGTATTTAAGTAAGGGCGATAAGGTATATGTTGAAGGCAGACTAAAGAATAGACAATGGCAGGGCGAGGACGGTAACACAAGATACACTACAGAGGTACATGTGCAGGAATTTACCTTCCTTTCTACCAAGAAGGATAGTATGGCAAACAATCAAGCACAGTCTTCAGGCACTACCACGACACCTTTGAATCCTCCAGTGCAACAGAACACGGCCGCCAGTATTAGCGAACCCGAACAGGAAGATGACCTTCCCTTTTAAAACTATAAAACTAACCATTGGATCCTGACCCTTTAAGTTATATGCTCAATTTTTTGGTAATGGATGGCGCTTTCGCGGGCAATATTGTAGTACTGATTGTATTGCTAGCTTGTTCGGCGCTAATTTCAGGTGCAGAGGTAGCTCTTTTTGGCCTTTCTGTTACAGAAATCAATGCAATAAATGAGCAAAAAACACCCCAAGGTAATATTCTTGTAACCTTATTGGATAGGCCTAAAAAGCTCTTGGCAACCATACTAATTGCCAATAATGCCATTAATATTGGTATCGTATTGCTGTTTAATGTGATAGGAGACACCTTATTTTCTAATATAACCGAGGTTCTTTTTGGATTGGTTTCCCTTCGTTTTATTCTAGAAGTAATTGTAGCTACTTTTTTAATATTGATGTTTGGCGAGATATTACCAAAGGTTTACGCTAATAGGAATAGAATGAGTTTTTCCAATTTTATGGCCTACCCATTAAGAACCTTGGATTTTCTATTTTCACCACTAAGTTTACCGATGCGTTCCGGAACTATTTTTCTTTATAATAAATTAGGAAAGGAAAAATCTAGTCTTAGCGTTGATCATTTGTCACAAGCCTTGGAGCTTACCTCTGAAGGTGATACCACTAAAGAAGAGCAGAAAATATTAGAGGGTATCGTAAATTTTGGGAACACGGATACCAAACAAGTAATGCGCCCACGAATAGATATTTTTTGCTTGAACGATCAAATGAAATTTCCCGAAGTTTTAGAAGAAATAAGACAAAACGGATATTCCAGAATCCCTGTATTTTCTGAAAATATAGATAATGTGTTGGGTGTTTTATATGTGAAGGATGTTTTGCCGTATCTAGATCGTAAATCGTTTAACTGGATAACTTTGATTCGCGAGCCTTATTTTGTGCCCGAAAATAAAAAACTAGATGATTTGCTAGCAGAATTTCAAGCTAAAAAGAATCATTTGGCCGTAGTTGTAGATGAGTATGGCGGTACATCTGGAATTGTTACCTTAGAAGATATTATTGAAGAAATTGTCGGGGATATAAGTGATGAGTTCGACGATGAAGACCTTGTTTTTTCCAAGTTAGACGACCTTAATTATGTTTTTGAAGGGAAAACTACGCTAAAGGATTTTTATAGGGTGGTGAAAATCGAGGACGAAACTAATTTTGAGGAGAATAAAGGAGAGTCGGAAACCATAGCTGGTTTTGTGCTTGAAATTGCTGGTAGTTTTCCAAAAAGGGGTGAGGAGATTTTGTTCGGAGATTTTAGGTTTGTGGTAGAAAGCTTGGATAAGAAGAGATTAAAACAAATTAAAGTTACGTTGCCGCATGAATTGTAAATATTTTCTGCTTTGTCTTTTCTGCTTTGTCTTTACTATCGGTTGTAAGGAGGAGTCCCCAATTCCAAAACCAAAAGCACAAATACGATTAGAATATGCCCAAGGGGAATTGGCCACTTTGGAGACTGCCAATTTTTCCATCAATTATAACCAGTTGGCCAATCCTAAGAAAAACAAGGATATGAGTTATACCTTGGAATATCCGGAGATGAAAGGCGCTATTTTTTTGAGTTATAGGAGACTAGATGATGATTTGGACAAATTGACCGAAGATGCTAAACGATTGAGCTATGAACATGCGGTCAAGGCCAATAATATCGTAGAGCAGCCTTTTGTAAATCCAGAATCAAAAGTATACGGTTCTTTATTTGAGGTTCAGGGGAATGCTGCCTCGCAAACTCAGTTTTTTGTAACGGATAGTACCACTCATTTTTTAACAGGTTCCGTTTATTTTTATACCAAACCTAATTACGATTCCATACTTCCTGCAGCGGCCTATCTTCAAAACGATATTCGTAACATCATGGAAACCCTTCGGTGGAAGGAATAAAAATAGCCCTAATGCAAAAGCAAAACCTTTTGGATGTGTATGATAGAATTGAACCATATGTTCATAATACCCCCGTTATGGTTTCTAGTGCTATCAACCAAATTATAGGTACATCTGTCTTTTTTAAATGTGAAAATTTTCAACGCGCAGGTGCATATAAAATAAGGGGAGCTACAAACGCTATGTTACTTTTGACCAATGCCCAACGAAAAAATGGGGTGGTCACACATTCTTCTGGAAATTTTGCACAAGCCGTTGCTTTGGCAGCAAAAAGTCTTGACATAACCGCACATATTGTAATGCCTTCTTCTGCTCCCGAGATTAAAAAAGTTGGGGTAAGGGAATATGGCGGACACATCTATGAATGTGAACCTACTTTAGCAGCAAGGCAGGCCATGGCAGATGAAATAGGCCAAAAAACCAGAGCTACTTTTTTACACCCCTCTAATGATGAGAATGTAATTATAGGTCAGGGTACTGCTGCGTTGGAATTATTAAGAGAGGAGCCTGAACTTCGTTTTATTTTTTGTCCCGTTGGAGGTGGCGGACTCATTTCGGGGTCTTCCTTAGCTGCAATACATTTTGGAACCAATTGCCAGGTTCTAGGCGGAGAACCATTTGAAGCCGACGACGCCTATCGTTCTTTAATAAGTGGAAAAATTGAGGGTAACGATACGGTAAATACAATTGCAGACGGACTCAAAACAACCTTGGGCGACAAGAATTTTCCTATCATCAAAAAGCACGTTTCTAAAATCATACGCGTAACCGAAGATGAAATAATTGCCTCTATGCGCCTGGTATGGGAACGTATGAAGATTATTATTGAACCTTCTAGCGCAGTAACTGTGGCAGCCTTGCTTAGAGATGCATCAGAATTTCCAGAGGTTTATCGTAATAAAAAGGTCGGGGTTATAATCTCTGGTGGCAATGTGGATTTGAATAACTTACCCTTTTAAAGAAAGGGATACCCATTATCATTCCAATGAGCATAATCTCCGGAACAATATGGATAAAATTTATACCAATAAAATCATGTAAACTATTGAAACTAAATTTTAAAAAGGCATTTAAAAAAATGATACAATTTCTAGTAGGTTTACTATTTATTCTAATAATTGGTGTAGCCTTATTCGTTAATCTAAGTCCTGAGTTTGGTAGCGCCCCTTCCAAAAAACAAAGAGAAGTCTTTGCCCAATCTTCCAATTATAAGGATGGAGTCTTCAGAAATATTGGCAATGTCAAAATGGAAATGAGTTTTGTTAAATTCATAAAAATGATTGGCGGTTATTTTGCAGATAATCCCAATACCTTTCCTAATATAGATATTACAGTTTCGAAAATTGACTCGATGGCCATTGTCAATTATTCAGGCCCATCTCGCTTGGTATGGTTTGGTCATTCTACTTTCCTCTTACAAATAGAGAGCAATAATATCTTAATTGACCCTATGTTTGGGAATGTGCCTGCCCCGCACCCCTTGTTGGGTGGTAAACGATTCAGTAAATCACTGCCTATTGAAATAGAAAAACTACCCAAAATAGATGCTGTTATTTTCTCTCATGATCATTATGATCATTTGGATTACGGTTCTATTCAGCTTCTTAAAGATAAAGTTGATATGTTCTATACTCCTTTGGGCGTAGGGGCTCACTTAGCAGAATGGGGAGTTGCTGAGACTAAGATTGTAGAATTAGACTGGTGGGATGAGGTAGTCTACAAAGGGCTTAAATTTAAAAGTACTCCAGCGCAACATTTTTCTGGCCGTGGACTAACGGATGGAGCTAAGACCTTATGGAGCGGTTGGGTTATACAATCTGACAAGGATAATATTTTTTTTAGTGGCGATAGTGGTTATGGTCCTCATTTTAAGGAAATAGGACAGCGTTTAGGGCCTTTTGATTTTGCTATGATGGAATGTGGACAGTACAACGAACTCTGGAAAGAAATACATATGATTCCAGAGGAAACGGCCCAAGCAGGTATGGATGTTAATGCAAGCGTAATAATGCCTATTCATTGGGGCGCTTTTAAACTAGCGCTGCACCCGTGGACTGAACCAGTTGAAAGGGTGTCTAAAAAAGCATCAGCGTTAGGACTTCCTGTAGTAGTCCCAAGAATTGGAGTGCCGATTTATATTGATAAGCCAGATTTCACTAAGGATAACTGGTGGGAACAGATTAATTAGCGGTATTTAGCAAGGCCTCCGCATTCGCTATACTGGAGTTTATTTTTTCCTTTACTGCGTTCACCTTTTCTTCTTCTTCGTCCAACCATTTTTGTTTTTCCTCTGTAAGTGCTTTGCCTTTCATGATTTCATCAGCGTCAAATCGCTTACCAATACCTTGCATCCAATCCATCATGGATTTGTTGGCGTCTTGTAAGTCACGCATGGCTTTGCCTTGTGGGGAATCCATACCAAGAGAATCGGCCATAGGCTTCAGTTTTCCAACAAGTTGACCTAATTTGCTCATTTTTGGCATTACCTCGTCATGTACGGCCATCACCTGTTGCATTTGAGATGAATCTTCGGCCTTCTTTTCTTCTTTACAAGAAAAAACAGTAATTAAACAAGCGATAACTAGCAATAATGTTACTTTTTTCATTTTATTTATTCTTAAGGCTGACTGTATTTATAGTGTAAACATACTCTTTTACCTTAGTGTTGGTAATAACCGATTTCAATGCTAATACGGACACTGAATCTGGCTGAAACTTAATTACCGCTTCTTTTGTTTCATAACTCACTACTGCCGAAACTACACCTGCCGTATTTTGTAAATTCATAGCAATTTTATCTGCACATCCTTCTTGGCAAGCCATTCCCTCAATGCCAACAACAGCAATACTCAAGTTTTGTTCTTGGCTGATTAAAGAATCGTTTTCATTTTCTTGACTATAAGATAAATTGATAACAAGAAACAAAGTTAAAAAGGATATAAGCCGCTTCATGCGCTAGATTTTTTGTTGATTAATTGAGGTTTTTTGTTAGTAATAAATACATATTAAAACCTAATACCCCTGTAAAGATACCAATTATTGAAAACGTACTTAGTAGCTTATTCTTAAAATTAAAGCGTTTTTCTAATCTTTCTCTGGAGATGCTTTTGATAAAATAGATACAGGTACTGTATGTAAAATTAGAAAACATATGAAAACTTACGTTAAATACGCTAACATCCTTATTTCTTAGTCATAAATAAGTCTCACTTTTGCAAAAAAATTTAATTGCTGTGAGTCTTCAACAACGCAAATGGTTTTACCTTATTATCCTGTCCTTAATTTGGGGTACTTCCTATATATTGATAAAAAAGGGATTAGAAGGATTTGCTCCTTTGCAATTAGTTTCCCTGCGGATCATCATTGCCGGTGGTCTTTTATTGCTCATAGGGTTTAAGTCTTTAAAAACAATTAAAAAAGAGGATTGGAAGTGGTTGGCCCTGTCGGGTTTTGTGGGTAGTTTTTTTCCTATGTTCCTCTTTGCTTTCGCACAAACTGAAATCGATAGTAGCGTAACGGCAGTTTTAAATTCTTTAGTGCCTTTGTTTACGTTGTTTGTTGGTCTTTTTGCTTTTGGAATTTCGTTTACAAGAAATCAGTTATTGGGTGTTTTGGTAGCCTTATTGGGTGCTTTGTTGTTGGTGGTTTTTGGCAGTAGTATGAACCCTGGGCAAAATTACTGGTATGCTGGTTTGGTGGTTATAGCAACGATTTGCTATGCGAGTAATGCCAATATCATCAAAAGTAAATTACAAGGAGTTAGTCCTATGGGAATTGCAGTCGGGAACTTTGTTTGTATTCTTATACCAGGCCTAGTACTTTTACCCATTGCAGGAACCTTTAATTCCGTCGTTGTTGCCGGAGATTTCTTTTGGAGTTCCCTTGGCTATATTGTCTTACTTTGTGTTATTGGTACATGTATCGCCAAAGTACTGTTCAATAAATTGATACAGATTTCTAGTCCTGTTTTCTCTGTATCGGTTACTTATTTGATACCTATTGTGGGAATATTTTGGGGTATTATGGATGGTGAAGTATTTGCTTTGGAACAACTTGGGGCATCGCTCCTGATTTTGGGAGGAGTCTATTTGGTGAATAAAAAAAAGAAAAAAGGAACTTAATTTTATCCCTCACTGTAACAAACAATAGTTATGTTAGTCTTTAAGTGGAAATCAATTTAAAAACGAGCCAATATGAAATCAGTAAGTCTAACGCTTTTAGTGGTAATTTTTTCCATCACATCGAGCACTGCACAAGAGAAAACCTTTAACGTTAAGAATTTTGACAAGGTTATTATTAGTCCACATATAGAAGTAAACCTCGTTGCCGGAAACGAGACCTCCGTTGCAATAGAGAATGCGAAGGTTTCCATGGATAAGATTAATGTAGAAGTAGAAGGTAATACCTTGAGGGTCTATTTGGATGGCGCAAAGACAGTTACAAAGTCAGAACGTGTTTCTTCTGATAAATGGAAAGGAAAAAGAGCTATTTATAACGGTACCATGGCTACGGCCACTATCACTTATAAAACATTAAAGAATCTTTCTATACGAGGCGAAGAAATAGTAAAATGTAAGAGTGATTTAACTGAAGATGAACTTAAAATATCGCTTTACGGAGAAACTAAAGTATATTTTGAAGGCTTGGTGTTGAATGAACTTACGGTGGCTATTTATGGTTCTTCGTATTTAGAAATAGCGAAAGGTAATGTAGAACGTCAAGTATTTAGAGCCTATGGTGAAAGTGAAGTAAATACTATTGGAATGGAAAACGAGGAAACTAAGATTACAGCCTACGGAGAAAGTAATTTTAGGGTAAAGGTTTCAGACCGATTAAAAGTTACGTGTTACGGAGAAAGCACAATCAACTACGAAGGTGATCCAGATGTTGATAACGGTATTATTATTGGCGAGGCTAAAGTCAGGAAAATCGGATAAGTTTTCTTTAAAATCAAAAAATCCCGCTGAAGAGCGGGATTTTTTGATTTTAAATTTATCTAGTGATTATTCGAAATCCGCGTCAGAAACCCCTTCATTTACTTTTATTTCAGTGAATATAAAGTTAATATTCTGTGGTCCCATATGCTGTGTAAGTTTAAACGGGAATAAGATGCCAGATACTTCTTTGTAGTCACCATAGATGAACGTTTGTTGCACTTGTTGTCCTTGCATTTCCATTGTGTTTACTTCTTGAAGTTTTAGCCCGGTCTCTGTATCGTAATATACTTTTTTGTTATCGCTTATTTTTACCACGTAGGCTTTCTTATCGCCGACAACTTCGGTACCTTCTAAGCTAACACCTTCAGCGGTAAGATAATTTAATTCAGGGAAGGGTGTGGATTCTTCTTTGACTTTTGAAATTTCCTCAGCAGAAAAATCCTTTCGTTGTCCTTGAGCTATCATATAGCCCTTATCTCTGTCTAAGACTTGCTTGCTCATAGAATTCCCCTCCATTGTAATATCTTGCATAAATTGACCCTGAGAGGTCTTCTTCATTTCCATCTCCAATTTCCTTCCTTGCATCTCCGCCGTGGCAACCATATGGTAGGACTCCAGGTTTTCCAAGGCAGCTTTTCCGCCAATAGCTTTTATATATTTTTCTATGACGGTAGTACCTGTAAGTCCTTCTGGCAATGCTACGCTATAATCGGGTTTGGTGGTTTTTTCACCTGTTTTATCAAAATAGAATACAGGAATTTTACTGTCGTTTACAGAGACTTTTTCTAAATTCTCTAAAACTTCACTTCCCTTTCCAGCAACAACTACTCTTGCATTGGAAGAGCTAAAGTACTTTTTTGCAGCATTTTGAACATCTGCTATTGTAATTTTGTCCAAACGCTCCAAATAGGTTTTGTAAAAATCCTTTGGTAAACTTTCAGTTTCAATGTTTAGTGCATATCCCGCAATGGTTTCTGGCTCTTCCAAAGCCATAATAAACCTTCCGGCATATTTTGCCTTTGTATTTGCCAACTCGGATTCTGTTACCGGTGTGGTTGCTATACGGTCTATTTCCTTAAGCATTTCTACTACAGAACTGTCTGTTACCATATTGCGAACACTCGCGGTTGCACTAAATCTGGATACGGAATTTTTATCATTTCCAATAGAAGAATAGGAGCCATAGGTATATCCCTTATCCTCCCTAAGGTTTAGGAATAATCGCCCTTCTCCACCACCACCTAGGATTTGATTCGCAACCAAAGCTGGAAGATAATCTGCATCTGACATTTTAAGACTTACTAGGTTCTGAACAGAGATTTCTGATTGTACCGCATTTGGCATATCAACAAAATTGATTTGAGTATACTGCACATCACTTGGCTTAGAAAAGCTAAACGAAGGCGGTACTGCTTTAGTCCAAGGTGTAAAATATTCCTCTGCCATTTTCTGTACCTCTTTGAATTCAACATCGCCAATAACAATCAAATAGGCATTCGCGGGGACAAAGTAATCACGGTAAAACCGTTCAGTATCTGCAAGTGTTACATTGTTTATGCTAGCCTCGGTTGTAAATTCCCCATAAGGATGATCTTTTCCATAACTCAAAGCTCTTTGCACTCTGGAAGCTATTGCAGCAACATCTTTTTCCTGGGTCTTAAGGGCTGTAACAATTTTTTCTTTTTCCTTATCGAATTGCTCTTGTGTGAAATTCGGATTAATGGCAGCATCGGCCATAAGTTCCATCATTCTTGAAAAATATTTTGATAAAGAACTGGCGTAGGCACCCTGGCTCCCAAAACTCATTCTCGCCCCAAGGAAATCTATTTCCTCATTAAACTCATCTTTGGGTATATTCTTCGAGCCTTTCCCCATAAGGCTGCCGGTTAAACTAGAAACACCAGCCTTTTTACCTTCCAATATGGGCGGGTTGTCTATAGCCAACTGTATGGAAACCCTTGGTAATTTATGGTTTTCCACCACCATTACGTTAACACCGTTTTTAAGTTTAAAACGCTGTGGCTCTTTAAGGTTAATTTCGGGAGCGGGCCCTGGTTCTGGCATTTTACTACGGTCTACTTGCGCCTGTACTGCTACTGCTGAAATTACCGCGATAAAAAGTAAATATATTTTTTTCATATCGATGATTAATTTGTTGGTGTTTCCTCAGGTATATAATCAATGACCACCCTTTGGTTTGGATTTAGATATTTTTTTGCTACCTCCATAATCTCTTCTCGTGTAATGGAACGGTATATTTCTATTTCCTTGTTAATGAGTGACGTATCGCCATATAGCGTGTAATTAGTTGCCAAAGAGCCAGTAATGCCCACAACGCTCGAATTGGAGTTTACAAATCTGTTTTCGAATTTATTCTGTAGCTTCTGGTAATCGTTTTCAGACATTATTGTAGTTCTTGCTTTAGCGATTTCTTCCTCAATGGATATATTTAGCGTTTCCAGAGTAGTTTCGCCAACAGGTAATGCAAACACGATATACATCCCATAATCTTCTTGTCCAACATTAGAAGCTCCTACTTGTAGTGCTTCTTTCTGATCATCTACCATTTTTTTATATAATTTCGAAGAAGGTCCGTCGCTTAAATAAGAGGATAACATATCCAACACATAGGCATCTCGATTTTTAAAACCTGGAGTACGGTAACCAATAATAATGGCCGGAATCTGAATATTTGGGTCGTAAAACTTCGTTTTTATTTCGCTGGTAATAGGGTCTTCTTGGGGATAGTTGCGCACAATGTCGTTTCCTCTTGGGATATCGCTAAAATAGTCTGCTATCCATTGTCTTGTTTGGGTGATATCTATATCTCCCGCCACAATTAATGCGGCGTTGTTAGGTACGTAGTATTTGTTTTTATAGGCTATAAACTCTTCTAATGTGGCTGCGTCCAAATCTTTCATATAGCCTATGTTTGGATCTTTGTATGGGTGTTTTTTGAATAGGTTTTCCGAAACAGAAAAGAGGAGTTTTCCGTAAGCAGCGTTATCGTAACGCGACCTTTTTTCTTCTTTTATAACTTCGTTCTGGGTGTCTATTCCGTCTTGGTTAATGATAGGATGTAACATTCTCTCAGATTCCATCCAAAGGGCCAATTTTAAATTATTCGAGGGAAACACTTCATAGTAGTAGGTCCTATCTTGAGAGGTGTTTGCATTGTTGGTTCCTCCGTTAGAAGAAACAAGTTCGAACCATTTTCCTTTTTCGATATTTTCTGTTCCCTCGAATAGTAAATGCTCAAAAAAGTGTGCCATTCCTGTTCTGCCCTCGGTCCTGTCTTTTCCTCCTACGTGATACATAACCGCTGTAGTAACCAAAGGCGCAGTCTTATCTTGATGAAGAATTACATGTAGACCGTTATCTAGGTCATACTCCTCATAAGCGACTTCCTGCGCTACAGTAGTTATGAAAGAACATAGTAGGCCCAAGACCATAAGTAGTTTGTTTTTCATTTGTCTAGTGTTTAATAATCATTTTCATTATCTGTATAATATTGGAAAAGAAAGTTACAAGAATTTCAACTTTTGTAAGAGGAATCTCAAGGTTTAATTTTTTCTTTAACATGTGATTAAGGTGCTGGTTACTCTTTAATTGTTTATATTAAAAGCAAAACTATAAAAATAACTATGAAAAACTTTACACTGCCTATTCGTTTTGGGATTGCTACTAGCGGTAGTTTAATCGCTTATTTTCTAATTCTCTCTCTGTTAGGATTGCATACCAATGTTTTCTTTAGTCTTTTTAATGCGGTTATTACTGGTTTTGGAATTTATGAAGCCATAAAGTATTACAAACTAGAAAATGGAAAATCATTTAGATACAGTATGGGTTTTACTGCAGGATTAACCACTGGCGGGATGGCTACCATCATATTCACTATTTTTTTTGCACTTTATTCCACAGAGCTCAATCCGGGGTTCTTAGAAATTCTTTCCACTCAATGGGCTAGTGAATACCAAAGTTTTGAGGCCATCGTTTTCTTTGTGGTTGCGGTAATGGGTTTTAGTACGACAGTCGTACTTACACTCACCTTTATGCAGCTTTTTAAAACAACTAACAATCTAACCGTCAATAAACGGTAAAATCTCGATAAAACTATTGTCTATTAATCAATAAGAAGTATATTTGCAGCCGCCTTTGGAAAAAATCCAACAGGTTTTAATTACACATTTTTAACGATATGTACGCAATTGTAGAGATGGCAGGGCAGCAATTTAAAGTTGCAAAAGACCAAAAAGTGTACGTTCACCGTTTGCAAACAGAAGAAGGGAAAAAGGTAACTTTTGACAATGTTCTTCTTTTAGATGACGGTACGAACGTTACGATTGGCGCCCCAGCTATAGACGGAGCCGCTGTTGAGGCTAAAGTCATTAAACACCTAAGAGGTGACAAAGTAATTGTCTTTCACAAGAAAAGACGTAAAGGTTACAGAAAGAAAAACGGACACCGACAGTCATTGACTGAAATCGTAATAGAAAGTATTGTTGCGAAAGGTGCTAAGAAAACAAAAGCAGCTGAACCTAAGAAAGCCGCTCCTAAAAAAGAAGCTGCTCCAAAAGATGTAGCTCCTAAAAAGGAAGCAGCCCCAAAGAAAGCTGCAGCACCAAAGGCAACTAAAGCAGACGATTTAAAAAAGGTTGAAGGAATTGGACCAAAAATCGCTGAAACGTTAAGTGCCGCCGGTATTTCAACATTTGCTGAATTGGCAAAAGCCAAGCCAGCAAAAATTTCTGAAATCATTGCAGATGTTCGTGGAAATCACGTAACAGATACTTGGCCAGCACAAGCTAAAATGGCTGCTGAAGGCAAGTGGGATGAGTTAAAGAAATGGCAAGACGAATTAGACGGTGGTAAGGCATAATAGCCAACCGCTTTAAGTATAACTTTATTCCCGTGATGTAATGGGAATATAAACCGTAAAAAAATGGCACATAAAAAAGGTGTAGGTAGTTCTAAAAACGGTAGGGAATCAGAATCGAAACGTTTAGGTGTTAAGATTTTTGGTGGTCAAGCTGCTATCGCAGGAAACATTTTAGTTAGACAGCGAGGAACAAGACATAACCCAGGAGAAAATGTTTATGCTGGGAAAGACCATACATTGCACGCTCGTGTAGATGGTTTGGTTAAGTTTCAAAAGAAAGCTGGTGGAAAATCTTTTGTTTCCATTGAGCCTTTTGAGGCTTAGTAGATGATATTTTGTACATAAAAACCCTGCCATTTGGCGGGGTTTTTTGTTCTAAAAGTTTGGTATATCCAATACATGTAAGAATCTGGCAGTTAAGATTACTGTTTAAGTTTTTATAGCTTAAAATAGTTAGATTCCTTGTACTAGTTTATTCCGAACATTAAATATTTCTTCCGAGTTAATATTATAAGACACAAAAACCTTCTTTTTAGTTTTTAGTCATTAACTTTAAAAGAAATAGAACAATTACTTTTTGATTTAACTTTATTTTGACTCTTATGGAATATCTTACTTTTGCCTTACAACTCATTGTTGGATTGAGTTTATTAAATGTCTGGCTCATTCAGCCAACTAAAAACACCCAGTGGCGTGGGGGAAACGCAACAACTATAAAAGAAGAGTTCGAGGTATACGGTTTACCCGATTGGAGTTGTTATGTTATTGGGTTTCTTAAAGTAGCATTGGCTATTGCCTTGATAGCCGCGATTTGGTTTCCGCAATTACTTCAGCCTGCAGCCCTAGGTTTAGCACTATTACTTGCGGGCTCTATTCTTATGCACTTAAAAATAAAGGATCCTATTAAAAAATCTTTTCCTGCATTTTTGTTTCTATGTATGTGTCTTTATTTGGCTTTTCTATCGTAACCACTTCAAATAACGTTTGCCAACTTTAAAAAGATATATCCGTTGATTAGCGCATAGAGAAAGGCAGGTGCGGATTGTATAACGGAATCTCGAATTTTTAACCGGACTCCGAAACCTAAAATCATCAGGAGGCATAACCCAAAAGCGGAAATAATTGTAATCGTTACTTCATAAAAATAACCAACAAGAAGGCCAATAGCTCCAATAAGCTGCAATAGGCCTACAAAAGTCCGTTGTTTCTCTAAACCGTATCTAAGGAATTCCATTTTCATTCGTGGAGAGAAAAAGCATCCAAGGCCAAAAAACAAAAAAGAAAAGGCTGAGAAAAGTATAAGTACATTTAGTAAACTCATGACGATTATAAAGATAAACTAACTAATTTAGGCTCGGCGCTCTTGCCCAAAAAAGGCAAAGGTTATTTTAATTAAGAACTTCAAAACAATTTCTTTCCAATTTCCAGCCAAGTATCTGCGCGTTCAAACCCTTCGGTATTTATATTGTGTGGAGATGTGAATAAGATGCCTCTACCATCGAAGTTTTTAAGATTGTAGCTGCGGTCATCAATCAATATATCTCCATTCAGAATGTGCTTATGGCCGCAGAGTATCCTATTTTGCCAGGATATAAATGGGAAGAACTCATCTAGCCAATCACTTTTTTCTTCAAGGGAGTTAGGGAACTGCATGGCCGCCGATGCAATATAGATATCATGTTGGGAGGCCAGTTGTTTCAATACATCTATGCTACCGTCAATGGGTTTAAGGTCTCTAAAAAAGCTACGTCTCCTTGCGTGTTTACGAACACTGTCTTGGTGTGCTTCGGGTACCATGTTCCAAACTTCCTTTCCTGCACATTTTTCAGCGGTAAGCTGACCGTTAAATTCGGTATTGTACATTTCTATATGCGCACCGTAGGTATCCGCCATTACCTCGTCCATATCCACAAATATTCTCATAACTTTAGTTTTTATGTAAAGTTCGTTAAACGTTATAGAATAGGGAAATAATTCTGAAAGAAGAGATTTCGTACAAAACAATTCATACTCTTGCATTGTAATACTACCGTGTGTGTAGTGTTGAATGATACCTTGTTCTATAGTAGGAATTAAGACATAATTATTCCGATGTGTGCCTAATTATCTGTAAATTTTTACTAAATATACTTAACTTGGTCTAAACCAATATTCAAATGACAACCAAAAAACTACCCAACGCTACTGCAGTTTATCTTCTGGCTTTAGTAAGTATATTTATTTTTTGTTTTGCTGGAGTAGGAATCATACCTGCTGTACTCTCCTATTTTTTAGCGGGAAAATCTGAAAAAATTTATGCGACGAATCCTGAGAGTTACAGTAATTTTTCGACTATTAAAAAAGGAAAAATAATAGCTATTGTGGGTATTGTGCTTAATTTGATAATTATTGGTATTGCAATATGGACACTAATGACCATTGGCTGGGATGCATGGTCAGATGAATTTGTGCGAAAATGGAATGCTGGCTTAGATACTAATGGCGGTTACTAAATACGGAATTAAACTGCACGATTTAATGTTATTACCACTGTTGGTTCTTAAATCCTTGTGCCTTTGCAAATTGAATGGTATCGCTTAAATATTCTTCTAAATTATAAGTGGGCATGGGTAAAATATTTTCTAGTACCGTCGTGTCCCATTCGCAAGGTTTGGAGGTAAGGTAAGGCGTAAGGTGTATGCCAATAGTATTATAATAGAAACTTTCTAATTTGGATTCAAATCCAGTGGCGGTATTAATTACATTTTTGGTAAGCTTGTAATTATTAAAGGCGACGGCTTCCAAAATTTTTGAGATACCTCTTGTGATGTGCGTTGTTTTGGAATGCACAATATTCAACTGTTCAATCTTGGTATCAAAAACTGCTACTATAACCTTTGCTGCATAATCGGCAGGTATAATATTTAGTCCGCTCTCTGCATTTGCTGTAATGCGAATGCTATCCTCAGAAGTATTCCTATGAAAGAATTTAGCGAACAAATAGAATACCATGTATTTGGAGATAAAGAAGCTTGGTGTGTCCATAATATTTCCGCCTAAAACACTTGGCCTTAAAATTTGGACGGGAATTCCAGATTCCTTACCAGCCTTCATTATAAATTTTTCTGTTGCATATTTAGACGCCTCGTAGTGGTTTCTATGCGCCTTGGGTTCGTTTGATAGGTAGTCGTTAGGAATGAGGCCTTCCATGTTGCCTACGGAAAAAGCTGTGCTAATGTAGATAAACTTCTCTATTAGACCTTTGTACGTATTAAAAATACGTTTTGTAAACTCTAGGTTTTCTTCAAATATCTCTTGCTTGGCTTCAGGTGCTGTGGATAGGTTTACGAGTCCGGCCGAGTGTATGAAATGTGTGATTCTATTGTTTCCTAAAAACGCCTTAGGGTCTAGTAGGCTAGTGGCTGGAACTACAGTAATTTTAGATAGTATTGCTTCGCTGTTTTTTTTTATAAAATCCGGAGCAAAGCCACTTGCAAGCATAGTTGCTATTCTACTTACTGGTGTTTTAGATTTCCGTTCCCGTACAGGTAGGTAGATATGTTCTATCTCTTGAAATTTCTCCTCTAGAAGTGAGAATAGAATTCTAGAACCTAATGTGCCTGTAGCACCTGTAAGAAGAATAGTCATTTATTTTGGTGTCTTAAATAGAAAGCCCTTATTCCAAAATTGGGATAAGGGCTTTCCTGTTTTTTAATTTGAGATTAATACCTGTAATATTCAGGCTTAAAAGGTCCTTCTACAGTTACGCCAATATATTCAGCTTGGTATTGTGCCAGTTCTGTAAGTTCCGCCCCTAAACGAGATAGGTGTAATTTTGCAACCTTTTCGTCCAAGTGTTTTGGCAGCATATATACATCATTTTCATAGTTGTCCTTGTGCTTCCATAGCTCTATTTGTGCCAAAGTCTGGTTAGTGAAGGAGTTGCTCATTACAAAACTTGGGTGTCCTGTAGCACATCCTAGGTTTACCAATCGCCCTTCGGCCAAAATTATAATGTCTTTACCGTCAATGGTATATTTATCTACTTGCGGCTTTATTTCATCCTTCGTAGCGCCATGGTTTTTGTTCAGCCAACCCATATCGATTTCATTATCAAAATGTCCGATGTTGCAAACGATGGCTTTATCTTTTAATGCTTCAAAATGTTCCGCTCTAATAATGTCCTTATTTCCTGTGGTTGTGATTACGATGTCGGCTTTGCCAATAACATTCTCCAATTTTTTCACTTCAAAACCATCCATACAAGCCTGTAGGGCACAAATTGGGTCGATTTCCGTAACCGTTACTATAGATCCCGCACCTTTAAAAGAAGCAGCGGTTCCTTTTCCAACATCACCATAACCAGCTACTACTACCTTTTTGCCTGCAAGCATCGTGTCCGTTGCTCTACGTATGGCATCTACAGCACTTTCGCGGCATCCGTATTTGTTGTCAAATTTAGATTTAGTAACAGAATCGTTTACGTTGATAGCAGGCATAGGTAAGGTGCCATTCTTTACGCGTTCGTATAATCTGTGAACACCAGTAGTCGTTTCTTCGGACAATCCGTTAATACCAGCAGCCAATTCCGGATATCTATCAAGTACCATGTTGGTAAGGTCACCTCCATCATCCAAAATCATATTTAACGGTTTTCTGTCCTCGCCAAAGAATAAGGTCTGTTCTATACACCAATCAAATTCTTCCTCGTTCATTCCTTTCCAAGCATATACAGGAACACCTGTTTCCGCTATAGCAGCTGCTGCTTGGTCTTGTGTAGAGAATATATTGCAAGAACTCCAAGTAACGTCTGCTCCAAGGGCAACCAAAGTTTCTATAAGCACCGCTGTTTGTATTGTCATGTGTAAGCAGCCTGCAATACGTGCGCCTTTCAAAGGTTGTTCGTTATTGTACTCCTCACGTAATGCCATTAGTCCAGGCATTTCTGCCTCGGCCAATTCAATTTCTTTTCTTCCCCATCCAGCTAGGCTAATATCCTTCACTTTATAGGGTACAAATGGAATAGTTTTGGTGCTCATATCTTTTTTTATTTTTACTTTCGTTCTTAACCGAACCGCTTTTATTATTGCGTTGCAAAAATACAAAAAAGACAATAAATCTTATGCCTCTTTACAAAACAATAGCTGTAAGCCATCATATATCCGTTGTAATTTGGAAGGTGGACGAAACAGAAGAACATTTAGCATCTGGTATCCAATTAAGTCAACATTGTCAAAAACGCTTTAACGGAATGAAATCACAAATGCATCGCAGGGCTTTTTTGAGCATACGGCACCTCTTGGCTATTTATGGTTACATAGATGAAGATCTCCATTACAGTAACGTAGGAAAACCCCATTTAAAGGACGGCACCCATATTTCCATTACGCATTCCCATCATTTTACTGCGATTATTATTGGGAAGAAAGATGAGGTTGGTATTGATATTGAAATGCAGCGTGATAAAATTTTGAGAATAGCACATAAATTTACGCCCGTAAATGAATATAGAACGCTCGCTAATACTGAAGCGGTGGTACGAAAATCAACTATCGTTTGGGGCGCAAAGGAATCGCTCTATAAGATTTATGGCCAAAAGGGACTTAGTTTTCTTGAACATATAAATGTGAAAGATTTTTTATTTGATGATAAAAAGACAACCGCTACAATCCAATACAAAGGCGATACGGACAGCTACCATATTACTTTTATGGAGTTTGAAGGATTTACCTGTGTTTATGCATTTCCATTAGATAAAAATTCAATAACCCAAAAATAAATGAACATATCCGTAGAGTTAACCTTCTCGCCACTCCAGAATGATTTCGAGGAACACATCATCACCTTTATTAAAAAATTGAGAAGCTCTGGATTAACCGTTTTGGAGAATCCCTTAAGCACGCAAGTTTATGGCAGTTACGACGACGTCATGGCTGTTCTACAAAAAGAAATCAAAATAGCGTTTGAATTGATGGATAAAGGACTTTTATATATGAAGATTGTAAAATCCGATAGAAGCGATTATGAACCCCATTTCTGAATTTTTCATAGACCCTTACAGAAACAAGGAAACCTATATTATTGTTCTGGAGGCGATAGTTTTTGTCTTTGGGATTTTAAGTGTCTGGTTTGCCAAAAAGGAAAATATTTGGGTATATCCTACAGGTCTGATTGCAACGGTACTTACGGGATTTCTATTGTTCCAGGACGGACTCATGGGAGATATGGCCATGAATTTCTACTTCTCGGTCATGAGTGTTTACGGTTGGTGGAACTGGTCTCGGACCAAGAATAGTAAAAAATTGGTACGGATTTCCAGAACCAATACTAGGGAGAAAAGTATCGGATTTGCTCTTTTTGTATTAACCATGGTTTTTACCTACAGCGTGTACAAGGTATTCGATGTTAAAATAACAACAAGCAATTATATCGATATTTTTACCTCGGGCATATTTTTTACGGCAATGTGGTACATGGCGCTTAAAAAGTTGGAAAACTGGACGCTCTGGATATTCGCGAATATTATTACCATTCCGCTATACGCCTATAGAGGCTGGGGCATGCTTTCCCTGCAATACCTTATATTTACAATTCTCGCCATACAGGCCTATTTCGCATGGAAGAAAAGTATAGACAATACCCTTCAGATATCATAAAAGTAGTCCTTTTTGGGCCCGAATCTACTGGAAAAACCACCCTTTCCGAGCAATTGGCAAGACACTATCATACCGTTTGGGTACCGGAATATGCACGCGATTACTTGCAGCGTAAATGGAACAACGAACGGAAAACCTGCGAGCCACAGGATTTACTTCCCATTGCTGAAGGTCAGATGAAACTGGAAAATGAGCTGACTAAAAAAGCTACCAATATTTTAATTTGTGATACGGACTTACTGGAAACAAAAGTCTATTCAGAGGCGTATTATATTGGGGATTGTGACCCTATGTTGGAGAAGCACGCATTGCAGAATACCTATGATCTTTATTTTCTTACGTATACAGATATCCCATGGGAAGCAGATGACCTAAGGGACAAGCCTACGGAACGGGAAGAAATGTTTACGTATTTTAAAAAAACTTTGGAGAAATATAATCGCAATTTCATTATCTTAAAAGGCGATAAAAAAGAGCGATTACAAACGGCTATTGAACATATAGAAAAGTTACTTAAAAAATGATGGAACTCACAGAGAAGGACAAGAAACAGCTCGCTGCTAAAGGAATTAGCGAGAATAAAGTAATAGGACAAATAGAAACGTTCAAAGAAGGAATTCCTTTTGTACATCTAAAAAGAGCTGCTGTAGTCGGTGACGGAATTTATCGATTTTCTAAGGAAGAAGAAAAGGAGTTGGTAGCAACTTATACCAAAAATTCAAAACAGTTGGATGTGCTTAAATTTGTGCCAGCTTCCGGTGCCGCTTCCCGCATGTTCAAGGCGCTATTTAGTTTTCTGGATGCATACAATCCAAAGGAGGAAACATTAGACGCCTATATAGAAAGAACGAAGGACAGGGACATTAAAGTATTCGCGCATGACTTGGAAAAGTTTCCGTTTTATGCGGATGTCAAAAGTCGTTTGAAGGTGAGCGGTGGCTCCAGAGGAGAAGAAGTGTATGCCTTCGTAAACGAACTTTTAAATGAGAATACCCTTAATTATGGATTTTACCCAAAGGGACTTTTGCCTTTTCATCAATATGGGGCCGATACGGTGACACCTTTTCAAGAGCATTTAAAGGAAGGTGCCTTATATGCAAGTTCTAACGGAGAATCCCAACTGCATTTTACGATATCGGAACAGCACGAGGCCATGTTCAATTTTGAACTCAATGAAGTACGTGAAAAAGTAACCCAGGATACTAAGACGAATTTTCATGTAGATTACTCCTTTCAAAAATCGGCAACGGATACGATTGCGGTAGATATGGCGAACAATCCTTTTCGTAATGCTGATGGTTCGGTATTGTTCCGTCCAGGAGGTCATGGCGCTTTAATAGAAAACTTGAACGACCAAGATGCGGATATTATCTTTATTAAAAACATAGACAATGTTGCTGTAATGCGAGATGCGGATGCCGTAGCTGAAAGTAAAAAAATATTGGCAGGAGTGTTATTAGGCACGCAGCAAAACGCTTTTGCCTATACCAAAAAATTACAAAACGGAACTACCGATACCCTTAACGAGATAAGTCAATTTGTAGAAACAAAATTAAATGCTAGTTTACCAGAAGGCTATTCCGACATGTCTAGGCAAGATCAGGTAAATACACTGTTGTTAAAATTACAGCGACCCATACGAATATGCGGGATGGTAAAAAATGAAGGTGAACCAGGAGGTGGCCCTTTTTGGATAATCAATGCAAAAGGAGAACGCTCTTTGCAGATTATTGAATCTGCTCAGATAGATATGGATAATTCCGAACAAGTCACTATCCTTAAGAATTCGACCCACTTTAATCCAGTAGATTTGGTTTGTGGCGTGCGTAATTATAGGGGAGAAAAATATAATCTGTTAGATTTTATAGATCATAAACAAGGTTTTATTACAGGTAAAACAAAAGATGGAAAAGAACTAAAAGCTTTGGAGCTTCCAGGACTCTGGAACGGTGCCATGGCCTATTGGAACACTATTTTTGTTGAGGTTCCCTTGGTTACCTTTAATCCTGTTAAAACGGTAAATGACCTTTTAAAACCATCGCATCAAGGTTAAAAAACCTAAAACATACCTTGGCCAAAATCCAAATTCGTTTTTCTTCCGTAAATAAACAACGATACAAATAGTAACGATGAAATTTTACAGTATGAAAAAATATGTAGTAGTAGGCCTTATGGCGATTGGAACAATCTTTAGTGCAACAGCAAACGAAACGGTAAGCACTGTAATTAATGAAGAAGCTATTTTTTCTACAGAGGAGTTTAAAAAAACAACTTCAAAGGAACTTACGCCAAAGGTTGTAGAAGAGCTTTTAAAAGAGTATCCTACTTCAAAACTAGGTGGGGTTTATAAAAATTCTCAAGGAGAGTTTAAGCTTATTATGGTATTAAAGAGCGGCACTAGAAGAACCGTGTATATAGATTCTAACGGTAATTGGCTGAATAGGAGATGAGTAATATAGGTATTATAAAAAAAGCTGCTTTTTAGCAGCTTTTTTTATGCCCAAAAGTGACTTTTTGAAAATAGTAGTGTCTTATACAATAGAACAATAGAATTTGAAATATGGTATCCGTAATATTCGCCTCTGTTGGCACCCTAGTATTCGTAACATCACTTTGTGTGATGGCTAAAATTTATTGGGAACAGGATTATGTTAAACATAAATAAGCATGAGTGAAGTTGTAAAATCGATTGGTTTAGGAGCCCTAACCGTAAGCTTATGGTTTGTTGCATCCCCCCTTTTAAATGATACAAGAAACACAAACGAGACAGATAACAGTAAGAAAGAACAAATCACCTTCGTGGAAACACTAACCATTGACTATGAAGGCGACACCACTAAAATCTAAAACTTTAAACCCCCGTTCAAATTTTATCTAAGTGTAGCTTATATCCTTAGTAACAAAGTTTTTAAAATTGGTTTTTTTGGTTGGTGGTAAGGGAGTTGTTTTTGACAACTCCTTTACTTTTTTAACTAGGGTTAAAATTTATATCACTAGTCAATATAATTACAAACGTTTTAAGATAGATTTTTTTGGTTGTTAGTAAGGGAGTTGCTTCGGTAGCTCCCTTGCTTTTTGTGTACTATTTACCCACTTTTTTAAAACAAGAACAGTTTTACCCATTTTAACTCTTCCATTTTTACTGTAATTATCTATAAATCAATAGCTTGTAACTATAAGTGTTTCTGGCACTATTTTTCTAATGTATTCAATGAGTTTAAAAGAATACGAATTAAAATAAGAAGGAAAATGAAAAAATTATTTTTAGTTGGAGCCTTGGCTCTTGGAAGTTTATCGGTTATGGCGAATGTGGTACACATAACGTCGGTGAATGTTGTTAGCATATTTGCCCAAGAAGATTTTACAGAAATAGCAGCATCTGAGTTGCCTACCGCAGTAGCCGATGCGGTTGCCCAAAATTACCCCACTGCAACCATTGACAAAGCTTATGTGAATGAAGAGAAGCAATACAAGTTGGAAGTAGCCCTTGAAGATGGGACTACAGGGACCCTCTATGCCGATGAAAACGGAAATTGGATAGACATGTAAAAGCTAATAGTTAGTCACTATTAAGTTGGTTTGGTTTGAAAGGGATGGCATTTTGCTGTCCCTTTTTTTAGTACAAATAAGTGTTTTAAGTGATAACTACGCATAATCAACAAAAGCAGTGAGCTATTTAATGTTAATCTTACGTACATATTAGGAATCTATATGCTCTCCCCATGCCTAAAATCCTAATTGTTGAAGATGACACTTCTTTTGCA
>RCNE010001344.1_pt1 | contig 22666 bp, 24 predicted proteins | sample 2041361 | NCBI WGS metagenome assembly RCNE01 (sample SAMN09708229, study PRJNA481090) | Marine sediment metagenome, whole genome shotgun sequencing project.
ACAATCTTCAGCGACTTTCATGTGTAACCTTGCAGGAAGCATTGAAACTACAATATCACTTTTTTCAATGGTTTTTTTTCGCTCATCATCTTGAAAAATATCAAGCTGAATTACCGTACAGGCGGGATGATTTTTAACAGCAGAAGTGATGCCATCAGGATTTATATCACCAATGGTCAAGTGTAAATTTTGAGCACTAGCCTTCTCTAAGAAATAATCCATCAAATAAGATGTTGATTTTCCGGCTCCTACCACAAGTACGTTACGCGTCATACTACTTTTGCTTAATTTTAAATTATAAACGAAAGACTAAGGTATCAAATTGTTACATTTATAAAAAAATATGTCATTTAAGTTATGAACAGAACAATATTTATAACAGGAATTGTATTTGGAGCTCTAGCAATTGTATTGGGTGCATTTGGCGCACACGGTCTTGAAAAGTTGGTGGATGCAGATGCCATAAATACCTTTAAAACAGGCGTTACCTACCAAATGTATCATGCCCTTTTTCTCTTGTTTTTAGGAAATACTTCGCGATTGTCAGAAAAAAGTAAAAAAGTAGTCTATTATCTTATTGTTGCCGGAATAGTGTGCTTTTCTTTTTCGATCTATTTATTGGCAACAAATAGCTTGACGGCATTCGATTTCAAAACAATTGGTTTTATAACGCCCATAGGAGGATTGCTACTTATTTCCGGTTGGGTGCTGTTGGGCTATCGAGCACACAGGCAATTTGACTAAATTATTCTCAAAAAATAGGTCTCAAAGATAATTTTTCAATAATTTTACAGCATCAAAATAGACATTTAATGAGTAATTCGAAAAAAGTCCCAAAAACGATTTCACTTAGTTCTTATGGAATAACGCATGATAATATCAAGTATCAGCTTTCGCCTACTAATCTTCAAGAAATCACTTTAGAGAAAAAAATGGGTAAAGAGGCTTCGTCAGGAGCCTTAGCTATTAATACTGGTGAATTTACAGGCAGATCTCCGAAAGATCGATTTATTGTAAAGGATGATATAACTGAAGAGAAAGTTTGGTGGGGTGATATTAATATTCCCTTTGAGCCTTCAAAATTTGATGCTTTATACGATAAGGTTATTTCTTATTTGAATGAAAAAGAACTTTATGTTCGTGATTGCTATGCTTGTGCAGATCATAACTATCGAATGGATATTCGTGTTGTTAACGAATTTCCTTGGAGTAATATGTTTGCCTATAATATGTTCATTCGTCCAACGGATGAAGAACTAAAAAACTTCGAACCTGAATGGACGGTCATTAACGCTCCGGGTTTTATGGCAGATGCAACGGTTGACGGAACACGTCAACACAATTTTGCAATCTTAAATTTTACCAGAAAGATTGCCTTGATTGGTGGTACTGGTTATACAGGAGAAATCAAAAAAGGAATTTTCTCTGCACTCAATTTTATTCTACCGGTTCAGAAAAATACGCTACCCATGCATTGCTCTGCAAATGTGGGTAAGAACGGAGAATCAGCTATTTTCTTCGGATTATCAGGAACAGGAAAAACAACCCTGTCTACTGATGCTTCACGAAAATTGATCGGGGATGACGAACACGGCTGGAATAACGAAAATGCCGTCTTTAATTTCGAAGGGGGATGCTATGCAAAGGTGATCAATCTTTCCGCTGAAAATGAACCTGAAATCTTTGGAGCCATCCGTAAGGGAGCGTTGTTAGAAAATGTGATTCTTGATGATCACGGAAATGTGGATTTTGCTAATACATCTATCACTCAAAATACCAGAGTAAGTTACCCTATTTATAATATTGATAATGTACAACGCCCATCCATCGGAAAGAATCCGAAGAATATTTTCTTTTTAACAGCAGATGCTTTTGGGGTATTGCCTCCGATATCAAAATTAACACCTAGTCAAGCAGCGTATCATTTTATGTCTGGTTATACGGCTAAAGTTGCAGGTACAGAGGCTGGGGTAAAAGAGCCTATTCCTTCTTTCTCAGCTTGTTTTGGCGCGCCTTTTATGCCCTTGCATCCTGCCAAATATGCTGAGATGTTGAGCAAGAAAATGAAAGATGCTGGTGTAAACGTGTGGTTAGTAAATACTGGTTGGACTGGTGGACCTTACGGAGTTGGTACGCGAATGAAGTTGAAATATACTCGTGCAATGATTAATGCTGTTTTGAATGGTGATTTAGGCTTGTATAATTATGATGAGTATCACATTCATTCTGTATTTGGCGTCGCTCAACCTAGATCGTGCCCAGGAGTGCCAACTAATGTATTAAGCCCAAGAACAACTTGGAACGATGATCAGGCGTATTATACTACAGCATTTAAATTATCAAATGCGTTTAGAGAAAATTTCAAACAATTTGAGGCCTATGCTAGTGAAGAGATACGAAGAGGAGGGCCGCAGCGATACGCTTTTTAGCATGCAGAACTAAAATTCAAGACATAAAAAAATCCCTGAAATTTCTTTCAGGGATTTTTTTTGAGTTAGTTAGAAAGTTTTATTTCTTATTTGCTGTATGAATATATTTCTGCAGCGCCATCGTCATTGATGGCATCTCTGGGGTTGGTGCTGTGATATCACAACGCAAGCCAGCTGCAGTTGCCGCTTTAACGGTAGAATTACCGAAAACCGCAATTCTAGTTTCATTTTGTTCAAAATCAGGAAAATTCTGCAATAGGGATTCAATACCTGACGGACTGAAGAAAACCAAAACATCATAGATGACATCTCTTAAATCAGATAAGTCGCTGATTACGGTCTTGTAAAAGATTCCGCGTGTCCATTCAATACCTAACTTATCTAAAGTTTCAGGTACAATAGTTTTCAAAGAATCAGATGATGGCAGAAGAAACTTTTCGTCTTTATATTTTTTAAACAAAACTGCCAAATCAGGAAAATTCATTTTCCCAACATAGATTTTGCGCTTGCGATACACTACATATTTTTGAAGATAATACGCAACCGCTTCCGATTGGCAAAAATATTTCATGCTATCGGGTACTTTGAACCTCATTTCTTCAGCGATTCTAAAGAAATGATCAACCGCATTTCTGCTGGTTAATATGATGGCGGTGTAATTGTTTAAGTCTATCTTTTGTTGGCGAACATCTTTTGCGTCAACACCTTCTACATGAATGAAGGGCCTAAAATCGACTTTTACCTTCTCCTTATCAATCAGCTTGGAATAAGGGGAGTTTTCCATCTTCGGTTCTGGCTGAGAGACCAAAATCGTTTTTACCTTCATAATTTTCAGTAGTTTAAGTAGCTTCCGATAATCACCCAAGGGGCAATTTCGAGAGCGCAAAGGTACAAAATAAAATAGAAAAAGTTATGTGCGATAAACTTTTGATGATTCCTTAAAAGGGTAATCCATCCTATGGTATTAATCGAAAGAATTAAGAAGAACGTTACAAATACAACAGCTTTGGAATCTTTCAGCACATAGCTGAGCACAACATTAGCAATAAACATGATTAGTCCGCTGTAATTTAGATAAGATAACTTCTTGAATACAAGTTCACTAATAACCTTACTTGACTTAAAAATAAACCCATTACCTAATTGCAAGGAGATTTTTAGTACTAAAAATATCAATACCGAACCTAGAATTGCAGGAAATATATACAAATTCATTTCTTCGGTTTCTTCTGATCCAAAAAATATTTTCCATGAAAGAAATAGAAATAATGAGAAGTTTATTATTTGAAATATGGTGAAAAAGATGTGAAACCAGTTGATTAATTTGTCCTTTTTATTATACATGAATATGTATTTATTATTAAAAGGAAGAATAATAAAATTTAAGAATCTGTTGTAGAATGTACTTTTGGCAACTACAATCAACAAAAGACTGCTAAAAATAAGTATGGTAACCCAGTCGATATTTTCAATATGTCTAAGAAGAGGTTCCATTAGTTAAACTTGATGTTATTACCGTTAAGTCCGTAAGGTAAATTATTTTCAGAAATACCGATTCGAAAGTACTTCGGATCTCCCATTTTGGGTTTTATAAGCTTAAACGTAAAATTCAAAGTATCATTTGATTTTAAGGTTTTTATTGTAGTATCTAAAGCTTTAGGAACTATTTTTTGAAGTTCAATAACTCTTTTGTACTCGTTTAAATAGGCAAGTCCGAATTGGAGTTTCTCCAAAGGAATATCTACCCCATAAGGGTTGTAAACTTTAATGTCAATCTCTTGTCCAAAATTATGGGCTACATGATCTTCTTCTATAATGCACTTTAGTTTTCGATACGATTCAAAATCATCAACATAACCACCATAATATAGCGACCCATCGTGACGAGGAAAAGCAAAACCTGGTTTAGGCGTATATTTTGAAGAGTAAAAAACTTTTTTATGCTGTAGTTCCGACGCAGAATCATCAATTGAATATTGGTTTTGACGAAACATTATATTATTCAATGAAGTTGCCTTTCTACCTGAATAAAATTGATACATAGATGCATTACGCCAAGAATTTTCAAAGACTACCGGAGTATCCCAAACCTCGTATTCTAATCGACTTACCCATTCTTTGTTGCCATGTGTTTCAAAAACGATGGGAGAAAAGGGTTCATAAATGAGCCCGACGCGAAGAAATAAAATTATAACTATGTTGACGATGCTTAGTCCAAAAAACCATTTTCTAATTTTCTCGTGGGTTATGATATAGTTAAATACTAATAAAACGAATGGAATCGAGATCACTATAATCCATTGCGCTTGTGTACGTTTTGAGAAGGTCGAGATAAAAAAGAAAATTAAAACACCATAGATGAGATAAACTAGAGTTTTTGTAAACTTATCTTCTGGTTTTGTTTGGTGCAAAATGTAATACACCAACGGAAAAGTAAATCCGAAAAGCGTGATCATATCTAAAAAGTACTTCGCGGTAAACTTCACAAAGCTATACGCTTGATTGGGTCTTTCAAAAAGATGATACTTTATAGATACAAAATCATGCTCGTACAACCACATGAAATGCGGAGCATAACATAGTAGTGCAACGGCTACTGATAACCATGCGAATTTGTTTTTGACTAAGGTTATATTTGACAGTAATACAAAAACAATTACTATAACTGCATTATATTTACTATACATCATTGCCGCCATGGTAATACCTAAAAATAGAGCTAATAGCGCGGACGGTGACATGATGAATTTTTTATAAACCCATAGAAAGAGAGTGGTGAAGAAGAGGAGTGGCGTATCAGGGAGCGTAAAGAAACCGTATGCATTTAAGAGCGTCATTGAAAATGCAATAGCGAAAAAATGAAGTACGAAATCTTTCTTTTTTGGATGATCTACCATTAGCCAAAGCAATATAAAAGTAGCGCTTGATAGTAAACAACTCATAAAGCGAACGCCTAATTCACCGCTAAAAAAAACACCGCTCAATTTAATCAACCAGGCTACCATAGGTGGGTGGTCAAAGTATCCCCAAGCTACGTTTTTAGCGTAGTACCAATAATACGCCTCATCAAAAATCAGCTCTGTAAAATGTGCTTGAAGTAAGTTAATAATTAAGATTGCACCCAATAGGTACAAAAAAAGTTTTGGTAGTTTAGAAAGCATTTCTTGAGGTTAATTCAATTCAAAATTACAAATTCCACTCCTTAGCTAACGCTTAAAAATATCATAAATGATATAAGGTCGTTTTTTCACAGTAGTGAAAACACTATTTTTGCTCAAACTGAACCAGAGTATATGTCTGACAGCTTAGTCATAATTCCTACCTACAATGAAATTGAGAACATTGAGGCAATCATAAAAGCGGTCTTTGAACTTAAAGCAGATTTTCATGTGCTGATTGTCGATGATAATTCTCCTGATGGCACCGCTGCCGAGGTGCAAAAATTGCAAAAAGAATTTTCAGAACGGTTATTTCTAGAGATTAGAAAGGAAAAATCTGGTTTAGGTACGGCCTATATTCATGGTTTTAAATGGGCTATTGCAAAAAAATACGACTACATTTTCGAAATGGATGCCGATTTTTCACATACGCCGTCTGACTTATTGCGATTGCATATGGCATGTAAAAATGGTGCCGATGTTGCAGTGGGTTCTCGTTATAAAAAAGGAGTAAATGTTGTTAATTGGCCCTTACATCGGGTGCTTTTATCATATGGAGCTTCGTTTTATGTAAAGATAATTACTGGTATGCGCGTACATGACCCGACAGCCGGTTTTGTATGTTATAAGCGATATGTTTTAGAGGATTTAAATTTAGATTCTATTCGCTTTGTTGGTTATGCGTTTCAAATTGAGATGAAGTTTCGTGCTTATGTGAAGAACTATAAAATTGAAGAAGTCTCCATTATTTTTCGAGATCGCGTTAAGGGAAAATCTAAAATGTCATCTTCAATAGTAAACGAGGCAATTTTTGGAGTTTTAAAAATGAAGCTACGTAGTATGTTTCAAAAAAATAGATTTTAGGTATGTCAAAGCGACTGATTAAAAATGCAACCTTAGTAAACGAAAATCGAATTTTCGAAGGCGATGTATTGCTGAAAGATGATATAATCTTTAAAATAGGGAAAGACATTTCAGATGCAGATGCAAAAGTTATTGATGCTAACGGGTCTTATTTGATGCCTGGAGTTATAGATGATCAAGTGCATTTTAGAGAGCCTGGCCTTACCCACAAAGGCAATATTGCTTCTGAAAGTAGAGCCGCCATTGCAGGTGGTATTACCACTTTTATGGAGCAGCCTAATACCAACCCTCAGACAACAACTATTGAAAAGTTGGAAGAGAAATTCGCTGTTGCAAGCAAATCTTCATTTGCCAACTATTCTTTTTTATTTGGTGGCACCAATGATAACTTAGAAGAGCTTAAACGTTTAGATAAAAATGCCTGTTCAGGGGTGAAATTATTTTTAGGTTCCTCTACGGGAAATATGCTGGTGGACGATGAGGTAGTACTAGAAAAGATATTTAGAAGTACGGAGATGGTAATTTCTACACATTGTGAAGATGAGACGACCATTAAAAATAACTTGGCTAGATTCAAAGCAGAATATGGTGACGACATTCCGGTAAAATACCATCCGTTGATTCGTAGTACTGAAGCTTGCTATCTTTCATCATCAAAGGCTATCGCATTGGCAAAAAAAACTGGCGCACGCTTACATGTTTTTCATTTGTCTACCGCTAAGGAGATGGATTTGTTTCGAAATGACATTCCGTTAACAGAAAAGAAAATTACGGCTGAGGTTTGTATTCACCACCTGTGGTTTTCAGATGACGATTACGATGATAAAGGGACTTTAATCAAATGGAACCCTGCTGTAAAAACGGCTGCTGATCGTTCTAAGCTTTGGGAAGCCTTATTAGACGATCGGATTGATGTCATTGCTACCGACCACGCTCCGCATTTGTTAGAAGAGAAAGACAACGTATATACCAAAGCTCCATCAGGTGGACCACTAGTGCAACATGCGCTAGTCGCAATGCTACAAAAACATAAAGAGGGCTTAATATCTTTGGAAAAATTGGTTGAAAAAATGTGTCATAATCCGGCTAAATTATTTGACATTAAAAAAAGAGGCTTTATCAGAGAAGGGTATTATGCTGATTTGGTATTGGTTGATTTAAACAAACCTTGGACGGTAACGCCAGCATCAAATCTTTATAAATGTGGATGGTCACCCTTTGATGGTTACACTTTTGGGTCTCAAATAACTCATACTTTTGTTAATGGGCATTTAGCTTTTGAAAACGGAAAATTATCAGAAGAACGTAATGCGAAAAGACTAACTTTTGATCGATAGTCATGAAAAAAGCAACCTGTATTCTTTTTGTAATTTTAATCAGTGCATGTGCTGAGAAGCTTTTAGACAAACCAAATAATCTTATTGCAAAAGATACCATGGTAGAGATATTAAATGATCTAGCTATTTTAAATGCTGCAAAGAATACGAATGTTATGGTTCTAAAAAATCACGGTATTGAACCCATGCCATACATTTTTTCTAAATACAATATTGATAGTTTGCAGTTTGTAGAAAGTGACCGATACTATGCTTCGATACCTGAGTTGCATGAAAAAATTTATGAGGCGGTTACAGAAAAATTAGAAAAGGAAGAAGGGCGTTTATCTGAAGAAAAACAAGTAAACGATAGCTTAAAAAGGGTAAAAAGCGAAGCTTCACGAAAAAATAAACAAAAGGTTAAAGATTCTCTTTCGCAAAGTGGCGACAAGAAAATTCAATAGTTGGTTCTAACGATTCGAATTCAAAAAGAATAGCTTCCTTTATTTTATGGTTAGAATACGCATCTCGATGTTTCAAAGAATGTATAGAATTTTTAGTTATTCTTCGAGCATTTTTAGTGACTGCACTCCATATTAAATCACCAACCCGAACTATTTCTAATTGCCAATATTTTAATTGATACTTTGGTGCAGGCTTGCCTAAGGCCTTCGTCATTTGCTTTAGAATTTCTTTGAAAGTCAGGTTTTTCGCGACAGCTATAAAGCGCTCGTTTTTAATAGGAGAATCCATTAAAGTGATCATCATTCGCACTACGTCTTGTACGGTAACAAAGCCGGTTCCACCTGGCGGGTAAAATTTGTACCCTTTATTTGCTGTGGTGAATAACGACCCGCTACCAGCATCCCAAAAACCGGGACCAATAATTACTCCTGGGTTTACCATCACGGCAGGTAGGCCTTCCTGGGTGCCTCTCCATACCTCCATTTCCGCATCATATTTGGTTAGCGCATAAACATTTACATTTTGATCATTCCATTCACTTTCTTCGGTCGCCATGTCTTCGTTAATACTATTGCCTATAGTACCAATCGTACTTACATAGCATAGTTTTTTTACATTATTTTCAATACTTAGGTTCACGATGTTTGCGGTGCCCTGGGCATTGGTTTTTAGTAAGGAATCATATTGCTTAGGGTCGAATGAAATAAAAGCTGCAGCATGATAGACAAAATCTATATGTTCAAATGCTATTTCTAATGCTGGTATGTCGTTGAGGTCGGCTTCAATCCAATCAATTTTTTGAAAAAGTTCTGATCCGTTTTCATGGTAGTAATTAAAAATTTTCTCGACTCGGTCTAGACGGCTTCCTTTTCTATGGATGGCTCGTACAGAAAACCCCTGTTGAATTAAGGATACTAATAAATGTGAACCTACTAAACCAGTACCACCCGTCACTAAAACCATATCTCAAAGTTAGGAAATAGACTTGGATAATTTCCTTATCCCAGTAATGGAAAACCGTTGTATTTCCTTTTATATTTGCATCACAATCTTAAATTTTAGGTAATGGCTTCAAACTTTGTTGAGGAATTGAAATGGCGCGGAATGTTACACGATGCAATGCCCGGTACAGAAGAGCATTTATTAAGTGGAATGCAATCAGCTTACGTAGGTATTGATCCGACAGCTGATTCATTGCATATAGGTCACTTGGTAGCCGTAATGATGTTGCGTTTCAGCTTGCTGGCCACAAACCTTACACCTTAATAGGTGGAGCTACAGGAATGATAGGCGATCCTTCAGGAAAATCAACAGAGCGAAATTTATTAGATGAAGCAACCCTTCGTCATAATCAAAATGCTTTAAAAGAACAGTTATCTAGGTTTTTAGATTTTAGTAGTGATGCAGATAATGCTGCGGTTCTGGTCAATAATTACGACTGGATGAAAGATTTGTCATTTCTAGATTTTATTCGTGACGTGGGTAAACATATTACGGTCAACTATATGATGTCTAAAGATTCGGTTAAAAAACGACTATCTGCTGAATCTAAAGAGGGAATGTCTTTTACAGAATTCACCTATCAAATGGTACAGGGTTATGATTTTTTGCACCTCTACCAAAATTACAATTGCACCTTACAGATGGGCGGTAGTGACCAATGGGGCAACATTACGACAGGCACCGAACTTATTCGACGTATTGGCGGTGGAAAAGGGTATGCATTAACTTGCCCCCTAATCACAAAAGCTGATGGCACTAAATTCGGAAAAACAGAAAGCGGGAACGTTTGGTTAGATGCCGAGCGAACCTCTCCCTATAAATTCTACCAATATTGGCTGAATACTTCAGATGCTGACGCAGAAAAGTATATCAAGATATTTACATTTATATCGAAAGAAGAAACAGAAGCATTGGCAGTTGAACATGCTAAAACTCCTCATTTGCGGGTCTTACAAAAGAGGTTGGCAGAAGAAATTACGATAATGGTACATTCGCAAGAAGAATTAAATAATGCTATTGAGGCGAGTAACATTCTTTTCGGAAAATCAACTTCTGAAGATTTAAAAAAGTTAAATGAGATGACTTTTTTAGATGTTTTTGATGGCGTGCCTCAGGCTGAAATTTCAAGGGCAAGTATAGAAGAAGGGCTTGACATGATTGCCGCGTTAGCCGCTGAATCCGGATTCTTATCATCTAATGGAGAAGCACGAAGAGAGTTGAAGCAGAATTCTATTTCAGTAAACAAAGAGAAGGTCAAAGAAAATTTTAAAATCACTACAAATGATCTTATTAATGATAGGTTTGTGCTATTGCAAAAAGGAAAAAGAAACTATTTTGTCTTAGTGGTGAAATAGATAAATTTACATCAACAATAAATTACATCCGCGAATATCAGAATGATCGAAACGGCCTAAAATTTCAAAGCTACCATCTTCATACTGTTTGCCTAAATCTTGCGTAGCAATAAAAGAACAAGAATTTATATTGGCTAAATCAATAACATTTAAACCGCCTGTTTTTCTGTAAGATTGAATACAAAGCGGATCTTCTGTATCACGAATTAGAACCTTCATCCAAGGTGGAGTTCGAAAAAGTCCGTTACCGTCAGAATAGGCTTGTGATAGCAGTTCGGTCATTCCGTACTCTGAGTGAATAGTATCTGCCCCAAAACCTGTTTGTAGGCTGTGATGTAATTCTTCTCGAATTAATTCTTTGCGCCTGCCTTTCATTCCCCCTGTTTCTAAAATGGTAGTGTTATTTAATTTTAGGGGATACTTTTCAACAAAATCTAATAGCGCAAAAGAAACTCCTATGAGTAACACTTTGCTTCCTTTTGCATCTAATCGCTTTAGTTTGTTATTCAGCGATTCAAATTCATCTAGATAAAACCCGCTATCTGGGTGATTACTTTTTTGAATAAGGTCATCAACCATATAAACCAGCGAAGAACCTTTTCTTTCTAAATAGGAAGGTAATAAGGCCAGAATACAGAAATCCTTAACAGGGCCGTAAAATTGTTCAAAGCAGGTGAGATAGCTTTGTTGGTAAATCGCAATGTTGCTGACATTATGAGTGCTGGTATTGCTTCCTGTAGTTCCGCTGCTCGTGAAAAAAACTTCTGTTGTATCCGTATTGGAAACTACTTTTTTTGTTTTAAAAAACTCGATGGGCAAAAAAGGAATTTCAGCTATGGTTTTTACGTTGGCAGGAGTTTTTCCCAAGTACAAACAAAATTCTTTATATACCTGGTTATATTCAACTTGAAGCCGAAAGATGTCCAAAGCTAAATTCTCAAACTCTGCATTGCTCTGTAAATTAAATATTGACGAAATATTCATTGCTTCAATCTAAACAATTCTATGTGGTAATTGTGTTTCAAATTTAACGAGCAATCTCCTATGCGTTAGTCAAAGAAACTAAGATGTAAAAATACACATACCATAGTTGTAATAAAATAAAAAAGCTCTCATCAATCGGTGAGAGCTTTACTTTATTGAGGTTAGTGAATATTATTTCACGACTAATTTGCGGGTCATAGTCTCATTATTTATGGTAACCTGTAGTACATAAACGCCAGCTACAAGTCTAGAAATATTTAGCGCTTTTGTTTTAATTCGATCGGTAAGCACAATTTCTCCAAAAATATCGTAAATAATAATTTCTTTGGGGTTATTGTTTGTTGTGGTAATATAAACTACATCATCTAAAACCGGGTTCGGGTATAGTTTAAAAGAGGCTTCCTGTTTTGGGTAAAGGTTTTTTGTAGCACCATCACTATCTTGGCCATAAGAGACCATAGTTAGCAGTAACAATATACCAAAGTAGCATTTCTTCATAGGTTATTGATTTGGGATCAACAGAATAAAGATAAAGAAAGGCTTGGCCTAGGCATCAAAATTGTTGTGAAATTCGATAAAATGTATGTAAATAGAATTTTGGCTGCATTTTGTCGATGTTATTGACAAATCAATGCAGTTAGATTAAATATAAAGAAAGGTTTTTGGGTGATAACTATTTAACAATCAGTTTTCTAGTAGCTACCTTGTTATTCTCGTGAACACGTAGCACATATACACCGGCATCTAAATCAGATACATTTAATTCTTTACCAATAATTTTGGTTTCAAGCACTTGCGTACCAAGAACATCAAAAATCAAGATCTTTTTTGGCGCATTATTAACAGTACTAATGTAAACTTTACCATTTGATACAGGGTTTGGGTATAGTTTAAACCCGTCAATATCTCCTTTAGTTGGGGCATCTTGGCCATAACTAAAAGAAACAAATAATAATAAGATCATTAGGTAAAGGTGCTTCATGCAGTACTATCAACAAATTGTGTACCACAAATATAATAATATTAAATGCTAAACGTAGGAGGACTTTTGTTAAAGTCAGATTTTTTCGACGAAATACAGAATGCGGCGTAAATCACTTGTGATTTTAGCGTTTGTCAATCATTTTTTTACATTCAATGTTATCTAATTGTTACCACATTAAATCAATGTTAAGAGTTTAAATGGTAATAGTTTTATCTTTACATTTGAGAATAACAATTTCATATTTGATGAAAAAAAAGGACATTCGAATACTTTTAGTTGATGACGAACCAGATATCTTAGAGATTTTAAGTTATAATTTATCTTCTGAAGGATACACAGTTTATACTGCCAACAATGGGGTAGAAGGCGTTGCAAAGGCAAAGAAAAAACAACCACACTTAATTATCTTAGATGTAATGATGCCTGAAATGGATGGCATTGAGGCATGTGAAATTATTAGAAATACCAAAGGGCTAGAAAATACAATTATCACTTTTTTAACAGCTCGTGGTGAAGATTATTCACAAGTCGCCGGGTTTGATGCCGGCGCAGACGACTACATTACAAAGCCTATAAAGCCTAAAGTTTTAGTAAGTAAAATAAAAGGTTTATTGCGAAGACTGAAGGACGATAGCTCTGCTTCTGAAGATATTGTAAAGGTGGGTAAGATTATAATTAACCGTGAGGAATATAAGATTGTTAATGATGGGGTAGAATTAGTATTACCTCGAAAAGAATTTGAATTGCTATCCTTGTTAACATCGAAACCCAATAAAGTTTTTAAAAGAGAAGTCATCTTAGATCGCGTTTGGGGTAATGAAGTGGTCGTTGGAGGCCGAACTATTGATGTTCATATTCGTAAACTTAGAGAAAAAATTGGTGAAGAACACTTCAAAACCATAAAGGGGGTAGGCTATAAATTTGTCTTATAATCCTAAAAAATTTCATTCTCATTTTTTGTTCTAACGTTGTTTTACTTTGACTAAAAATAGGATATTTACTTAAATCGTTTTTTCTTCAAAGTGAAATTCGTTTAAAAACTTTCAAATGGCAACTCGATTAAAGAGATCATATAAATTCGCTTTTCGTACAGCCACTTTTATAGTTATTATACTCGCATTGCTACAGGTTTTTTTTATGTGGCATAATAATATATTTGACTGGTTTTTTCTGGTGATTTTCACGGTTATTTCTTTCGGTGTAACTTTTTTTGTTGTTCAGCTACGAATTGAAAAGTTTATTTATCGCAGAATAAAAAGAATCTACGATGATGTATCTTTACTAGAGTCAAGCTCGTTGGCATCTCGAACAATTACTACTGACATGTCAACGTTGACCCAAGAAATTGAAAAATTTACTCAAGACAAAAAAATTGAAATAGATACCCTAAAAATTCGTGAAGAGTACCGAAAAGATTTTTTAGGTAACGTTTCGCATGAATTAAAAACTCCTCTTTTTACCGTACAAGGCTATATTGAAACCCTACTAGATGGAGCTTTAGAAGATAAGACGGTTCGTAAAAAATACTTGCAACGTGCTAATAAGTCAGTAGAACGTCTTATTTATATTGTAAAAGATCTCGACCTTATTACGAAACTAGAAGCTAGCGAATTGAATGTTGAATGGAACGTATTTGACATCATGGAGCTTATCAAGACTAATTTTGAACTTTTAGAGATGAAGGCAGCTAAAAAGAAAATTACGCTCACCTTTGATATGGAATACGATGAGCCAATATATGTACGAGCAGATGCTGAAAAAATACGTCAAGTATTAACCAACCTCTTAGTCAATTCGATAAAATATGGACAAGAGAATGGTACGACCGAAGTAAGTGTTGAAAATTTAATTCAAAATAAGGTAATCATAAGAGTGACCGATAACGGCGAGGGTATTCCTGAACAACATATTCCCAGACTATTTGAACGTTTTTATCGTGTTGATCAAAGCAGAAATCGTAAAGAAGGCGGCTCAGGACTTGGACTTGCTATTGTAAAGCACATTATAGAAGCCCATGAAGAAAGAATTTATGTGGAAAGTGTGGAAGGTGTTGGCTCAGAGTTCTCGTTTACCTTAGAAAAATCAGAAAAGGAAGTATAACCTTTAGAAATTCTTAAGTCTGCTAGGGCTTTTTTAGTAGCGTATCAGAATCAATAACATCCCTAGATTTCCTTAGCTTTGCAAATCATTAAAATTTGGTTGCGGTGGGGAGTAAAAATAAGCTCAAACGATTTAAGGAGAACGAGACGTTCAAGAATGTTATTCAGCCACTAAGAAGGTCGCTAGAAGACGGTTCATTGGTATTGAAAGGAAAGTGGTCTGAACATTTTAAGAATGATAATCCGATTGTATTAGAATTAGGCTGTGGAAAAGGAGAGTATACCGTTGGCTTGGCAAATCGAAATCCTGATAAAAATTTTATTGGGATAGATATAAAAGGTGCTCGTTTTTGGCGAGGTGCTAAAACTGCCTTAGAAGAAAACATAGAAAACGTTGCATTCCTAAGAACTCAAATCGAACTAGTGGATACCCTATTTGAAACCAACGAAGTTTCAGAAATATGGATTACGTTTCCTGATCCGCAAATCAAATACAAGCGTACGAAGCATAGAATGACGAATCAGAATTTTCTAGATAAATATAAGAAGATTCTAAAACCAAAAGGTTTGGTGCATCTAAAAACTGATAGCGAATTCATGCACGGTTATACATTAGGTCTGTTACAGGGGTTAGGTCTGGAAATTATCTACGCAAATCATGATGTGTATAAAAATGAAGGCAGTCCTGAAGAAGTGTTAAAAATTCAAACTTTCTATGAAAATCAGTACCTTCAAAAAGGGAAACCCATTACCTATATTCGATTTAGGGTAAATTGATGTTATGCAACAGCTTGGTATTTTATTTGTCTTCACTTTTGTGGCTGCTTTTTTAGCGACGCTTCCACCAGGTTTGTTGAATATGAATGCCGCTAAAACAAGCGTTGAAAAAGGAAAATCAAATGGTGTTATCTTCGGATTGGGAGTAGCATTGGTTGTTATGCTTCAGGCGTATTTAGCTGTTCGAATAGCCAAGTATCTTTCAAGAAATACAGAGTTAATTGAAATATTGATGCAAGTTGCCCTAGTAATTTTTGCCATACTAGCCATTTTCTTCTTTATAAAAGGTAGAAAACAGCAAAATCAACAAGTACATTTTAAACAGAGTAAAAAGCGAAGTAGTTTTACAAAAGGCGCTGTCTTAGCTTCCATAAACTTGCTAGTCATTCCCTACTATAGTGGAATGAATACGGTATTTCATCAGCAAGGTTTTATGAATTATAAGATTATTGATGAGGTTATTTTTATTTTGGCAGCAGGTATGGGCACTTTTTTGGTCATGTATTTATACGCTATCTATTTTAATAAAATGGAGCATAAAACGAAGAGCTTTTCAAAAAAGAGCAACTATATTCTGAGTGCTTTAATGGTCATTTTATGTTTAATTACAGCAATAAGGCTCTATAATTAAAGCAAGTAAATGTGATATGAAACCCGAAAATAAAAACTTCTTTCAAAAGGTTTATGAAGTTGCTGAGCAAATTCCATTTGGGAGGGTTACTTCCTATGGGGCAATCGCAAAATATTTAGGGGCTGCTCGCAGCGCTCGTATGGTTGGCTGGGCAATGAACGGGGCTCATGGAATGGAAAATATTCCTGCTCATCGCGTAGTAAATAAAGCGGGTTTGCTTACTGGAAAGCATCACTTTGATGGTACAAATCTAATGCAGCAACTGCTAGAGAGTGAAGGAATAGAAGTTATAGATCATCAAATTCAAAATTTAGAAAAACATTTTTGGGATCCATTTCATGAGCTTAAAGCTGACCTATCCTTTGATTAATTAAATACCAGGGTAAATCTGGTGTTTTCATTTGAAATTACGGTCATGCTTCCGCCGTGAAGATGCATTATTTGTTTTGACAAGCTAAGGCCTATACCGGTACCCGTATTTTTAGTCGTAAAAAAGGGTACAAATATTTCTTCAATAAGGTCAGGCGGAATTCCGGGGCCATTATCCCAAACGCTAATATATTTTTTATCATCTCTTGTAATGCCTGCTGTAATTTTGATAGCGCCTTCTTCTTGACCTTCTAATGATTGAAAAGCATTTTTACTGAGGTTGATTAATATTTGAGAGATTTGCTTTTCGTCAATATAGAGCTCTAGATCATTCGGATTAACTTCAAGATCAAAAGAAATATGATTATTCTTATTTTCTTGACTCATCAAAACTTTGATTTTGTCTAATAATCGTTGTGCTGAAACTAAGGATTTATCAGGTTTCGGGAGGCTTAGAAAACTACGGTATGATTGCACAAATTCCATCAAATCGTTTCCTTGTTCTTTTATTACTTCTAATCCTTTTGCGGTATTTTTAATATGATTTTCGGTGAAATCCTCTAATGAGATTAGTCCTTTATGTGTTTGATAATATTTCAAAACAGATTCAGAAATTGATGTGATTGGAGTAATAGTATTCATAATTTCATGAGTGAGCACGCGTATAAGACGCACCCATGAATCAGTTTCTTTTTCATCTAATTCTTGATGAATATCTTGTGCTACCACCAATATGAGTTCTTCATTATTCAAAGTAGTGGAAGTAGATTTTAATGCAATCTGCTGCTTTTCACGTTCATTAGTCAATTGAATTAGTTTTCGTTCAAAAGGGTTTAATTCAGAGAATAACGCGTACAATTTATCATCAACTTGCGATAACTGTTTAATGTGATTTAAAGGAGTGTAGTTAAATAATTCTTCGATTTTACGGTTTGCGAATAGAATATGCCCCTTTTTGTTAAAGGTAAGAATGCCAATATCGGCTTGCTTGATGATTTCTTGATAATACTGTTCTTGTGCTTGTTTTTTTAGATGAATGTCTTGAATCATTGCATTGAGCATGTTCAGACTATGATTTAATTCTTTAAGAGATTTTACACTTAATTTTTCTGGAAATCGAAGCGTGAAATCTTCATTTTTTATAGCATCAAAAAAGTAAGCGATTTTTCTGTTGGTTTGGTTGATATATTGAATCAATAAAGTGGTTTGAACTACTAACAAGATGCATAAGATTGCGGACATAATGTACCTTTCTTGAAAATACAAAAAGGCCATACCGACAGCAGTAATCGAAAGAAGTATAACTCGAAATATTAATTGCCAATAAATGCTTCTGCTTACCATATTTAAAAGTTCAAGTTCAAGTTCAAGTTCAAGTTCAAGTTCAAGTTCAAGTTCAAGTTCAAGTTCAAAAAGTTTATATGTTTATTCGTGCCAAAAATTATTTTTAATTACTGCTTAGGACTTTTCTTAATTTTATTATAGAGCGTTTGCCGTGAAATTCCCAATTGTTCTGCCGCAGCGCTATAGTTACCATCATTTTTATTTAAAGCTTTGGTAATCATCAATAATTCCATCTCTTCCAAGGTATTGGGCCCCGCTTCCATTGAAATTTGAGAATTAGTATTCAGTAGAAAATCGGTGGGTTTAAGTACGTTTCCTTCTGAAAGAATAACAGCTCTTTCCACGGTATGAAGAAGTTCACGGATATTACCTGGCCATTGATAGGGCATAAGTTTTTCTTGCGCAGCCTGATTTATTCGTAGTCCTTGTTTTCCGTATTTATTAGCAAATTTATTGAGATAAAAATCCGCTAAAATTAATACATCTTCGTCGCGCTCTCTTAATGCAGGCACTTCTACACGTATAGTATTAATTCGATATAACAAATCTTCTCGGAATAGTCCGTCAGCTACCATTTGATCTAAATTGCAATTGGTAGCACATAGCAAACGAATATCAACAGATATGGGTTTGTTTGATCCTACACGAACAATTACTTTATTCTGAATCGCAGAAAGTAATTTAGCTTGGGCTTGTAATGAAAGGTTTCCTATTTCATCTAAAAATAGCGTTCCCCCATTAGCAGCTTCAAATTTTCCAGCTCGGTCTTCTTTGGCATCAGTAAAAGATCCTTTGGTGTGACCAAAAAGTTCACTTTCGAAGAGCGATTCAGCTATCGAACCCATATCTACGCTAATGAAAACTTCGTTATTACGGGTAGAGAGTTTATGAAGCTCTCTTGCGATAAGTTCTTTTCCGGTTCCGTTTTCACCAGTAACCAAAACATTTACATCAGTTTTGGCAACCTTGCCTACTAAGTTTAAAACAGCTGTGAGCGCTTTTGAATTACCGACTATGTAATTTTTGTTTTCATTAATGACCTGCCGCAAATGGCTTTCCTTTTGTTTAAGTTTTATAACTTCTTTTATCGATTTGCGAAGTTCGTACGCAGATTTGACTGTTGCTAGCAATTTATCATTGTTCCAAGGTTTTAAAATGAAGTCAGCCGCACCTTCTTTTAAGGCTTGTACCGCCAAATCTACCGCGCCATAAGCAGTCATCATGATAACTGAAATTTGAGGTGCTTTCTTTTTGATTTCTCGAAGCCAAAAAAGTCCTTCGTTACCTGTATTAACTCCCGCAGAAAAATTCATATCCAATAAAACGATATCACAATTTTTTAGCTCAGCATATGATGAGATCTGATTCGGATTCGAAAAGGTAGTAACACTACTATATTCAAATTGTAACAATATTTCTAAAGCACTCAGAACACTTTTGTTGTCGTCTATGACTAAAATTTTTGCGTCTAACATAATTATGGTACTTATTATCAAAAAGGGTTAAAACTACGATTTGAAATGTACACTTTTTAAAAAGTGTAAAATTTTTGGACAATATCTGTAAAACTATTTTACAGTTTTTTATGTCTTGTTTGAAGAATGTTTACGTAAACTACTGATATTCAGTAATAATACATTCTTGGCACATATATAGAGTACCAATTGGCATACCAATATAATTATGAACAAACATTTTAAAATAGTTGTCCTATTAATTTTCTTAGCCACTACTGGAGTCTGGGCTCAAGAAAAGTGGACCTTAGATGATTGTGTAGCTTATGCCTTAGATCATAATTTGCAACTGAACGATTTTAAATATACAGAACAGGCGGACAAGGAAACCTATCGACAATCTATAAGAAATCTATTGCCTAGAATTGAAGCATCTTCAAATTATGCTATTAATTTCGGTCGGAGTACTGACCCCTTTACGAATGATGTGGTAACTACAGATTTTTTCTCGAACAGCTACAACATCAATTCTAGAGTAGACCTTTTTCAAGGTTTTCAAAAGCTAAACAGTATTAAGGCTTCGAAATTTTTGTACAAGGCTTCTTTAGAAGAAACAACACATCAAAAATATCTTTTGGCTTTTCGAGTGATGCAGGCGTTTTATGACATTCAGTTTTACGAAGGTCTACTTGCAATATCAAGAGAACAACAAACGGTTTCTCAGACGAATTATAAATTGGTAGAAAAGCAAATAGAGCTGGGCTTGAAGGCAGGGGCCGATTTGTATGAGGCAGAATCTTTATTATTGACTGACAAGTTAAGTGTAACTCAAAATCAAAATCTACTTAATGCTGCAAAGCTTAATCTCATACAAGCAATGAACTTAGAGGGTATGACTGACATCGCTATCGTTGTTGATTTGACCGAGAACACATTAGCAAATGAACAGTCAATGAATATATCGGATTCTATATTTGATAATGCCAGAAGCTTTGTTCCCCTATTAAAAGCACAAGAATTGAGAACTAAAGCTGCCAAAAAACAGATAGCAGTAGCAAGAGGTGATTTATATCCTTCGTTAAGTATGTTCGGTGGAATTGGTACTGGCTATTTTGAAACTACTAGAGATACTTTAGGTACTACAATACCTTTTCGTGATCAATTTAAAGATAACACCTTTCAATTTGTGGGTTTGTCTTTAACCATTCCAATTAGTAATGCCTGGGCTGGCCGTTCAAGAGTAAAGCAACAGAAAATAGTATATAAGCAAGCTCAGAATAATTTAGATATTCAAGAGCAAGAGTTGCAGCAGACTATTCAACAATTAGTGCAAGAATATGATGCTTTAATAGTAGAATATGAGCAGAGCACCCAAAAAATGAATGCTCAAAACCTGGCTTTTACCATCGCACAGAAGAGATACGAAAAAGGGATGATTAACGCCATAGAATTGTTTACAGCCAAAAATTTATTTGCGAATGCGCAAAATGAAAACCTTCAGGTTCGACTGCGTTCAGAAATTAATAAAAGCACTTTAGATTTTTATCGAGGGCTACCTATTTTTAATATAAACTAGATTATGAAAGCGAGAAAAATTAAAATACAAGAGCGGATTACAAATCGAATTGAAGGACAAAATATTAGTATTGAATTGAATATGGCTCCATTTAGAAAGACTTGTGAGTACAACGGAAATTTTTAAGAACAAGAAGCACAGCGAAAAATAATAAACCAGAATAATACAAACATGGATATAAAAATCGAAAAGAAAAAGGGGTTACGCCCCAAACACTACGGCTATATTGCCTTAGGTCTAGTAGTCCTTTTTGTGGGGTACCAACTCCTTTTTAAGAATTCAGTTTCTACCTTTCGAACAGAAAAGGATAAGCTTTCTGTGGCAGAAGTTACACAAGGCAAGTTTGATGATTACATCACTATCAATGGAAACGTCGCACCTATCGCTACCATTTATATGGATGCTTATGAAGGTGGTCGTGTAGAAGAAAAATTAATTGAAGAGGGAGCTACGGTCAAAAAGGGTGATATCATTCTGAAGTTGGATAATATCAATCTATATGAACAGATATTACAGAGTGAAAGTGGATTGGCATTAAAACAGAATGACTTGCGACAAACGAAATTGAATTTTGATTCAAGGCAGGTAGAAGGGCAAAGATCTTTGGCAACGGCCAGTACCGAACTTCAAAGATTAAAAAGAAATTTCGAACAGAACCAGGCCCTTTTCGAAGAAGAATTGATTTCTAAGGAAGATTATCAGCTATCAAAGGAAAATTTCGAATTATCGCAAAAACAATATGAAATCGTAAAAGTACAGACAGAGAACGATAACGAATTGAGAGCAACCTCTTTACCAGTTTTGGAAACAGATTTGAACCGAATGCAAAAAACGCTTGGTATGGTGTATCAACGTCTTGATCATTTAAATGTTCGTGTTCCTGCAGACGGACAGCTAGGTTTTTTGGATGCGGAAATTGGGCAGAACATTACAAAAGGTGAGCGTATCGGTCAAATTAATGTATTGACCGATTATAAAATTGAGGCTTCGATTGATGAACACTATATTGATCGTGTAAAGCGCGACCTAGTGGCTATTTTAGAAAGAAATGGAAAAGAGTATGCGTTGCGTCTTCGAAAAGTATATCCTGAAGTGCGAAATGGCAAATTTAAGGTAGATCTTGTTTTTACAGCTGATAAACCAGAAACCATCAGAACTGGGCAGAGCTATAACATCAAATTACAGCTAGGAGAATCGTCAGAGGCATTGTTACTTCCCAAAGGAAGTTTCTTTCAAAGTACAGGTGGTCAATGGATTTTTGTTGTAGGCCCAAATGGTGATGAGGCCATTAGACGTCCCATCCGAATTGGAAAACAAAATTCAAGATACTATGAAGTATTAGAAGGCTTAGATGCTGGCGAAAAAGTAATTACCAGTAACTATGATAACTTCGGGGAAGCCGAAAAAATAGTATTGAAATAGCCATTTAGGAACTTAAACTGTCACAAAATTTAAATAACAACGTCTTTAATAATAAAATCAAATAGTGAACAAATGATAACAATTCAGAATTTAAAAAAGAGCTTTAAAACTGAGGAAGTAGAAACCTTAGCATTAAACAATGTGAACCTAAAAGTTGAAAGCGGTGAATTTGTAGCCATTATGGGCCCTTCCGGATGCGGCAAATCTACCTTACTGAACATCATAGGTATGTTAGATAACCCAACCGAAGGAAGTTACAATTTTGGTGGTAATGAGGTAGGCGGACTCAAAGAAAGCCAGCGAACACAATTGCGAAAAGGTAATCTGGGATTTGTCTTTCAGAGCTTTAATTTAATTGATGAGCTTACGGTTTACGAAAATGTTGAACTGCCGCTCATTTATTTAAAAATGGGAAAGGCTGAGCGTAAAGAAAAAG
>RCNE010000431.1_pt1 | contig 22550 bp, 20 predicted proteins | sample 2041361 | NCBI WGS metagenome assembly RCNE01 (sample SAMN09708229, study PRJNA481090) | Marine sediment metagenome, whole genome shotgun sequencing project.
ATCAGCGTAAACGGGTCCTGTTCTTCCTGTGGAGAATACCCGGCCTGTCTTGATTTGATCGCCCGGGGAGTGATCAATGTTGATGAGATGATAAGCAGTGTTGCACCGCTTGCTGAGGGAGCTGGCTGGTTTCAGCGCCTCTACAATCAGGAGCAGGGGTTGATGAAAGTAATTTTAACACCGTAGTCATCGTGACGAAAATAAGTCATGGACTCGTGTAGAACTACCTATGAGCTCGAAGTTGTCTGATCGCTTCTTTTTACCGGTCTGTGCACGGGGCTAATAGGACTTGCAAATGAGGATTGGGTTCATATTGTTGTTGTAGCCCAGCCGGCACTTTTGGCAGTTATGTTCCCTGCTATCCTTTCTACGAGTGCAGATATTAGTGAAAGCAGATACCAGAATATAACCTATGCGCTGATTATTATGGCAGGAGTGCATTTCGGAGGGGGGCTTACCCCTGCTCTACTTGGTGTTTTCGGAGACAGAGGGCTTGGCTGGCTGGGGTTTGTGGCCCTGCTGAATTCATGTTTGCAGCGGTACTTTATTTATTGCAGCACCTGATTTCGAACGCGATACCTAACAAACATAACATAATACCAGATGAGGGAGTGATTGATGGTCATTGTATTGATTGGTCCTATGGGCTGCGGTAAAACAACCATCGGGGAGATCCTGGCCGAAAAGTTGGCCTGGAAGTTTTACGATGCGGATGATTATCATCCTATTGCCAATAAAAAGAAAATGAGTGAGGGCATTCCACTCGATGACCGTGACCGTGTCCCATGGCTGGAGACGTTGAACCAGATTATTGCCGATCATCTGTTTAACGGTAATAATATGATACTCGCCTGCTCCGCTCTGAAACAATCTTACCGTGAGATACTCGGTATTGACCAGAAACAGGTCCATTCGGTTTTCTTAAAAGGTTCCTTTGAACTGTTAAAAGGCAGACTAACCAGCAGAACCCATGAGTACATGTCACAGGAGCTTCTGGCGAGTCAGCTTTCTACTCTTGAAGAACCGACAACAGGGCTTATAGTTGATATTTCAGGTACTCCTGAACAGGCTGGTCAGGCAATTATTGATGCACTGATCGAGTAACTCTTATTATTGAATCTTAACTTACCCGGATATTTCAATGAATGGTTTATCAAACATAGGTATCGCAGGCCTGGCCGTTATGGGGGAAAACCTCGTACTCAATATCGAGAGTAAAGGATTTTCCGTTTCAGTGTTCAATCGTACCAGTGCCAAAACAGATCGCTTTCTTGGCACCAGGGCGGCAGGCAAATCTATCAGCGGCTTTCATTCAGTGAAGGAGTTTGTTTCCTCTCTTGAGCGTCCACGCAAAGTGATGATGATGTTAAAAGCTGGTGAGGTCGTAGATGCCTTTATTGAGCAGCTGCTTCCCTATCTTGAACCGGGAGATATTGTTATCGACGGGGGCAACTCCAACTTTCACGATACGGAACGCCGTGTCAGTTACCTGAACGAAAAAGGGCTGCTGTTTGTCGGCACCGGTGTCTCCGGGGGCGAAGAAGGTGCACTCAAAGGACCATCTATCATGCCGGGAGGATCTTTTGCTGCCTGGAAGGAACTCGAGCCGATTTTTATGCCTGTTTCCGCTCAAGTTGATGATGGCACTTTCTGCTGCAGCTGGATAGGGGATGGCGGGGCCGGTCATTTTGTGAAAATGGTTCATAACGGTATCGAATATGGAGATATGCAGCTCATTTGCGAGGCCTACCATTTCATGAAAGACGTTCTCCAGATGTCAGCGGCTGAAATGCATCAGGTATTCAGTCGATGGAATGAAGGGGCTTTGAGCAGTTATCTGATAGAAATCACCAGGGACATCCTGGCTTATCGTGACGATGACGATCAACCGCTGATTGATAAAATCCTTGATACTGCCGGGCAGAAAGGTACCGGCAAGTGGACAGTGATTGCGGCCCTGGATACAGCCACCCCTCTTTCGTTGATCAGCGAGTCGGTTTTTGCACGGTGCATTTCTGCAAAGAAAGATGAACGGTTGTCGGCATCGGCAGTGTTAACCGGACCTGATGTTACCTATGCCGGTAATAAAAATGAAGCATTGCAAGACCTTGAGCAGGCGCTCTATATGGCCAAAATGATATCTTACGCTCAGGGCTTTGATCTGATGCGGGAAGCCTCCATCGACTACAAATGGGATCTGAATTTTGGAGAAATTGCCAGGATCTGGCGCGGCGGATGTATAATTCGCTCAGTATTTCTTGATAAGATTACCGAGGCTTTCAAGGAAAATTCAACGCTTGAGAATCTTCTCCTTGCTCCTTTTTTTAAGCGTCAGATTGTTGATACGCAGCAGAATTTACGTACCATTCTGGTAACGGCCCTTCAGCACGGTATTCCCGTTCCGTGTCACTCTGCCGCCATTAACTATTTTGACAGCTTTCGCTCGGCCCGGCTTCCTGCCAATCTCCTGCAGGCACAGCGAGATTATTTTGGTGCTCATACCTATGAACGACTTGATAAACCAAGGGGGGAATTTTTCCATACCAACTGGACGGGGGAGGGTGGGGATACAACCTCTACAGCATACAACAGATAAACATCTGTAGCCGATGAGTTCAGGTAAGAAAGTAAGGAGAAACAGGTGTTGACCGTTGTCACTCATGTACCTTCTCCGGCTTTGCAGGAATGCGAGCTCACATTTTTAAAAAGCGAGCCCATAAACCTGATGAAGGCAGGAGAACAACATGCAAATTATTGCAGGACGCTGGAGCTGTGCGGAGCCCGCGTCATCAGGTTGGATGAGAATCTGTCCCTGGCGGACAGTGTTTTCGTTGAAGACCCGATTATTGTTTTCGATGAGGTTGCAGTCCTGACATCAATGGGGGTAGAATCCCGCCGTAAAGAGGGCGAATCACTAGCTTCCTTTTTCCGCCAATACCGAACGATTGAGCGAATTTCACTGCCTGCGAAAATCGAGGGCGGAGATGTCTTGAGGGTAGGCCGGCGTATCTATGTCGGCATATCACCAAGAACCGATAGCAGTGGAATCAAGGCACTGACAGACATCATTAAACCCCTTGGTTACGAGACCATTCCCGTTAAGGTCAACGGCTGTCTCCACTTGAAAACCGGCTGTACGGCTCTGGATGAAGAGACCCTTTTGATAAATCAGGATTGGCTGGATAAGAGACCGTTTGAGGATTTCAGGGTAATTGAAATACCCCCCGAAGAACCCTTTGGGGCCAATGTGCTTCCGATCCATGATACTATCTGTATGAATCAAGCATTCCCGGCAACAATAGGGTTGGTCCATTCGCTTGGCTATAAGGTCCGGTCAACAGATATTTCAGAGTTCGTGAAAGCCGAGGCCGGGCTAACCTGCTTGAGTGTTCCCTTTCTGTCGAACAGTAACTGAGCGCTCGTCCCTTCACCATAAAGATTCGGGAATCACGGTTCTGCTCCTTATTCGGCCACCAGTTGGGAAATCGCGGTGAAGCGGGTGACAGTAACTATTGAAAATCAGGCTCTGAATGCATAGTTTACAACCATGGGTTGTCCTGACCCAAATTTCCATACCAAAACCCTAACCGACTGGGAGGTAGAGGTATGATCAGATTCAGCAAGCAACAGCTGAAAATTCCAGATATGCAGCGCCCTGTTTACCTGGTAGCAGGAGGACAATCAAAGTTCGATCGTGCAATCCCTGACAGGCGCACTGAAGAACTCTGTATTGAAGCCTTCAGGATGGCTGCAGGAATGATTGAAAAGTCGCCGGCGGCCCTGAAAAGCTATATACACAGCTGCTATTATGGCCACTTTGCAGACCACTTCGGAGACCAACTGCTCGGAGAGGCGGTTATCCATGATCGACTTGGCCTCGATCCACTCGGGAATGTAGGCGTAAAGACCGGTGGTGCTACAGGGGGGTCAGCTCTCTGGGAAGGATTCAAGGCGGTGGCCTCAGGTTACTCGGACTGTGTGCTTGTCATGGGCTGGGAGCGGATGGACGAGGTACCCACGGATGAGGGCAATTTCCTGATCTCCTGTGCAGCTGACAAGGACTGGGAATCGCCACTCGGGCACATCTATACCGGCTACTATGCGGTGATGGCCCAGCGATACTGGAAGATTTTCGGTAAGTCGGAGGACTCCTTCAGGAGAACCCTTGCAGAGATTTCAGTAAAACATCATGGCTACGCCCGTTTCAATCCCTTTGCCCAGGCACCGATGAAAATAACGGTCGATGATGTGCTCAACTCCCCGGTCGTTGCCTTTCCACTGCGGGCGCTCGATTGCTGCCTGATGAGTGTCGGTGCGGCATGTGCCATCCTCTGCGACGAGGATACTGCCAGCCAGATGGTCGAAGGCTCCAGAAACAAGCCAGCAAGAATATGGGTTGCGGCGGGTTCTCATACCCTGCGGCCAGCAGACCGTCTGGATATGGAGATCCCGCTCTTGCCCAATGAAACCCCTGACCAGTACAAGGACCTGGGTAAACGTTTTCCAGGTGCATCAAGATATCCAGGATTTACTTCATTTCTTGCAGCGCGGATGGCTGCCTATTATGGCTACGGAATGACAGGTATTGTCGATCCCACCGAGGACCTTGACCTGGTGGAACTTCATGATGCATTCACCATCAGTGATGTGCAGACATACGAGGATATTGGTATTCGGCCTTATGGCGAAGGCAGGGATTATGTGGAGTCCGGTGATTGCTACCATATCAACCCCCATACCGGTCAGCCTGGTAAATTGCCGTCCAACTTATCCGGCGGCCTGATCGGCTGCATGCATTCTGTCGGTGCCACCGGTATCATGCAGGTCTTTGAGGTGGCCACCCATATCTGGAATCGCTGGGAAGAGTACCATGGGGATGATAAAATCTGGAAGTCCTTCAATCGTGAAAAACCGGATGATTGGCAGAATCTCCAGGTTGAAGGTGCCAGACGGGGGATGGCAATCAGTCATGCAGGAGTTGGCTCCCATGTCACTTCAACGATACTGATGGACCCTGATTACCTTATTAGCAAAGATATTTAGAGGAGGAACGGTATGAGCATGTCCGGTCAGGTCTATGTAAAAAATAACCGCTACAAACTGAAGGGATCATTCCATCATTCGACCCCAAACACCCCTATTCGTGATGGTGATGATAACGGGAAACTTCTCGGTATAACCAACCCGCGCGATATAACCTTCATCCATTCCTATGGAGGTGAAGCAATTTTTTTTGAGTCTCTGAGCAGAGGTAAATTGCTGGCTAGCCGCTGTGATCAGGCAGATTGTCAGTCCCGGGGAACGATCTATCTGCCGTTCCGGATCCATTGCCCGGACTGTCTTGGCAGAAACACCATTACTGACATCACCGAAAATGCCAGGGGTTCCGCCCGGATTTATACCTACATGGTCTGCGAACGATCTGGAGCATTCAACCTGCTTGATACGCCGATTAAATTCATCAACGTAGAGTTCAAAGGGGTTGCCACCATTTTAATGAGCTACCTGAGCATCGGGGAACCTGTGCTCGACATGCGGGTCATCCCGATATTCAGGACGAGTTGCTCGACATTTACGATCCTCGACCTTTCATGGGTCCCTGAAGGAACCAGGGAGGAGGAACTGCCTGAAGGATTTAGTTTCTGATCTGTTGGCAAGGGATAAGTGTTAAAAAATATTATATAATATTAAAGATATAAATGGAATGATCAAACGTGTCGAGACCGGGAGGCATCATGAAGACTTACCCTCAACTGGATTTTTATCTGGGCGAAACAGTTAACCTGCTGCGTGAGTCGGTAGGTGACTTTGTCCGAACCGAGATTGTCCCACAGGCGGCCGATATTGATCGAAACGACCGTTTTCCGCGAGAACTATGGCAGAAAATGGGAAATCTTGGACTCCTGGGTATAACTGCTGAAGAACGATTTGGTGGTGCTGCAATGGGATATCTCGAGCATACTGTCGCCATGGAAGAGATCAGCAGGGGATCAGCTTCTGTCGGCCTTTCCTACGGAGCTCATTCAAATCTCTGTATCAACCAGATCACTCTGAATGGGACAGAGATGCAGAAGGAACGGTTTCTCCCTCTGCTCATTAGCGGCGACCACGTTGGAGCCCTGGCCATCAGTGAGGCTGAAGCGGGATCAGACATCGTCTCCATACGTCTTTCGGCCATTAAAAAAAAGAACGGATATATTCTCAATGGCACCAAGATGTGGATTACCAATGGCCCCATTGCTGATGTCATTGTGGTCTATGCCAAGACTGAACCGGAGAAGAAGCAGCGAGGCATAACGGCCTTTATCGTAGAGAAGACCAAGGAGGGCTTTACCACCAGTCCGAAACTCGACAAGCTCGGAATGCGCGGGTCACCAACCTGCGAGCTGGTGTTTTATAACTGTTTTGTTCCTGCAGAGAATGTGCTTGGCGAGATTAACAGCGGGGTGGAGGTCCTGATGAGCGGGGTGGACTATGAACGGCTTGTTCTGTCCGGCGGACCACTCGGGATCATGGCAGCCTGTCTTGATGTCGTCATACCCTACGTTCACGAGCGGCGTCAGTTTGGCCGTGCTATAGGCGAATTCCAGCTGATGCAGGGTAAGCTCGCCGATATGTATGCTGCATGGTGTGCCTCCCGCGCCTATGTATATGCCGTGGCAAGAGCTGCCGATTCAGGTGCCGGTATCCGCAAGGATGCAGCTGCCGTCATCCTGTTTACCGCGGAACAGGCTACCAGAATGGCTCTTGAGGCTGTTCAGTGCCTTGGTGCAAACGGCTATATAAATGATTTTCCTGCCGCCCGCCTGCTGCGTGATGCAAAACTGTATGAAATAGGTGCCGGTACAAGTGAAATTCGGCGAATGCTGGTCGGACGTGAGCTCTTCAAAGAAACGGAGTAAGAATCAATAAGCTGCTACCAGGATGTCTTTGTCTTTAACCAACAAGTTACAGGTATTCCACTCTTTTACGGAAGTATCACGATTGGTTTGAGAATTGAATTGAAAATTTTATGGAAATGAAATAATCAATAATTGATGCGTGCCTGTCAGAGAGAACGAGCCTGATTTGCCATGTCGGCGCCATAAATAACGTGAATAATAGAACAAGAGCGTTGAAGGTTTATGCAGTGGACAGCGATACGGATGGTGAGAGCGCCAGTTCTCATTCCATTAAAAATTAACTCGTGGAGAAAATTATGACGAAGGACTCAATCGACCCCAAAGTATATGATTTATATGATGAATACTGTCATACTCAAATGAGCCGGCGCGATTTCCTCAGTAATGCTTCAAAACTCGTTGTGGTGGGCGGCTCAGCTCTTGCTATGGCGGAGGCTCTTTTGCCCCGTTATGCTGAAGCCCAAACGATCTCTTTTACGGATGAACGGATCAAACCCAAGTACCTTGACTATGACTCTCCGGGAGGATCGTCGGGGAAGATGCGTGGATATCTGGTGACCCCCGCAGGTGAAGGTCCGTTTCCGGCAGTGCTGGTTATTCACGAGAATAGAGGCTTAAACCCCTATATAGAAGATGTCGCCCGCCGTGCCGCGGTGGAAGGTTTCCTGGCGCTGGCACCAGATGGGTTGTCACCCATCGGCGGCTATCCAGGTAACGACAACGACGGTAAGGTCATGCAGAAGTCATTGGACCCGGCCAAACTCTATATGGACATGCTGAACAGCGCCAGGTTCCTGAAGGGACATGAATTGTCTACCGGCAAGTTGGGAGCCACGGGCTTTTGTTATGGCGGTGGTGTTGTCAATAAGCTTGCCGTGAGCATGGCTGCAGAGCTGAATTGCGGGGTTCCATTTTATGGCGTAGCACCGGCGCTTGAAGATGTTGCTAAAATTGAGGCCTCCCTGATGATGCAATATGCTGAAGATGATCCACGTGTAAATGGCACCCGGGAAGGATATCGGGAAGCCTTGGAAGCAAATAACAAGAACTTTGTCATGTATACCTACGAAGGTACCCGACATGGCTTCCATAACAACTCGACACCGCGCTACAATGAAGTTCAGGCTAAAATCGCCGGGGACCGCACTGTGTCGTTCTTTAAGGAACATCTTTCCTGATCAATGGCAAGATCAATGCTCTTTAACGGCTGCCGCCCAGTTGGCAGCCGTTAAATCTTTCTATTAGCCATTCATCCCCTGTCCGAATATATCAGGACCGCTCTTTACCGGGGAATAATGTTGCAAGAGTATTTCTTTTCGGTTTAAAGTTCATTTTAAACCAGGTCAGAAGGTCACCTATTAATGGAGTTCGACCGCGCCCATTGCAGCGCTCATAATGACAATCAAACAACCTGCCATTTTTTTCGATAAAAATGATTATCAGCTCCTCAAAATAGTTAACGATATCCTGGAGCGGGGACCGCAATCGCAGGCTCTTCGTTCACTCCTTGTCGAACACATGCATCCGCATGGAATAAAAGAGATGTCGGCCGCACGCGGTTTGCGTATCGCCTATGCTGTTGCCGGCCTGCTCGGTTCTCTTGAATCTGGAAAGGCAAGCGACCGCATTAAAGCGCTGCGCTCACTCCATGGTGAGATGCTATTTACTTCATCGACCTTATATCAGAAAAATACTGCGCGCGTGTCGCTGCAGATTATGAAGGAGTTGCTGCGTTGCAGGGATAACAAACTTCGTCAGTTGAAACTGGCCCATGATTTCCGAATGGTCTTGACTGGCAACCCGAGAAAAGTAAGAGCAGAGCTTGCCAGATACCACCTCCTTGAGATGCCTGAAGAGTGGAATCAGTTTGCATTTGATGATCATGTCCATGATGCAAATACCAAGGGAAGAAAATCGCCGACCCACCTCATTATGGATGCCTGGATCAAGGGAATCCGTCATCTGACCGTTGTCTATTACAATTTCGTTCGTCCGGAAGTGGTTGAAGAATTGATAGAGGCCAGTGCCATTCTCGATGTCAATATTCAGGTCGGGATTGAGATGTCTGCATGCTTCCGGGATAAATATATTCGATTTACCTGGGAACCCCACGGGTTTCTCGACAACAGTGCGTTGTTGGATTTTTTACAAGACGATTCAGTTAAGGGATTGATGAAAGAGGGGCGTGATGTCTCCCAATATCAGCAACAATATGTTTTTGAGGTCTTAGATGCCTTTAATACTCACCATCGGCACGATCTCAATGCAGAACTAGGTTTGTCCCTTGATACATGCGATTATGATGATTTTAAATTATTCGTTGGAGCGGGACAGCCTTCCCTGCTGCACCTGGGAAGATTTATTCATAACAGTCTGCTGCCGCAACTGCAGCAGAAGTATCCGCTCATACTGGACGAACTAAAGGCGCCGGATATTGACGAGAAACGAACAGCAGAATTGAAGACGTGCCTGTCAAAATTCAGGAACATGGACATTGAAACAATAATTAACAGGTATCTGCTTCCGGCACAGAATCCAAACATTCATGATCCCTTCAATCCTCAGGCGTCCGCTGAGCTTCCCGAGCGACTGAGGCTAAGCCCCAATGCTTTGATCAGAAAGCTCCAGTCACTGCATTCCAGCTCAAAATTCACATTGAATCTCAGCAACCTCTCAATCCAGGATACGCTGGAGCTCCTTTATGCAGGAGAGGGAATGTTCACCCATATCGAAGCTTATAATCTGAAAAATGCCGTTCATGGAATTTCTTCAGGTAGGCGCTCAGGTACTGGAGGGGTCAACGGCGAAGCTGTCGACCTGAAAAACCCAAGCCACTATTACAAACTCATAGGAGATCTGCAGCAAGCAATCAATGACGATAATGTGATTATCCTCAAACGGGTGGTGCGCGCAATAATCTGGGATTTTGAGGAACAGCTGTTGCGACTGAACGGACAGGTCAAGTTTGTCCCTGATAAAAGTGAAAAGAAGGAAGAACTTCAATCTGAACTCCAGATAATGCTGGAACGAAAGCTGGACCTCGTTGATATTCTTTACAATCTTGAAAAGTTTCACAACTATTACAAAAAGAAGACGCTGCGTTCCAGAATTGGCTCCGGCTCGACCGGGCAGGCAGAGCACCATTACGGTATGGGGCTGGTGGTGATTGACACCCTTCCTGGCAGAGCCAGAAAAGCTGTTCAGGCGTCCGGAGCAGACCAAAGCCGGTTACATATCCCTGTAACTGCATGGTTGACGCACAATACCCATTATAGCAGTAGCCAGATAATATCCGGATCATGGAGCCACCGCCTGCGCAGGATGTTACCGTTTGTGAAAAACAGTTTTCGCCGTCAGTGGTCCGACTGGAGTCTTGACGGCTATCAGGTCCATACCAGACAGGCTGGCAACATTGTCACTCTCGGAGGGCTTGGCGGGACCAGTGAAAATAAACTTGGGCGTAATGAATCGGTTGCCGGTGAGCGCTTGAAAAATCCATGGAAATACCTCAATACCAACCTGAAAAACACACTGAAAGTGCTTCTGGGCTTCACACCTGCTTTCCTGACCTTCTACCTTACCAAGGACTGGTGGCTCCTTGCTTACTTCGGTGCTTTTATCTGGTTTGGTATCACTGGATTTCGTAACATTATCCAGTCAGTTCTTGGAGGAGGAGGACTGCGGCGTTCTCCATTGCTTCCCTGGAACTCTCTTGTCAGCTGGAGTCGAATCGCCGATTCACTTCTTTATACAGGCTTCTCGGTGCCGCTCCTCGATTATCTTGTTAAAACACTCCTCCTCGACAAGACGTTGGGGATAACAACAACGACCGATCCGATTATGCTATATGCGGTAATGGGACTGGCTAACGGAATTTATATATCCAGTCATAATGCTATCCGGGGATTACCAAAATCTGCAACAGTGGGAAATTTTTTCCGCTCGATCATTGCTATCCCTGTAGCCATTCTTTTGAACACGGCCATAGCTGGGGTTCTCTTGTCGGCAGGTGTACCTGATGTTTCTGGTGCACTGCAGAAATGGGCTGCGATCATCTCAAAATTTGCATCTGACTGTGTAGCGGCTGTCATTGAGGGTCTTGCTGACAGACAGACCAACATCAGAGCTCGTCTGGCCGCCTATCGAACCAAGATATCACAACTCTTCGGGGTGTTTTCACGGCTGGATCTGCAATTTCCGGAAGAAGATGTCCTCGACATGCTGCAGTCACCGAAAATGATGATGCAGACCTTGGATTACGAGGCCAGGGATCAGGAAAAGCTCATCATCGTAAACGCTCTGGACCTCATGTATTTCTGGATGTATCAGCCGCGGGCACCCAAGGCACTCCAGATGATAGTCCAGGATATGTCGGAAGAAGAATGGCTAATCTTCTACCGCTCACAGCTGGTCCTTAACAGGCACAAGGAGATCAGCCAGGTATTTGTAGACGGCCTGGTCGGCAAGAATTTTGCCAAAGCCTTATCATTTTATCTCGACAGGTCCGAAGAGTACCTGTCGGACATGGAAGTAATGGGGAAAACCGTTCAACCGTCATTATCGTCGGGTAAAAAATTGTAACAACGGATTAGATCATTATGAAGACTAGAAAGCTTGGCAAATCGGGCATAGAAGCATCGGTAGTCGGTTTTGGCAGTTGGGCAATCGGGGGCTGGATGTGGGGCGGTGCCGCAGACGAGAATGAGGCCATTACGGCGATTCATGCCGCCATTGATTCAGGCATGAACCTGATCGACACGGCGCCCATGTACGGCTTCGGAGCATCTGAAGAGATTGTCGGTAAGGCTGTTTATGACCGCCGGGATAAAGTAGTGCTGGCAACCAAATGCGGCCTGATCTGGCACGAAGAAAGGGGTGATTTTCATTGTTTTACGGACGAGAAACATCCTTCTGAAGACGGCAAATTCAAGATCTCCAGATGTCTTGCCCCCGATGTAATCCGCTATGAAGTAGAACAAAGCCTGCTAAGATTGAAAACCGATCATATTGATCTCCTCCAGACACATTGGCAGGACAGCACAACGCCTATTTCTGAGACGATGGATACCTTGCTCAAGATGAAAGAAGAAGGGAAGATCAGGGCAATCGGCTGCTGTAATACTGATGTCGATCAGATAAGCCAGTATAATGCAACCGGGGAACTTGACTGTGTTCAGGAACTCTATTCGATGCTTGACAGACGTCCGGACAAAGAAATCCTACCCTACACCGACGGGCAGAACATCGCCTTCCTTGCCTATTCTTCACTGGGGCAGGGATTGCTGACAGGCAAGATTGGGCCCGAACGGGTTTTTAACGATGGAGATCAGCGAAACCACAAACCCCGTTTCAGCGTTGAAAACAGAGAACGGATCAAGCAAATGCTTGATGCATTCCAGCCTGTTGCAGACAAGCATGGTGTAACACTCGGACAGCTGGCTATCGGCTGGACAGTAGCCCGGAACGGTTGTACCCATGCTCTCGTCGGAGCAAGAACGGCTGAGCAGGTTCTGGAGAATGCAGTTGGCGGAACACTGCAGCTGGACGATGGGGATCTCGAAATAATGAACAGCACGATTGACAGGGCACTGCCAGATATACCGTGATCAATGGTGATCTCGATTTTTCATCCTCCAGACGAGTCAATACGGCCCGCCATCCTTCGTCTCTTTTGTGATAGGCATACCTCTTGTATAGCCCATCACAAGTTTCCTCGACTGACAGACCGCTTGAACTCGTGAAATATTCAGGTTAGTCCGTCCAGCTTAAGGAGATTTTGACGAATGATCTTCGAGGGTGGTGGATGTACCATTTTGGGAGATACGCTGCAGAACGTTTTCGTTGAACTCTCTAAGGCTGTTTAATACCACGTCAGCGCGGCTGAAATCCTGAGCCATTGTGAACTCGTTGGGTATGGCGACACCATGCATCCCTGCGTTTTTCGCCGCTTGCAGGCCATGGGTTGAATCCTCAAAAGCAATGGAATGATGCGGCTGAATACCGAGTAATTTACTGGTTGTCAGGTATATTTCCGGGTGGGGTTTTTGCCTGGCAACCATATCACCGCCGACAATTTGACTGAATGAGTCCTTGAGATTATAGGCCGTCAGGATGGCATGAATCTCTTTTCTGTGCGAGGATGAGGCCACCGCCATTGCCACCGTGCCTTTAAATGCATTTATAATCTCATAAACTCCATCACAGAGCGTTACATCGGGTACAAGTTCCATATAGCGGGTCTGTTTTTCAAGAACGAGCTCTGAAATCGATTTTTTGATGGAATGACTGTTTATAAATTTAGCTGCAACGTTCTCATTACTGGTTCCCGCGAATGAGAGAAATGATTCAAATGATATATCTTCTACCCCATTCTGTTTAAGAGCCTGGCTCCATGCTCGGTAGTGGAGCCTTTCTGTATTAACGAGCGTTCCGTCGAGATCGAAAATAAATGCTTTTATCATGATGTGTCACTGTTGATGGTTACACCAGAAAATCAGAACCGTAAGCCAGATGAACGGTTTCCTGCAGAAGATGAAGAAATGCCCGGGCATGCTTTGAGAGGGGCCTTTTCCTCGGATACAAAAGGTAATATGAGGCCCTGAGATCCAGCCCTGTAAGGGGAACCTGTTTCAACCAGCCGGAGGCAATCTCCCGACTGACCGCGACCTCGGGAATAATAGTTACTCCATAGCCCTCTTCAACAAGTCTTTTAACCGTCTCGACATTCTGCACTTCAATAACGTTGTTGAAAATGACTGTTGCCTGCTCACCACCAAGCATTTCTTCCATTTTGCGGCGCATCAAGGTACCGTGTTCACGCCAGATAAAAGGAAAGGGCTTCAGGTCGTCCACTACAATTTGAGAGCTCGCTGCAAGAGGATGATCGGCTCCAACAACAAATACAAAAGGCTCCTGGTGTATCATTGTGTATTGTATATCAGGCTCCGGTTTCACCACTCCTCCGAAACCAAAATCAACGCTGCCTTCGAGAAGCTTGGTGATTACTTTATGAGAATTTCCGGTATGCAGTTCAAGCTCGATTCCCTGGTGCTTTTTGATAAAACTACCCATTGCTCGAGGCAGGAAATAGGTACTGAAAATGGCCGTTGAGGCAATATTGATCCTGCCGATATCAAGTTCTGATAAATCTTCAAACAGCTTTTCTATATCTTTTAACTCATTGAGCAAAACGTTAATTTTAGAAGAAAGCGCTTTCCCTTCATCGGTGAGTTGGATCTTTTTTCCTGTCCTATCAAAGAGTTTAATGCCGTAGGTATTTTCCAGCGCCTTAATCTGCTGGCTCACCGCAGGCTGGGTGATAAAGAGTTTCCTGGCAGCTTTGGTGAAACTGCGGGTGAGGGCTACCTGCTGAAATGTTCGGAGCTGGTCAAGTTTCATTAGAAATTCTTATAGTAACCAGAAAGACATATAATTTGATTTTTTAATATAAAATATGGAATTATAAGATCCTGTAATTAGTTTATGATACTGTCGCTCTATACTTTTTGCCAGAGAAGAACAGCGGGGACAGTCAGAAACTCGAAAAATGGACGCTGCCGTCCGCTGCAGTCAATCAGTTGATAATGACATCTTTAATATAAATACTTCTTATTAGTCAACATGTGCTCAGTAAAGCAAGAGTTATGCCATGAAGAATGAACATCAGGGACCTTTAAATACCATGTTATTGTCTTATAATCGGAGAGTGTGTTACAAAATATAAAACCTGCATTTTAGAGAGAGGAGTAACATGGGAATTGAAATCGAGAAAAAGTTCCTGCTGAAAGGCGGAGAATGGAAACAGCTCGCCGTCGGCATTGCCTATCGGCAGGGCTATCTTAACTCTGTCAAAGAGAGAACGGTGCGTGTAAGAACGATAAACGATAAAGGTTTTCTCACCATAAAAGGTATCAGTGTCGGTGCCACGAGACTTGAATATGAATACGAGATTCCTCTTGAGGATGCTCAGGCACTGCTGGATGAGCTCTGTGAGAAGCCCCTTATCGAGAAGAACAGATATAAGGTCGATTTTGATGGCTTTACCTGGGAAATCGATGAGTTTTTTGGTCAAAACGATGGACTGATTGTTGCTGAAATAGAACTTGAAAGCGAGGATCAATCGTTTGACAAACCGCAATGGGTTGGAGAGGAAGTAACAGGTGATTCTCGATACTTCAACTCAAATCTGATCAAGAACCCCTATTCACAATGGGGATAACTGGGCTTTGTATGACTGATCTTATCGGCATTAATTGAATACTGGAGAAATGATATGAGTGTTTTTGACCCGAACAAAGCCACTTCGACAGAGGAGGCTGAGCAGGTAATTCCCCGTGCGGAGTTCAGGGTATTCGGCCAGGGCATTATTGATATTGTCGGCATTTCCATGTGGCATGCCCAGGCGAAATTATTCAAGATCCGGCAATCCAGTGAAACGTATATCCTGTCACGCCATACAAACGAGGCCAATGTCAAAATACGAGACGGACTGCTCGACATTAAAATAAAGGTTGGCGAAACAGAAGAAGGATATGAGATTTTTCAGCCGAGAGGCAAATTCCAGTTTCCTGTTAAACAAGATGAACTGGCAACTATTCTGGGAAATCTTCAAGCTTCCGTCAAGCTGGCACAACCGACCTGCACGCTGGATGGATTTCTCGACCTGGTTGCAGAAAGCCCTGACCTGACCGCTGTTGCTGTCGATAAGGAACGCTATGGTTTTTCAGTTGACGGGGTTATCTGTGAGTATGGTGAGATTCTCTTTAACGGTGCGCTAGTCGAAACAGCCTGTGCTGAAAGTGAAGATTACACAGCCATGAAATCAGTCATAGAAAAATTGGAAATTGGCAGTTTCGAGAACACCAATTACCTGAAAGCAGCAAAAGAAATCGTTGGAATGTAGCCGTAGAATCTGAGGTTCAGATAAAGGCACTATAGAAAGATGCACGCCAAAACACTTCCCTTGAACAGGGAATTACAAAGGAGGAAACCATGAAAAAAGGACTCGTTGTGATGCTGGTCGCTCTATCGTTTGTTGCAGGTTCTTTCTCTGCAGCGCTCGCTGAATTCCCGACAAAACCCATCAAGCTCATTGTCTACACGAAACCGGGCGGGGCAATTGATGTATTCGCACGAAAATTTACGACCATTGCTAACAAGTACACCGATGCAACCTTTGTTGTTATTAACAAGAGCGGTGCCGGCGGCATTGTTGCCATCAAGTACATCCTTGCAGAAAAAGCTGACGGCTATAAGTTTGCCGCCGTCACTCGTTCAAACATTGGGAAAATAGTCTCCGGTGGCAATAAAATCAACGTTGACGATTTAAACTGGATGGCCTTAATGGTCTCTGACCCGGAAGCTATTATAACCAACCGTAATCAAGAGGTGAACACCTGGCAACAGATTGTTGCTGACGCAAAAAAACAAGGTGGAAAACAGATCTGGGTTGGCCCTGCGGCAGGGGGTAACGACCACATCATGGCAATGAAAACATGGAAAGCTGCCGGAATTGAAGCCAAATGGATTCCCTATGCCAGTGGTGGCAAGGCAATGGCAGCGCTTCTCGGCGGCCACGGGGTTGCCTATGTAGGTAACCCGCAGGATGTGATCGGCAGGCCGGATCTGAAAGTTGCGGCTGTTTCAAGTGCAGAACGACTTGAGGGTGAATTTGCAGATGCGCCAACGTTTGCAGAACTGGGTGTACAGGGGCTTGATGACGAAATTATGTGGCGCGGCTTTATGACCAAGAAAGGTATTCCGGCCGAGGCCCAAGCATTTTATAATGACCTGTTCACCAAGGTAAATGCTGACCCCGAGTGGCAGGAATATGTCCAACGTGGTGGCGCTACTCCTCTTTTTATAGAAGAGGCTGAATATGTAAAAACGATCAAAATAAATCAGCAGGAATTTGCTGAAGCTCTGAAACAGATTGGTGCAATTAAATAACCAGACCGAGATTTAAAGCTATCCCTGCTTCAAAAGTAACAACAGACCTTTTGCGGCAGGGATAACTCAAGGATATATCATGGAATATTTCAGTGAAGGCAACGGTCTGGTTCTCTGGTTCATGCTCCTGCTGCTTGCAAGTTGTGGGACTATCGCCGCCTTCAGATTTTCAAAAAGAAGATCCTTTACCGGTCAGACCATCATTCCAACGGTGATGATTGCTTTTTCGTTGTTGCTCTGGGCGGTAACGTACAGTTTCCCGGGTGAAGAGGCTGGCCCTGCGATAGTTCCGCGATTATGGATATTTTGGTCAGTGCTGCTTGGTGGAGCGCTGCTGTTGTTCTGTTTTACCGGAAAAATTGATAAAGATCCAAAGAGCGGTAGGCTGGGCTTTCTTGTATTAGGTATCATTCTTACCGTTGCTTATTATTTTGCAATAGAGATTCTTGGCTATTTTATCAGTTCATTTCTGTTTCTGGCAGTTCTTATGTACATGCTGTCATACCGTAAACCACTTATCGTCTTTCTTGTATGTTCAGGCTGGGTATTATTTTCTTATGTTATTTTTTATAAACTGCTCTACATTCAGCTGCCGCTTGGGTTTTTCGAGAATTTTATCTAATGAAATGATTTGTTAACGGTGAATTAATGGATCTAGCAGATAGTTTTGCAATCGGTTTTTCGGTCATACTTGGCTGGAAACCGATCTTAATAATAATAGCAGGTGTGATTGTCGGAATTCTGGCAGGAGCGATGCCCGGCCTTTCTCCATCCACGGCCGTAGCCCTTCTCGTGCCGTTCAGCTATACCATGAGCCCGGCCCTGGCCCTTATCCTGCTGACTTCAATATACATTGCCTCTAACTATGGGGGGTCAATTACGGCTGTTCTCATTAACACCCCGGGGACGCCATCGGCTGCGGTGACTGCCATGGACGGCTATCCACTCACCCAGCAGGGTATGGCTGGCAAAGGTCTTGGCACAGCCCTTGTGGCATCTACCATCGGTGGTGCTGTAGGCGTCGTCATCCTCATACTGTTTGCTGTTCCTCTGGCCAGAGTGGCACTGAAATTCAGTCCAGCCGATTATTTCGCCCTTGCCCTGTTTGGACTGGCAACGGTAGCTTCCATGAGCCGCGGGAACGTCTTAAAATCAATGGTTGCCATCCTGTTTGGTCTGATTATTAAGACTATTGGGATTGATCCTATTTCAGGGGTGTCTCGTTTCACTTTTGACAATGATTTGCTGTACGACGGATTCACGCTTATTCCCGCACTTATTGGTCTCTTTGCAGTCAGTGTTGTCTTTGCTAAATTTGAGACCTGGACCGGTGTCGGCAGGACAATGGACAAGATTGATAATAAACTTCCCAGTTTGGCGGAGTTTATGAAGATAAAATATACGATCCTGCGCTCCTCTATAATTGGTACGATCATCGGTATTTTCCCTGGGGCCGGTGCTACAATCGCTGCGTTCATCAGTTATGACATGTCAAAACGTGCCAGCAAGGAGCCCGAGAAATTTGGACATGGGTCTCTTGAGGGAGTCGCTGCTGCTGAGAGTGCCAATTCCAGTTCTGTCGGCGGTGCGCTTGTACCGCTCCTTGCTCTTGGCATTCCGGGAAGTGCAACCGATGCCGTTTTACTGGGAGCGTTCATGCTCCACGACCTCGTACCTGGGCCAATGCTGTTCCAGAACAACCCCGAGATTGTCTACGGTATTTTTTCTGCCCTGATCGTCGCCAATGTCATTATGCTGTTGCTTGGTCTCTATGGCAATCGCCTTTTCATCAAGGTGGTTTCTGTGCCCGAGGGAGTCATGTATCCGCTTATCCTGGCCATAGCAATTATCGGCAGTTTTGCCGTAAGTGGGTCAATGTTCGATGTTGCCGCATGCATTGGGTTTGGCATAGTGGGCTGGCTCTTTAAGAGATATGGTTTTCCGGTTGCCCCGATTGTTCTTGGAATCGTACTTGGCAAAATGGTTGAAGAGAATTTCCGGCGTGCGGTGATGATGGATGGCTATGGCGTGTTTTACAGGGATAAGCTGGCATTGATAGTCCTGTTAGTTGCTCTTTTTTCTTTTGTCTGGCCACTCTATAAATCATGGCGACATCATCGTGCCTCCAAAGGTCGGAAAAAGGAGCCTGAAACAAAATGAAGATATTACAAAATAAAATTGGTATTGAAAAACAACTCGAGGAATTCCTTAACCAGGTGAGCAGGTCCGGTATGATCTTCTGTCAGGGATGCGATTACTATTTATCCGGTAACCTGGAGGACTTTTCAAGGAAACTGGAAGAAATTGCCGCCTGTGAACATGCGGGTGATGATTTGAGACGATCCATAAACGAACATCTCTACCAAAAAACACTTATTCCTGAGTCCCGTGGCGATGTTATGGAACTTCTGGAGAATATGGATTCACTGCTCGATCGTTTCAAGGGAGCGCTTTGGCGTTTTGAGATCGAGAAGCCGGAGCTGTGCGAAGAGTTCCATGATGATTTCCGACAACTCGTAAACTCGGTGATTGAAGCCAACGAAGCAATTGTTCGTTCATGCCGAGCATTCTTTACCGATATCTCATCAGTTTCAAGTCACCTTCACAAGGTCTCCTATTGGGAAACAGAGAGTGACAAGATCTCTTCCCGATTGCAGTCAGCAATTTTTAATAATAAGGATTTGCGTTTGAGTCACCAGATGCAGCAGCAGGGTTTTGCCCGTCATCTTGATAAAATAGCAGACCGGGCAGAAGACATCGCTGACAGACTCAATATATATACAATCAAGCGTAGCCTCTAGGGGCCTTCTCATGTTTTCTTTTTTTCTTTCAAGCGGTTTTTTCCTTGGCTGGTCACTGGGCGCAAACGATGCTTCAAATGTCTTTGGCACTGCTGTCGGGTCAAAGATGATCAAGTTTCGTACAGCAGCAATTTATTGCAGTATTTTTGTTATCCTTGGTGCAGTTATCAGCGGTGCCGGGGCCTCTCACACGCTTGGTAAACTTGGTGCTGTTAATGCGGTAGCAGGAGCCTTCATTGTTGCCTTCTCTGCCGCACTCAGTGTCTATTTAATGACCGTTGCGCGCTTTCCGGTTTCGACATCACAGGCTATTGTCGGGGCAATTATCGGATGGAACTTCTTTTCAGGCTCAGTTACCGATATGGGCGCATTGACCAAGATCGTTTCCACATGGATATTGTGCCCTCTTTTGTCGGCGGGGATCGCAATCATCTTTTACCTGGCAGCTTCATTTTCGATAAATCGCTTTCGAGTTCATATGTTTAAACTCGATACGATTACCCGTTACTCTTTGTTGCTGGCAGGAATATTTGGATCTTATGCACTTGGCGCAAATAATATTGCCAATGTGATGGGAGTCTTTGTACCGGTAGCTCCTTTTGATACGCTCTATTTTCTCGGAATGAGCCTGTCACCTGCACAACAACTTTTTTTTCTCGGTGGTGTTGCCATTGCAGTCGGTGTCTTTACCTATTCCAAGCGGGTCATGCAGACCGTCGGAACAGGAATCTTTACTCTGACACCGGTGTCTGCCGCCGTTGTGGTCTGGTCGCACTCAGCAGTCCTGTTCCTCTTTTCATCGCAATCGCTGGAAGCGTGGCTCCAGAGCCACAACCTTCCGACGATACCTCTCGTACCCGTATCAAGTTCTCAGGCTATTGTCGGGGCTGTAATAGGCATTGGCCTGCTTAAGGGAGGGAGGGGCATAAAATGGAAAACGGTTGCCGGCATTACAAGCGGGTGGATCACGACTCCGATTATCGCCGCGCTTGTCTGTTTTGTTTCTCTGTTTTTTCTGCAAAACGTCTTTCAGCAGCAAACATTTAAACCTGTTGAATACAGTATCACCAAAGGTGCGATGGAGAAAATTGCAGAAGCCCATATACCACCTGACGGTCTTGACGCTATCCTCTGGGAAACCTATCCCAACAGCCGGAGGTTCTCGAAGGCGGTCTCCGCTCAGACAAGTCTGAGTAAAGATAATATGGCGAAATTACAAAAAATTGCAGAGCTTTTTGAAGTCGAGTTCTCACCGACAAGTATGGATTATTTTAGGTCTGAGGGAATATCAATTCCCTATGAAGTATTTCTGGCAAAACTTGATGGCAGAACCTTTCAACACAAATGGCAGGTGCGTGAGGCCCTGGGCGAAATCTCCGAGGAATTTCAATACAGGGAAGGGGATGAAAAGTGGAACAATCAGCTGGACGAACGTTTCAATCGCCTTTTCAACTATCTAAAAGATTAACAGGGAATTATCTCCGATATTCACCGTGTCGTTGGTGTTGGAGCCGGTAAAGGATGACAGGGACATTTAATTCCTGTTGTTGGGTTTATTTAAAAAAGAGCATCAATAACATATTTAAGGGCCGTAAAGACGAGTATACCCGCAAGCATCCATTTGATCGTTTTTGCCGGAAAATGTTTTTGGCTCCTGGCCCCAAGGTACATGCCAGCCATCCCGCCTAACCCAAAAAGAGTTCCAAGCAGCCAGTCAGGGGCAACTGAAATGTTCGGATAAAATGGTGCGATAGCCTGATAAAAGGCGACGCCAGCAACTGAGGTTATAAAGGTCCCCATCAGGGAAGCTCCTGCAATGGTATATATGGGAAGTCTGAAAAACGTCACAAAGAAAGGGGCGATTATTGCGCCACCGCCTATACCATAAATCCCACCGACAATACCAACGACGAGGCTGAGTGAGAAAATTCCCAGGGTAGATACATCAAAGTGTTCATCGTAAAAAGTATAACCGAATCGCCGGAGACTGAAGTGGGTTAATCGGACAGGGGATAAGCCCGGAGAGTCTGAACAGTCGGTGGTCTTTTTTTTTGCCCGATGTTGCTTAACTCTGTCGTGAAATCTTTCTTCACTCCGCGCTATAGTTTCGATTCTACTGTTTTTCCCAAGCAGATCTCGGATCATCCTGATGCCGATATAGAGCAAAACGGCGGCAGCAAACATCTTGAACTGTTGAGGATCCGGCAGATACTTGACACGCACAATGGCCCCGAACAGAACACCAGGCAAGGTGCCGGCAATCACTATCCATGTCAGGGGCCAGACCATCCTGCCTTCTTTCCAATATCGATAGACCCCGCTGGGAATGGCTACAATGTTAAATAACTGATTGGTGGCGCTCACTGATGGCGTTGTATAGCCGAGAAACGACATCTGAAAGGGGAGCAGCAGGAACGCTCCTGATACCCCGCTCATGGAGGTAAAAAAGGAGATAACGAAGGCAACAAGGGGTGGAACCCAGAGGGCCACTTCTATCCCGGCAGCTTGAAAAAACATGCTTTTTCCCTTGGAGAAAAGGTATACATCCTGGACGTATAAAAGAGCATAGATACTGAATTAGCTATGCTTAGCATTCATTGTCAAGAAGTATCTTACATTGAGGAATGCTTAAAAGTGAGGCAGTATAGGAGATTATTCCTCATAACCTACCGTGTCTATAACGGCAGATTCTCAGGAACAGACTATACCTTGAAATTTGATACTATCTTTAAGATTACAAACGGTTAATCTAACATGCTAAAACCTTCGCCATTGCAGGAACTTCCCTGATGGGAACCTGTTAACTCGAAGTTCAAAGAGGTTCTGGAAAAATCAACAAAGCTGTCACAAGATATTTTCGAGCTGGTGTGTTCCAGCACGTTATGCCCCTGCAATCAGA
>RCNE010000433.1_pt1 | contig 22534 bp, 10 predicted proteins | sample 2041361 | NCBI WGS metagenome assembly RCNE01 (sample SAMN09708229, study PRJNA481090) | Marine sediment metagenome, whole genome shotgun sequencing project.
GTTAAAACCTGACTTAAAGGAATGGTACATACAGCAGGGTCGTTCACGTCCTGAACAACTATGTTGTGTGTTTGCGCATTGAGTCCTGTAATTACTTGAGCAGAAGTAAATGGCCCTACAAAGGTTCCGCCGTTTACATTATATTGAAAGCCTCCCGCTCCATAATTGGATGCGTCAATAGTGATACTGCCTGTGGCATCTCCATTACAATCAAGGTTGTCAAAAGCTGTAATCGATGCTTCAAAAGCGTTGCCGTCCTGTATAATTACAGTGGTGTCAACAAAACAGTCCGGGCTATACTCCACCCGTAATGTTTGTGTGCCAACCGCTATGTTATTAAAGGTATTTGCTGCTACACCTGGGCCCTGAGCAGTTCCATCTAAAGTATATATAAAAGAAGTGTCAAAAGGAGTTATAGTTACGTTTCCGGTGCCGTCACAGTTATATACTACCGAATAGTCTACTATTGGTGCAACGGGCAAGGCATCAATAACAACATCGGCTAAGGTAATTGCACAACTGGTTGCATTGGCATCCCTAACATTTATAATGTATGTTCCATCATTTAGGTCTGTAAATGTATATCCACCTGTAGTGCTGGTAGTCCAAGAACCACCATTGATACGGTATTGATAATTTCCAGAACCGCCTGTTGTTGGTATACTACTTCCCACCGTTATCTGACCTAGCTGAGCACAGGTATAGTCTTGTGTTTGTATAGCTTCAGCAACAAGTTCATCTGGTTGGTCAATTACCACAGGTACTGCTACTGATTCACACAAGTTAGCATCCCTAACACGTACTTGATATGTTCCCTCGATTAAGTTAGGAAAGTTTGTTCCATTACTATAGGTTACACCATTATCAATACTGTACATAAACGGTGCTTGTCCTCCAGAATTCATTGCTATTGAAATAGCACCATCCGTACCTCCAAAACAAGTAACATCTGTTGGTGTTGGGGTAAAATTGATAGGTGCGTCCTGTGTTATAGTCAATGGAAAACTATCTACACAATAGTCTGTGTTGCCATTATTGTCCCTTACATAGACATCATAATTTCCGACTACAAAACCAGTTACTGGATTAGTGGTATTGAAATCTGTATCTAAAGGCGTAGCTCCACTTGCAACAACTGCAAATGTATAATTCCCATCGCCACCGTTGGCCGTAATCGTAATATCCGAATCTGTATCACAAGCCGAAATATTTGGTGCCGATGCAGTCACAGTCAACTCTGGGTTAATCACTACCGTTTGCGTCGCCAAAGTCAGCGGGCAACCGTTTTGATCCCTTACATCGATGTCATAAGACCCACTTGAAAGATTTTGAAACGTATACGTTATGTCACTTACTGGTGTAGGTGTCAACCATGGCCCAGCATTTAATCTAAATTGATACCCTCCGTTTCCGTCGGAAACGTTTACTTGAATACTAGCATTGTTGGTGCCATCATAACACGTAGTTGGAATCGTTGTAAATACCACAGGATTTAATGGGTCTACCCTTAAAGCGGTGTTCACTTCACAAGTATTGAGGTCTCTGGCGCGTATAATATAATCTCCGTCCGCTAATCCAGAAAATGTCCTGTTATTACCGTTATTGAGAAAGTCGAAACTTCCTATTACATTTCCTAAATCATCTTCTAACTGATATACATACCCTGGTGACCCTCCACTTGCCGCAGCCGTGATGGTAGCTCCATCGGCACAGGTAAGTGCTGTTGTAATATTGGCTGTTACCAATACCGCAGATGGTTCCGTAATATCCCTAGTTATAGTAGTGCTACAGGTAATCTCGTTTGCCTTGCGTATTTGTATTGTTTGTGTTCCAACGCCAAAAACCGGAGCTGTGGTTACAGGCGAAATTGTTGAGCCTATCCATGTGGTTCCTCCATCTACTGAATATTCAAATCCTGCAACAGTATCAAAGTTTTCTACTTGAAATGTTATTGTGCCATCTGTTAATCCATTACAGGAAACGTTTGTTGAGCCTTGAACAGCTGAGGCAAATATTTCTCCTGCAGCAACGGTAACTGGCGTTTCTACGAAGAGTTCGCATACCTCTGGAGTCTGAAATATTTGAATATCATCTAAAGCAAGATCATTACCGTTATTCCCAATCTTCTCGGTTCTAATAACAAAATCAAGATTCGTATTAGCTCCTGGATCAAAATCGGTCGTAAATAAAACCCAATCATCTGGTCCTGTATTTTTTGCAATATCACCCGTTCTTATAGATTGGATTACAGTACCACCAGCATCAACTATTTCAATAGTCAAATCAGGGTCTAAAATAGTCCTTGTAGAGACTACTAGATTAAAAATATGTAGTGATATTCGTAATGGCCTGTTAGGAATAATATCATTTATAGGCTTTGTATAGATAATTTGACCGGGGCTAGGTGTTCCAACATTAATCACCAAAAACCTACCGCTTGGATCCGTTGGGTTTGTGTGATCGTTTGGACTAATCCAAGCTCCAAATGGTGCAACAATTTCATTGGTAACGCTATATTGGAAGTCATTGATGTTTCTATTTGTATCCCCTCCACCGGCAGTACTTGTTGTTTGATCCTCGTAGGCATAACCTCTAGTATCCGGACTAGGAATAGTACCATTACCAACACCAAAATCCTCAGAAAGAAGTAAGCTTGGTGTAGGCGGAGTTTGTGAGGTATAATACGTAGTAACCGTATAGGTTCCAGGAGGAACATTATTAAATACATTACTAGTAGGGTCTGGCGAGTTAGGTACGCCATCCAATTCATATCTATAATCGTATCCAGTAATACTTGGTGATGCCGTAATAGTGCCAGTACCATCACAATTATAATCTACTTCAGGAGTCAAAGCTACATCCGGAGGTGCGGGTAGCCCTTCTACGGTTACGTTCATTGGGAAGGAGCATGACGCATCTCTAACCATAACAGTATAGTTTCCGGGCGCAAGTAATTGGGTAGATGAACTAATCCATGTGCCACCACCATCAAAACTATATTCATAAGGTGCAATACCCCCAACTACATTGGTTATACGAACTTCAGCTCCGTTAGGGTCGCAACTAGCGTCTCTCGCTACTCCTGCAGAAGCACTTAAAGGAAAAGGTTCGTTTAAATCATAAGCCAATCTTACATCACAGCCACTGCTATCCAAAACCCGTAATTCATAAGGACCCGCAAAAAGTCCTACAAAGTTAGATGTAGCTTGGTATGTAGCTCCATTATCTATACTATACTGGTAAGGCGCAACGCCTCCTAATATGTTTATTGTTAATTGACCATTAGCATCTCCACTACAAGAGGGTTGTAGCTCAGTTACAGAGTCGATGGAAAGAGAACCTACATCATTTATAGTAACTGGATTTGATAATGCATAACAACTATTGGCATCAAGAAGCACAAAAACATAGGTGCCATCTTCTCCTGGGAAATACTCGTCTATCGTGTCATTGTCGGTGTCTCTCCATCCAAACGTAAATATTGCTTCATTTTGATAAGCATTTAAAGCTACATTATCAACAATTTCCTGTTCCGTTGCGGAACCTCCTGGATCATGCAATAAGACACCGTCCTTACTCCATATAGCATATTGGAAATCTGGATTGCCTTGACCTCCTGTTCTTGTAAGTTCTATACTACCAAAACTACAGCCAATATCAGCAATGGTTAAAGCAGACAAGGTTGGGTCGGGGATTCTATCAACACGAACGGACTGCACATCTAAACAATCATCATCTGTTCTTGTAATAACAAAATAGTCATCCGCATTTACATTGAAAGTATAACTGTTTGCCGGCTGTGCAGTTTCAGAATCTATAAGCGTACCTCCTGGGTGTAATGGGTAATAGTCCGGACTTCCTACACTTGGTGGTGGCGTACCATCATCCAATCGAAGTTCATAACTATAATTCGGGAACACATCCAAGGCATCTATTTGGATGGAACCCTGTGCATTACAATTGGCATCTGTTGTGGTTATATTCACTTGCAATTGCCTATCTAAAATACCTATTTCAGGAGTGCTAAAAATACAAGCGTCGTCTATAGGTAGGCCCGTTACATTATCTAGTTGGGTAACTTCTACCCTATACGCACCGTTAGACGTAAAGTTGAAAATAGGGCCATTATTGGCACTAAACGGAATCTCAATTGTATTGGTTGCAATATTTACCAATTGAAAACCATAATTACTTCCAATATTGGTTACAGTTATATTCCCTTCCGTTTCACAAACTACATCTCTACTGGTATATTGAATATCTAATGTATTTTGAAAAACATTAAAATAAAACCTATTGAAACAACCGTTCTGGTAGGTTACAACTAATCTATATTTACCTTCGGTATTTGCGGAAAAAGAATTGCCGGTACTTACTTGATTCCATATACATGCAAGGTTTTTATTTGCACAATCATCTCCGGCAGAAGTACAGCTACCTTCATCTAATTGCTCCCAAACAACACTGGTTGCATCTAAAATGTTTACTTGTAAAAGTTGAGCGTCGTTTACACCACAAAGGAATATTTTAGGCAACAAATCTCCATCTACAGAGCAGCTTACAATTTCACCCTGTATATCATTTGTAGGATCCGCATCTGAATTTGAGTCATTAAAGAACTCTATTATAGGGTTCACGTTAGAATCCCCAAAACGCACTACTTCAATAATTTCCTTGAAACCCTTACAAGGATCTGCAACTATTTTGTCTACAATATAAGTACCCGTTTCGGTAATTAATAAGGTACTAGGGTCATTATCGGGGTCACCATCATTTTGGACCGTATCAGTAGCATCTAATAGTCCATTATTGTTATCGTCTCGTACCCAAACATAGGAGTCAAAATTATCTCCAGCATCCAAAATTGCATTATCACCGCACAACTGTACGGTTCTTCTAAAATTACAATCGGAAAGGTCATCCAACAAGAAGTTCGTCGCACCAGGAATTATAAAACCACAAGCATTAAAATCCGTTACACTTGGATCATCCGTAATTCGATTATCATTAACAACACCTTGATAGGTAGAAAAGGCTACGTTTTGTATCAAATCCGTACAGGCATCTACAAAATCAAAACAGTTTTCTGCAACTCTAACACGCATGCGTATACTTGTCACTGGACTTGTATCCGTAACTAATTCATTTGGAATAGAAAAAAGTACGGTTCTGGTGGCTGGATCAAAAGTGTAAGTCACCCCTGTTGGTAAAGAACCAGGTGTCAAAAAGTAGGCCTCGTCCAAAGTAACATTAATAGGTAAGATATCTCGGATAGTGTACTGGTCCGCATCATCATTACCAATGTTGTCAAAAGATAGTACATAATCCAAGGTTTGTCCAAGGTTTACGCCTAGTCCTGTAATATCATTACCCGCAATGTCTTCAACTCTCTTTTCCAATATAATTTCAGGCTCAATAATCTCAATATTGAATGAATTGAAAAAAGGAAAATACTGATCTCCATTAGAAGTAAACCTAAAGGTAGCTGCGGTTTCGTTATTTGGAATTGTATTGGGTGGCAGGTTTAATAAATCGGTATCATATCCAAGCGTGTTTATACTCGAAGGAATACGGCCTGGCAACAACGTACCGTTAATTGTAATATTACTATTAAAAAAGTTGTTTTCTGGATTTAAACCGTTCCTTATGCGATAAAACGCACCCGGTGCATTTAGTGCAGCCCTAATTTGCATCTGATCACCAGTTATTCTATTATCGCCCTCTAATGCTGCAGCACCTATATTGGCACGTACATTTCCGGCAGGAATTGTTGTAAAACCTGTGTAGTCTATATCTAACGTTGGGTTCGCTGATCTTACCCTTGCAAAACCATCATAGGTGGTAATTAGTTTTCCCGTTAACGTTGGGTTTTCATATACAATAACCATGGTCCAGCCACCAGAAACACCTCCTGGCACAAAACCTTGTGAAACCCTAATGTTTCCAACAGTATAGGTTCCTGCGGGATTGGCAAGAGCCGTAACAATACCTGTTACATCTGCATAACAAGCATATGGACTATTGCCTCTAATCGATGCATCTGCACTAGCGCCACCATCAAATAATATTTCATCTGCAGTAACATCTACATATGTTCCTCCCGGCACTTGAAATTTAACTTGATTAAAATCGGTTGATCTGGTGCCGTCTTCGTTATCAACATACGTGGCAGACCAATATAGCGCTGCATACCTGATTCTATTGCAGTCTGGCTGTCCAAAATCAAAGTCAGCAGAACTAGAATTAAAGGTACTTATATCAGAATCTATATCTATATGTCTAATATCAAACCAATCATTATAAGTGGATCCATTTCCTATTTCATCATAAGGATCTTCAGGTCTTGTAGTGCCAGTTCCACCATCCCTATTAACGATATCATTCGCAATAAAGGTGAGGTCGCCCTTAATGTTGGTTTGGTACCTAAAATTGTCCCCAGATGGGTAGGTTCTAGTAAATGCAGTATATTCTTGTGAGAAACCAGCTAACGTTCCCAAAAACAGAATAAGGATTAAAACAGCTCTAAGTATAAATTTATTCATTTTGATAAAATCAAAAATTATTTGTCTACTATTGATTTGCTATTAAAGTGTGTTTTTTAACAGCTTTTTGCTCATTGTTTCCTAACTGATAGAATTTCAAATTGAATCCAATGCCTCCAATTACAAATATTGATTTAAGTAAACCCCTATAAAATTTATTGTTGTAGCGAACGGTTTTTATGTTGTGAAATCCTGATTTATCATAGTATGTTAAACAAAAAATATAGGTTTTTATGAGAGTTAGCAGTTGTCTGAACGCTAACTGAAAATCAGAAAAGACCCTCCGTAAAATCTTTGAGACTAATAATTAAAGAGAAAATAATAGTTTTCAAAAAAGGAGTTTGAGCTTTTTGGAAACATTAATTAGAGAATTTTAAGAAGCTTCTTTTGGAGTAGATAGCTTTCACCCAACTCTTAATCTCAATTTGCATTACCACGAAAGTTTTGGGTTATGACGTAATTAAGCTATCATAGTAGACCCTTCTTTATTATTACTTTATTATCAGACAATAGATGCCAATTGATGATTCTAAGCCAGAATTTAAAAAGCAACAAAACCTATTTTGTTTAACCTACTATTGCGAAACCCGATGAGAATTTTTTAAAAACGACGCTATTGAGGTTTGGCAAAAAGATTCCTTAGCGTGCTTTTGTATATTTTTTAGAAGTAAAAGAATTAGGCCTTAGTCTAGTTGAAGGATGTTGAAAAGCTTTAATCTTTCAAAAGTTGCAGATATGGTTTATTTTTCGTTGAAATGACATAATTAGCTAGTATAGCCAAAATGGTCTGCCGGTTAAATAACTATAAAGTATTAAGCAATGTTACAATAAGGCCGCATTAATCTAATAAAATACTCTCGACTAGTTTACGACTGAAATAAAACCGGAGCTTTTTGGCAGTATCTTTTATTATGTCCTTATCGGCTTATCAATGCCTTTATTCAAATAAAGAAGTTGATTTGCTATGTATCATCCGATGCTAACAAGGGAATTTCGGTTTTATATGGATATTAAATAGGTTAACATTTCCTATGCCATCTGATCTGAGTTTACGCGCATAATCCACATTTTGTCATCGTAGGCGTCATTCAGCTTAGAGTAATAAGAAATCAATGCATTGCTCCAATCATCGTGACGTTTTAAATATACATACCGGTAGTTGTTTTTTGGATTGATAAAATAGCTTGCACTAAGGCCTATAGAATTCAATAGGGCTACAAAGCGATTGGCGTTCTGAGGAACTGCAAAGACATTGGCGATGAGATAATATCCGGAACCAAGTCCATTTATTTTAGAGCTATCGTCTTCTACCCTATTGGCAACAACCTTATCTTTAACGATTACATTTTTACGTAAAACATCGGTGTCGTACTTAGAAGATTTCTCCTTTAGTTTATTGACGTTGTCCGCATATGCTTCATTAGTATACCTATTATCAATATTCATAATCCAAGTAGGACCATCGTAGCTTCCATTTAGATTGCTCTTAGCGGCAGCTTCAGCCTGCTCAAAAGTATCAAAACGATTTAAGTACACATATTTAAGCCCATTATTTGGATTATCTATATAATCTGCACTAATACCATCATCGTTAAGCTTATTTATAAAATTATCCATGTACCGCCCTCCTTTGTAAACATTGGCAACTACATAGTACCCATCGGTAACTTCGGGTAAATCCTTAAATCGTCTGCTTTTTATCTTGTCTTGAGCAATTGCAATCCTTGTTTGGGGATTTGCATTGCTGTTCTTATCTGCATTGGAAACGGATGCATATTGGGCACGCTTAGGTGCAACAGTCTTTACTGGCTTAGTTTCATTCAGTTCTGTTGCTACATACTCGTTCCCGCCATCCATACTGGTATTGACATTATCCGAAGGGTTGGTCGAAGCTAGGTCTGAAGATTCATGTTCTCCTTTAAATAGCGCTTCTGCCCTACGCTCTAATTCGGGATTGTTTCCATTAGTTTCATTACGTACCATGCGCATCACCATACTAAACCGACGTTCCAAATCTGACTGACGGGTAGATTCAAGAGAATCTTGACGAAACATCAATTCTTGAATAATGGCATCGTTCTCTGCCAATTTGCGTTTTAGTTCCTGAATCTCCTCATTAGTAGCCAGGGTATTCGTCTCCTGTTCAAAATCATTTTCCACGTTATCCATGTCCTCATCTTCAAATAATACCCTATCCTCTGTAAGGTTAGGTGTAAAGGAATAGGCAAAGGATATTTCATGGGTGACCCCAAAATTATCAAAATTACTGGACAGACCCTTTTCCATGGTGTATCCTAAAGATATCCGCCTGTTTAGATTAAAACCAACACCGGCTGCAGCACCATAAAAACTATCGTAACCGGCTTGTAACCATCCCAATTTAGGTAGGTCCAAAATTAAACTTCCACCTAAGGTAAGGTCTTCCTCTCCTACTTTTCTGGCGCGTGCCAAAGGCATAAGTCTACCTTCCTCTAGAATTCCTGATGCATTTTTAAACTGGTGAGTATATTGTAGGTGTCCCGAAAAAGTCTTGTCTTTAAACTCCGTAACAGATTCACTTGTCTTTAGATTATAATCAAATAAATTTTCAGCAAACACACCTACATCAAACTTACCATAAGACAAGTTTAAACCCGGTTGAATAGATAATAAGCTCTGGTCTTGCAAACCGGCTAACAAGGGGTCTATTTCTATTGTACTCGCTCTTCCTTCATCAAAGCCACTATTATAGTATGACATGTTTGCCCCAAAGGTTAAGTTGCTTTTATCGTTTAACTTCACCCCATAAGCGTAATTGGCCAACACTCCAAAGTTGCTCAATAGGCCCTGGCGTTGGGTGTATAAACTTAAGCCCAAACCTGTTCTATCGTTTACACGACCGCTGTAACTTAAAAAGTAGTTTTGGTTGTTGTCATCAAACTGTACCGATTGGTTTCTGTGCAAAAGGTTGATGTATGATTTATCTTCCCTAACCGTGGAAAAGGTTGGGTTAATTAAGAACCTATTGTACTTTAAAAGGTTCTGCGCTGGCACATCATAAGAGATAAAAGGATTCTCTTCCTGAGCATTTACTTTTGCAAACGCAAGAAATAATAAAAACAGATATATAAGACGTTTCTTTAGCATGGTAAGGTTATCGTATTACGGTGATAGTACCTTGTTTAAGTACCTCGTTGGCATTCCTTATTTTATAGTAGAATACCATATTTTGTTTTTGAAAGGACGCAGAAGACTGCGGCCAGTTATTGTTGTAATTAAATTCGTTTAGGATTTCTGCCCCTTGTTCGTTGTAGATGATAACGTTTACATCCGCCTTATTAGAGTATGAGTTTGGAATAATCCACTGGTCGTTGATGCCATCACCGTTAACAGTGATTACATTAGGTACTTTAAACGTATCTAAAATACTTACGGTAACCTGCCTTACAATCTCACAATTGTCTATGCTTGCTATTAAGGTATACGTGCCAGACTCCGTAAACGTAACACTGTCAGACGTACTCATTTCGGTACTGGAGGAATCCATCCATCTGTAGGCTGTTCCGCCGCTGGCTCTAACAGTTCTAGACGATCCTTCGGGTAATACAACATCACCAGCTGGGTCTAGCGTAATAAGGTTTTCGTCTAAAGGTGTAATGATTATCTCATTTGAAATCAAAGGACAACCATCGCGCTGTAATACCAAACGGTATGTGCCTGGTTCGCTAATGGTCAATGCTTCATCTGTTACAGCTATTGCTACCCCGTCTCTTTGCCACTCAAAAGTAGCAGAGGTTAAATCGGCCGCAGTACTTATTGTAACGATATCAGTCGCACTGCAATATACGGTGCTCGTACTGGTAATCGTTACGGTTTCACTAGTCAGTAATTGCACTGGTAAGGTATCAGAACTCTCGTTGTAAGTGGCTAATGTTGCTGTTAACAAATAATCCCCATTGTCGGCATTAGAAGCTAGGCTTATGGATTTACCGGTTTGCCCGGCAACATCAGTACCATTTCGCTGCCACTGATATGTAAAGGCATCTTCTAAGTCTGCCGTTACATCTGTACTGGTTCCGTCAGAAGCGATAGCATTAATCGCTTGTACCTGCAAGACTATGTTCGTACTAACACAACTGGTATAGGCCGAGGCATAATCTGTAATAAGTTCAAACGAAGCTGGCGATACGGCAACCGTTGTTTCTGAATTCTTTGAAGAGCTGGCACAAGCCCCTCCAGATTGTGTTACTTCTGCATAATAATCACCTTCTTGAGTGATTGTTAAGGTGTTATTTGTTTCTCCTGAAAGTTCTACTGTGTCGCGAAACCATTTATACGTAGGGGCATTTGCCGTCGTACTTACGCTCAATGTTTGTGATTGCGAAGGTAGTATCACCACATTTGCAGGGGTGTCCCTAGTTACAGTATAGTTATCCGCATTAGTTATGCTAATCGCATCTGAGCGCTCAGTACATACTCCTGGTGCAGATATCTCAACAGCATAATCAGCTTCAAAACCTGCTGTAGCTGCATTAACAGTGTAGGTTGTTCCTATAGCTCCAGGAATTGCCACATCGTTTTTATACCACTGATAGCTCCAAGATGAATCGGTAATAGCGATTGTCAAGGTTTCTGTGTCACCTGCGCATAATGCCGTATTGGAAGGTGCGGAAATTGTTATTCCAGAACCTCCAGCACCTATAGTAACATCTACAATATTAGAATCAGTATTACCGGATCCTGTGCATATAGGCCCATAATTTATAAATACACTGTACATACCACTTTGGGTAATGTTGAGCGTATGTCCATTTTCACCTGTTAACAAGGTTCCGCTTCTATACCAAGAATACTGATATGTTTCAGGACTGGTAATGTTATCTACCTGCAAAGTTATAGGGTTCGTGCTACAAATACTTCCTGGTGGCACTCCATCTCCCGCCTCACTAATGTTTAGGTTGGATGTTATATCCATATAATACATACTGTAGGCATTGGATTCCGTTCCGATTCTAACCGGATTGGTGCTACGAACTCTCATTCTATAGCCCTGCCCCCTAGTGGTTAGCGGAACAGCAAAGCTTACATCAAAATCGTTATTTGAATTTTGATCGGTAATAGTAGAAAGTGTTGTTGGCGCGGCAAAATTACCAGCAGCATCAGATAGCTCTAAAATAAACTCGTTACCTGCGTTGGTAGTTCCCGCCCAAGTAATATTCACAAAGTATTCATTAAAACCACCATTACCAGCACAAATAGCTGGCCAAGGGGAATTTCCTGCCAAGTTTGGATTATCAGCTGGTGCTGGTGCATTTATTACAATGGCCTGTGCACTTAACTGCACCGTAGCAGAAAGCAATAAAAACGCGGTTAAGATGTAGATTTTGGAATAATTTTTCATAATAATGTGTAGTTTTGGGCCCCTACTCGTATATGAACATCGAAGGCATATCTTCACAAACCTTCTATTCAACGACAAATATGTTCCTTTTATCGTGTTTGTGGAATTTATTGTTGTAGCACCCCCTAAAACTGTTGTGAAAATGGTTTAATATAAGGTCAGCCTTTTTTAAACGTGGTGCTTAGCGCATTTTTGCTACTTTTGTAGCCAGAAAAAATAGCATATGAGCGAGACACCAAAGTCTTTGAATTTTATCGAGCAAATCATAGCCGAAGACCTTCAAAATGGATATACTGAAAAGGAACTTCGTTTTCGATTTCCACCGGAACCTAATGGGTATCTACACATTGGCCATGCTAGTTCCATCTGCCTAAATTTTGGACTAGGACTACGCCATAACGCTCCCGTAAACTTGCGTTTTGATGATACCAACCCGGCCAAAGAGGAACAGGAGTTTGTAGATGCTATAAAACGTGATGTAATCTGGTTAGGTTATAAGTGGAATACCGAACGGTATGCGTCTGATTACTTCCAACAGCTATTCGATTGGGCTGTACTATTAATTAAAGAAGGTAAAGCCTATGTTGATGACCAATCCTCCGAAGAAATGGCTATCCAAAAAGGTACACCGACAGAACCGGGCACCGAAAGTCCGAATAGAAATAGATCTGTAGCTGAAAATCTTGCGCTTTTTGAATCCATGAAAAAGGGGGAGTTTGCTGAAGGTAGTCACGTACTTCGCGCCAAGATAGATATGACTTCCTCTAATATGTTAATGCGCGACCCTATCATGTATCGCATATTACACAAGTCACATCATAGAACAAATACCGATTGGTGTATTTATCCTATGTATGACTGGACCCATGGAGAAAGTGACTACATAGAACAAGTATCCCACTCGTTTTGCACACTTGAATTTGCCATGCACCGAGAATTATACGATTGGTTTCTAGACCAAGTCTACGATTCTAACAAAATACGCCCCAAACAACGAGAATTTGCGAGACGTAATTTGAGCCATACCGTTGTAAGTAAAAGGAAATTGGCACAACTAGTAGAACATAATATCGTAAACGGATGGGACGATCCTCGTATGCCTACTATCTCCGGACTGAGAAGAAGGGGGTACACCCCAGAAAGTATTCGCAACTTTGCAGACACAATAGGTATTGCCAAGCGCGACAACTTAATCGATGTATCACTGTTGGAATTTCACGTTCGAGAACATCTTAACAAATTAGCACCAAGGGTGATGGGCGTGTTAGATCCATTAAAAATAGTGTTGACGAATTACCCTGAAGGTCAAGAAGAATGGTTGACTTCAGAAAACAGTCAAGAAGATGAAACATTGGGAAGCAGAGAAGTACCTTTCTCAAGGGAACTATATATAGAAAAGGCCGACTTTAGAGAGGAAGCCAACAAAAAATTCTTTCGTCTTAAATTAGGACGAGAAGTGAGACTCAAAAGTGGATATATTATAAAAGCAGAAAGCTGTTCGAAAGATGCTGATGGAAATGTTATAGAAGTACAGTGTACCTACGACCCAAAAAGTAAGAGCGGCAGCGGTAGCGAGGAAAGTCTTAGAAAAGTTAAAGGAACCTTACATTGGGTATCTATCAAACATGCCATACCCGCAGAAATACGATTATACGACCGCTTATTTACAGATGAAAGTCCGGATACGCACAAAGACAAAGATTTTATGCAGTTTATTAATCCAGATTCTCTTGAGGTAATCACCGGTTATGTGGAACCAAGTTTAAAATCGGCACAACCAGAAGACACCTTCCAATTTCAACGTATGGGTTATTTCTGCGTAGACAAAGATAGTACAGCAAACCAATTGGTATTTAATAGAACTGTAGGTCTTCGTGATTCTTGGGCAAAGATTCAAGAGAAACAATAGTCTTATTGCTATGTTCTTTGTTGCTCATTGCCTTTGTTTAAAATTTGATTAGTATTTCATAAAAAAGCCCGAGATACAAGATGTATTTCGAGCTTTTAGGTCCTTGTTCTTAGTCCTACTTCTTTTTCGGTTTGTCAATATTGGTCTTTTTCATAGATTCCCCTATCATATTACTTGCGGTAAAGGAAGCGACCATATTATTCAACATATCACTACCCGCTTGTGGAGAGTTGGGCAATAAAATTAAGTTGGTGTTGGTCTCTTCGCCTATAGATTGTAAGGTATCATAATGCTGTGTCACCACAATTAAAGCAGAAGCTTCTTGAGAATTAATCCCCACCTTGTTCAGTACTTCAACAGATTCTTCCAGACCGCGTGCAATTTCACGACGCTGATCGGCAATACCCATTCCTTGCAAACGCTTGCTTTCCGCCTCGGCCTTGGCTTTTTCTACGATAAGAATACGTGCCGCGTCCCCTTCAAACTGTGCGGCGATTTTTTCTCGTTCCGATGCGTTAATTCTATTCATCGCCTGTTTCACCTGAGCATCTGGATCAATATCGGTTACCAAAGTCTTTATAATATCAAATCCGTAACCGGACATAGCATCGTTCAACTCTGCTTTTACCGCTAAGGCGATATCATCCTTCTTAACAAAAACATCATCCAGCTTCATTTTTGGTACTTCGGCACGTACTACATCAAATACGTAGGAGGTTATTTGATCGTGTGGATAATCCAACTGATAAAAAGCATCGTACACCTTATCCCGAATTACCCTGTACTGAACGGAAACCTTAAGCTTTACGAAAACGTCATCCAAGGTTTTTGTTTCAATCATAACGTCCAACTGTTGGATTTTAAGACTCAAACGACCGGCAATTTTCTGCACAAAAGGAATCTTAAATTGTAGGCCAGATTGCCTAATGCTACTAAACTTACCAAAGGTTTCTATAATGGCGGCAGTCTTTTGCTTCACAATAAAGATGCAGGAAAAAGCCACTAGCGCTAAAAATAGTATAATCGGTATAAACAAGAAATCTCCCATAGTTTTTTGATTTTAAGGTTTATAGCAAAATACAAAAGCTTATGCCAAGTTGGTAGGGTTTTAAACCTTTTGTTGAAAATATTCCCTGTAGTGCAAAATCAGAGGTCGTTCAGATATGCAAAAAATATAAGCAAGGTGTCTTTTTAGTATTACTTTTGCCAATTAGCTTATTTTAGTGCGTAAAGATGAAACTTGCACCGATAAGTACGGTGTGCTTAATTCCAATCAAAAGACGGACAAATGATTAACTTCTTCAGAAGAATTCGCAAAAACATGTTGACAGAAAACAAGTTTGCCAAATATCTTACTTATGCCATAGGAGAAATTTTTCTAGTTGTTATTGGAATTCTCATAGCGCTTCAAATCAATAATTGGAATGAAGAAAAAATTCAAAAGCAAGAGTTAAATGATATTTTACAAAGTGTTGCAAACGGATTGCAATCAGACCTTAGAGAGTTAAACTTACTATCTACAGCAAGAGCAAGCATAGTAGCAAAAGTTGATTCTATTCAAAACTATTACGTGCCTACGACCAAAACATCACTTACGCTTGTAGAAGCTGCTTATATCAATTTTACATCTGAAAACATTTCTAATACTATTCAGTTTAACGCTAATCTTAGTGCCTTTGAATCCTTAAAAAACTCTTCTTACTTTGGGAAGATACAAGGTACGGATTTGGCTTTATTGCTAAGCACCTACTTCATAAATGCGGATAAAATTAAAACGAAAGAAATAGAACACAATCAAGCGCATAAAAAACTAGTAGAAGATTGGCATTCAAAATTAAAGAACAAAGGGGCTGAACTTTATTTGAAACCCTGGCTTGCTGAAGATTTTACTTTAGTAGCTCCTCAGTTTCTAGACGTTTTAAGAGACGATGCTACCTTAGCTATCTTCGAAGTTGCACGATATGAAGCAGCCTTCTTAAAACCGTACGAAGAACAAATTTTGATGGGAAAAAAGCTTGTTGAGATGATACATGACTCAAAAACAAGCTTTGACCAGCAAACCAAACTTGAATTAAGTAGTGTGTTATTTTCTTTTGGAGATGCTGATTTTGTAAGTATTCTAACAGATGGTCGGGCACCTACCGCATTTAAAATAAACTATGCAGCGTCGGACGTATATTCTGATTATTTCTCAAAACAGGAAGATTACTTAGCTATTGAATACCCTAAGAATAAATACGCCTGGGGGTCTACTTATTTTTTAGTAGATGCACTATATGGCAGGGTTAACGAGATGGATTTTTCTCCCTATTCGAGCGTTTATCTAGAAATGAAAGGTGATGTTGGGGGTGAAGTTTTTGATGTAACCATGAAAGACGTCAACGACCCTCCTGATGGTAGTGAATCAAGAGTTGAAATACAACTTACTGATAAATGGAAAGTGTATGAAATTGAAACCAAACAATTCGTGACTGCCGACATGAATAGAATAATGGTTCCGCTAGCCTTCGTTTTTGAAGGGTCTGAAGGTAAAAAAATAAAGGTGCGGTCGATCCAATTTAAAAAAAACTAGTTTCAATGAATTACCAGAGGCAAAGAATAGTAATGCCTCCATAAACCCCAAGTAAAACCCTTATGAGCTGACGTACCCCCACCTTTAAAAGGAGTTTTTGTTTTACACTCCAACAGAATTCGCCCTTGTTTAAGTGAAAATAGTCATAGGTTTATCTCAGGCAACTATTACTTCAGCAAACCATCATAACGTATTATTCAGTTATCTTTATTCCTTCAAAACCTATTAATGAACTACTCCCTACTGTCCTCGCCATTGCAAGGCTTTACAGATTATATCTTTCGTAATGCACAACAGAAATTCTTTGGAGGAATAGACACCTATTATGCGCCTTATATACGGTATAACAGAAAGATGGTTATAAAGGGGTCGTACCAGCGAGACTTAAATCCTGAGGCAAACACCACACTTACTGTAATCCCACAAGTAATGACAGCGGATGCTGACGCCTTCATATATACCATAAAGTATATTCAGTCTTTAGGTTACAACGAACTTAACTGGAATTTGGGTTGTCCTTATCCTATGGTTACCAATAGCGGCATGGGTTCTGGCCTTATTTGTAATACTGAAAAAATAGATCATATTCTAGACCGTGCACATAGCGAAACGGATATCACCATATCCATGAAAATGCGCCTCGGGTATGAAAATAGTAATGAAATATTAGATGCTTTTCCAATATTGGACAAGTACCCACTTAAAAATGTAGCCATTCATGCGCGACTTGGAAAGCAATTATATAAAGGTGGCGTTGATTTAGAAGCTTTTCAGAAATGTGTGGATGCAGCCAAACACACCTTGTACTACAATGGTGATATTACCACAGTAGCGCAATTTAATACCCTGCGACAACGATTCCCATCTATAGCACATTTTATGATTGGGCGTGGTCTTATCGCGGACCCATTTCTCCCAAGTATGATAAAGGAGGGCACGACAGAATACCCTACAGAGCGATGGGAAATTTTTAGAGAATTTCATGATACCATTTACGAAGAGTATGACGCTATACTCTCCGGACCAACCCCTATAAAGATGAAAATGCTGGGGTTTTGGGAGTTCTTCTCTCAATCCACACACAATCCCCAGAAAGTCTATAAAGCAATCAAAAAAGCGGGGAATCCTTACAAATACAAGCAAGCGGTAGGGGCTATTCTTGCTGCTCAAAAACAACATCATGCCTCCTGAAAAAAAAGAACAGCTCAAAACAAGGCTTCATCCGCGAAACAAAAACCGGGAACGTTACAATCTAAATGCCCTAATAAACGCCATCCCTGAACTGGAAAAGCATGTGAGTCCCAATTCGTTTGGAGTAATTTCAATCGATTTTACAAATCCAATTGCGGTCAAACTTTTAAACAAAGCGCTCCTAAATCACTATTACGGCATTACAACTTGGGAATTTCCTGATGAAAATCTATGTCCGCCCATTCCTGGTAGGGCAGACTACATTCATTACGTTGCAGATGTACTAGCAGAAAGCAATGCTGGCAAGATTCCATCTGGGAACATCATTACTTGTTTGGATGTTGGTATGGGCGCCAGCTGCATATATCCAATTATAAGTGTTGTGGAATATGGTTGGCGTTTTATCGGGACGGATATTGATGTAAAATCAATTGCATCGGCACAACACATTATCAACTCAAATGAATTGTTAAAAGGCAAAATCGATTGTAGAATACAGATAGACCCAACCCATATTTTTGAGGGCGTACTTAACAACGAAGACAAAATTGATATCACCTTGTGCAACCCACCTTTTCATGCTTCAATGGAAGAAGCTCAAAAAGGAACCAGAAGAAAAATAAAAAACCTTTCCGGTAAAAAAGTGAAAAGCCCTATTCTCAATTTTGCAGGAGTGAGCAATGAGCTGGTGTATGACGGTGGGGAATATCAATTTATTCAGAACATGATTAGAGAAAGTGCACAGTTTTCTAAAAGCTGCTTTTGGTTTTCAACTTTAGTTTCTAAAGAGTCCAACCTTAAGGGGATTTATAAAAGTTTAAAAAATGTCGAAACTACCGAGTTCAAAACAATACCTATGGGAACTGGAAATAAATCTAGTCGTATTGTCGCCTGGACCTTTCTGTCTAAAAAAGAACAAGCGAATTGGCGAGAAACGAGATGGAAATCCTAATTGACAGGTAATTCGCTTTAATAAAACCATCCAACCATTAAAAACTATGGTAGCTAAAAACAATCGAATTTCTTCAATTGACATTATGAGAGGGCTTACCCTCTTTCTGATGTTGTTTGTGAACGATTTGTATACACCGGGTGTTCCAAAATGGTTTGTGCACACCAGTATAGAAGAAGATGGGATGGGCTTAGCAGATTGGGTTTTTCCAGGGTTTTTGTTTATGGTGGGCCTTTCCATTCCTTTCGCCTTTATGGCTAGAGAAAAACTAGGTCAGTCAAATCTGCAGCTGTTTAAGCACATCCTGATAAGGACCTTAAGTTTGATACTTATCGGCGTTTTTATCGTCAACAGAGTCGACTATAATGCAGCGCTAACAGGAATAAATAAAAACTTATGGCTTATTCTAGTCTACGTATCCGTCTTTCTAATTTGGAATAAATACCCAAAAGAGTCAACGTATAATATAACTTTTAAAATATTCAAAGTTCTTGGTGTTTTAGGCCTCGTTGTATTGGCGACGGTATACCGCTCTGGAACGACAGAAAATCCAGGATGGATGCATATTGCCTGGTGGGGTATCCTCGGATTAATTGGTTGGGGGTATTTGGTATCGGCACTTAGCTATTTTTGGCTCAAAGATCGTGTCGGGGCAATTGTAGGTGTTTGGTTCATCTTCATTGTTTTGAATATTTTGGCTCAAACATCCTACACAAATTTTCTAAACCCTATTAAACCTGTTCTTGGGGTCGTAATAAGCGGAAATGTCCCCTCTATTGTGCTTTCTGGTCTGCTTATAGGTGTACTGTTAAAGAAGTGTAGCACAGATTATAAACGGTTTTTAAGTTTTATTATACCAATTGGTTTGACCTGTATAGTGCTGGCTTTTATTTTGCGTAATTGGTTCATTATTTCTAAGCTCATTGGCACGCCGTCATGGGTCATGCTGTGCAACGGCATCAGTATATTGGTGTTTGCGCTGTTGTTTTATGTGCTAGATGTTAAAAAATGGCAGCGGTGGAGCGCTCCTTTTCTTCCGGCGGGTAAAAATTCTTTAACAACCTATTTGGCTCCAGATATTTTATATTATATAATTTGGGGGCTTAATCTGAATGTTTTATGGTACAAACAAACCGAAATGCCTTGGTTGGCCGTTTCTGGATCACTACTCTGGGCTTTTGTAATGATTCGTTTTGCTGCAGTATTATCTAAAGCACATGTCCGACTTAAACTTTAAACTAAAATGAAAAAAACACTTCTTAGCATCGCCCTCTTCTCTATCTGTTTCTTCACCATTGCACAGGATACTATTCTACCTTTAAGGGGTCTAGCAATATCCGCTCCAGATACCAAAAACGTAGACCGGTTTGTAAAATTTATAGATGAAGAACTTGCGCCAAGAGCCATAAACACTTTAATTCTTCGGGTAGATTATAACTACCAATATACCTCTCATCCGGAATTGGCTCGAGAAAATGGACTTTCTCAAGGTGAGGTAAACAAGCTAGTAGCCGCTTGCCAAAAACACAATATTCGTATCGTACCACAAATTAATCTACTTGGACATCAATCATGGCACTCTGATTTAGAAATGTTGCTTCAAGTCTATCCGGAATTTGATGAAACCCCTAGTGTACAACTACCAGAAAACTATGAGTGGCCAAATGAGGACGGTCTTTATTGCAAAAGTTATTGTCCCTTACACCCAAAGGTACATAAAGTTGTTTTTGATTTGGTAGACGAAATAGTACTAGCCTTTAAGGCAACCGACTTCCATGCCGGAATGGATGAGGTTTTTTACATTGGTGAAGAGGAATGTCCTCGTTGCAGCGGCAGGGATAAAGCCGAACTCTTCGCCGGAGAACTCACGAAAATCAGAAACCATCTCGCAAAAACAGATAAAAAATTATGGATTTGGGGTGATCGTTTACTAGACGGCAAAACCACTGGGCTTGGTGTTTGGGAAGCTAGCATGAACAATACACACCGCGCTATTGATATGATTCCAAAAGATATTATGATATGCGACTGGCATTATGAGCGTGCAGAGCCCACGGCGGCTTATTTTGCGCTAAAAGGTTTTGATGTCGCCACTTCTTCCTGGCGCAATGGGGCTGTGGCAAAAGAACAATTGGCACTTCTTAAAATCCTTAGAAAAAACTCCAACAAAGAAACTGCTAAGCACATTAAAGGCATGATGCATACCTCTTGGAGTTCTACGGCCTCATTTCTTAATCGGTTTTATGCTCCAATTGAAAAAGACAAATTAGATGATGCGGCATGTTTTAAGATCCTTTTTGGGGAATGATTAAACCTTATTTAAATTGTTTAATAAGCCTTAAAATCTGCCGAAAACTAGACTCGAACAGGTTTTGTTTTGGTACATCACTTTAGTTAAAAGTCATTTTTTTAAATGCTGAAATTTCTTAAATTGCGATTTTGGATAATTTTTTGTGTTGATCGACAATCCCTTAAAATCCATCCAAAAACAATCGTTTAATTATAAAACAAGGACAATGAAAAAATTCCTTCTCCTTTTTATTGGAGCTATGCTGCTGTTTAATTGCAAACAGGGGGTTAACTCAAAAATGAATACACCAGAACAAAAAGAGCCAAAAGGCGCAAAAAATGTTGCCTACCAATGGGGGCAAATGGCCTTGACAGCCACAGCCAATGACACCGAACGGTTTCAACCGAGACCTACTATCACCTCACGTTATTTAGGATTAATCTCTGTTTCTGTGTTTGATGCTTGGGCCATGTATGACGAAAAAGCAACACCAGTATATTTAATGGGAGTTTCTAAACGGCCAGCGGCTGAACACATCTTAAAAAACAAAGAAATAACAATAAGTTATGCTGCATTTAGAACCATGAGCGAATACTATTATTCAGATACCGAACTGTTTGCTAATTTCATGAAAGAACTTGGGCTTGACCCCAACAATAATAGTTTAGATCCAGCAACCCCAGAAGGAATAGGAAACTTAGCTGCAAAAGCCGTAATCGAAGCAAGAAAAAATGACGGTGCCAACCAATATGGAGAAGAAGAAGGCTCCAAAGGAAAGGCCTACTTTAACTATGTGGACTACCAGCCGATAAATTCCGCAGATAATAATGTGGATGGGAATCGTTGGCAGCCCAAATATTTTTCGGACGGTAAAGGTGGTACGTTTGCACCAGCCTGTCTCACGCCTTTTTGGGACAAGGTTACCCCGATAGCCTTAAAAACTGGAGCGCAATTCAGACCTGGGCCACCGCCCCTAATAGGTTCTAAACAATTAGAAGAAGAAGTAAAGGAGGTGGTTGAAATGCAAAGCAACCTCACCGATTACCAAAAAGCACTCGTAGAATTTATGCGAGACGGACCACAATCTGTGCAACAAGCCGGACACTGGCTAAAGTTCGCGCAGGATGTTTCTAGAAGAGACAACCATACATTAGACCAGGATGTGAAAATGTATTTCTATAATCAAGTGGTAGCTATGGATTCATTTATAGCTTCTTGGGACTCCAAGATGTATTATGACTATGCCAGACCTTATGCTTTGGTACATGAATATTACGAAGGGAAAACTATAAAAGCATGGGGAGGTGCAGACAAAGGCATGATAAACATGGATGGTTCTCAGTGGAGACCCTATTCTCCTGACACTTTTTTATGTCCGCCATTTCCTAGTTATACCTCTGGCCATAGCACCATTAGTGGCGGCTGTGCAGAAGCTTTAAAACTATGGACAGGTAGCGAAACCTTTGGTTCGGAAGCAAAATTGGTCGCTGGCGCCTTAACAGAACCTGATAATTTAGGAGACACCATTACACTTATATTTCCAACGTTTACAGAAACTGCTGAAATGGCGGGTATTTCAAGGGTTTTAGGTGGATATCATATTCAGGCCGACAATGTCGCTGGACTGAAATTAGGTAGGGATGTAGCGCACGAGGTTTGGGGCTTTTACAAAAAGCACGTAGGAGAAGAGTAATTTTA
>RCNE010000617.1_pt1 | contig 22471 bp, 21 predicted proteins | sample 2041361 | NCBI WGS metagenome assembly RCNE01 (sample SAMN09708229, study PRJNA481090) | Marine sediment metagenome, whole genome shotgun sequencing project.
CCTTCAATACCACGGGTCAAAGCCCGGTTGGGATAGATAGGTGCAACCTTAACAATAGGCAGGTAATCACCTTCACCGACCCCAAGGCTGAATCCGCCGGTCATTTCAATATCGGTTTCAACCGGTGCTTCTGAAATGGCTATTTTTTCAGCATTGGCGCTCAGATTTTCCAACTGCGGTGTTGGCGGCTGAGGTGGCGGTGATTTCGGTTGTGGTGGCTTTTTGGGTTTCAATTGCCTTTGCTTGACGGATTCGTCACGTTTAACACGGACGAAATCCACAAGGTTGCCGGCGCCATCATCATTCAGCGAACGATCAGCCGTTGCGATCAGGTATTGCATCACCCAGAAAAGGCTTAGTGTAATAGCCAATCCGAGAACAAGTCCCGTGACTAACCGGGTTACGCTAGCGGCCTGACTCTGAGCCAGTGTTTGATTAATTGATGCTGCCATGGCTTTCTTACTGCTCTTGAGCGGCGATTGAAACGTTAAAAACACCGGCTAGACGGGCAGCATCCATAACCTGGATCAAAGTATTGGTTTTGGACTCTTTGTCAGCCTGGATAACAACTGACCCCTGCGGGTTTTCAGCGTGAAGACGCTCGATGTTAGGACGTACTGAACGAATATCAATCATTCGACGGTCAATCCAGATGTCGTTATTGGGACCGATGGCAATCAGGATATTGGCGTTTTCCTTTTTGACAGCGGTAGCTGCATCAGGCCTGTTAACGTCGATACCGGCTTCTTTTACAAAGGTCGCGGTAACGATAAAGAAGATCAACATGATGAATACCACGTCAAGCATAGGTGTGATATTGATCTCAGACTCTTCTTCGGCCTGTGTCTGGTTAAAAAATTGCTTCATTCATATTCTCCAGCGACCTTCAGGTCACTTGTTACCCTATGTACAGGTTATCTGCGAGTAATTCGCGTTCCCGTGAGGCTTTACGTTGTAAATAGGTTGCCATTGCAACACCGGAAAGAGCCGCTACCATTCCGGCCATTGTCGGAATGGTAGCTTTGGATACACCGGATGCCATGGAACGGGGGCTACCCGAACCGGATATGGCCATAACCTCAAATACTTCGACCATGCCGGTCACTGTTCCCAGCAAACCGAGCAAAGGACATAAAGCAACACAGGTCTGAATCAAAGGTATGTTACGTTCAACCTTGGAAGAAACCTGCGAGATTAGTCGCGTCCTGATCTGATGAGCGTTCCATGACTTATGATCGTTACGAGACTCCCAGATATACAGGGCCTTTGCGGCCAGACGTTTATGTCCTGCACGGAGATAAATCAGTCTTTCGATAACCAGCATCCACATAAACAGCGTGAGGAAGCCAATTACAAACAGCACATCTCCACCGAGTTCCATGAAATCACGGACGGTTTCCAGTGCGGGCAGATAGTAATAAATCAAATCCATGAGATAACTACCTTATTTGGCTTTATGTTTACCTTCGGCAAGCTCCGCGAGCATGCCAGCGGCCTCTTCCTGCAGAATCTGGGTCAGTCTCCTGGCCCGGCTGGATACCAGCGTATGCAGGAATACTGTCGGAATAGCCACAACCAGACCGAGAACCGTCGTAACCAAAGCGGTTGAAATACCACCCGCCATCAGTTTCGGATCACCGGCACCGTACAGGGTGATAGCCTGGAAGGTCACGATCATACCGGTTACTGTTCCGAGCAGTCCAAGCAACGGTGCAACTACCGAGATAATCTTCAGCAATGGCAACATGGCATTGAACTTGGGTGTTTCCCTGAGTATGGCTTCGCCCAGTTTCAACTCAATGGTTTCAATATCAGCATCGGCTGAATCCTGTGCAATTTTAAGTACGCGGCCAAGCGGGTTGTTGGTCTTGGGTTCGCTGATGTGCTTGACCTGGCTGTTAACTTTTGCACCAACAGCTGTCAGTATCAGTACGCGCCAGATGGCAATAAGCACACCGATGATACCGAGAACGATGATCACGTAACCAACAGTTTTACCCTGGTCGATACGTTCCATCAGGCTGGGAGACTGTACAAGCAAGCCAAGTAACTGACCGCGTGTCGGGTCAATACCAATCGGGAATTTTCCGGAGTCAGCACTGGTCAGATCACTAATGCGGCCGGTATAACGGCTGGGTGGCTGGCGCTGTAGTTCAACCAGGCGTTGTGTTTCTGGAATGTACTCCAGGTATTTGCCTTCGGATACAACATTGAATGCACCAATGCGGGTGACTTCCTGTTGATTTTCTTCACCGCTGGCGTTAACAACGTTGGCGGTAAAAGTGACGACTTTGCTTGTTTCGGTCATTTCGCGTTGCATTTCAAACCACAGACGTTCAATTTCCTCAAGTGAAGCAAGGCGGTTTGATTGCCCCATCTTCTTTGCAAATTCAAGCAGGAAATCGGTACGATCCGGGAACTGAACCTGGGTCAGCGATGTTTCGAACTGACCGCGTGCATCACCGGATGCCTGCTGCAGAACACCAAACAGTTCTTTCAGACCACCGAGACGATCCTGAAAGGCTGTTTCCAATACGAGGATTTGAGCATCGTTTCTTTCAAACTCTGCTTCCATCCGCGCTGAATTATTTTCCTGACGTTTCTGTTCGGCTTTTTCAGCATTCAACAGTTTGCTTTGTGATCCACGGTTGGCGCGGAACTCGTCAAGCCTTGCTTTGTTTTCAGCAGCGTCAGTTACGCGACCGGTTTTAACCTGTGCCAGAAGCTCATCAAGAGAAATTGATGTTGCAGCCTGGGCAGAGAAGGTGAACGCCAGCATCAGGCCACTGGCAAGGCCGATTTTTTTGATTGTACTAATCATTGCATTGCCCTCGTTGGTGCGGCAACGGGTACGATGAGTAGATCCGGTGCAACTTGTTTACGTGCGATCTTCATTCCATCTAAAACCTGCTTTTTGTAGACCGCAGGTGGAAGCTCGGTAAATTGACCTTGTGCAGAATCCCAGACACCGGTATGTGCACCACCCACTGACTGGTATAACAATGCAACGCGACCAATACGCAGGAAGTCAACTTCCAGTTGGTTACCACCGATTTCGGTTGAGCCTTTATATGACTCAATCGTCCGACCGTAGTCGTTTTCAATCTGGTAGCCTTCAATAACAATGCGGAACTTTTCAGCTGCAGATACATCCGAGCGTTCCATCACTTCACGCAAGCGCACAATACGATCAGCACGTTCTTTCGCAAGGAAGGGCGTGTCCAGCTGAACAAACTCATCCAGTGCATCGACCATGCGAATCATCAGCGGAATAATCTGACGTTCAATCAAAGCAACATTGCCGATGGAGTCAGTCAGGGCCTGCATTTCGGCTTGCTGATTATCCAACTGGGTCTGCAACAGGGCGTTATAGACACGAAGTCCATCAACAACCTTGGTAACAGTCCTGTAGTCGTTTATGATTTTTTCAGTTTGATCGGCGACAGAATCAATCTGTTGCTGTGCTGTCGGCATCTGCGCGGTTTTCTCCTTCCTGCATGACTTCATTAATGCTTACAGCGAATGCCTGGGTAGACAGACCGGTAAGTGCAAAAATGAAGGCTGAGGACATTAGGCAGGTAATCTTTCTTTTGTTTAGCATGCTTCGTCTCAATGGCTTTAAGAAATTTGTTGATGAAATTGATCAGACTGCACACTCTATATAATTGAAGTGCTTTCCGTCAATCGCTATGGCATTAAACATGTTACTTCGTCAATCGAAAATTCAGTATATCGCAAAATTCACTCACGTAAACTACTTTGGTGTCCGCACTGAATTCAGACTTGTGAGAGAGTCGTTTCATACTGCTGCTGAAATTTGGCAAACAGTGAACCGGCATCTCTGAATTGCTGAGTCGCGCGTTCAAGATAACTGCGGACCTCATCTACGTAACCATCAGTTGATGCTGACCACACCCGGTTAATATACCGCTCTCCGGCAGCAAATGCACTCATCACGTCCGCATAATGCTGTAATCCAAAGACATGCTTCATGCTTTCGCGGGCGTTGGCAAAGTTATTCAGGTCTTCACGGAGTAGCCGGTCGATTTCAAAACGGGCCTCATAGACCGGTAAATTGACCGAGTCCTCGTTAAGGGTTTCAAGGTTGCCGAGAATATTCGCCAGGCTGTTTTGCAGAATTTGTAGATTCCCGCTTAGGCGGTGGCTGGCCCTGGCTTCGACGTGATGTGCCTTTCGATAGATAAATAGTGCAACAATACCCACGGTGAGTACCGGTGCAAACCAGCCCCAGTTAACCTGGGTGGGATCCAGCACACTGATGAACGCACCGGCCAGGAAAGAGGCCATGATGATAAACAGTGACAGTGTCTTGGTATTCATGTGGCGGCCCCCACAATCATGTAAACGGCGAACCCCACGCCAACCAGCGCCTCGCCAACAATGACACCTGCTGCGATCGGGATACCCGTGCTTTCGGCAAATGCATCACCGAGCTTCCAATCTGAAATGACCCGTAACAACGTGCCGATGCTGTAGGTCAACACGATACTGAATGGCAGGTAGAAGCCCAGCCCCACCGTAATACCGAGGCCGGGAGATGCCAGGCTCAATAGTGCACCCAGTCCTGCACCGGCCAGGTATTTTTGACTGGGAACGTCGCCGCCGATGATACCGTTGACCATGCTGGCCAGTGCCTGCCCTTGCGGTGCGGGTAATTTGTCACCGCCAAGACCATAAGCTTCATGTAGTACGAATATCAACACCATGATCAGTATCGGGCCCAGCCATGCACCCAGGAACTGTCCATATTGCTGTTGGCGGGGTGTGGCGCCCACGAGATAGCCGGTTTTAAGATCCAGCATAAGATCGGTGGCCTGCGACATCGCAACGCAGGCGGCGGCGCCTACCATGATGGCCGATACGACAGCTGCCCTGGTGTCATCGAGACCGCTGGAAATGATGATCAGAAGCGTGACGGCAATCAATGTCATACCGGAAAGCGGTGACCAGTTGGTCCGGCCGATGGCTTCGGACAAAATGACGCCAGCAATCCAGATCCACAAGGTGCCCACTACTGCCATGAGCATACCGCGGCCGATGCCCATTTTTTCCGTGGATAGAATTGCTATGGCCATCAACAGGACGGCTGCGCCGCCGATACCGATGTATAGAAGCTTGATCGGCATCTCATCTTTGGACACGGCTGAATTCGATTTTGCGGCATTTTGCATACTGCGCACGGCGCTGAGAATCATGGGGAATGCCACGACCACACCCGCCACGGCACCACCGATCAACATACCGATGCCGACCGGCCGGTACAGCAGTAAACGCAGGCTGTCCGGATCGTTGATGATGGTATTTGTCTCAGGGTCTACAGGAAACAAACCGAAATGGCTCAATAAAGGTGCCAGTATCCAGTAGCAGACATAACCTCCAATGATAAATGCGACACCGCCCTTGCCGGCGATGTAACCCACACCCACGGACAGGAGCGACAGGTACCAGACTCCGTTCATGTACTCCGGCCAACCGAGCATGCCACCCAGGTCCCAATATTCAACACCGCTTGACTGGCTCACAAAATGTAAGAAACCACTGGTGGTTGCCGCTACCAGCAAAAACATGGCTTTTTGAATGCCTGCACCGGGGGATTTGAGAATGGTTGCCACGGCAACACCACCGGGGTAGGTCAGCCGTTCGTAATCAATCATCTGTTTGCGCAAGGGGATAATAAACCCGATACCCATGAAGGCACCGGCAATGGCACCGAATGTCATCAGGTACGGGTTAAAGTCCATGCCATAACCAAGTATGAAAATTGCCGGGACAGAAAACATCATGCCGCTGGATGCGCCGTTAACACCACTGGCAATGGTCTGCACGATATTGTTTTCAATGATGGAATTGCGTCGCAACATACCGCGCAATATGGCGAATCCCAGGATCGCAGCGAGTTCCGAGCCCTCGATGGAAAACCCGAGGATCAAGGCGGCATAACCGATACTGACCGCAATAATCGCGCCGAGAAAATAACCAACCAAAAGCGCCGTGACGGTCAGTTCAGGATAGGCACCGGTACGAACCACCCCGGTTGCTTTGCTGGATGCACTCATAGATGTGTTCCTTACAGGATTTCTTTAGAGGCTGTACGCCCAGATTAATACGCCACTCAAGACCAGCCATGTAATGATGGTCAGGGGTATGCCAACGCGCACGAAATCCCCAAATTTATAACCACCTGCGTTCATGATCAGCACATTGGTCTGATAGGCCATTGGTGTTGCGAAACTGAGGTTGGCACCAAACAACACGGCCAGCACGAATGGCTCCAGGGGCAAGCCGAGACGCTGTGCAATACCGATGGCAATCGGTGTGCCAATGACTGCTGCTGCATTATTGGAAACCACGTTGGTCAAAACACCCATCATCATCATCAGGCTCATCAGCACAATCGACGGCGGTGCACCGAAGGTAATGTAAACAAACAGGTTGGCAAGGTAGTCCGCGCCACCGGTTTTGAGTAGTGCCAGACCCAGCGCCAATGAAGATACGATGATCAGGATGACCTGTGTGCTGAGCGCACTCATGGCATCTTTCCAGTTCAGGCAACCGGTCAGTATCAAAACCAGGCAGCCGAGCAATGCGCTGATCTCAATCGGCATGACCTTCAACGCAGCCAGCGCAACCACACCGCTTATAACAGCCAATGCGATGGGTGCCTTACGTGCTTTTGGCAGGTTGATACTACCGTCGAGAATCAGCATGTCGGGGCTTTGTTTAAGCTCAACCAGGTTCTCCAAGGTCGATTGCACCAACAACACATCACCGGTCCGCAGGCGGGTTTCATCAAGACCGGGAGACTCGCGCTCCTCCATTCCTTCAAAGCGGTTGAACGCAAGTAACCTGAGTCCGAAGCGCGACAGCAAGCCCGCGTTGCCGATGGTCACGCCATTGAGGCGGGAAGCAGGTGTAATGGCGACTTCAGAAATTTGCGTTCCGTCTGTTGATAACGGGTGGCTCGCATCGACCTCATGATCGTCAGTGAAAAGTGTGCCACCCAGAAGTCGCGCGTATTCCCTCAGGTTTTGCTGGGTGTTACTTGTAGTTATCCGGTCAGCCGCCCGCAGCTTCACATCCGGTAACGGGTTAATGAACACACCCTTGCCGCGCTGAATGGTTTCTACCTTGATCTTTTCACCGGAGCGCGCGATAGCGTCCGACAGCGTTTGACCAACGACCGGGCTGTTGTCGTTCAGCCTGATCTGTGCGGTATACACCCTCGATACACCTCGATTCATGGGCGGCAGGCGTGTCGGCAGCATCCTGGGTGCGATCAACCACAGGTACAGTAGTGCCACGGAGCCTGCAATAAGTACCGGCACGGAAAAATCAAACATACTGAAAGGGGACATACCCATATCGGCGGCTACATTAACCACCAGCAGGTTGGTCGATGAACCAATGGTTGTGGCCATGCCACCAAGGATGCTGGCAAAACCCATCGGCATTAACGAAGCGGATGGTGACGAGCCAGTTTTGACTGCCACGCCGATCAGGATGGGTAACATCAACACCACGATGGGTGTGTTGTTGATAAACGCGCTGAGAACAGCAGTGAAAATGATTGTCAGCAGCAATGAAAGGGCAGGGCTTTTTTGCCATAACCTGGCCAGCAGACGTCCCACCGGTTCCAGTGCCCCTGTACTGATCAGACCCTGGCCCACTATCATGAGTGCCGATACCGCAATCAGGGCGCGGTTTCCAAAACCTAAAAAGAATTCATGGGGTGCGAGACGCTGGCCGTCTGACTCAAAAGGAAAAAGCTGAAAGCCGATCGCCAATACAACCAATACCACCAGGCTGGTGGTTTCCATTGGAATGTTTTCACGTGTAAACAGTGCCAGTGCGATCACGATCATGATCATCACTGCCAGTGCATGCATATTTGGTAAAGCTAGTTCAAGCATGTTTTGTTACCGCATATTGTGCAATTGCTCAGAACGGATAGCAGTGTACCCCAACATTGTGGTGTGTTGCTTGCCAGTACACTGAGTCTGTCATATGCTGCCTGCGATTCTCATTCTACCCCCGAAGGAAATAAACCGGTGCAAGCCAAGTATCTTTTGATCAATTTCGATCCCGTCGCGATTTCCATCGGCCCGCTGGATATACATTGGTATGGCGTAATGTACCTGTTGGCTTTCCTGTCATTCTGGTTCATCGCCAACCGTCGGGCCATACGTCAGCCCTGGTGGGGCTGGAACAGCCAGGATGTCAGCGACGTACTTTTTTACGGCATGATCGGGGTGATACTGGGAGGTCGCGTTGGTTACATGCTGTTCTATGCCTCGGATATGCTGGCGCAGAACCCGCTGTCAATTTTGAAGGTCTGGGACGGCGGTATGTCCTTCCACGGCGGATTGCTTGGTGTGATCATTGCCATGTTCCTGTTTGGCAAGCGAACACGACGATCATTCTGGCAGGTCGCGGATTTCGTTGCGCCAATGGTTCCGCTCGGGCTTGCATTCGGTCGGTTGGGAAACTTTATCGGCGGCGAATTATGGGGTCGGCTGACAGATGTGCCCTGGGCCATGATATTTGCCAGTTCAACCGGCTTCAGGGCGGGCGAAACCGCCGCACTCGAAGAAGCCTGGCGTTCCGGTGCGCTGGATCACCTCGCACGGCACCCAAGTCAACTTTACCAGGCCGGCCTTGAAGGCCTGGCGCTGTTTATCATCCTTATGTGGTACTCCCGCAAGCCAAGACCGCGCGCTGCCGTTTCAGGTTTGTTCCTGTTGGGATATGGTGTTTTCAGATTAATCGTGGAGTTTTTCCGTCAACCGGATCAGCACCTGGGTTTTCTCGCCATGCAATGGCTAACCATGGGGATGTTATTGTCTTTACCGATGATAGCGGCAGGAATTATCATCATGTGGTTTGCCAGGAACACCGATGTATCACCAACAAAGGGCTAATTTGGATTCATGAAAACCTACCTGCAGCTTTTGCAAGATATCCTCGATAAGGGCAGTCGTAAGGAAGATAGAACCGGTACCGGCACCATCAGCCTGTTTGGCTACCAGATGCGTTTTGACCTGTCCGAGGGCTTTCCCTGTGTGACAACCAAGAAGCTGCACCTGCGCTCCATCATTCATGAGTTGCTGTGGTTTCTCAAAGGCGATACCAATATCGCCTATCTGAAAGAAAACGGCGTCTCGATCTGGGATGAGTGGGCCGATGAGAATGGCGACCTCGGGCCTGTCTACGGTGCCCAGTGGCGTAACTGGATTGCGCCGGATGGCAGGCATGTCGACCAGGTAAGCCTGTTGCTGGACGACCTGCGCAGCAGACCGGATTCCCGCCGCCACATCGTGTCGGCCTGGAACCCTGCGGTTTTACCGGATGAAACGCAAAGTCCGCAGGCAAATGCCCGCGCCGGTCTGCAGGCTTTACCACCGTGTCACATGATGTTTCAATTCCACGTGGCCAACGGCAAACTGAGCTGCCAAATGTACCAGCGAAGTGCCGACGTATTTCTCGGTATTCCGTTTAATATCGCATCCTATGCATTATTGACCATGATGATCGCTCAGGTGCTTGATCTCGAACCCGGTGATTTCATCATTTCACTCGGCGATGCACATATCTACCTGAATCACCTCGAACAGGTAAAGACGCAGCTTTCACGGGAAACTTTTTCACTACCGGTCATGCATATCAATCCCGCCAGGAAAGACCTGTTCGGGTTTGTCTATGAAGATTTCGACTTACAGAATTACCAGTGCCACCCTGGTATCAAGGCACCGATCGCAATCTGATATGAACAAGACGCTGACACTGATAGCCGCCATGGGCAAAAACAGGGCGATTGGCCTGGCCGGTCGTATGCCCTGGCATTTACCGGCCGAACTACAACATTTCAAACAAGCCACCATGGGCAAAGCTATCGTGATGGGGCGCAAAACCTGGCAGGCCATTGGCCGGCCTTTACCGGGTCGTCAGAACATCGTAGTCAGCAGAAACCCCGATTTCCACGCCGAGGGTGTTGAACTTGCCGCTTCACTTGAAGATGCTGTCAGAATCTCGGAGTCCAAAGAGGTCATGGTAATCGGAGGTGGTCAGCTATACGCACTGGGCCTGCCACTTGCACAACGTATGATTCTCACACTGATCGACATTGAACCGGAAGCGGATACCTGGTTTCCCGAATGGGATGAACTGGAGTGGTCACAAACCTCTGAAAAACACTTTCCAATTGACGACAACAATAAACTTGCCTATAAAATAATTGAGTTCAGTCGTAATCCTGATTAAGACAATACCCCCACCCCAGCTTCAACCAAACCGCACCCGTAGGGTGGGTAACTTGTTACCCACCAATGGTTTTAATATCCGACGATGGTCCGGTGCGTAACGAGTTACGCACCCTACGTTCTTCAACCAGACCGCACCCGGCTCCCCCGCGGTTAGTTTTCCAGGCACTTAACCTGGTAAATGGTGTGGTCTTCCAGTTTCAGTGCGCTCAGCCTGCCACCCCAGACGCATCCTGAATCCAGGGCGAAATAGCGTTTTTTAACCCGTAAGCCGAGGGCTGCCCAATGCCCGAAAGCGATGGTGATGTCCCTGGTTTGCCGGTGTTTGTGTTTAAACCATGGTTTGTAAAGTCGGGGCTGGGTACCGGGTGGACCGGACACGCTGTAGGCACCACGGCCTTCTGCATCACAAAAACGCAACCGGGTCAGGATATTGGTGATCAGGCGCAGGCGTTTCCAACCGGTTCTGTCTTCACGCCAGAGTCTCGGTTTATTTGAATACATGCGTTCGAAAAACTCTCCACGCTGGTCGGATTGCAGGATTGCGGCAACCTCGTTGCCGGCACTGATTGCTGCCTGCCAGTCCCATTGGGGTATGACACCGGCGTGAACCCGCAATAGCTGGAATTCATCAGACCAGATGGCCAGTGGGTGGCTTGTCAGCCACTCCATTAGTGAAGCGCATTCCGGTGCTGAAAATATGGCGTCGAATTCCACGTTACCCGAACCCCCATCGGGGTAGCGGTGGTAATTCGCCAGCAGGTGCAGGTCGTGGTTGCCGAGAGTAATGCTGACCGATTGCCCCAGGCTTTTTAACAGACGCAATACGTCCAGCGACCGCCCGCCCCGATTGACAAGGTCACCGCATGACCATAGGCGATCGTTCGCTGGATCAAAATGGATGGTTTCCAGCAATCGCTGCAACGAATCATAACAACCCTGGATGTCGCCAATCAGATAGGTGGACATAGCTCAACCGGTGGGATCAATGAAGCGGTGCGTTGGGTGATTGTAATGTGAATTCGGGGATCTCAGCACGAAAGGATTGACCATCGTCGGTGACAAACCCGTAAGAACCCCGCATCGAACCCACCGCTGTGGGGATCAGCGCCCCGCTGGTATAACTGTACGATTTACCGGGGGCCAGTTCAGGTGTTTTGCCGATTACGCCATCGCCTATGACTTCTTCTGTTGAGCCGTTCGCATGTGTAATGATCCAGTGCCGATTTCGAAGCGTGATATTCCGATCGGATCGATTGGTGATGTGTATCGTGTAGGCGAAGGCGAACTTATCCTCGTGCTGTCCTAAAAATTCAGGTTGTGCGACAACATGAACTGGAATGTCTTTGCTCATATCAATTGCCCTTTGCAAACGGGATTGTGTTTTAGATTTAGTTTGTATCATACGGCAGTGCTCGGGCAAGTGCGGCGAATTGCGATAGGCTGAGTTGTTCCGCCCGTTGGTCCGGTTCTATACCTGCGCCAAGTATTTGATCCTCATTCAAAACACTGCGCAGGCTGTTTCGCAGTGTTTTGCGTCGCATCGAAAAAGCGGCAGTGACAACCTTTCTCAGGTTATCAAAGGAACCCGCATCAACCGGCGGTTCTTTCAGAGGGGTTAAGCGGACAATACTTGAACAGACTTTGGGAACCGGTGAAAAGCTTTCAGGCATTACATCAAATAATGGCGTGACATCAGCGCGGTACTGGGTCATCACCGATAACCTGCCATAGGTGCGGCTGCCCGGTGCCGCAGCCATCCGGTTCACCACTTCTTTTTGCAGCATGAAATGCATGTCAACGATCAGCTCATTCCATTGCAGCACATGAAAGATCAGGGGCGTGGAGATGTTATATGGTAGGTTGCCAATCAGTCTGAATGGGCGGTGCCCGGTTAATTCCGGCAGGTTAGCCCTGAGTGCATCGCATGAATGAATGGTGATGTTGGGATGACCGGAGAATTGTTTTTCAAGTTGCGCCACGAGGTCGCGGTCAAGCTCAACGAGATGCAGTTCAGCGCCGCTTTCCAGCAAGGGTTTGGTCAGCGCCGCCTGACCCGGGCCGATCTCGACCAGTAAGTCCGTGGCCTTTGGTGCGATGCTGGCGGCGATTCGGTCAATGACCTGCTGGTCATGCAGAAAGTTCTGGCCAAATCGTTTTCGTGCCTTGTGTCTCAACGGCACATATCCTTTGCAGCAATGGCCGCAGTATACATGCTGCTGGCATCGGCGAGGTTCTTACCGGCGATGTCAAGGGCTGTACCGTGGTCCACAGATGTCCGGATAAATGGCAGACCCAGTGTGATATTGACCGCTTTGCCAAAGCCCGCGTGCTTGAGCACCGGCAAGCCCTGGTCGTGGTACATCGCAAGTACGGCATCGCAGCTTGCCAGGCGGGTAGGTGTGAACGCCGTATCAGCAGGTACCGGCCCCAGGGCATTGATGCCGTCTTTTCTGCAATCGTCTATTACCTTTTGAATAACCCGGGAGTCTTCAGTGCCGAGGTGTCCGCCTTCTCCAGCATGCGGATTCAGACCCAGTACCTGGATCACCGGATCGCTGATACCAAAACGCGTGACCAATTCCTGGTGGGTGATGCGCAGACTGCTGCTGACATTTTCAAATGTGATGGCATCGGGCACGTCCCGCAGCGGCAAATGGGTTGTCACCAGCGCGACACGCAGACTTCCTGCGGTCAACATCATGACTACTTTCTGCAGTCCGGCCAGTTCTGCCAGGAGTTCGGTGTGTCCGCTGAATGCGATTCCACCATCGTTAATTACACCCTTGTGTACCGGTCCTGTCACCAGCGCCGCCGCATGACCGGCCCGCACCAGCCTGACGGCGGACTTGATGGTGCCAACCACGTAGGCTGCGTTGGCCGGTTCAGGGTAGCCGGGTTTGACCGGTTGGGATAAAGGTATGGCGTAGCAACTCAGTTGTCCGCTACTCACCTCGTCTCCCGGTTGCCAGGGTTTGATGTTGACATTGAGGCCGAGGGTATCGGCAGCCTCGGCCAGCAACTGGGGGTCAGCAACCGCCAGCAGGCGTAATTCCGGATGTTCATGGGCCAGGCGTATGGTGCATTCCGGCCCAACGCCCGCAGGCTCTCCCGGCGTTAGTGCAAGCACCGGAATATCCTTAATCATGATCTGGGTCGCACAATCTGTTTGGCATGATGTGTTACCGCGACTTAAACGCTGTTCAGCTATCCAGCCTGGTTTCTACGAAGGCTTCGTCGCGCATCTCCTGCAAAAATTTCTCAAGCTCAATATCCATTTTTTGCTGTTGCAGGTTGCCGCGCGCTGCATTGCGTAAAGCTTCCACGGTCACGTCCTTCTCGCGCATGCCAAGACGTTCAATAATGTGCCAGCCCGTTTCGGTCTGAAATGGCTCGGAGACTTCACCGTCCTGCATCGCTGACAGGGTTTGAGCCATACGCTCGCCATAAGACTGGGGCAAGAACCAACCCATATCACCACCCAGGTTAGCGCTGGTAACATCATCGGAGAATTCCCTCGCGAGTTCTGCAAAATCCGCACCGTCGATCAGTTGTTTGTGAATATCGCGGATTAGTTCCATTGCCTGGCGGGGGCCTATCAGCTCATTGGTTTCAACCATGATGTGCTGGGCGTGGTACTCGGTTGCCATCACCTGGCTGCGTTCACGATAATCATTGACCTTGATGATGTGAAAACCGGCAGGACTCCGGATCGGTGTTGTAATTTGGCCTGCCCGCATGTTCTTGATCGCGTCAGAAAATGCTACCGGCACTGAATTGAGATCCCGCCAACCGACCAAACCACCTTCCAGTGCTTCCTGCGAGCCCGAGTAACTGATGGCTGCCGAGGCGAAGTCCAGACCCTCTTCCAGTTGCTCGTAAATATTATTTGCCTTGGTCTGCGTTTCTGCTATCTGCTGTGGCGTGGAGCCCTCACTCATGCTGATAAGGATATGTGAAATATTGTATTCGCCACTGTTAAAACTCTCGGAAGCCAACAGGATATCGATCTCGGTCTCAGTGATCGGGTCCATGCTGTTAACGACCCGTTGGCGCAGGCGTTCGGTCATCATTTCTTCACCGATATTCTGGCGGAACTCAACGAAGTCTTCGCCGTCGGCTTCGATCACCTGGCGTAACTGCATCAGTGAAATCTTGTTTTGTTCAGCGAGCATCAGCAGTGACTCGTCAATATCGGAGTCACTGATCCGAATACCTGTCTGGAACGCGCGAACCAACTGCAAACGGCGGATTACCAGACGTTCGAGCACCTGTTTTTCAAGCAGGCTTGGGGGCGGCAGGTCGCCACCCTGCTGGCGGATCCTATCGACGATACCCTTAATGGCAATATCAAGTTCGCTACGAAGTATGACATCGTCATCTACCAGGGCGACGATGGAGTCGATCTTGGCGGTGCTCTGCGCAATTAACGTGTTGCTCGCCAGTGGCGACAACAGGGCGATGCACATAACCCAAACTGCAGGGTACTTAAAACTTCTCATAAAGGCTTATCTCCGGGATTTTGCCGTTTCCATGGTCCGGTATTTGATTGTAACAAATGTAAAAAGTTGCTTGTCATGAAACCGAACCCACAATTTTAACCGATACTGATGACAAATAACCCGCATATTTCAAATAGTGTTAACAGGCCCCTGCCTGCATGCTTTCCAGGACTTCCTCCATACGTTCAAATACGGTATGCATTTTTCGCTCGGTGGGTAAGGTGGTCAGACGAAAGTGATTCCGGTATGGCACATTGAAACTGCTGCCCGGGGCAATCAGGACGTGCTTCTTCTCTAGCAGTTCCATCGCGAAACCCAGGTCGTCAAATGAATCAAACAAGCTGGTATCAATAGCGGGAAACGCATACATCGCGCCATCGGGTTCGTTTAACGACATAAATTTACTATTTTTGACGCCATCGATGATAGCTTGTCGCGCCTGGAAAAGACGGCCGCCTTCACTGGTCAGTTCGCGTATGCTCTGGTAACCGCCCAGTGCGGTTTGCACGGCCCACTGGCCCGGAACGTTAGCGCACAATCTCAAGGATGCAACCAGTTCGACGGCATGCAGATAATCCCCGGCGTTTTCCCTGTCGCCGCTAAAAACCATCCATCCCACCCGGTAGCCACAGGCGCGGTAAATTTTTGAAAGCCCGTTGAATGTTACGCACAGGGTGTCGTGTACCAGTGTTGCCATCGGAATATGTTTTGCGTTGCCGTAGAGCATTTCGTCGTAGATCTCGTCACTGAACACAACCAGGCGGTTCTGCTCGGCGATCGCGGCAATTTCCTCAAGCATCTCCCGGCTATAAACAGCACCGGTCGGGTTGTTCGGGTTGATCAGGACAATCGCGCGGGTGCGCTCCGTCAGCAGACTGCGAATTTCATCCGGATCGGGTTGAAAACCGTTCTGCGGTTGGCATCGATAATAAACCGCTGTGCCGTGGTTGAGGGCAACCGACGCGCTCCATAGGGGATAATCAGGGCTCGGGATCAAAACTTCATCACCGCTGTTGAGCAGGGCCCGCAAGGCCAGGTCGATGCACTCGCTGACACCATTGCCCATAAAAACATCATCAGCCGTGACATCCATCACGCCACGTCCCTGCTGCTGCATAACAACGGCTTCGCGTGCCGGGAAAATACCTTTCTGGTGGCAATAGGCCTCACTCTGGCCGAGATTCTCAATCATGGCCAGACGCATGGTCTCCGGGGTGCGGTAGCCAAATAAACCGGGGTTACCGATATTCAGGGAAATAATCTCGTAACCCTGCCGCTCGAGTGCAACAGCACGCGCGGCCAGTTCGCCGCGAATTTCGTACCGGACCCCCTCGAGTATGTGATTTGTCTGTACCGGTGTTTTGAGCATGTCTTTATCCCGTGCTGCCCGTGTTCGGGGAATATTCAGAATCAATAGGCAAGGTCGTAAAAAAGCGGCGCGGGTCTGCGTCCGAAACCGCCCAGCCCCTTGAGTATCAGCTGGAGGTATATTGCATCGCGGTGATCGCCTTCACGGTTTCTGAGAAAACGCTTGGCGATAAACCGTAACCCCCAGCAACAACTATCGTATTCAAATCCTGCTTCAGCCGACAGCAGGTCGTTATCCAGCATTGAATAGTTCACCCGTCCAAGGACCCGCCAGCTTTCGTTAATGGGCTGGTAGTAGCGAATGTCAAATTGATCTACGGTGCCTCGCCGGTAACGGTATTCTGCACCGAGACGCAAACCGCTGCGGGCGGTATAGGTCGCGCCCAGCACAGCAACGTCAAACTGACTGTTCTGCCAATCCCATTGCGTAGCGATGCGGGCGTTGAGCCGGTTGCTCAGGCGCAGTTTAAACTCGGCAATGAACGGTGATGAGTTTTCACTAAACAAGGGTGTATTGTCGACCGATAACACCCTCTGGTTTTCAAAGTACAGTATCTGGCCAAAGCTCAAACTCCACAGTTCACGGCCATTTACCTGGTTGATGGAGCGTGTGGTCAGGGCCAGTGTCAACTGGTTCGCATCTGACTGGCGATCTGCACCGGTGAAGCGGTTGTAATGGAAAAGTTGACTGAAACCGAATGTAAAAGGCGCCGTGTCAAAATCGGGTAAACCCTGTTGATTTTTATACGGCACATAGAGATAAAACAAACGTGGCTCCAGCGTTTGCAAATTACCCTTTTTGCTATCACGCTCAAAGAACACACCGGTGTCGAAACTCAGGATTTCGGTGCCCCGGTCCGGTGATTCATCACCCGACAGACCTTGCCTGTTGAGGTCGTAACCCGTATAGCGGTAACCGGCACTGGGTCGCACATAACCCCAGTGGGTTTCGATATTCCACTCAAAACGGGGGTAGACATCGAGGCGTGTGCCTGTAACGCCGTCATTCCTGTCAAAATAAACAAGTTCGGCGTCCATCTGTAGACCCAGACCCTGAAACCCCAATGGTTTGTCCAGATCGAATACGACACGTGGCAGTCGTGTGTAGGGTTTATTGAGCGGATCAACCGCGTCATCAACCACCTGGAAATCATCGATGTAGGTTCGAAGTTGCCAGTGGCGACCGCTGCCATAGATGCCATATTTGCTGCGCAGGTATTGCCTTGAAGCTGCAGCCAGGCTAATGCTGAAGTCCTGGAAGTACTGGTCATCGCTGACCCTGTCTATCAAAAACTGGCTACTCCAGCGAGGGGAAAACTGGGCATTGTGGGCAAAACGGTAGTGGAAACGGGTATCCCCGGTCTTGGTGTCATCACGCATGTAGTCGAAATCGAGTTCGCCGACGGTACGGGGTGTCAAAAACCGGTATTCACCTGTCAACATAAATCCCCGCTCCGTGAAATAGCGGGGTGTGAAGGTGGCATCCTGGTTCGGTGCGATATTCCAGTAATAGGGAATACTGAACTCAAAACCATTGTCATTCGCCGTACTGATATACGGGTAGAGAAAACCGCTTTTGCGCCGGTCATCAATAGGAAAGGTCAAATACGGCAGATAAAGAAAGGGTATATCAAAAAACCTGAGTTGGCCGCCCTTGACTGTTCCTATGCCCTCTTCGAAGTCCAGTTCAAGTTCTTTCGCCTTCAACATCCATTCCGGTGTTTCTCCCGGGCAGGTCGTAAATTGCAAACTATGCAGAACGGAGTGATTGCCCGAATCAACCGTGACCTCAGTGGCAGTACCCCTTGCACTCGAACCCACCAGACCATAATCGACATCCATAAAACTGCCGTTCTCTTCGAGGAAACTGTAATGAGCGCTGGTGCCGTTGATATACATAACCGAATCTTCGTAGTTCACCTTGCCCGGCATGGTGATGGTTTCGGTCTGTGTATCGTATTGCAGCAGTTCGGTCGTCAGTAACTGGTCTTCGCGACGCAGTTCTACATCGTCGGTAGCTACGGCCATCCCCATTTTCCTGGCGTCAAATTGCCGGGTTTTCACGGATATATGTGCGTTCGAACGGTCCGGCACGTTTTTAACCATGGGTGCCAGGCTTGGACCGGGGCAGGCAAGCTGCGGGATATCCGTCTCGTCGACATCTGCAGTAGCCTGAAAAGACATCAGGATAAGGCCTGTGGCCGATAGCAGTATCAATAATCTGGAATTTATCAGGGTCACAAATCGATGCCGTGTTTGAACAGGGTCAGCGCGCGCATTGTAGCAAGGGATTCGCTCTTCGGGGTCATGAATTTTTATATCACATTGCTGCGGCACAAGCAGCAAGTTGTCACAAACCGGCTTGCGGCGCAATGGCTGGACAGGTTTGCTTTAACCACTCCTGCCGTTCATCTTTTGTAAGTCTGGATTTGTTTTCTGCCAGTCGGTGAAATTTTTCCCAATCACCTCCGCTTTTGTCCCATAAGCCCTGAAACGCACAGAAGCTGCCTTCGTAGGTATTGAAAAGCGCGAGCCTGGCATTATTGAGCGGTTCTGAAAACCAGGCTGAGTAATAGCGTTTCCCCTGCCATTTTTCGTCGCTTAGTCTTTGATAGTCACGCTCAAGCGCACTAAAAAGCTCAGCTTTCTGCTGCCGCATGACGGTGTCTGTCACGTTTTTGAGATAAAGAACGGCCAACCGGTTTCGTGCTTTCCCGACCAACTCGGAAAAATCCTTGCTGACATCCTGGAGTTCCAGCCATTTGTGTAGCTCGTCCTGCTGTTGATTGAATTCCAGCCAAACCCTGACCCCGGTTTCCTCGACAAAACTGGCATAGCCTTCGTTAAACTGACCGTCATTTTTGATGTACAGACGCTGGTGAGCCAGTTCGTGAAACAGGTAAGCGGCCAGGCGGGTATCAGAACCGGAAAACATGGTGCTGAGCAAGGGGTCATTGAACCATCCAAGTGAAGAGTACGCGGCGGCAGGTGAGACAATGACATCCATACTTTTACGGGACAGACGCTCGGCGGAATCTTGTGCCTTTTGCTGTTTGAAGTACCCCCGGTAGGGCACACAACCTGCTACCGGAAAGCACCATTTTTTCGGTTGCAGGGAAAACTCCCGGGTGGCAATGACGTTCCACACCAACGCCTCTCCCTCGACTTCAACGTAGCTGGAGTAGCTGTCTTCGACCGGCAAACCCAACCCGGTTTGCGCAAACGCCTTGATTTGCTCAGCTGTCTCTAAATGCCCGGTAAGTTCGGTTGATGTGGCAGGATCATCTAACAGCGATTGAATACCCTGCCGCGACTGCATCAGTTTCTTTTGACCTGACATGGCCTGCAGGTAATAGGCCGGGCTGGAACAAGCGCTGAGACAAAGGACCAGTAACAGGCGGAGAATCATTTGTTTCGGGTTTTATCATCCACAAATTTGAGCGACGCCGAGTTGATGCAATAACGCTGGCCGGTCGGTGGCGGTCCATCAGGGAAAATATGTCCCAGGTGGGCGTCACAGTGTGGGCATAACAGTTCGATACGGTGCATGCCATGGTTGACATCCGGACGTTGGGTCACTTCCGCCGTATCGAGTTCGCCGTGAAAACTGGGCCAACCACAACCGGAGTGGTACTTGCTCTCGGAACCGAACAAAGGATGTTCACAGCAGACACATTGATAATAACCGTCTTCGGTATGATCACAGTATTGCCCGCTGAATGGTGCTTCGGTGCCGGCCTCGCGAGTTACTCGGTATTGTTCGGCATCCAGCTTCGCCTGCCACTCATCTTTGCTCTTGGTAATTTTTTTCATCGTATCTGCCATTGTAAGCTATCCTTCATGCTTCGGGTTCAGGGTGTGTTGATATGATCAAGGTTTTTGAAGATTTCGATATCATGTTGGTCGGGCACTACCAGTCCGTACTTGAATCCGATGGTATCGCCACCTTCATGAAAAATCAGTTTGGTACATCCGGTGCCGGTGAATTACCGTTCATTGAAGTGGTTCCACAACTATGGGTTTTGAATGAGTCAGATGCCGGGCGCGCCAAAGAACTGATCCGGGAACTGCACGACCCCGAAAACAGCGTACCCATGCAAGCCTGGGATTGCCCGGTGTGCGGTACTGCACAGGAAGCTGCTTTCACGCATTGCTGGAAGTGTTCAGCTTCACGACCCGGGGTGTCTTGAATGGCACTTCATGGGTGTCCTGACGTTCGCTGACTTTCGACGGTGCGTAACAAGTTACGCACCCTACGGTAAGCGGTTTCGGATGTATCTGTAGGGTTGGTAACTTGTTGCCCACCAACCGGTCCTAACGATCCTCACCCCTGAGTTGACGGACCGCACTTTCCAGACGCTCGGCCGTCAGTTCTTCAGGTGGGATCGGTTGACCTATCCGTAATTCAATCAGTGCCCTGAATTTATACGGTCTACGTTTGTGCAGTGGATCGCGCCGGCTGAATAATGAACCCCATAAATTGCAAAGCGCCATTGGCACCACGGTGACCGGTTGTTCGCTTACAATTTTTTCAACTCCCTTCTTGAAGGTATTGATGTCCCCGCTCGCTGTGATACCGCCTTCAGGGAAAATACCCAGCACATCACCCGCGGCAATGACCTCATGGATCTGTTGATAGGCCGCATCGAGTATTTCAGGGCTCTCTTTTCTTGAAGCAATGGGTATGGCCTTACCGGCTTTAAAAATGTACTTCAACACCGGTATCTGGAAAATTTTGTGGTACATGACAAATCGCACCGGACGCCTGATGATTCCGCCGATAATCAGCGGATCAACAAAGCTGACATGGTTGGCTGCAACGAGAACCGCTCCGGATTCGGGGATTTTTTCAATACCCTTGACCTCTACCTTGTAAATGGTGTGTATCAACATCCAGACCAGGAAACGCATCATGAATTCGGGTACGAGACTGAAGATATAGATCGACACAACCATGTTAAGGATGGCTGTAAACAAAAATAGCTGCGGGATACTAAAGCCGGCACTGCCCAGTAAAACCATGGCGATGATGGCTGAAACCACCATGAACAGGGAGTTGAGGATGTTATTGCCGGCAATGACCCGCGAGCGGTGGCTCGGCGTGGTGCGTTGTTGAACCAGGGCGTACAGGGGCACGATGTAGAAGCCACTGAAGATACCGATCATTAACAGGTCAAATATGATGCGCCAATTAGCAGGGGTCGTTAAGAAACCACCCAGACCCACATATGGCATCAGTGTATCGGGGCTGGCAAAATACATATCAATGCCAAAAATGGTCAAGCCCATCGCGCCGAGCGGCACCAGTCCTATTTCAACCTGACCGCCGGACAGACGTTCACATAAAAGTGAACCGGTGCTGATGCCGATGATGAACATGGCCAGTAAAGTGGACATAAGACTTGCATCGCCACCCAGGACATTTTCTGAATAACTGGGGATTTGAACGAGAAATGTTGCGCCAAAAAACCAGAACCAGGAAATACCCAGCACACTGTTAAGTACGGTGCGATTCTCGCCGATGAAGCCGATATTCCTGATCGTTTCGGTGACGAAATTCCAGCTGATTTTCAGATCCGGAGCGACCGCCGGTGCCTCCGGAATACCGCGACTGACCAAATAGCCGGCGACCGCGATCACCAGGCCTGTTCCGCTCACCCAGACGGGCCAGTCTGCATCGATTGCCATCAACAATGGGCCGGCAATGGTGCCACCGAGAATAGCGACAAAAGTCCCCATTTCAACCAGCGCATTGCCACCGATCAGTTCACGGGGCTTCAATACCTGGGGAATGATGCTGTACTTGATCGGGCCAAACATGGTGGACTGAAAACCCAGCATGAACAGGACAAACAGCAACAGCGGCAGACTGTTCAGCCAGAAACCGAGTGTGGCGGCCAGCATGATAAACACTTCAAATAGCTTGATGCCCCTGATCTGCAGGGATTTTTCGTACTTGTCCGCGATTTGTCCGAATATTGCTGAGAACAGGAAAAACGGCAGGATGAAGACCATCGCACTGAGGTTGACGATCTGGTTGGTGTTAAGACCGGCCAACTCGGCACTGCTAAAAACCAGCATTGCAGCCAGTCCGTTTTTGAAAACATTGTCGTTAAAGGCACCCAGCGCACCGGTAATAAAGAACGGCATAAAGCGCCGCTCTTTTAACAGCTTAAATTTGTGTGTATTACACTATCCATAATATCTTCTTAATTTAATAACCCTTTTATCCTATCGATTTAGTAGGATAATGCAAACATATAAATTTATTTGAATCTAAGGCATAACTATTTTGAAAAAATTTGAGAGAAAAACTGAGAATCT
>RCNE010000435.1_pt1 | contig 22463 bp, 18 predicted proteins | sample 2041361 | NCBI WGS metagenome assembly RCNE01 (sample SAMN09708229, study PRJNA481090) | Marine sediment metagenome, whole genome shotgun sequencing project.
TAAAAAAAGAAACCAAGGTTCCAATCTTCCAAATAGTGCATTGCTAAGGCACAAACAACAGTATCAAATGTTTCACTTTCAATCATGTCTAACGGATTCGACATGTCATGTTGGAAGAACCTACCTGAATCTTGGTTTCTTTTTTTAGCATGAGCTACCATTTTAGCACTTATGTCAAAACCTGTAATCTTTGCGCCTTGGCTGATTAGAATTTCAGCGTATTTGCCTGGGCCACAAGCTGCATCTAAAATATGCTTCCCTTCGACTTCAGGAATCAATTTTAGCGTATTGGGGCGATCGTAATAAGCATTGTGCGGCTTATGATCGATAAGCGCGTTATAACTGTCCGCTAAGTCTTCGTAGGCTGCTATTATTTTTTCTTTTGACATTTATACTATTAAATACCTGGTTCTTTTACTTTGAGCAAGAAAAATGCAGTAGTTAATCTCTTGAGGGAATAGTAATCTTATCCCCTAAAAATATAGCATTTAAGAACAGTCGATTGGTTCCGTACCAGCTTCCTCTAAAGTTTGGATTATCAGCGAAGAGTATGACACGTCCTCCTCCTAGCTTACTAACAATAAGGGAAGCTGAAGGTTTTAAATACTCTTCCATATTCTTTTTGGTGATAAACCCATCGATATGTGGTTTTTTGGCATACTTCACTACAGTACCATATTCGCTTTTGCTAGGAGCCAACCACACCGTATTATTCTTATAAACAGGAATACTGGAGTCATGATAGCCAAAAGCTAGTGGGTGAGTGATATCTAAATCTGCCTTGATGATGATACCACCAACACTTTCTTTGCCTAAGTTTTCTCTAGCATCAACATAGGGTTTGCGAACTGCCACTTTTGTAGTATCTTTTTCTAAAGAATCTTTGACTTTATTGGTTAAACTTTCTTTGACTATTTTTTTATCAATAGCCCACTTCGAAGCTGTACCAATGGTAATCAAGGTATTTCCTTTACTAACCCAAGCTTTAATTTTGGCTTGCTGTTTTTTGGTGAATTCATAGCGGCCAGAAACCATTACTAAGGTGGTATACTTATCCCAATTCGTTCGGTTGAAATTGCGCATTGGTATTTTGCTTATAGGCATATTCATTCGGGTATCAAGTAAATGCCAAACTTCGCCTGCTTCGTAAGAACGTGTACCATTACCAATAAGCATAGCGGCTTTTACTTTTTTAATAGGACGTACAGATCCGCTGCCTAAATCGATTCCTTTTACATTATATCCTGTATTTAATCCGAACATGGGTACTTCATATTTTTTTTGAGCGGTTTGAAGTAAGGCGTAAATTTCTTGAGGGTTTTTCTTTTGTAAGGATACCGGAATTACAAGGCTACCATAATTGAAAGATTTTGTCTTGCCGTCCACCTTTGCAGTAAATGGTTTGAAAGCAGAAGAAAGTACGAGTCCATTTTCTTGTAGGTAATTAAGCACCGCTGGGGCATTATAATCATCCCAATCAATAATATATGCATACTCAGAGCGCTGCACAGGCGTAACGCTTATCAAATTTTCTAGGCTTTCTACTTTATCGCCCAAATTCAATGAAGTGACCGCTTTGTATTTCATATTATAAAAGTTGGCTACTGACCAAGCAGAAGCATCATAATACACACTATCACGATATTTTGAATAGGTTTCAAACATCGATTGTACCATACGATATTGCGTTTGTTTGGTGGGCACTGTAAATCGATTACCTGATTTATATACTTCTATTTTATGTGCCAAAAGTTTATCAATGAATGCTTTGGTGCGGTTTTTATCATAGTCATCACCAAAAGTATACCCGCGAACTTTACTTTTTGCGGCATTGGTGTGCGCACTTTTGAAGAAGTCTTGTTGATATTTGCGCATATAGGCCTTATTAGCCACAGCAGTTTTTACCGTAGTAAGGCTAGAGGTATATTGATTTCGTATCGTAAATGGGAAAGTGATTTTACCAAATGCGGTGGTTTGCTCATGTCCCCTAGAACTGGCTTGCTCGAACAATAGTGCTAAAGCTCCGTGTAAATCAGGATAGGAAGAACCGTAGCCAGGGTACGTTCCGTCAAAAACCTCTTTGGTAAAATAAAAGGAACCAATACTATCTAAGGCCTTCGCAAATGCAGCACCGAACATGTTATTTAGATCCTCATAATTTTCTTTAGGCATTATGGGGTTTAAAGACGCATTCGCTTTCATGGGTTCAAAAAAGTAGCTGCTTTGGCTTCCCATTTCATGAAAATCAGTAACTACATTGGGGTACCAATTATGAAACCATTTTAGTTTTCCTCTACTTTCAGGATTGATCGCCAGCAACCAATCTCTGTTTAAATCAAACCAATAGTGATTGGTTCTTCCACCAGGCCAATATTCATTATGTTCTGCATCTTGGGGGTCAGCCACATTTGGTTTGCCTTGATAAGAATTTGCCCATTGAGTATGTCGATCACGCCCATCTGGATTGATCGTAGGGTCAATCATGATGACCGCATTATTAAGATATTTCAATATCTCTGGATTGTTAGATGCAGCAAAAGTATATGCAGTTAACAGAGCGGCTTCAGAACTCGAAGGCTCATTGCCATGCACATTATAAGCTAGGTTAATGAAAATAGGTACATCGCCGTAATTGGAAACATTTTTAGCAGGATCAGTAAATGCCAAATGTTGTTCTTTTAAATTATCAAGATTAGATAAATTCTCAGAGCTCGTAATAGTCAGAATAACCAATTTTCGTCCTTCATGGGTTTTTCCATACTGATGGATGGTAGCCCGATCAGAAGTCTCCGCTATTTTAGTCAAGTAAGCAACGATTAAATCATGTCGGGTATGATGTTCGCCAATACCATAACCCAAAAATTCTTCAGGACTAGGAACGGCCTCATTAAACGGATGAAATTTTTTGAAAAAGTAATCTTGTGCTTGCACGGTGGTGCTGAAACACAGCACCAGAAGAAATAATTTTTTAAGCATGGAAAGGCGATTTGAATTAGTTGCTTAAATATAGCTATAATACCATTAAATAGGATGCTTAAAAATGACTGGATTTATGAGAAGTATCTTATGCATAAGCTTGGTTGAGATACGATTTTAGGTAAGACTTTAGATGAACTATGCTAGTGAAGGAAGTTGAGGCTTAATTTCTTTGAATTTTACGATGTAATGAGTTCCTTTTCTTGTGATGTCTCTAACAATCGAACCTCGTAATTGACGTGCTAAATTGTGAATGAGCTTAAGGCCTAATGACTTGGTAGTTTTATGAGTAATAGTCTCCGAATATCCAACACCGGTATCACCAATATTCAGCAAATATTCATCGTTTTCTCCTTTTCTAAGTTTGATGAATATATGACCTTGATTGTCATCAACAATGCCATATTTAAGAGCGTTGGTAATAGCTTCATTAATTAATAACCCTAAAGGAACAGCAGTATCAATATTTAATTTCACATCTGGAATGTCAATATCTAAGGTAATATTACTACTAGTGCCTTTTATGGAGCGAACTAAATACTCTGCAAGTTCTTGAACATATGACTGATACCCAATTTTAGAAATATCTTCGCGCATGTAAAGCATCTCGTGAACCATAGCCATTGAAATGACGCGATTTTGACTGCTTTTAAGCAATTCTTTGGTGGCGGCATCAGGGGAATTTCTAGACTGAAGACTTAACAGACTTGAAACCGTTTGCAAATTATTTTTCACCCGATGATGCACTTCTTTCAGTAAGGTCTCCTTCTCGTTTATTTTTTCTTCAAGCGCATTTTTAGTTTTATATAGATTGTTATGGGCATGAAGTAAGTTTTTTCCAAAAACGCCACCCAACAGATAAACAGAGAACAGAACACTCAAAAGAGCGAATATATTTTTCGATGATTCAGGTATTACGTTAGTAGTAAAGCTAAAATCAGGGATGCTTTGGGAGAAAATCAAAACGATGATTAATAAATTTAGATTTAAATAGAGTGAGCCATAAGATCTGGTAGTTATATAACCAGCAACAACAATCAACGCAAGAACAAATATGAAAGGGCTGTTAATTCCTCCACTATACAGGGTGATAACACTTGCCCCCGCAAGCGTCATGATAGAGACAATATTATAGGTTAACGTAAGGTTTTTATGATAATAATAGAGAATAGTATTCAATAGATTCAAGATGCCAAAGCCCAAAAGCACAAAAGGAATTACTTGTTTGATATCTAAAAAGAACCAACATATAGCACCGAAAGCCAACGAAAAAATAGAGGTAAAATAATTTACACGAAGTACTAGTCGTGCTTTATTATTTAATCGTTCATTTGGTTTTGTGTTTTCTTGCATGTAGTCAAGTTTGGCGGTTGGGCTATGACCTGAAAATATTTGATGAACACATCAAATAGTATTGTAAAGCTAAATATGTTTTGGTATATGTTGCAATATAATAGCGCTTATTATTTTTCAAATCTTCAGAATAAGATGCTCACTGTACTATTTATACGATATATCTATAGGGTTTAGACGCTTAAAAGTTCTTTAAAAAATAGAAGGCTTAGTGAGCTCTGCGGGCATAGGAGATTTTATTATAACAAAAAACGGTGACCATTTGGTCACCGTTTTTATATGTTGAAAATATCTTAATCTTCTGTCAACACCCATTCCCCTTTATTAATTAAAGGTTCTGCTTGCTTATATTTCACCACCTTACTTTCACCAGACATGATATTCTTGATCGTCACGCGATCATTTCTGCCGATCTTTTTGGTCTCACGAACGATGGTTTCGGTTACTGCAGGTCTACCTCCTTGATTTTGGCCGATGGCCCTGCTTTGTGCAGCACGCTCATCGTTGTTCGGAATTTCCTCTTTACTGGTCTTTAAATTGTCCTTAGGCCTACTAACCGTTCTTGCTTCTTGAATCTCCTCAGGGTTACCACTAGGTAGTTCACCCTTAAATAAGAAAGAAACCACTTCTTTATTCACTCTTTCGATCATGCCTTTAAAAAGCTCAAACGCTTCAAACTTATAAATCAACAATGGATCTTTTTGTTCGTGAACAGCCAACTGTACCGACTGTTTTAATTCATCCATTTTACGCAGGTGCGTTTTCCAGGAGTCATCGATAATGGCTAGAGAAATATTTTTTTCAAAATCTGTTACTAATTGGGCACCATTACTCTCATAAGCATCCTGCAGATTCGTAACCACATTTAAAGTTTTTATTCCATCCGTAAACGGAACAACAATACGCTCAAACTTGTTCGCATTGTCTTCATATACTTTTTTGATTACTGGAAAAGCAATAGCAGCATTTCGCTCAATCTTTTCTTGGTAATGGTCATAAGAAGCTTTGTACAATTGACTGGCAATTTCTTGGACCCCTTGTTTCAAAAACTCATCTTCAGAAATAGGCGAAGTAACAGAGAAATACTTTATTAATTCGAATTCAAAATTCTTATAGTCGCTAGCCGCTTTGTTTTGCTCTGTTATCACTTCACAGGTGTCATATACCATATTGGCAATATCAACCTTCAAACGTTCTCCTTGTAAAGCGTGGCGTCTTCTTTTATATACTACCTCACGTTGGGCATTCATCACATCATCATACTCCAATAAACGCTTACGTACACCAAAGTTATTTTCTTCCACTTTTTTCTGAGCACGCTCTATTGATTTTGTCATCATGGAGTGTTGAATAACTTCCCCATCTTCAAGCCCCATCTTATCCATCATTTTGGCAACACGATCAGAACCGAATAAACGCATCAGATTATCTTCTAGCGAAACATAAAACTGAGAACTACCTGGGTCACCTTGACGACCTGAACGACCCCGTAACTGTCTATCTACACGACGCGAATCGTGGCGTTCTGTACCGACAATAGCTAAACCACCCGACTTCTTTACTTCTTCAGAGAGTTTAATATCTGTACCACGACCAGCCATGTTGGTCGCAATGGTCACGATACCTGCATTACCAGCTTCAGCAACTACATCTGCTTCCTTCTTATGCAGTTTAGCATTCAATACATTATGCGGTACTTTACGTACACTTAATAGTTTAGAGAGTAACTCTGATATTTCAACAGAAGTTGTACCAATCAATACGGGTCTGCCTTCTTGTGATAATTTGGTTACCTCATCAATAATCGCATTGTATTTTTCCCGCTTGGTCTTATAAATCAAATCGTTTCTATCATCACGGGCGATAGGTCTGTTGGTCGGAATTTCCATAACATCCAACTTATAAATCTCCATGAATTCGCCTGCTTCAGTTATCGCAGTACCTGTCATACCAGCAAGCTTACTGTACATTCTAAAATAATTCTGTAAAGTAACCGTCGCAAAAGTTTGCGTCAAAGCTTCAATCTTTACATTTTCTTTGGCTTCAATAGCCTGATGCAGCCCGTCAGAGTAACGACGACCATCCATAATACGGCCAGTCTGCTCATCTACAATCATTACTTTGTTTTCCATCACCACATACTCCACATCTTTCTCAAAAAGCGTATACGCTTTTAGTAATTGGCTCATGGTGTGAATACGTTCACTCTTTATCGTAAAATCTTTGAAGAGTACTTCTTTCAGTTCCGCTTCTTTTTCAATTTCTAGATTTTGATTCTCAATCAATGCGATCTCTCCTCCAATATCGGGCATAACAAAGAAATCTTTATTTTCTTCACCTGAGATATATTCAATGCCTTTATCTGACAGCTCAATTTGATTGTTTTTCTCTTCGATTACAAATAACAAATCTTCATCAACCTTCGGCATTTCACGATTGTTGTCTTGCATATAGAAGTTCTCCGTTTTTTGGAGCAACTGTTTTACACCTTCTTCACTTAGAAATTTGATAAGTGCTTTGTTCTTTGGTAAACCTCTGTGAACACGAAGCAATAAAAATCCACCTTCTTTGGTATCTCCTGCCGTAATTAGTTTTTTAGCTTCAGCTAAAACCCCAGTTAAATGTTGTCTTTGTTTCTGGACAATTTCATTAACCTTTGGCTTTAGTTCATTGAATTCATGACGATCTCCTTCGGGAACAGGTCCTGATATAATCAAGGGAGTACGAGCATCATCAACCAAAACAGAATCGACCTCATCAACTATGGCATAATTATGAGGACGTTGTACCAAATCTTTTGGCGTATGCGCCATATTATCTCTTAAATAATCAAAACCGAATTCATTATTGGTTCCATAAGTGATATCAGCGTTATATGCTGCTCGTCTGCCATCAGAGTTGGGGCGGTGATAATCAATACAATCTATTGAAAGTCCGTGAAATTGAAAAATCGGAGCCATCCATGCACTATCACGTTTGGCTAGATAATCATTAACAGTTACTAGATGCGCTCCGTTTCCGCCTAAAGCATTTAAGTAAAGTGGAAGTGTCGCTACTAGTGTTTTACCTTCTCCTGTGTGCATTTCGGCAATATTACCTTGATGCAAGCAAATACCACCGATGAGCTGAACATCATAGTGAATCATATCCCAGGTAATTGCTTTTCCAGCTGCATCCCAAGAGTTGTTCCAATTTGCATTATCTCCTTCTAATGTGACATATTCATTGTCTCCTGAAAGCTCACGGTCAAACTCTGATGCGGTAACGGTCAGTGTTGTATTATGAGTAAAACGTTTTGCAGTTTCTTTTACCACGGCGAAAGCTTCTGGCAAAATTTCGTTTAAGGTAGCTTCAGATATTGCATAACCTTCTTCCTTTAATTTATCGATCTCGGCATAGATATCTTCATTTTTGTCGATATCTTTTGAAGCTTTTACTTCTTTGGTAAGCGTTGCTATTTGATCATCAATCTCTTTTCTGTCTTCTTTGATTTTGGCTTTGAAAGTTACAGTTTTTGCTCTTAAATCATCATGACTCAAACCTTCTAAGGCAGCCTCAAAAGACCTAATCTGATCAACAACAGGTTGTAGTTGTTTAACATCACTCTGTGATTTGTCTCCTACAAATACCTTTAAAATTGAATTTATAAAGCTCATATGCTACTATTTAGATAAACCATCAATATATGCCATGATGGTGATACATCTTTTATGATTTGTAATGTGCTGTACTGAACAAAAGGTATTCCAGTTTCTGTTTCAATAGTAAAATAGCACGATATCTGACAAAATTACCGAAACCTGAGGAAAGTCCATAAAAAAAAGCCTCTAAAGAGACTTTTTTTTATGCTAAATACTATAGATTCATTTTAATATTCATCCTCGTTCCAAAGATAGTCTTCTTCAGTCGGGTAGTCAGGCCAAATTTCTTCGATTGATTCGTAAATTTCTCCGCCTTCTTCTTCCATTGATTGCAGGTTTTCAACAACCTCTAATGGCGCACCGGTACGAATTGAGTAATCAATTAACTCGTCTTTTGTGGCAGGCCATGGCGCATCACTTAAATAAGATGCTAATTCTAATGTCCAATACATGGTAATAGTTTAATTTTAATATTTTGCAAAAGTAGATTTTAAACTGAAATAGCCAAGTTTTTTGACATTTTTATTTATTTAATCTTGCAACAATAATTGATTAACGAAGAAAAAACAGATTTATTAGTCCTTTTTCTCGGGAATCCATTTTATTTCCTCCGCTTGTAGTTCTGAAGACAACTTTCGTGCCAATACAAAGAGATAGTCTGAAAGTCTGTTGATATAGATCATGACAAGTTCATCGATGGGTTCAGTAGTATTTAAATGTGATATCAGTCGTTCCGCTCTTCGACATACCGTTCTAGAAATATGACAGTATGACACCGTAGTATGCCCACCAGGAAGAATAAAATGCGTCATTGGGGGTAATTCTGCATCCATTTGATCCATTTCTTTTTCTAAAAGTTCGATGTCACTAGCGGTTATTTTGGGGATATTTAGCCGTTCTTTTCCATTTTTTAGGGTGGCTTTTTCAGGATCGGTTGCTAAAATTGCTCCGACAGTAAAAAGTTTGTCTTGAATGCTAGCTAATATCCTGGCACTATGGCTGTTAATTTCTTGATCACGGATTAAGCCTAGCCAAGAATTTAGCTCATCGACCGTACCATAACTTTCAATACGGATATGATGTTTTGCTACCCGGGTTCCGCCGAATAGTGCTGTGGTACCGTTGTCTCCTGTTTTAGTGTATATTTTCATAAGGGAAAGTTCAAGTTCAAGCGTCAAACTCAATTTCAAATTCGAAAAAAGTTAATTTGTTTATTCGTCGATTTGGGCTCTAATATTTATTTTTTGCTAATTGCTAATTGCTAATTGCTAATTGCTAATTGCTAATTGCTAATTGCTAATTGCTCACTTTTTTTTATCATCACGCTTAAAGTCTTCCATAAACTTTCGTGATTTTCTTGCTTTAGATTTGCTTCGTGTGCTTAATGATATAATTAAGTAGAGCATGAATACTCCACCAAGAACCATATAAATAGTATTGTTGCTCATGATTTTATAGCTTGAATTTAAATTTACAGGATTAAATCCGAATCTTAAAATGTTCTTTGACTTGTTCTTTACGGAAAAAAAATACACCGCAAGCAAACATATCAATTGAAACTGTTACCAATTTGTCTTGTTTCAATATTTTCCATATTGCAGAAGTATTTTTTGTTCTGTGGATGTTTCCCAAAATAATCGCACTATCGTTATGTATTTTGTCTTTGTAAAGGGATAGTACATTTTTCGCTGGATGATCTATATAAATAAGGTCAAAAGGAGTTTCATTTGAAGGTTTTAGACCAAAATATTTTTGAATCCGATTTACGATTTGAGAATCCTCTGATTCAATTTTAAACTTCTTGATAGAAAAATACGAGATGCTTTTTAGCACTACACGTTCATTCTTCGAGCCTTTGTATTTTGGTTGAGCATATAAACACTTCGTCAAATAGTCATATACAAAAGGGGAGTGGACACCGTATTGATTGGTGGCTGAGATGAGGTGTTTTAGGAATGCGATTAGTTTGTACAAAAGTTGAAAGGTTACTTGTTTTAGTTCCCCTCCTTTTTTCAAGGAGGGGTGGCGATAGCCGGGGTGGTAGACCTAGGATTTTAATGTTTAACCTTAAATAGTAATTTTAACCAAACCCCTCCGCCTTTCGGCACCTCCCCTTGAAAAAAGGGGAGGATTCACATTATGTTTCTTTTTTATAATCAAGGCCTTATCGCCCGAGTAAACGTCCTCCCCTTTGAGGGGGAGTTAGAGTGGGCAGTGGCTTTTACTCCATCAAGGCCGAAAGCTCAAACCATCGTTCCGTTTTGATTTCGATACCATCACCGATTTCCTTCAAGGTTTTTGAAAGTTCGGCAATATCATCTACAGAAAGATCGCCAGTTGCAAACTGCTGTTCTATTTCCCCTTTTTTAAACTCTAACTTCTTTATCTCTTTTTCAAGTTGCTTGTATTCTTTCTGCTCATTATAGGATAATTTCTTGCTGGTATCTTCTTTTTTCCAAGTATTTTTAGCGGAGTTGTTTTCTTTCTTCTTTTCTTTCTTCTTTTCTTTCGCTTTTTCTTTTTCAGCTCTAACTACTAGTGCCGTACTATCTTCATAAGCCCTGAAATCAGAATAGTTGCCAGGAAAATCTTCAACAACGGCATTACCTCTAAAAACAAAAAGGTGATCTACAATTTTGTCCATAAAATAACGGTCGTGTGATACTACAATTAAACATCCAGGGAAATCTAATAGAAAACTTTCCAAAATATTTAAGGTCACAATGTCTAAATCGTTCGTAGGTTCATCGAGTATCAGAAAATTCGGATTCTGAATTAAAACGGTACATAAATAGAGACGTTTGCGTTCACCACCACTCAATTTATCTACGAAATCATATTGTTTTTTGCGATCGAAAAGAAAACGTTCTAAAAGCTGTTGGGCAGAAATTTGACGGCCTTTCATTAAGGGTATATAGTCACCGAATTCTCGTATTACCTCAATGACCTTTTGGCCTTTTTTGATTTGAATTCCTTTCTGTGTATAATATCCGAATTTTATGGTGTCACCTTTAATTACTTTACCTGAATCTGGCTGGTCGGTGCCGGTTAGAATGTTTAGAAAAGTAGATTTTCCAGTCCCATTTTCACCAATGATACCAATACGTTCTCCTTTTAAAAAGGTGTATTCAAATTTGTCAAGTATAGGTTTGCCAGGGTAGGTTTTTGAAACCTTATGCAGCTCGAGAATTTTGCTTCCCATACGTTGCATATTGATTTCTAGCTGTATCTCATGATCTTTTCTACGTTGACTCGCTTTCTCTTTTATGGCGGTAAAATCATCAATACGCGATTTTGATTTTGTAGTTCGCGCTTTTGGCTGCTTGCGCATCCATGATAATTCCTTTTTAAAAAGCAATTTGGTTTTGTGATGCTCTACAGCTTCCTGCTCAATACGCGCTTCTTTCTTTTCTAAGTAATATGAATAGTTACCCTTGTAAGGATATAACTTGCCATTATCTAACTCTATAATTTCATTACATACACGTTCTAAAAAGAATCTATCGTGAGTAACCATAAAAAGGGTCATATTTTCTTTGGCAAAATACTGCTCTAACCATTCAATCATTTCTAGATCAAGATGGTTGGTAGGCTCATCTAAGATTAAAAGTTCAGGCTTGTTAATTAGCGCATTGGCTAATGCTAAACGTTTCTTTTGACCGCCTGAAAGCAAACCTACTTTTACCTGTAAATCTTCAAGTTTTAGCTTGAAAAGTATTTGCTTGTATTGTGTTTCAAAATCCCAAGCGTGGTGATGTTCCATGCCTTCAAAAGCTTCTTGATACGCATCTTGGTCATCAGGATTTTCCAATGCCTTTTCATAAGCTGAAATAGCTTGAAGCACTACACTATCAGAAGCAAAAATGGTTTCCTCTACAGTCAATTCAGGATTCAAATCAGGTTCTTGTTCCAAAAAGGAAACACGAATTCCATTGCGATAACTGACCTGCCCGGTATCTGGTGTATCACTACCAGAGAGCATTTTTAAGATGGATGTTTTTCCCGTCCCGTTTTTGGCGATTAGGGCTATTTTTTGGTCTTTATTGACTCCGAAAGAAAGATTTTCAAAGAGTACTAATTCGCCAAAAGATTTAGATATGTTTTCTACTGTGAGTAGGTTCATTTATGGATTGTTGGTTCCGATCGTTATCGGAATGGATTTTTAGTTTGTTTGAGAATTGGAATGTTTGAAATAATGAATCAAAAATAAATACCTAAAAGTCAATGCTATTAGAATGAAAATTAGGAGCGGAGAGAAAATTTGAATTTTCAATAACCAGAGGACTCCCGTAATACCAATAAAAGCCAATAGCACCCAAAGGTATTTAATAACCCAATTCGAGGGTGTTTTTCTTTTTACTAGAATAAATGCTAAAACCAGGTTTAATGGAAAAGCCCATAACAGATTAAAATTGTCTTTCGTAAACGTGTGATCAGTTAAAAACCAAAGAAAGAATATGAGCAGTCCCGCTAAGCCAGTTATTAAGAAAAGACTAAAATCTAACCATCTATTCTGTTTGCTTTTTTTATGATCCATATACGTTAATATGACCACAGCTAGCAGTAATAAGATCAACCAAAATAGAGGTTTAAGAACAAAAAGGCTTTCTTTGTTTATAGGCTTTTCGTTTAATAAAAGTTCCTCTTTAGCTACAAAGTTTTTCCCTTTTATTTTGGTGTTCGACATTTGATCACTTACATAAAGTGGTAAAAATTGATGCTCCCAAGGAGTCGCTTTCCCATCTATAATCGATCCTAAAGCTAAGTCGATTCCAAAAGTTTGCCAGTCATTTTCATCCAAATTTTGATGTATCAACTCTCGAAACGTAAAGTGATTTTTTAGATGATCATAGTTGAATTGTAGTTGATCGCCCAATCCGTCTTTTAAAACTTCAGGAATTTTGGTAGCACAATTATCAAAGAGAAAATCATATCTATAATTTCGATTTTCTTTACGATAGTTGTTTTGAAGAAACTTAAAAAGCTCATTCCTTTGTTCTTGCGATAGATTCAATGTTTGCTCTCGCACCCAGCGTTTATCGCTCTTATAAGCATTTAAAAAATCAATTGTTTGATAGCCTGACATATGATAGTCAAGTTTGCCACGAGCGAATTTCCATATAAAGAAAGGCGCTTCGAAGTCGAAACCACCATAATCATAAATCCGATCTATGCCAATTGTAGGATCTTGAATTCGAAAACCGCTATGCCCATATTTAGCATATACTTCGTTGCCTGGACCTACAGTTAATAGACTGATTTTTGACATTGGCGAAAGTACGGTGTCTTGCGAAAATCCAAAGGATGCAAAAAAGAGAATACCAAGAAATACAATTTTTTTAAACAACATATAGTGGTTGAAAATACACGGCTACAAATATCATAATAAATAACGGACTAAACCGATTCGTGAAAAATTGTATTATTTTTACTGAAACCATGATACATGAAAAGGCATATACCAAATCTAATTACTTTACTTAATGTTTTCTGCGGATGTGTTGCCACCGTTTTTGCCGTTTTAAATCAATTAGAACTAGCTGCCTTATTCGTTTTCTTAGGAATTATTTTCGATTTCTTTGACGGGTTCGCTGCCCGAATACTCGATGTAAAAAGCGAAATAGGCTTACAACTTGATTCGCTTGCTGATATGATTACAAGCGGTTTGGTGCCTGGTATTGTTATGTTTCAGTTATTAGTGATGTCAATGTCGGGCGGATGGAACATCGATTTTTCTCCAGAATTTTCAGGAACAATGGTTTGGAGTGCATTCAAGGTTTCACTTTTGCCATTTACAGGTTTTTTAATTACCATGGCATCGGCTTATCGTTTAGCTAAATTCAATATCGATGAAAATCAAGCTTCATCTTTTATAGGACTACCTACGCCAGCAAATGCGCTTTTAATTCTTTCACTTCCATTAATTCTACTGCATCACAGTATAGACGGGTTAAATGATATTATTCTGAATCAATGGTTTTTAATAGGGATGACAATTTTAAGTGCTTTCTTATTGAACTCTAAAATTGAACTCTTCGCTTTAAAATTTGAAAACTGGAGTTTTAAGGATAATGCCCTGAGATACATTTTTATAATTGTTAGTCTTGTATTGTTGGTTACGATGCAATATTTGGCAGTACCTGTAATTATTGCTTTTTATATTTTGAGTTCGCTAATTAGTAAGGCTTCTAACAAATGATGACTTGTAGACCCAAGTCTTTAGCTACATAATAAATAATGAACGATAACATTATACATTGGAATGTTGATCCTGAAATCTTATGGATTACCGATTCGTTTCCATTGAGATATTACGGATTATTCTGGATACTAGGCTTAATGCTGGCATATTTCATCATACAGCGCATTTATAAAAAAGAAGGTATTCCTCTTGAAAATTGGGAAGAACTTACCATGTACATTTTTGTTGGGGCAATTTTAGGTGCTCGTTTGGGGCATTGTTTTTTCTATGAGCCCGATTATTATTTTAGTCACCCATTAGAAATTTTGCTTCCCATTCAAGATGTCAACGGATCGTATGAGTTTACTGGCTTTCAAGGGCTTGCAAGTCATGGTGGTACTTTAGGAGTGTTTATTGCAATTTTCCTTTATTGGCGAAAAACAAAAGTAAATCTGTTATGGGTTTTAGATCGAGTCGCAATTGGGGCAGCCGTTACAGCAGCGTTTATTCGTTTGGGTAATTTGATGAATTCTGAAGTTTACGGTTTACCTACTGATGGTACTTGGGGGTTTGTTTTTGAGCGCGATGATATGATTCCTAGGCACCCAACACAGTTATATGAGGCTATTTCGTATCTCTTGATTTTTGCTATTATGTATTTCATGTACCGTTCCAAAAAAATAGAAATCCGACCCGGACTTTTAGTCGGAACTTTATTCATTCTATTATTTGCAGCTCGATTTGTAATAGAATTTTTCAAGGAAAATCAAGTAGGTTTTGAAGACGAAATGACTTTGAACATGGGGCAATGGTTGAGTTTACCTTTTATAGCTTTTGGATTAATGTTAGTTTTTTGGAGGAATAACCCAATTGCTAGAAAATTCTCTATAAAAAATAAATGAGAATAAAACATTAACGCTGTTCTAATTCATGTACAAAACTTCCCGTTGAATGTATCCCATTCTTTTGAAATGAATGTTTGTATATTAGACATGAATAATATCAAAATTTAATGCCATGAATATTAGAAAATCAATGCTAATCGTCGGTATGGGGCTCATTATGAGTAGCGCATGCGCTGATAAGAAATCCAAAGAGGTCAAAGTTGATGCTAGCTCTGTTGAAAAATCGAAGACTGAAATCAATAAAGAAGCTTCTGAAAAAGAAGGTGATTTAAAGGCAGCTAAACAAAGAGTAACTGATAGTTTGAGAAAGGTTGACAGTATTGAACAAGTAAAAAATCACGGTCACGCACACTAAAAATGCGAAAATAATATTTTGAATTCCATCCTTAAAAATAGTATTACCTTCTTGATTATATGTTTGGCGTCCAGCTCGGCATATGCTCATGGTGTAGATGACGAAACCCAAGCATTTCTGTTAGGTAATAAGGGTGTAGCTTTTGGTCCGTTCTTGTATATCGGCGCAAAACATATGCTCACAGGGTATGACCATTTGCTTTTTTTAGTTGGTGTAATCTTCTTCTTATATAAGCCACGAGAAATATTATTGTACGTTAGCTTTTTTACCATAGGACATAGTTTGACTTTGCTGTTTGGGGTGATGGCAGATATTAATGTAAATGCCTATCTCATTGATGCTATAATTGCGCTGTCCATTGTATACAAAGGCTTTGATAATTTAGGAGGGTTCAAGCAGTTCTTCGGAAAACAGCCCAATACTAAAATTGCAGTTTTAATTTTTGGCTTGTTTCATGGTTTTGGGCTTGCCACCAAGTTACAAGAGTTCAAGTTCGATCAAGAGGGCCTTTTTGTCAATCTACTAGGTTTTAATCTGGGAGTAGAAATCGGTCAGTTTTTGGCGCTTGGATTGGTATTAATTATACTTGGTTTTTGGCGGAGGTACCGTAGTTATGTGAAATTTTCTACCCTAACCAATACTGCGCTAATGGCCGCTGGGTTTATTTTATTCGGCTATCAATTAATAGGATATTTTACTTCTTAAATTTCAAAATGAACGATTCAAATCAACCGATACTTAATAACAGACAATTACTGAAGTCAGTTCTTATTGCTCTAATAATAGGTGTTGTCGTAGTGCTAGGAGGCGTACTGCCTGCAGAATATAACAAAGACCCATTAGGTACAGGAAAGCTATTTGGGTTCAGTAGGTTGTACATTGATGATACTGCTGAAAAAACAGGCGAAACTCAAAAACTGTCAACTACCGATTTTGAGATTATAAAGCTGCAAAAATTAGGATCTCCACTGAGTATTCCGAAACCTATCGAATTTGATAATGCGATTCCTACAGCGCAATTAACCTCGCGCGCTGATACTATTCAGGTAGTAGTGCCTGCCGGCAAGGGCATCGAATATAAATTCAAAACCCTTAAATTGGGGAGCGTGAAATACGACTGGTATACCACAGATAATAATATTGTTTATATCGATTTTCACGGAGAAGTTTATGAGGAAAATCCGCCTGAGGAAGTTTTTTATGAAAGTTATGCCTTAGCCTATTCGAATAATATGGCGGGAACTTTTACTGCACCTTTTAAGGGGAAGCACGGCTGGTATTTTAGAAATAAGAATATAGCTGATGTTACAGTAACACTTCATTTGGTAGGGCAATACGAATTGTTAGAAGCTTACAAATGAGGATGTTTTTTACCCAAGTTCAGAATATCTTATATCTATGGATATGTAGGAAGTTAAAAGTCTAGCTTCTTCTTTCTAAGTTCGAAGTTTTGACCCAAGTACACTTTACGAACCATTTCATCAGCCGCCAAATCCTCAGGATGTCCAGATTTTAGAATTCCACCTTCGAACATTAAGTATGATCTTTCGGTAATAGCTAAAGTTTCCTGCACATTATGATCAGTAATTAGTATACCGATGTTTTTATCTTTGAGTTGCGCTACAATTCGTTGAATGTCTTCTACGGCCACAGGGTCAACACCGGCAAAAGGTTCGTCTAGTAAAATAAATTTTGGGTCCGTTGCTAAGGCTCTTGCAATTTCGGTTCGTCTACGTTCTCCACCTGATAATAGGTCTCCGCGGTTTTTACGAATATGACCCAGACTGAATTCTTCGATGAGGGACTCCATTTTCATTTCTTGCTCTTTTTTACTGAGCTTGGTGAGCTGAAGAACGCTCATGATATTTTTCTCAATACTTAATTTGCGAAAAACAGAAGCTTCTTGCGCTAAATAACCAATTCCGTTTTGTGCCCTTTTGTACATGGGGAAATTGGTAATCTCCATATCATCTAAATAGATATTACCACCGTTTGGTTTAACAAGCCCAACAATCATATAAAAAGAAGTAGTTTTTCCAGCGCCATTGGGGCCTAAAAGACCTACAATCTCCCCTTGGTTAACTTCTAAAGAAATGCCTTTAACCACTTTTCGACCTCGGTAGGCCTTCATGATGTTATCTGCTCTTAGCTTCATATTTTTTGAAGTACGAATTATGAAATATTAATGAGAACTATTCTTTAAAATATTCTAATATTAATTACACGAACTGTTCAAAGCTAAAACATATAAATCTGTCGAACCCATTTATGCTAGTTTTTTAACTTTTTTTGGCACGTTGTGCTGCCAATTTGGCTTCAGCCTTAGCTTGGTTTTTTAATACCTTTTTAGAAATAAAAATACTCACTTGATATAAAACTAGTATAGGTAATGCTACTACGACTTGGCTGGCAATATCTGGTGGTGTAATCACAGCTGCTAAAATCAAGACAACCACTAAAGAAATTTTACGATATTTTCTTAAAATTTCAGGAGTAACCAAACCGACCTTGGTCAAGAAATATACGATAATTGGGAGTTCAAAAATTAACCCACATGCTATTACAGATGTGCGAACTGTGGCTACGTAAGATGACAAATCAAACTCGTTCGTAACTTCCTGGCTAACCTTAAAAGTTCCTAAAAAATTAATCGATAAGGGTGCAACCACATAATATCCAAATAGGGCGCCTAAAAAGAAGAGAAGGGAAGCGGTAAAGATGAAACCTCTAGAATGTTTCCGTTCTGTTTCATGCAGACCAGGGCTTATGAATTTCCACAATTCATAGAGTATGTATGGGAAACCTACTATAAAACCAACCCATATAGACGTCCATATATAAGCAGAAAACTGCCCAGCCATCAATCTACTTTGAATAGTAAACGGTAGCTCATCAGCACAAAAATCTGAATCAATACCTAGAAATGTGCCTATTTTACAAAAGAATCTGTAGGTAGGGAAGTCCATGTTTTTGGGCCCAAAAAGAACTGTGTCAAATATGAACTCTCTCATTAATAATGCTCCACTAGCAATAATTACGATTGCTAAAGTAGAACGAATTAAATGCCATCTTAATTCTTCAAGATGATCTAGAAAAGACATTTCATCAGGAGACTTGGGTGCTGTTTTTGCCATTATATAATACCTTCGTTTATGAGGTTATGCAAATGTACAACTCCCATATATTTTTTACCCTCTACAGCTAATAACTGTGAAATGCTTTTTTCTTGCATCACATCTAAAGCCTTTACAGCAAGCATATCTACTTGAATGGTTTTAGGGTTAGCACTCATAATATCTTTAGCGGTAAGTCCGTTGATATTATCAAAAGTGTTTAACATTCTACGAATATCGCCATCGGTTACCACGCCCACTATTTCATCATTCTCAATTACAGCGGTTACACCTAGCATTTTTTCTGATATTTCTACAATTACTTTTTTGATATCGCTACTAGCTTCAACTTGTGGCTTTTGATTATTCATTGCAATATCACTTACTCTTAGATATAGGCGTTTACCTAAAGTGCCACCAGGGTGGTATTTTGCAAAATCTTTACTACTAAAACCTTTAAGTTCTAAGAGGCAAATTGCTAAGGCGTCACCCATAACCAATTGCGCTGTTGTACTGGTAGTAGGTGCTAAATTATTCGGACAAGCTTCTTTCTCTACGTACGTGTTTAACACAAAATCAGATTGTTGCCCAAGAAATGATTCTACATTGCCCGTCATGCCTATGAGCTTATTTTTTGCTCTTTTGATTAAAGGAACTAACATTTTTATTTCAGGGGTGTTTCCGCTTTTTGAAATGCAAATAACGACGTCATCTTCTTGAATAGTGCCTAAATCACCGTGTATAGCATCTGCAGCATGCATAAAAATAGCGGGAGTGCCTGTTGAATTTAAAGTAGCAACAATTTTAGTGGCGATGATAGCACTTTTACCAATACCGGTAATTATAACCCTACCTTTTGAGGCTATTATACAAGAAACAGTATCCGCAAATTCTTCATTTATGAAGCTATTCAGATTGCGAATTGCATCGCTTTCTGTTTGTATGGTTTTCTTTGCTAAATCAATAATAGCTTTGGTCTCGCTCAAGGTGTCCTAAGAATTATAAGTTGAATTTTGTTTAGAATGTCTTATATTTAAGACTACAAATTTACACAAAGTTAAGTTTATCAAAATTGTTAAATTAAAACAGGTGTAAATCAATTAAATAGTTAGTTAAGAATATATTATTCGTATCTTAAGTATCTTGAATGTTGACATCTAAATCGATGAAATTAGTATTTAATGAAAAAAAAGGGTTTAGTTTTGAGTGAACTAGATGTACATGCTTCGCTAAAAAAATATTTTGGATTTTCTGAATTCAAAGGCCTACAAGAAGGTGTTGTTAAGAGCATATTACAAGGCAAAAATACATTTGTAATAATGCCCACAGGGGGGGGTAAATCACTTTGTTTTCAATTACCTGCATTAATGCAAGAAGGTACTGCAATTGTGGTTTCTCCTCTTATTGCTTTAATGAAAAATCAGGTTGATGCTATTCGAGGTATTTCTTCTGAACATGGTATTGCCCATGTATTAAATTCATCTTTAACTAAAACTGAAATTAAGCAAGTTAAAGAGGATATTAGTAGCGGTATTACAAAGCTTTTGTATGTTGCACCGGAGTCTCTTACCAAAGATGAATATATTGAATTTCTGAAAGCTCATAAAATTTCTTTTTTGGCCGTAGATGAAGCACATTGTATTTCAGAATGGGGGCATGATTTTAGACCTGAATATCGAAATTTAAGAGCTATTGTGAATCGCCTTGGAGACGATATTCCTATTATTGGACTTACGGCTACGGCTACACCAAAGGTGCAAGAAGATATTATTAAAAATTTAGGTATTACTGATGCCACTCTTTTTAAGGCGTCTTTTAATAGACCCAATTTATATTACGAAGTACGAACGAAAACTGAGCATGTAGATGCTGATATTATAAGATTTGTCAAGCAGAATGCTGGAAAATCAGGAATAATTTATTGCCTTAGCCGAAAGCGGGTGCAACAGCTTGCTCAAGTTTTACAGGTTAACGGTGTAAGTGCCGTACCATATCATGCAGGTTTTGATGCCAAAACTAGATCTAAGTATCAAGATATGTTCTTGATGCAAGATGTTGATATTGTGGTTGCTACTATTGCTTTTGGAATGGGTATCGATAAACCTGATGTGCGTTTTGTGATACACCATGATATACCTAAAAGCATAGAGAGTTATTATCAAGAAACAGGCAGGGCTGGTAGAGATGATGGCGAGGGGCATTGTTTGGCTTTTTACTCGTACAAGGATATTGAAAAATTAGAAAAGTTCATGTCTGGCAAACCCGTTGCCGAACAAGAAATAGGCAATGCGCTATTACAAGAAGTTGTGGCATACGCAGAAACATCTATGTCGCGTCGGAAATTTATGCTTCATTATTTTGGAGAAGCTTTTGACGAGGTTAATGGCCTAGGTGCTGATATGGATGATAATACAAGAAATCCAAAAGAAAAGCAGGAAGCCCAAGATAGCCTTTTGAAATTAATTCAGGTAGTTAAAGGAACCGTTGAAAAGTTTAAATCTAAAGAAATAGTTCATGCCCTTCAGGGAAAAACCAACGCCTTAATATCATCACATAAAACCAATGAAAAAGCCTTTTTCGGAATAGGCTCTGATCAGAACCAAGGATATTGGATGGCATTAATCCGCCAAGCATTGGTCGCAGGATTTTTGAAAAAAGAAATTGAACAGTATGGTGTCATAAGGGTTACTGAAATAGGAAATGATTATCTGAGTGCTCCGACTTCATTTATGATGACGATAGACCATGTCTATACCAAAGAAAGCAGCGATGCCATTGTGAGCGCGTCAAAGGGTGGTGTTGCCGATGAAAAACTACTGAAGCAATTGATGAATTTGAGAAAATCACAAGCTAACAAGTTAGAGGTGCCGCCTTTTGTAATATTTCAAGACCCGTCTTTGGAAGATATGGCGTTGAAATATCCGATTTCTGTACAAGAACTAGTAAATATTTATGGAGTAGGAGAAGGAAAGGCCAAAAAGTACGGTAGGCCTTTTATCGAATTTATAAAGGCGTACGTTGAGGAATATGATATTATCCGACCTGATGATATGGTGGTGAAAAGCACAGGAGCAAATTCGGGGCTAAAACTTTATATTATTCAAAATGTAGATCGTAAACTGCCTTTAAGTGATATTGCATCTGCTAAAGGACTTGAAATTCCTGAATTAATTAAGGAGATGGAGCAAATTGTCTACAGCGGTACCAAATTAAATTTAGGATACTGGATTGACGAGGTACTTGACGAAGATCAACAAGAAGAAATTCACGATTATTTTTTAGAAGCTGAAACTGATGATGTCGAAACAGCTATGGAAGAATTTGATGGTGATTATGAAGATGAAGAGTTGCGTCTGTATCGACTGAAATTTATAAGTGAGGTGGCTAATTAGAATAAAAAACCATCTTAAACTTAGTGAATAAAAAAAGTGTCCAGTAGTAATTACTACTGGACACTTTTTTGTTTAATTCTATTAATAATACTGTATAAAAATTAGATATCATTTTTTGCTTCCATTGCCATTTCACAGTTGTAGGTGTTCCCGAAGAAGTTGTCTAAATCATCCGTTTTAATGCTAGATTTTTAGTGTCTTCTTTTATGGTTTCTGCTAAATTTGAAACAGGGTAGATTTACTAATTTTAGAATATTTGTTAGAGTACAACGATTATTCATTTAATTTATTTTTAAACCATTCTATATCACCAATTTTTATTGGTTTATTACAAATTTCAGCTAATTAGTTTCAACCATTTACTTCTATTTTAGTAAAACTTCTTTCCTCGAAAACAGGGATTGCCTTGATTGAATTATTGTTTAACAAATTTATTAAAACTTTAAACAAAATTTAAGAATACTTCGTTCATATTCCTATACATTTGGTGAAACTTAAAAAAAATTGTTATGAAAATGATTAGAATTACATTAGTATCTGCGATTAT
>RCNE010000436.1_pt1 | contig 22461 bp, 26 predicted proteins | sample 2041361 | NCBI WGS metagenome assembly RCNE01 (sample SAMN09708229, study PRJNA481090) | Marine sediment metagenome, whole genome shotgun sequencing project.
ACAACCAGGTGTACTGCTACTCATCCTGCACCAGCGTGCGAAAAGCGTCGGTAAACCCGAATTCGCCAAAAACCTTGTCGAGCCACGCGCGTTCTTCAGGAAGGCAACCCGAGTTCTTCTGGTTGCTCTTCCAGTTTTTGATGTCGGCTTCCTTGTGGACAATATTCCAGTCGCCACAAACGATGGTTTCCGAACGCCGTCGACGCAGTTTCTTCAGGTGCTCGCCGAAAGAATCGAGGCATCGCCATTTCGCCTCTTGTCGCACATCGCCCGACGACCCTGATGGCAGGTAGAGCGAAACGACATTGATGCCGCCGAGCTGCACTTCGAGATAGCGCCCTTCACTATCGAACTCTGCATCGCCATAGCCTCGAACGACCTTCTTCGGCTTATGGCGCGTATAGATGGCCGTTCCGCTGTAGCCTTTTTTCTCAGCATCTTCGTAGTAGCAGTGGTAGCCGGCCGGAGAGAAAACCTCATCGGTCAACTGATGAACTTGCGCCTTGGTTTCCTGGATGCATATAACGTCCGCCTTCTGCGCGGGCAACCAATCAAAGAATCCTTTTCGTGCGGCGGCCCTGATGCCGTTTGCATTCAAACTTATAACGCGAAACAAACCCTCACTCCTGTATCATAGTTCGAACCGGAAAATGACCGGCCGCGGTCATCATACAGAAGCCTCATGGAAGACGATGCACATGCGCGCTTATAAGAGAGAGTTTATTGCGCTGGCCCTGGAACTCGGGGTTTTACGTTTCGGCGAATTCACGTTGAAGTCAGGCCGGGTTAGCCCCTATTTCTTCAACGCGGGCCTATTCAATACCGGCTATGCCGCCGCGAAACTCGGCCGTTTTTACGCCGAGGCAATCGCACAATCGGAACTACGCTTTGACATGTTGTTCGGCCCTGCCTACAAGGGCATACCGCTCGCCACATTGGCTGCCGCCTCTCTCGCCGAGCAGCACGATATCGACGTTCCCTATTCGTTCAACCGCAAAGAGGCGAAGGCACACGGTGAGGGCGGCAGTATTATTGGTGCGCCACTGTCCGGCGGTGTGCTGATCGTTGATGACGTCATTACCGCCGGCACAGCTGTCCGCGAGGCCTATCAGATCATCTCGTCCGCCGGAGCGCAGATCGCGGGCCTGGTTATTTCGCTCGATCGCCAGGAGCGCGGGCAGGGTCCCTTTTCGGCGGTCCAGGAACTCAAGGAATCGCTCGGAATCCCGGTTATCAGTATCGTACAACTCGACGATCTGATCGATATTCTGGAGGAATCAAGCGAGTACGAGCAGTTTCTCGAGCCCGTTCTTGAGTATCGCAAGCAATACGGTGTAATTTCGTAAGTTGCTGATTTATATTGTTCAAAAGGTGCTTTACAGAATTCATTCACGCTATTATCGTGCAATAACGAGAACTAGTCCCGTCCCCAAAACCAATTTTGCTGGCATATTGAGCGCATGCGAATACTGAAATTTATCTCCCTGCTTCTGCTGGTGTCGCCGATTGTTTGCACCGCGCAGATTAATCAGGGCAGCACACACTTCAAGTGGGTGGATGAAGACGGTGTCGTGCACTACGGCGACAGCATCCCCGCCCGGTACCGCGACCTGCCGAAAGATGTTGTGAATGACTACGGCGTCGCCGTGGATCACCTGGAGGGCAAGAAGACGCCCGAACAGCTCGAGGCTGAGCGGCTGGAGCAGGAACGCATTCAGGCCGTTGAGCTTAAGCTCCGCAAGGACCAGGCTCTGCTGGCCACCTACCTCTCAGTTGATGAGATTCTCTTGCATCGCGATCGCCGCGTTGAGCTTTTCCAGGCGCAGGCGCGGGTTACGGAACTATACCTTCGCAATCTCGACCGCCGTCTGCAGAAACTTCGCGACGATGCCTCGAACTTTCAGCCTTACAGTGAAGATCCGGACGCGCCGATGATTGAAGACGACCTGGCCGCCGAGCTGCGCAAGACCAAAGAGATTATTCAGCGTCACGAACGAAACCTGAAGAAGTTCCAGTCAGACGAAGAGCTGATTATCGCGCGTTTCCAAGGTGATATTAATCGCTTCAAGACCCTTCGAGGCATCGACTAGCCCGACGCGTTTGTCAGGCCGTACCTGAATGACCGAAACCGCCCGCGCCGCGGTCGCTTTCGTCGAACTCCTGCACAACCCTGAACTCCACCTGCTCCACGGGCACGAAGACCATCTGCGCGATGCGTTCGGCCGGCTGTACCTGGTAGCTCTTGGAGCCGCGATTCCAGCACGAGATATACACCTGGCCCTGGTAGTCCGAATCAATCAGGCCGGTCAGGTTGCCGAGCACAAGGCCATGCTTGTGGCCGAGACCTGAGCGCGGCAACAGAACAGCCGCAAGTCCGGGGTCAGCAACATGAATGGCGATACCCGTCGGTACAAGCACGGTTTCGCCGGGCGCAACCGTAATCACCTCGTCGATGCAGGCGCGCATGTCGAGCCCTGCGGAACCGTCGGTTGCGTAATGCGGCAACGGTATCGAGTTGCCAACGCGGGAATCGAGAATCTTCAATTCGATAGATCGCACGCAGTTATGTCCTTAGTCGAGGTTAGAGATTACCGTCAGTCGAGGCTCGGTGTTCGAGCCGCTCGTAGCGTAGAAGTGTTTGGCGACCAGATCAACAAGACTGCGAGCCAGTTCGGTCTTCGCGGTTCGCGAAAACTCCTGTCTGCCATTCGGCCACAGTACCGTGACCGCGTTGTCATCCCTGTCGAAACCCTGATCATCGCCGACCCGATTCGCAACGATCATGTCGAGATGTTTGTTCTCGAGTTTGGCTCGTGCGTAAGCCTCCACGTTTTCCGTTTCGGCGGCAAAACCAACGGTGAACGGTGGGTTATCCAGCGCGGAGACCGAGGAAAGAATATCGGGGCAGCGAACGAGTTCGAGACTCATGGACTCATCGTGCTTCTTGATCTTCTGTGGCTCGATCTCAGCTGGTCGATAGTCGGCAACGGCGGCAGCGGCAACGAAGATGTCCGCATCCGCGACATACTCGTGCGTTGCCTCCAACATCTCCCGAGCCGTGTTGACCTGGAACACGCGCATCCCTGGCGGTGGCCGCAGGTTCACCGGCCCGGTAACAAGGATGACGTCAGCGCCCTGCGCAGCTGCCGCACGCGCGATCGCGTAGCCCATCTTTCCCGAACTTCGATTGGTGATATAGCGGACCGGGTCGATGGGCTCTCGCGTCGGGCCCGCCGTTACAATAACCGTGCGACCTTCCAGCGACCCGTCACCCTTGCCAACACTCAGACCGCAGACCGTCGCGGCGATGACATCCGGATCGAGCATGCGACCGGCCCCGGTTTCGCCACACGCCTGCGAGCCGGTATCCGGGCCGAGAATATGCAGTCCGCGTTGCTCGAGCAGCTCGCGATTCGATTGCGTCGCGGGGTTGTTCCACATAACGTGATTCATCGCGGGTGCAAGCGCAATGGGTGATTCTGTTGCCAGGCATATCGTCGTCAACAGGTCCGGCGCCGCGCCGCTCACTATCCTGGCCATAACTTCGGCTGTCGCCGGCGCCACCAGGACAACGTCCGCCCAGCGTGCCAACTCGATGTGACTCATAGCGGCTTCGGCTTCCTTGTCCCACAGGTTCGAACGGACCGGCCGGCCTGATACGGCCTGCAACGCCGTTGCCGTCACAAATTCCTCGGCGGAGGCGGTCATAACGATCTGGACCTCGGCGTTTCGTTCGCGCAGGCGCCTCACCAGGTCGGGCGCCTTATAGGCGGCTATGCCTCCGGTAATACCAAGAACGATGTTCACAGGGAGCGACTCATATACGCGATCAATGCGCGAGCTTAGCTCGACAATGACCGGCATTTCTAGTTGAAACGGGTTATCCAGGCCAGATTGATTCGTTGTACCGATACAAGGCTTGCGTGCAGGGTTCACGGATGGTCCCTTCCAGCGAAACGAAGCAAAGTGATGTCGAGCTGCTTGCCGCCTTGATTGCGGCAAGCGCTGGTGACGCAAGGGCCGCGGAAGCCGCGACCCGCCTGCTGAGTCGATTTGGCAGTCTGCGAGCGCTGCTGCATGCCGAAACGTCAGCGCTTCTCGCCTGCGACGGAATCGGGCATGCGCGGCTCGCGTTGCTGCGGGCCCTCCCGGAAATTGCCCGACGCTACTACGCGGAATCGTTGCCGCGCGGAGAAACGATTCGCAGCCCCGCCGACACGGAGGCGTTTCTGAAAGCGCATATGCGGGACCTGCACCACGAGCTGTTCTGCTGCCTGTTTCTCGATAACCGGCACCGGGTGCTGGCCTTTGAAGAGTTGTTCCGCGGCACGATAGACGGAACATCTGTTTACCCGCGAGAGGTCGTCAAGGAAGCGCTGGCGATAAACGCTGCCGCGGTCATCCTGGCCCACAACCATCCTTCCGGTGTGGCGGAGCCCAGCCAGGCCGACGAACGAATCACGCGGCGGCTCAAATCGGCCCTCGACCTGGTCGATATTCGGCTCCTGGACCACCTGATTATCGGCCACGGCCGGGCCACCTCACTGGCCAGCAGGGGCCTTCTATAGGACGTATTTGCCCCGGCAAGTCGCCACGGGCCGCCATTGGGTACCCTGCAAGGAATCCTGTCGACTCAGAACGACGCCCTCCGGGCGGGAATTGCCGCCATCCTCCGCGGTGTCTGGCCTCTTTGCAGGGACGTGCCGTTGCCCATCGGATGGCCCCCGGCGGTCGATCGCATCGCAATTCGCTGAGGCCCTCCAAGATCACCTTGACGGGGTAGAAGGAGGCTGGTATAAAGTCTCGCTCTCTGCCCGCCCTGCGCGGGCAACTTTTATTAAAATCAGAGACTTAACACCATGTCTAAGGTTTGCCAGGTAACCGGGAAGCGTCCGCAGAGCGGCAACAACGTATCCCACGCCAAAAACAGGACACGTCGTCGCTTTCTGCCGAATCTGCAGAACAAGCGTTTTTGGATTGAATCCGAAAAGCGCTTTGTGCGCCTGCGTATTTCCCATAAGGGTGTTCGAATTATCGACAAGCATGGCATCGACAAGGTCCTGGCCGATCTGCGCGCCAACGGCCAGCGCATCTAGGGACGGAGGAAGCAGCTATGGCAAAGGGTAATCGCGATAAGATCAAGCTGGTATCGAGTGCAGGTACGGGGCACTACTACACGGCCACCAAGAACAAGAAACTCCACCCTGAAAAGCTGGAGACCAAGAAGTACGATCCGACAATCCGCAAGCACGTCATCTACAAGGAATACAAGATCAAGTAACGGCGACCGACGTGCTGCTGAAGAAAGACCCGCCTGGAGCGGGTCTTTTTATTTGCGTCTCAGTTTCATTCGTCTACGGAGACGGAACAGGTACCATTAACTCATGCCCGAACTACCTGAAGTCGAGACCAGTCGTCGCGGCATAGAGCCGCACATTGTGGGCACCACGATCTCACGCATCGTGATTCGCGAGCGTCGTCTGCGCTGGCCGGTGCCACAATCGATCGACCGGAACCTGCCGGGCCAGTCAGTGGATTCGGTCAGTCGTCGCGCAAAATATATTCTGATCAACACGCAAAAAGGCTCGGCCATCCTGCATCTCGGCATGTCCGGCAGCGTCTGTATCGTCAACGCAGATACGCCTGCCGGTGTGCACGATCACTTCGACATCGAATTCGATTCAGGCCTGGTGCTGCGGTTCCGTGACCCGCGACGTTTCGGTTCGCTGCACTGGAGCCAGGAGCCGCTGTCGCATCGATTGCTGAAGGACCTTGGTCCGGAACCGCTGAGCAGCGACTTCGATGGTCATTACCTGTGGCGGCGATCCCGTGGCCGCAAAGTCAGCATCAAGCAATTCATCATGAACGCCCACATTGTCGTTGGCGTTGGCAATATCTACGCCAGCGAAGCGTTGTTCATGGCGGGAATCAATCCGCGTCGCGCGGCCGGACGGATTGCGAGAAGTCGCTACGACCAACTCGCCGACGCCATCAAAGAGGTACTTGGCAAAGCAATCAAGGCCGGTGGGACGACGCTCCGGGATTTCTACGGCGGTAATGGCGAGGCAGGCTACTTCAAGCAGCAGCTCGAGGCGTATGGCCGCGAAAACGAGCCTTGCCGACGATGCGACTCGCCAATCACCGCGATCGTGCAAGGGCAGCGTTCAACCTACTACTGCAAGCGCTGCCAGACCTGAGTCAACGGGGACTTTGTTGTATCCCCCGTTACTCGCGGCCCGAGCGCGACAGCAACGCAGCCTTGACTTTCGGCGAGACGAATTCCGAGACGTCTCCACCCAGTGCCGCAACTTCACGAACCAGGCTTGAAGAAATGAACGTGTATTTTTCTGTGGGTGTCAGGAACACAGTCTCGACCTCTTCCGTGAGGTGGCGATTCATGTTGGCCAGCTGAAACTCGTACTCAAAATCGGAAACGGCACGCAGCCCGCGGATGATAACGGCCAGGTTGTTTTCCCGGGCAAAATCGACGGTCAATCCTTCATAGCCCGCCACTTCGACATTCGGTATGTCGGCTAGCGCCGCGCTCGCAAGTTCGACGCGCTCTCCAAACGTGAACATCGGTGCTTTCGTACCGGGGTTCGCGGCAATGGCTACAACGACCTTGTCATACAGGCGCGCGGCCCTTCGCACCAGATCCTCATGACCGAAGGTTATCGGATCAAAAGTACCGGGATACATGGCAGAAACAGTCATCTTTTTTCCCTGTCAGGTTTCTCGCTGCGCCAGCCTGTAACGCACGTTGCCGGCCGTCTTGTTCTTCACTATTTTCCAGGCTTCCGGAAGCGTTGTTTCGGCGCGGGCGCGGTCCTGCTCCAGATAGACCAGGCAGCGATCCGATAGCGTGCCACTATCTTCCAGCAGTCTACACAATTCTCCCGTCAGATCTGCGGCAAACGGCGGGTCGAGGAACACCAGGTCATATTTCCCGGCCGAAGGCACCTTGAGGTACTGCAGCGCATCCATTTGTCGCACAGTGGCCGCTGCGGCGCCCAGCACTTTGATATTGGCGTTCAGCGTAGCAACCGCCTGCGCTGAACTCTCGACGAACATGGCGCTCTTCGCGCCGCGTGATAACGCTTCGAGGCCCAGCGCTCCTGTCCCCGCGAAAAGGTCCAGGCACCGGGCGCCACGGATATGCGGCGTTAGCCAGTTAAACAGGGTTTCGCGGATACGCTCGGATGTCGGCCGCAGGCCCGGCACATCGGCGATATCCAACAGACGACTGCGCCAGTTTCCCGCTACAATACGCAGCCGTCCGGAGCGGGTTTTGTTCGTTTTGTGTCGTTTAACCATCGTCTTCCTGATGCAGGGACCGCTGCACCGCTAGTGTCCTGTCCCGTAACTTCGTACCATGTCACCGTGGCGTACACCGCGTGTGGCAAGGCGCGTTCTGCCGGCAATGGCGCCGTTCTTGCCAAAGGACGCAACGTCACCATACGCGGTGTACGTCGCGACCTTCGGGAAGCAGAGAAATACGTCATAACGGCGTTGCATCCGTTGCCAGGGCCCAGGCACTGGCGGCGGAATGCGCCTTGTCCTGACGTATTTTTCTGCTTCTGAAAGGGTACGAACTTACGGGACAGGACACCAGGGTGAGATAACGTATATCTATGTTTGGCAAGAAAGAAAAGCCTGAGAAGCGTGAAGGCTTCGTAAAGCGCCTCCGCGCCCGGCTCAACCGTGGCGATAGCTGGCTCACCTACGACCTCGCCAACCTCGCGCCGGGCGGCAAGATCGACGACGATGTTCTTGACGAGCTGGAGTCACAGCTGGTCATGGCCGACGTCGGCGTAGAGACGACCGAGCGCATCATCGGAGATCTGCAGAAGCGGCTCGCGCGCAAGGAACTCAAGGACATCGCAGCCTTGCGAAGCGGCCTCGCCGATTCACTGCGACAAATCCTCTCCCCCGTCGAACAGCCGCTGACCATTCGGCAGACGGAGGGGCCCTTCGTCATTCTCATGGTTGGCGTCAATGGAGCAGGCAAGACGACGACCATCGGCAAGATGGCACGTCGTTTCAAGGATGCGGGTCATTCCGTCATGCTTGCCGCCGGGGACACGTTTCGAGCGGCCGCCGTGGAGCAGCTGCAGGCCTGGGGCGAGCGTAACGACGTCCCTGTCGTGTCGCAGCAGGCCGGTGCGGATCCGGCTGCTGTTATCTTCGACGCGTGGGAGGCTGCGCGTGCGCGCGGGGTCGACGTGTTGCTTGCCGACACGGCCGGTCGTCTGCAGAGCCAGACCGGGCTGATGGACGAGCTCGCCAAGATCAAACGCGTCATTGCCCGCCGCGACGAAACCGCGCCTCATGAAGTGATGCTCGTACTCGACGCAAGCCAGGGGCAAAACGCCCTGGTCCAGGCCGAAAAGTTCCACGCCGCGCTTGGCATCACCGGCATCACCGTAACCAAGCTGGACGGCACTGCAAAAGGCGGCATCTTGCTGGCGATCGCCAATAAGCTGGGCGTGCCTGTCCGCTACATAGGCATTGGCGAAGCGGCCGATGACATGCAACCGTTCTCCGCTGACGAGTTCGTTGATGCGCTGCTCGCGTCCGGCGAACCCGGTGGCTGATAACTGATCATGATTCGACTTGAGAACGTCACGAAGCGATATCCCGGAGGGCAGGAAGCACTTGCGGGCCTGGACCTGTCCGTCGACAAGGGGGAGATGGTTTTTGTTACCGGCCACTCAGGCGCCGGAAAGAGTACCTTGCTGCGATTGATCGCATTGATTGAGCGGCCGACGAGCGGCCAGGTGATCGTCGACAATCAGAACACAAGACGCGTCAAGCGCCGCAGGATACCGGCGTATCGCCGACAGATTGGCATGGTGTTTCAGGATCACAAGCTTCTTCATGATCGACGGGTATTCGACAACGTGGCGTTACCACTGATCATTGCCGGCGTCAGTCGTCGCGACGCCGGGCGGCGCGTACGCGCAGCACTTGACCAGGTTGGATTGCTGCACAAGGAAAAGCAGAACCCGGAGACCCTGTCAGCCGGTGAGCAACAGCGCGTGGGTATAGCGCGTGCGATCGTCACTCGCCCGAAGCTGCTGATCGCCGATGAGCCCACCGGCAACCTCGACCCTGACCTGTCGCTCGAAGTCATGCGCATATTCAGGCGCTTTAACGAGGTCGGAGTAACCCTGCTGATCGCGAGTCACGACATCAGCCTGATCGACCGGCTGGGCTGTCGCCGCATCGCATTGGAAGACGGTCGGCTGCAGGAGGAGACGGACCCATGGCTGTAACGCGAAACGCCGATGCCGTTGCGCCAGTGCGTTCATCCGGGTCGCTGTCAATTTGGGCGACGAGCCACGTCAGTACTGCCGTCGGCGCCCTGGGTCGGCTGGCCCGACAGCCGTTTGCAAGCATCATGATTATCCTTGTGATCGCCGTTACGCTGGCACTGCCTGCATCGATAAATCTGCTGGTCAAGAACGCGCAAACCGTTAGCGGCAGCTGGGACAATGCGCTTGATTTCGCCGTATTCATGGAACAGCAGGTGTCGGTTGACGAGGCCGCTGCGCTGGCTCGACTGATCAGGCAGCGCGCCGACGTCGAATCCGTGCAGTTCATCTCGGCCGATGATGCGCTTGCCGAATTCAGACAGCAGTCGGGTTTCGGCGAGGCGCTCGACCAACTGCCCGATAACCCACTGCCCCATACGCTCGTGGTTCGTCCCGGCCCTGGCAACACGAGCGCGTCGCTGATCCTGTTACAGGAGGAGATTGGCAATCTTCCGGAGACCGACTTCGTCCAGGTCGATACCGAGTGGGTGCAGCGCTTTCACGCTATTCTCGACATTGTGCGCCAGGCCATCGCGATCGGTGCGGCACTGCTTGCGATCGCCATTGTCGTCATCATCGGCAATACCATCCGGCTGGACATAGAGAATCGCCGCGATGAGATCGAAGTAACGAAGTTGATTGGTGCTACCAATGCTTTCGTGAGGCGCCCATTTCTCTGGACGGGGTTTTGGTACGGCCTGATCGGAGGCCTGATGGCGCTGGCACTGGTCTATTACGGGCTGTATATGCTCAGCGGACCGGTTGCCCGCCTTGCCGGCCTGTATCAAAGCGAGATCTCGATCTCCTCGCTGGACCTGATGGAGGCGGGAGCGATCGTTGGCATCGGCGTTTTCCTCGGTCTGTTCGGTTCCTGGGTTACGGCAGCGCGCCATATGCGGCGAATTGAGCCCAAATAAGACCCGGCCCTTACTCCTTATGGACAGTCTGCCCATAGCGGAAGATAGCGAATCTTCCGCCCTTCGGGCCCTTCAGAAGCCGTAAACTACTGTTTTTATTATATATAATAATTTATCGCGCTGGGAACCTGTTTGCTTGTTAGCACTCTAAGGTTACGAGTGCTAATATTCTTTGCCATCACGGAGGGACCCAATGACAGAAGCAATTGCGAAATTTAACCACGACCTGGTCTTGGCAGGCCCGGTTGGCAGTCTGGATGCCTATATTCAGGCTGTCGGCTCGATCCCTGTTTTGTCCAAGGAGGACGAACAGGAGCTGGCCAACCGTTTCCGCGAGCATGAAGATCTCGAGGCGGCGCGCGACCTGGTTATGGCGCATCTGCGATTTGTTGTTCACATTGCCAAAGGCTACACAGGCTATGGCCTGCCTTTGAATGACCTCATCCAGGAAGGCAACGTCGGTTTGATGAAAGCAGTCAAACGCTTCGATCCGGCCTTTGATGTTCGTCTCGTTTCGTTCGCCGTGCACTGGATTCGCGCGGAGATCCACGAGTTTGTCCTGAAGAACTGGCGCATTGTTAAGGTAGCGACAACGAAGGCGCAGCGGAAGTTGTTCTTCAACCTCCGCAAGGCAAAAAAGACCCTCGCGTGGTTGTCGGCTGACGAGACCGAAGCCGTTGCAAAAGACCTTGGCGTCAGCGCCAAGGAAGTCACTGAGATGGAAAAGCGTCTGCACTCACGCGACGCGATCTTCGATCCGGCGCCGGATGCCGACGACGAGCGTAATTTCACGCCGGCCGCCTATTTGCCGAGCCCGGACTCCGATCCGGCCATTCTCGTCGAGACGGCCGACTGGCACCATGACGCAACGACGCGCATGGCGTCGGCGCTGAACATACTTGATGAGCGCAGCCGACGCATCCTCGAGAAACGCTGGCTCACCGATAAGAAGATGACGCTGCATGAGCTCGCGGCCGAATACGGCATCTCCGCGGAGCGTATCCGTCAGATCGAATCGAATGCCATCAAGAAACTCAGCAACGCAATGGCGGTCTAGATCACGGCCATTGCGTTTCAATCCTGCGTTTGACAAAAAGGCCGCTCGATGAGCGGCCTTTTTTCGTTTGTTACACGAGGTTTTTGCACCGAGTTTCTTATCGGTTCATTGGCTTATCGGTTCATTGGCTTATCGGCTCATCGATACTCGCGCCTGCGGTAGCGGACATAGCCACCGTCCTCGACGCCCTGGGGATCATCATGGGTCCAGTGCACGAGCCCGCCGAGGTCGTTCCACTCGTACATTCCACGAACCTGAACCCTGTCACCGATTCCGACCGGCACGCGTTCGGCGAGGTCGATATTGTGGGCAATTAGCAGGGTTTCTCGATTGCCAATATCGAGAATAAAGCGTTGGTGCCGGGAACCTTCGTTGTCGTTCGACAGCAGTCGTACCACGACACCCCGAAATTCAATCCAGGAGCCTGTATCAGACTTTTTGAAACGATTGCTCACACGACGCCCTTCAGTATTCTTGTTTTTTCCCCAGGGGCAGGGCAGCACAAGACCGCCACAAAAAACGCGGCAAACCATCCCTGGCCGCCGCGTTTTCCCGAACTAGTCGCGCCTGGTTATCCGGCAGTCACCGGCACCATTGTTATCTCAACGCGTCGGTTGGCCTGGCGGCCGCTCGCGCCCGTGTTGTCAGCGACGGGATACCTTTCGCCCATACCAATCGAGATAATGCGCTGCGGAATAACACCCTGCGCCTTCAGGTAGCCTGAGACCGACTGCGCGCGGCGCTCGGACAGGCTCAGGTTGTAGGAATCGGAGCCCGTGCTGTCCGTGTGGCCCGCTACCTCGACAACCGTTTTGTCAAAATTGCCCAGCACCTTGCCGACCGAGTTCAAAACGTCGAAAAACGCCGGGCTCAGATCCGAGCTATCCGTCGCGAACGTCACGCTACCCGGCATGTTGAGCGTAATGTTGTCGCCTATGCGCGTGACGCTGACGCCAGTACCTTCAAGTTCCGCACGAAGCTCAGCTTCCTGGCGGTCCTGGTAGTTACCTATTGCGCCGCCGGCGAGCGCACCTACGCCGGCAAGGATCAGGGCATGCTGCCTGCGTTCAACGGCGTCATCACCGGATATCAGGCCGACAACCGCGCCGGCCGCTGCGCCTATCAGGGCGCCCTTGGTAGCCTTGCTCGTCTGCCCTTCTCGCGTGTAAGGGTCCAGCGTTTCACAACCACCCACGAAGACCGCCAACAGGGTCAACGCGAGAATGAATTTCGGAGATCGGTTATTCATGATCTTGTCCTTTAGCTTGCGATAGAAATGAGTGCATTGTATGCGTGCACCACCTGAACAGAGACTTAACTTATAGCTTTATGTTCAGCAAAACCTGAAAAAAAACCAGGACTGCGGACTGCGTCACAGGCAGTAAAATGTACGTGTAGAATATGGGGCCCTCTGCCGGGAACTCAAATGAGCGAAAACCTGAGCTGGCTGCTGCGCTACGAGCAACGCCACACAGACCTGGGCAACCCGTTTGTCTACTGGGCGGCCGTGCCGATGGTGGTCGTCGGCACCGTGGGCCTGCTCTGGAGCCTTCCGATTCCGGTGCAATTTTACGAGATTTCTCCCTTCCTGAACTGGGGCAGCGCTTTTCTGATCGCCGCGACCATATACTACTTCATCATATCGCTCTCGATAGCCATTGGCATGCTGCCGTTCATGCTCGGTCTCGCGAGCCTGCAACTCTGGCTGGCAGCCTCCGCATACCCGGCGCTGGGCGTGTCCGCTGGCCTGCTGGTCGCAGGCACGATCGGCCTATGGCTCGGTCGGCGCGGCGCCGGCGGGATTCGCGCCGTGCTGCAGGATTTGCAGCTCATGATGATCGGGCCGGCCTGGCTGCTCTCCGTCATGTACCGGCGCTTTGGTATCCCCTATTAGTTCGTCGCTGGCGCAGCCGCGAAATAATTGATCAGCGGTTCCTTAGATGCCACGCTAAGCCAGTTCGTCTAGAATCAACGACCCATCGACCCATTAACCTATTAGCCCACCAGCCCATTAACCCAAGGACGACCCCCGTGAGCGCCCAACATCTTGACCCTCTCGATCTCTATGACATTCGTTCCGAGCTGAGCGAGGACGAAGTCATGGTAAAGGACACCGTCGGACGATACGTCGACGACAAGGTGATTCCACTAATGCGGGAGGCGTTCGAACAGCACGTGTTTCCCAGCCACCTGGTAGGCGAGGTCGCAGAGCTTGGTCTGCTGGGCACATCCATCGACGGCTATGACTGCGCCGGCCTCAACAGCGTCAGCTACGGCCTGATCTGCCAGGAGCTGGAGCGTGGCGACAGTGCGCTGAGAAGTTTCGTCTCTGTGCAGAGCAGCCTCGTGATGTTTCCCATCCATGCGTATGGCTCCGATGAGCAAAAGGAGCGCTGGCTGCCGGCGATGGCGCGTGGTGAAGTTATCGGCTGCTTCGGCCTGACCGAGCCGCACGGCGGCTCTGACCCGGCTAACATGAAAACGCACGCAAAGCGTGATGGTGACGACTGGATACTGAACGGTGCCAAGATGTGGATTACGAATGCCACCATCGCCGATGCGGCCGTCGTCTGGGCAATGACCGACGAGGGCATCAAGGGTTTCATTGTCGAGAAGGACATGCCGGGTTTCGAAACCCAGGAAATCGAAAACAAGTTTTCGCTGCGAGCGTCGGTTACAGGCGCGCTGTTCTTCAACGATGTGCGGGTCCCTGCGGTCAGTGTGCTGCCCGGCGTATCCAGCATGAAAGGCCCGCTTAGCTGCCTGACCCAGGCGCGCTACGGCATTACCTGGGGTGTGATCGGCGCGGCGCAAGCCTGTCTTGACGAGGCGCTGAAGTACTCGCAGGAGCGCGTTCTTTTCAATCAGCCCGTTGCGCACACGCAGGCAATGCAGATCCGCCTCGCCGACATGAGTCGTCGCATAACAACTGCGCAGTTACTTTCGCTGCGGCTCGGTCGCATCAAGGACAAGGGCGAACTGAAACCCACACAGGTTTCGCTTGCGAAGTGGAATAACTGTCGTGCGGCTCTCGATATCGCTCGCGATGCCCGTGACATACTCGGCGGCGCCGGCATTAGCGCGGAGTACGTACCCATTCGCCACATGCTGAATCTCGAGAGCGTTATTACCTACGAAGGAACCGAGACGGTTCACCAGCTGATCGTCGGCAAGGAACTGACAGGCGTCAACGCGTTCTGATGAGCGCCGCTTGAAGCAGAACCTGTCTCAAGACACTGCTGATGACGGATAAAGAGACAGGTTCCAACGCGCCTCTGCTCCAGAACCACGATATGTGGCGCATCGCGGTGCCGATGATTCTGTCGAACGTATCCGTGCCCTTGCTCGGCATGGTCGACACGGGCGTCACCGGGCACCTCGAGAGTCCCGTTTACCTCGGCGCCGTCGCCATCGGCGCGATGATTTTCAGCTTCCTGTACACGGGCGTGAACTTCCTGCGCATGGGAACCACGGGGATTACCGCTCAAAACTTTGGTGCGAACGACAATGACGGTCTGCGCGTATCACTCGGGCAGGCACTGATCGTCGCCCTGCTGATCGCACTCGCCCTGATAGCACTGCAAGCCCCGCTCGGCAGCATTGCGATGCAGCTGCTTGGACCCGACGCAGAAACCCAGGGCTATGCGCTCGAGTATTTTTCGATCCGCATCTGGAGTGCGCCTGGCACGCTTGCCAATTTCGTGTTGATCGGCTGGTTTATAGGCCTGCAAAACGCGCGCGTTCCTTTGTTCATTTTTCTTACTATCAATGTCACGAATATCGTTCTCGACCTGGTCTTCGTACTGGGCCTCGGCATGAAAGTCGACGGCGTCGCACTGGCCTCCGTAATTGCCGAGTATGCGGGGCTCGCGGTTGGCGGCGCGTTTGTGATTTCTGCGCTTCGGCGCCGCGAGGGCCACTGGCCGCTGGCGCACCTGGTCAACATCTCCGCTTACCGGGCTTTCTTCTCCGTCAACGCCAACCTGTTCATACGCACCATGGCGCTGATGTTTACCCTCGGTTTCGTTACTGCGCAGGGTGCGCGACTCGGCGGCCTGGTTCTCGCAGCGAACGCGGTCCTGATGAACTTTCAAAACCTTACGGCCTTTGGACTGGATGGGCTGGCACATGCGGCGGAAGCCCTGGTCGGCAAGGCCATCGGGCAAAAGCGGCGCGACACGCTCGAGGAAGCAGTGCGATTGACATTGAAGTGGTCCCTGATCTTCTCGCTCGGCTTCACGATTGCGTATCTGCTGGCCGGCCCGTTCATCATCCGCTTACTGACGGACCTGCCTGAGGTGCGCGAAGCAGCAACTCGTTACCTGCCATGGATGATCGCCTCTCCGCTCGTTTCTGTCTGGTCTTTTCTCTACGATGGCGTCTACGTCGGTGCAACGCGGGCAAAAGAAATGCGCAACATCATGTTCGTCTCGACAATTTTCGTCTTCCTGCCGGCCTGGTATGTCTTGCAGCCTTTGGGCAACGATGGACTGTGGCTCGCCTTCCTGCTGTTTATGGCGAGTCGCGGCATCGGTATGCACATCGGCTATCGCAAGACGGTGTTACCGAGAGTGTCCTGAAGCCATGAGCAACGACAAGCGAGCCTTCTTTTCTATTCATGACGACGACTGGTTCGTCGGCAATGACGGTGCACGCGGGCCATGGTCGGCTGACGCCTGCCACGCAGGGCCCGTAACCGGCCTGATCGTGCGGGCCCTCGAAGGAGCGGTGACCGACAAACAGCTGGTTCGCATCACGGCTGACTATGCCCGGCCGATTCCGATATCGGGGTTTCGTATCGCGACGAAGATCAGCCGCAGCGGCCGCTCCGCCGCAACGGCGGTAGCGACGCTCACCGACGCGACAGGCAAGGTCTGCGCGACGGCGACCAGTCTGCACCTGGTGAAATCGGATTTCGGCAGCCTGCCGACGACCGAGGTCCGCGGCCCGTCAATACGAGACGCCACGCCTGGCAAATTCGCCGTCGAACACGCCCACCACGAGCTGCCGTTTTTCCGCGACTGGATCGACGTTGCCTACCCACCGGGAGAAAACAACAATCCGGGGCCGACGACGCTGTGGATGAAAACGCCACCGCTAATCGAGCACGAGGTCCCCTCACCTTTTCAGCGGATTTGCCCGTTGGCCGACTGTGGCAACGGTACGTCGAGAAATGCGGAGCTGACTGACCTGACGTTTGTCAATCCTGATCTGACCATTGTCCTGCATCGCCTGCCCGAGTCGGAGTGGCTTGCGTCCAGTGCCGTGTCGTTCTGGGAAGCGACTGGCATCGGGCTCTCTCGGGCAACGTTGTTCGATGAAAAGGGACCGGTTGGATATGCCCTGCAGACGCTGCTGATTCAACCGCCAGGTTGACTCGTGGATAGCTTGCAGAGGCGGTGCGCATTGGTCTTCGCCCAGTAGTAACCAATGATCCCGGAAATAATGTTCGCCAACGCGTAAGCCGCGAAGATGCCGACAATCCCATAAAGGCGCACACCGAGCATGGCAAGCGGAACGTATAGCACGAGGATACGGATCACGCTGATAGTGACGCCCGGCATCGGGTTGCCAAGCCCGTTGAATGCCGCATTCACCACCATGACGATGCCGTAGGCCCCATAGCTGATCGGTGCAATCAACAGGAACATTCGCGTAACGCTCATCACCGCTTCGTTGTCGCTGAACAGGGTCGGCAGGAAACCGGACAACAGCGCTAGTACGACTGCAACCACCAGACCACTCGAGATGCAGAACATCGCGCACAGGCGCAGCGATAGCTGAATCCTGTCTTCCTTTCCGGCACTCAGGTTCTGTCCTACAAAAGGGCCTATGACGGCGGATAGTGCGTAATACAGCACGAGGACCAGCGATTCGATCCGGCTCGCAACGCCGAATCCTGCAACAGCCTCCGGGCCGAAACGCGCAATCATCGCAGTGATCACAGCAAGGCCGACCGGCACGATGGCATTCGTGCCAGCGGCCGGCAACCCGACGTGCAAAATGTCACGCCATGACCGCTTGAGTTCGGCGAGCTCGGGCTTCCTGAAAGTCACCATATCGAGCCGGTGTATCAAGAGGTACAGGGTGCCGACGAAGATGGCGCCCCTTGCCAGCAGACCAGCCATCGCAGCACCGTCCAGACCCATCGCCGGAACGGGCCCGAAGCCGAAGATGAAGATGGGATCGAGCACTACATTCAGCACCGCGCCGCCGATCATGAGTTTGCCGGGCAAGCGCGTGTCGCCCGTTGCTCGCATGCCGCTCATGCCGACCATACCAACCACGACGAACGGCACGCCGCTGTAGAGAATCGTCATGAAGCTCCGGATCATCGGGATCATGTCTTCGGGAGCCCCCAGCACGCGGAACAAGGGGTCAATCGTGAGTAAACCGACGAGCGAAACGGCCGCCGTAATCAGGAACGACAAGATCAGGCTATCGGTAACGAGCCGTTTGGCGCGGCTATGATCTTCCTTGCCGATCGCACGCGCCACGACGGATGAGGTGCCGGCGCCAAGACCGATCGCTACGCTGGTTACGATCATCAACATCGGGAATCCGAAACTGAAGGCTGCCAGCGCCCGATCTCCGACCTTGCCCAGGAACCACGCATCGATGAAAGACTGTCCCATCATCGTTGTAATGCCCAGCAACATGGGCAACGTCATATCGACAAGATGGCGGCCAACCGGTCCCCGGGTGAGCTTGGCTTTCTGCGATTCCATTTGGCGTCCTGTCCCTTAAGTTCGAACTATTTCAGCGCGCGCGTGCAAGGCCTTTGGCAAGGCGGGCCGCGCAGGCAATGGCGGGGCCATAGCCTGGTGGCGCAACGCCGCCAAGGGCCCTGGACGACGCGCCCGGCGGGAGACCGCAGATCGCGACACCACACCGTTGCATCCCTTGGCAATAGACTCGTTATTGCCTGCGGAACCCGCCTCGTTGCGGCGCGATCTGCGGTCTCTGAAATCAAACGAACTCAAGGGACAGGACGCTTAAGCCTTATGGGCTAATATCAGGGGGGACGAATACAGGGAACGGCGATGAAAAACAAGGCGGAGATAGTGATCGATGCGAATCTCGCTGCGGTCTGGAGAATGTTTGACGACCCGGACAGCATGATGAAATGGCAGCCAACGCTCAAATCGTTCACGCACAAGTCCGGCACGCCGGGCCAGCCAGACGCGATATCAGAGCTCGTTTACGATGAGAACGGTCGCGAGGTGGTAATGACAGAGACTATTACGGCGCGCAGTGAGCCCAATTTCCTGGGCGGTACTTACGAGTCGCGATGGGCGAACGTCGTGATCGTCAATCACTTTGCTGAAACCGAGGATGGCAGGACACTCTGGACAATGAATACCAAGTACGGTTTCAAGGGTTTCATGAAAATAATGGCACTGTTCATGCGTCAGTCCATTTGCGATCGTAGCGACACGGACATGAACCGTTTCAAATTACTCGTTGAGACCGCTGTCGCAAGGGACCACGAATGAGCTGGAAGAAGCTCTCTTCGCGAAGTGTCTACGAAAACGACTGGATGCAGGTGTTTGAAGACGAAGTCATCAACCCCGGCGGCGGCCGCAACCTTTATGGCCATGTTCACTTCAAGAATCTCGCCGTCGCCATCGTTGCGCTGGATAGCGACGACAACACCTGGCTGGTTGGACAGAGTCGCTACACGCTGGGCGAATTCTCCTGGGAACTGCCGATGGGTGGCGCACCGCTCGCCGAGCCACCGCTGTCGGCTGCAAAGCGCGAACTTGCCGAGGAAACCGGCATTCGTGCGGCAAGCTGGAAAGAGGTCATGCGGCTGCACCCCAGCAACTCGATCACCGACGAGCTCGGTATTGCCTATGTCGCAACTGAGTTGTCTTTCGGCGAGACCAACTTCGAGGAGACCGAAGACCTGCAGGTCCGAAAGCTGCCGCTCGACGAGGCGGTTACGATGGTGTTGGACGGGAAGATTACCGACGCTATCAGCGCGGCGGCGTTGCTGCGCGTCCAGCTGCTTAGAAAACCATCCTCGCCGTGACAATGTAGCGTAGCGGACCGCCGGTATCGCGCGTTTCGAACGGATAACAGGTCACGAGTGTCAGCATCGCTGCGTCGGTGTCCAGGAGCAGCCCGCCTTTGCGAGCGTCAACAATATCGGCGCCGAGCACTTCGTAAACGTGCTTGCGTCCGCCAGCCGATTCGATGCTCAGCAACTCACCCTTCTCAACGTTCCTCAGGAATCGAAAATGCGTATCGCGGTGCCCCGCAATAACAGTGTTGCCAATCTCGCCCGGCATGGCACTGGCACTGAGATGCCCGGGCCCGAATGCGAGCGTCCGACCTGAGCCACCCGAGAGTACGATCAGGTCGACATCCCTCGACTCGGAACGCAGTCGTGCGACCGGCCAGGTATCCGCCCACGGCCACGGTACAGGCCGGTCGACGTCCTGGCCCGCCCGCAGCCACGCGCGCTGCATGAGTCCCTGCGCCAGCCAGGCTTTCGCCGGAATGTAGGTACCGCCAGCCAGGCTCCAGAAACCGATTCCGAGCAAGCAGGCCACAACCCAGAACCCCGCCGTTCTAGCCCGCACGGACACGGCAGAGCCTGCCATTGACACGCAGCGCTGCAAACAGCAGCAGGCTGGAGAACACGCACACGAGTCCGATCAGGCGAAGCAGAGGCGCGCTGGTCGCGGTCGCCGGAAAGCCGAAGATAGCATTTGTACTCTGACCGTAGGGCATCAGGTTTGGCACCTGTTCGCTGGACAAGGGATCACCCGGCGGACGGGCTGGCGTCTTGTCTACGGCGACGAGGCTCGTGTATTTGCTGACGAGCTTATGGGCGAGCGCCGTTTCGACGATGGCCGACCAGACCTCGTTGGAATCCCTGCCTCGGCGCTCCTCATCCAGGAGTTCGCCAATACGGGCTCGCGCCCAAAGAGCTGCGACACCGCTGCTCGCCTGCGCGGACCGAACCGGCAGCGTGCGCGCCCAGCCACCCATTACAGAGTTGCCGCTGACCCGCACCGTGTCGCCGTCACGATAGTCACCGGATGCACGGACCTTCACGGTAACGGGTTCGCCGAAATACAGGTCCGGCACGGTTGCCGGGTAGCTGTCGACGACAACGCCGCTCGGCCACTGCACGGAGATATCGGTCACCTGCGGTTGTTCCAGCTTCCGAAACAGGCGGTCCATCTTTTCGCCAACCTCATGCACTGCACTTATGAACGTGTATGAACCGCGGCCAGCCTCTGCCGCCTTGCGCATGAACCAGCTGTTTGGGGCAGAACCGATACCCACCGTAAACAACCGCGCATTGCCGAGCTTCCCTTCGATCATCATGAACAGGTCGTCCTCATTGCCGACACTGCCGTCAGTGATAAAAACGATCTGGCGAAGATGCGTAGCCAGCGGCTCGTCCTGCAAAGCCATCGACAATGCCGAGCGCATTTCGGTGCCGCCATTGGCATCGAGTTGTTGCACAAAATTCAGCGCTTTAGTGACGTTGGCGGTTGTCGCGGCAACGCTCGACGAAAAGAGCGCGGCGGCGTACGAATTGAATTCGATCAGGTTGAAGCGATCCGTTGCTTGCAGACCTTTCAGCGCCAACTGCACAGCGCGTTTTGCCTGTGCCATGGAAACGCCATGCATGGAACCGGAGGTATCGACGACCAGGATTATTTCGCGAGACATTGGTGACGCCAGCGCCTCGTGCTGGTCCGGCGGCATCACCATCAGCAGGTGATACGGTTGTCCGCCAACGACCTCCGTGAAGGCCATGGCCCGCGGTTCCGCCGACGGCACAGGCTGCCAGACGAGCTCAAAGTCGTGGTCCATGGGTACCTTGTCGCCGCTCAGTGCGACTCGGTACTGTCCGCCGTCTTCTGTAACGCTGACCGGGTGGTAACGGCTGGCAACGATCTCCAGCGGAGTTCCGGCATCGACGTCGGCCGTTAATGTGATCTTGTGTCCGCTTGATGTGGGCACCATCGGCGGTGTGATCAGCGACGCGTCCGGCACCCGATCAGTATCGCCGGACCAGCCATTGCCGACCTTGTCGGGCAAGCCCTGTCCGCTGATATACCGGGGAGTCAGCGTCATCGGGAATCGTATGCTGAAGCGGCCATCTTCGTAGCGAACATCTTCCAGGTATTCGATTTCGACGACGACCAGCTCACCGGGCGCGACGTTTGCCACCGACGTTGTAAAAAGGTTGGCGCGCTGCTGTTCGACGAGACTGGTTTTCTTGCCGGCTTGTTTTGCCTGTTCATAGGTTTTCCTGGCACGTTCTTTCTCCTGAATCTCACCTTCGATAAAGCGATCCCCGATATGCAGCCGCATGCGATCGACCGCGGCCTTATCGGGCAACGGAAAAACGTAGATGCCCTCGACCCATTCAGCGCTTTCATTTCGAAACTGCTGGCGCACGGCAACCCGCGCGATCAGGCCGTTGATGTCCATCTGGACGTCGGTCGAAAGCAGCGTCGCGGTGCTATAGCCCTGCTCCATCTGCCAGAGCAGGCTGCCGATATGAGCCGCGTCGGGCGTGGTTTCCTGCGCGTACCCGAGGCCTGAGATAGCGAACAGCACTACCAGTGCGTATACACTTCGCCCGCCAGATCGGAACTTGATTCTATTCATTGCCGCCTCCCTTCGATGTAGACACTATTGCAACGCGGCAAAGCGCCGATCTGCCGACGGCGGCATGGCAATGCACCGGCGTAATGTGGCAAATTGTGGCCACTGGTAGTCCGCCATCTTTGCGGAGTACGAAAAGGGAGGCCCATGTGGCGAAACGGATAGCGATCGTTGAGGATGAGGCTGCGATTCGAGATAACTACGCGGAGGCGTTTCGCCGCGAAGGCTACGCCGTGGATACCTTCGAGGCCCGCGCACCCGCCTTGAGCGCATTTGAGGTGCGCCTGCCGGACCTCGTCGTCATCGATATCAACCTGCGCGACGATGTTGAGGGTGGTTTCGAATTATGTCGCGAGCTGCGCGCGCGTTCGGCCGACTTGCCTATTATTTTCCTGACGGCGCGCGACAGCGAATTTGACGCGGTTTCCGGCCTGCGACTCGGCGCCGATGACTACCTGACCAAGGACATCAGCCTGCCGCACCTGATGGCACGCATAGCGGCGTTGTTTCGGCGACTGAACGCCATGCAGAAGCC
>RCNE010000437.1_pt1 | contig 22457 bp, 21 predicted proteins | sample 2041361 | NCBI WGS metagenome assembly RCNE01 (sample SAMN09708229, study PRJNA481090) | Marine sediment metagenome, whole genome shotgun sequencing project.
GATGGTTTCTGATAGAAACACGGTTGGTGGGTAACAAGCGAACGTAGGGTGCGTAACTCGTTACGCACCGGACCATCGTCGGATGTTAAGACCATTGGTGGGTAACAAGTTACCCACCCTACGGGTGCTGCCGAATCCAGCGGGACAGCATTAGCTGCCCCGACAGGTTTCAGCAAATTCGGGTTATTTGTAACCGCTGTACTGAGGTACTGACGAGTCAATTTCCTTTGACCAGGCATCAATGCCACCAACGACATTACTGACATCGGTAAACCCCTGCTTGCGAAAATGCTCACCCGCTACCTGGCTGCGGTTTCCTGTATGGCAGATTAAGGCCAACGCAGTGTCTTTTGGCATTGCTTCTATTGCTTTCATGGTTTCAGCGTCGATTGGTTTCGCTGCTTCCAGGTTGGCCAGGGCGCGCTCTTCGCCTCCGCGTACATCAATCAGTATTACGCTATTGTTTTCCAGATGTTCCTTTAGTTCGGCTACGCTCATTTGCTTCACCGGTTCAGGTGCCTGCGGAAGATGAATGGTCAGGCCTGAGCCCTCCAGTGTTTCTACCCAGTCAATGATTGCACCATTGGCACGTTGAGAGGAGGCCAGGTCAAAATACATTTCGATGCCATTGGTTTTGATTTTAATTTCATGACCTTCGGCGGGCGCAACGTTGAACTGTGATTGAAAGCTGGCATCAACTGCGAAATGCAGACCGATACCTTCGTGACCCTCCATGGCTTCGAGGATTTTTTCTGCGGCGGCATCGGTGATGGTCACTTCCGGCGGGGTGCGGTCCGGCGCTTCAACACCGAGCATTTCATGCAATTCGCTACTGTTGAACATGGCAGTCACGATATCGCAACCACCCACCAACTCGCCGTCAACATACAGTTGCGGAATCGTCGGCCAGTTGCCATAGACCTTGATGCCGTCACGTATTTCCTGATCTTCGAGTACATCTACGCTTTCGTAGTCTTCCAGCATGGAATCCAGCAAGCCAACGGTTTTCGATGAAAACCCGCACATGGGTGCTTTTGGGGTGCCCTTCATAAACAGAACGACACGGTCCTGTTGAATAATGTTTTCAATTTTTTCGCGGGTGCTGTCTTTCAGGGTCATAGTTCAGTATTCCAGTAGATGTATTAAATTAAAAATCGAGTTGAGGCAATACATGGGGTTTTGAAAGCGGAGTATCAAGTGATATGAGACGCCGAGCCCGCTTTCTTTATCACAGTAATGGTGTTTTCAGGGCCCGGTACTCACTGCGGCAAGAATTCGGCAGCAAGTTGGCGTGAGTTCTCGTCATAACAAAGCTGAGCCGGGTAAGCGATGTCTCCGCTGTAACCCTGATTACGAATAAATTGGTGCAGGTCATTGAGGCCGCTCGCCTGAAGTGGATAGAAATTCATTTGCCGGGGCCCATTAACCACGGTGACCGCAATGATGCCCAGGTCGTCGACGCTGTGTGCGGTAACCGGTGCTGCAGATTGTTCTGGAGTCCTCGTGGACTCTTCCAACAGAAAGGTATCGGTTAACTCGGCATCTTCAAGACCTGGCAGGTGCTGGCTGACCCTGACACCATGGGCAGTTAGCATGGTCAGGTAACGGCGGTATTCACGGGTCCAGTTGGCATAGGCGGTTTGTAACTGTTGATCGTTGGCCGACTTTTCAGCACCTCCACCATAGTGGGCCCACCAGTCAAAAGATTCGAAAAAACTGTGCACGGTTTCATCCTGCCATTTGAAAGTGAGCCCCTCCGGGGTGTTAACTTCGAGTGTGATTACAGATGACGCCATGGCCGCATCCAGCAACTCCCACAATGGCAGGAAACCGTAGTGTTCCAACTGCATGCGCAGCAGGGCATTGAGGTCAGTGATCGTCATGAACCGCGCGTGATTGATGGAAACCTGGAACTGTGATTCCAGCGCTTTTGCGGAGTGAGCTGAGACCTGTCCCTGTTCAAGGAAACGATGCTCCATTTCATCAATCAGACCTTCAACGTATTCGGCCGGGCCTGATATCAACAAAGGCAGGATCTGGAGTAAGCCAAGCGGAATGTCCTCAAAGGGCTGTAACTCCTGCAATGGCATTTGTCCTTCGTTGCTGCCTATGCTCAGTAAACGCGCCTGGAAATCAGTACCGGGATTACTCGATTGCTGCAGGGTTTCAAGCGCGGAATAGACAGGCAGATGCGGACGCAGAACCTGGGTCTGGTCAAACAATGCGCCTGCCATGCTAAGGCTGCACCGGTTGATGGCTGGAAACATAGCGGTCAGGTCGGCAGCGATATGGGCCAGTATCTGTTCCGCTGCAGCCCGCTCCAACAGGGCCGGCCGGCTGGCGTTCTCGCCATGGTAACGTGTCGGGTCGGTTTCTATTCCAACCAGGATATATTGATGCACCAGACTTTGTTCCCTGATCATTCGTGTTTGGAAGGCCATTGTAAGTGATAATCACGATATGAAAAGCGCAAAACTCAAAGTACCGGAGTATCCGGAGCTGGATTGGTGCTGGTACTCACTGGAAGACATGAAGCCGGTTCTATTGTATGACCTGCTCGCCTTGAGAGAGGCGATATTCGTGGTTGAACAGTCCTGTATCTATCACGAGTTGGACGGGTTGGACAAGATTGCAGGGCATCTGTTGGTAACGCAAAAAGACGTGGTTGTTGCCTGTTTGAGGATACTGCCTCCGGACACGAAAGGAGGCCAGGTCAGGATAGGACGTGTTGCAGTGTCAACAGCCTGGCGAAAGCGGGGTCTTGCCAGGCTAGTGGTGCAAAATGCAATTGAGAGAATACACGTAGACTATCCGTCTTGTGGTATTTACCTTGATGCCCAGACTTATTTGCAGGGGTTTTATCTTTCCCTGGGTTTCCAGATTTGCGGGGATGAGTTCCTTGAAGACGGGATACCGCACATTCCAATGCAAATGTAGAAAAGACGGGCTGAGATTTCGCTAAATCAGTGGCCCCTAAAACAATGAGAATGGCGACTTGGTTCTTCTGGAACCGGCCTGGCCTTCACGTCTGCGGCGCATACGGGCATGCAGTTGCTGGCGACGCTGTTCCAGCCAGTCAGTCCTTTGTACCTGGGCTGCGTCCTTTCCCCGGCGGGTGGTTTCAGTGGCCCGGAAAACCAGAAACTCCCTGTAAGCCTGAATTTCGTGTTCAAGTGCCTTGAAGACAATTTCGATCATGATCGCATCGTCGAGAAACCCGAGTGCGGGGGTGTCATCCGGTATAAGGTCGTGCGGTTCGGAGAAATAGGATAACGCAGCAAGAACGCGATTTCGGTCATCTTCAATCAGGCCCCATCCTTCATCCACGATCATGCTGATCAAGGTATCGAGCTGCCCCATATGGTCACGGATAAAATCTGTTGAATCAGACTGGTTTACCTTTTCCAGTAACTCTATTGCATTGTCGACGACTTGTTGCTCTGAAATATCATCGGCTTTCTCATGCGCCTGCTGCATGACGCCGCTAAAGTAATCCAGGTCTTTTTGACTGAGTCTGAAGCTGATATGTAAAGACATGACTTTTTGCCGCCCCCTGTTGAAATCATCTACAGACTAACTGCCGAACCCATAACGGTCAAACCGTGTATCTAGCGGAAATGTCCCGGCTTGCCCGGAAGGGGGTAAATATGCCCTTCGTATTCAAAGCGTAATGTGCCGTCATCCGTACTTGTTACTGATCCCTTCAATGCATATGGCAGGCTTTTGATTTCACCGTTTTCCAGGGAATCCAAAAGCTCGCGGCTGGTTTCGCTTTCCACAACTTCAACTGACCAGGTTTCGGTGCCATTGGCGACTATATTGGTATCAACCGGACCGTTATATACAAATAACTCGTCTTCGTTTTCGTTCACGGTCAGACGGAAGTCGATGCTCTTGACGTCGAGGTCAACACCATTGAGGTTGCGCATAGTCACCTGCAAGCTGATGTTGTTATCCTGGTGGCTAAGCTCGGTCATACGCACCATGGGTGACGCTCCCCGTATTATCTTTGTACCGCAGGCGGTGCAGAGCAAAACGGCTAATAACAGCAGGCTTAATCCCAGGTTCGTTTTAAATTTATTTTTCTCAGTGGTCATTGTTTTTCACTTCATCATAAAGGTGACATTTTACGCAATGCGGCCCCATTGCGTGTTGATTTTTAAATTGAATGTCGTGCATGGCTGGTTCCAGCTCTTCACACATCTCCATTTTATCCTGACAAAAACCTGCGAAAACACAACTCGATGAGTTACCGGTCGATCCCCGACTGCGCTCCAGGTGCCATTTGTCGCCTGGCCAATTCACCGGGGTTTTGCCTTGTGCAAAAGACAATAAAGACCTGCTGTAGGGATGTGCGGGCTCACTGAAAAACTGATCCGCCGAAGATTGTTCCAGCACCTGACCCTGGTACATAACCGCAACATCATCTGCAATTTGACGGATCACGCCCAGGTCATGTGAAATAAACAGAATACTGATACCAAAGTCTTTCTGCAGCATTTGAATCAATTGCAGGATTTGAGCCTGTATTGATACATCCAGTGAAGCAACCGCTTCGTCAGCAATCAGCAGGTCCGGGTTCGTGACCAGTGCCCGCGCGATAGCAATACGTTGCTGCTGTCCGCTGGAAAACTGATGCGGGTAGCGTTGCAGCGCGCTTTGATCCAGCCCGACGGTTTGTAAGATTTGCCGGACTTTTTCGTGCTGATGGTCCGCGTCGCCGATGGCAAAATGCTGTAGTGGCTCAAGCAGTGTCTGTTCCACGGTGCGTCTGGGACTCAAAGAGACAGATGGGTCCTGAAAGACCAGTTGAATGCGCTGACGGGCTGTTTTCAGGTCTTGTGGGTTCATCCGGTAAATATTTTCACCCTTGAAAAGAATTTCACCCGAATCCGGTTCTACCAGCCGAAGAATGGCACGTGCCAGACTGCTTTTTCCGGCACCCGATGCGCCAACCAGGCCAAGCGTGCGACCCGCTGGAATATTTAAACTGACACGGTCAACGGCAAGCTGCCTGTGTTGGTGGAAACTCAGGGACAAATCCCGGATTTCAAGCAAGGGCGGTCTGTTGGACTGGTCAGGTATATTCATCACAACGGCCTGAAGCAGGCTACACCCCTGCCATTAGCGTAATCAAGCTCCGGAACCGTTGTCCGGCATTGAGCTTCAACCCTGCTGCACCTGGGCGCAAAGTGGCAGCCTGACGGCAAATCTGCCGGTGCCGGTATCTGGCCGGGTATCGAATTGATCGGGGCTGGCCGTTTGTCGCTGATCTGAGGTATACAAGACAGCAAACCGGCGCTGTAAGGGTGGCGGGCGTTGGCAAACAGACTTTGGCAGTCTGTTATTTCCAGAAGCCGGCCACAATACATCACCATGACATCGCGACATAGTTGTCTGACCACTGAAAGGTCGTGGCTGATAAATAAAATGGCGGTCTGGTGCAGTTTCTGCAATTGTTTCAGTTGTTCCAGGATCAACGCCCGGGTGCTGTTATCCAGTGCCGTTGTCGGCTCATCCGCGATGATAACTGCGGGTTTGCACACCGTTGCCATGGCGATCATGGCCAGCTGACGCATGCCACCTGATAACTCGTGCGGGTAGCTGTCGGCGATGTCTTCGGCCTGGCTGAAACCGACGCTTTCAAGCGCGCCCAGCATTTTTTTCCGAACCTGCTGCTTGCTGCCACCAGTATGACGTCTGTACACCGCACTGATCTGCTGACCCATTGTGAAAACCGGATCAAGGGCGGTGGCGGGTTGTTGAAAAACCATCGAAATGTCGCGACCAAGCACCGCGCGTCTTTGAGCGGGGCTCAGGGTGGAAATATCCCTGCCATTAATCTCGATGCCATCAGAACTGACATTGACCCCGGATGCCGGTAGCAGTCCAAGAATGGCCATCGCCGTCATTGTTTTTCCACAGCCGGATTCTCCGACAAGGCCAGTGGCATCTCCAGCGTTGACGCTGAAGCTGATTTGATCCACAACGGATAAACGACCGGCACCGGTCTCGAACCAGACACTGAGGTTGTTTACTTTGAGGGCCGGGGTGTTCAACTGCGCGCTCTTCGGGTGTCCAGTGCATCCTGCAGGGCGTCGGCCAGCAGGTTAAATCCCATGAGCAATAGAAACAACGAAGCACCGGCAGCGATAAAGTTTCCAAAATGACCACCCAGAACCTCCTGCGAACTCTCTGCCAGCATCAGGCCCCAACTCACTCCATCCTTGATTCCGAGACCCAGAAAACTCAATATGACCTCGGTATTAATGGCGGCTACAAATACGATGGTGCCCTGGACCAACAGGATGTGGACTGTGTTGGGTAATACGTGGCGAAATACGGTTGTAAGACCCGGCAAGCCGATGGCGCGGGCAGCTTCGATGAACTCCCGTTCCTTTATTCTCATGACCTCTCCGCGGACAATGCGGGCAGTTGTCGTCCAGAACGTCACAATCATGGCAAGGTGCATGGCCCAGGGGTTTCCCTGCAGCGCGAATGCAATTGCCGCGGCAAACAAATAAAACGGAATCGAGTCCAGCACACCTTTTAACCACAGGATGATCTCATCCAGCCAGCCATGGCTGTACCAGCCGGCCAGGCCACCCAGAACGGTACCCAGTATGGTGGAGCAGACCGTCACCACCAGGCCCACTTCAAAGGCAGTTGCCGTGCCGAAAAGCGTACGCTGCAGGATGTCCTGTCCTAACAGGTTGGTACCAAACCAGTGATTGGCACTGATGCTTTCGAACTGATTGCCGCTAACCTCTGACCAGCCCTGGCCCAGCAGTCCGCTCCAGACGCACACTGCGATCAATGCGAAAATGGCCACGACAATGAGCCCGGTCATACCATAACGGTCGGATTTCAGCCGCTGCCAGGTATCCCGTGTCATGATTTCGCAACCCTTGGGTCAACCACGCTGTAAAGCATGTCATTGATCGTAAGCGCCAAAACAAACAGTACACCGGTAAGACCGACCACCGCTTTGAGTATGGGCTGATCGCCGCTGGTAATTGCGTTAAAAGTCAGCAGTCCTACACCGGGAATTCCGAAATAGCTCTCCAGTAACAGGCTGCCTGAGATCAAAACAAATGGCACTGAAAACATGATGCGTGTCAGTACCGGGATCAGGCTGTTTTTGAGTACGTGCTTAAACAGAAGCTCTGCGGGCCTTGCGCCGTAGGCCTTCAGAGTACGGATATGATCTCGTTCTATTTCATCCGCCATGATCGCCCGGTAAAAACGTGTGTTGTAACCCAGTGTCACCAGGATCAGCGCCAGCGTGGGTACGGCCACATAATAGATGTAGGAACCGGGATCGTGGACCTGCCATCCACGTACCGGAAACAAATTGAGACCATAGGGTGTACATAGCAGGATCTGTAAACCGATGATGATGACAAGAAAGCTGATGCTCATGCCTACCACCGAGGCACTCATGACCAGTTTGTCCAGCCATTTTCCACGGTACCAGGCCGCCAGTAAACCGAGTCCGAGGCCAAACAGGTTGCCGAGAACAAAACCCGGTACAACGAGTGCGATTGATACGGGTAGCGACTGCCTGAGAATGACGGAGACGGGTTCGCCGGTGGAATCAGAAATACCCAGGTCCAGGGTGATCAGTTCCTTGAGGTAGTTGCCGTAGCGGAGCAGGAAAGGACGGTCGTAGCCCAAAGCATGACGGACTTCGATGATTTGCTCTGCAGTGGGGTTTTTGCCGATAAGTTCATAGGTCTTGTCAGGGCCAAAATAGACCATCAACAAAAAACTGATAAAGGTCACACCCAGCATCAATGGAATACCGTATAGCAACCTGCGGGTGAGGTAGGTGCCATTCATGGCGTCGTACTTGCAGACTCCGCGGTGTCAACGAAACGCATAAAGTAGCCGCCGACAAATGAGCGGTCCGGTTTCATAATGAATTTTTTGTCCCATAAAAACAGCAGGGTTCTTGAAATACCGGTGATACTGACGCAATCATCCATCAACATTTGATTCATCGTTCGGTAAATTGATGTTCTTTCGGGTGATTCATTCATGGTGGCAGCGATTTCGTACAGGTGGTTATAGTCCGGATTATTATAACTGGCCGAATTAGAGCCAGGTACCTCATTGGGTCCGTAATATAGCTGCATCAGGTTTTCGGCGTCAGGATAATCCATCGTCCAACTGTCATGGATCAAGGTTACCTTGCCCTGCGAATACGCCCGTTGGTAATCACCATAAGTGGCGAAAATCAGTGGACGTATTTTGTCCGCAGGGTAACCGGCGGTCATCATAAAATTACGGAACTGCTCGAATTCCTGTCTTTGCGTCACACCGTTGGGGAAGCCGTATTCGAGTGTCGGCAGGGTTTCTTCATTCCAGCCGTTAGCCTGAAGCAGTTGCCTGGCACCCTGCAGGTCATGCTGGATGTAACTGGCATCACCCCCGGCATCATACTCGGGCACCGAGGGTGGAATGATTCCGGGGAACACCTGGCCAATGTTGTAAAAAAATATCTCGTTGTTTTTCTTCCAGTCGAAGACCTTTACCATGGCGCAGCGCAGAGCCCGGTTGCGACGGTTTTGTTCAGGGTCGGGATGGTAGCCAATACGTTCGTCGGCCATATTGAAATTGGTATAAACAAAACCGGATTCCGGTGATGCTTCGAAGGCGTACACGTCCGTGTATTGGGGCTTAAGGGCAGGTGGTGCACGCTGGCTCAGAATACTGTCAAACTGACTCACAGGAACCTTGATGAAATGTAATTCACCGGCTGAGAAAGCGTTCCAGCGGGCCGCACCTTCAGTGACGAATTCAAACTCCAGCTGATCTATGAACGGCGGTATTTTGCCTTGTAGCTTATCAAGACCGGGGATAACCTCCGTGGCCGGATCGTATCCCTCCGCTTCAAGATCAAATGGCTCCTGGCGGAAACCATGGTTTCTTGCCAAAACCGCACGAGTACCATCACGGGAGATCAACCTGTAGGGTCCGGAGCCCACCGGGTGGCTGGATAATACCTGGCCGTACTTTTCTACGGCTTCGCGCGGTACGATCGCGGCATAACCCTGTGTCAGGGTATAAACGAACTGCGGGAATGGTTGTGTAAGTGTGATCTGTATCGTGTAATCATCAAGCGCACGCAGCCCTGTTATATCGGTGTCATAGTCCGAGCCTTCCGTTTTCCAATGATCCAGACCTTCGATCCGATCTTGCCACAACCAGGCACCCTGGGCACGGGTATCGGGGTCAAAATGGCGTTTGATGGAATAGACAAAATCGTGGGCTTTGACCTCACGTCCAACTGCGTCTTCAAAGGCCGGGTCGTCAATGAAATACACACCCTTTTTTATTGGGATGGTTACTCTTAAGCCGTCTTCTGAAACATCCGGCATCGCTGCGGCCAGGTTAGGTTGCAGTTGGTATGGGCGGGCAAGGTACTTATACCGGTAAAGGGTGTCGTAGAGGTTGAATACAAAGAAATTGGCATATATTGACGCGGCCTGCGCAGGATCAAGCGAACCAGGTATTCCATCCATCGCGTGCCGGTATATTTTCGCAGGCACGCCGCTGCCGGTTGATGGCGGTTGCTCGCAAGCGACGACCATCAAAAGTACCAGCGGAAATATGATTTGGAGTTTTTTCAGCATTCTGCCCCGGCGGACGCTCATTTTTCTTGAGTTCTCAGAAATAGAAGCTTATCCCAGTGCAGCCTTTTGCGCCAATTGGTATGACAATTCGAAATTGTATGCAGAACATGCGCAAGTGCACTGCCGAAAGAGAGGCTGAAAACCCGCTGTCTTACTGACCACCGCTCGTTGCGGGTTCCTCTGATTCAAGGTCATCTTCGAGATAAAGATCATAATCCAGCATCGGCGGGTCGCCATCGTAGATCTGGTATTCACGGTTTTGCATCCAGACATCGCGCATCAGCACGTAGGGGTCATAGGCATCGTTGAGCTCGGCATCCTGGTCCAGGTATCGTGCCCGGGTATCAATTCCGCGGACTATCAACAGTCCCCAACGATTGCTACCATGAAAAACGCGGCCAACCGGATGATAAAAACTATCGGCCAGGCGGCCCGTGCCATCGCGGAATGTCGAGGGGCCAAAAAATGGGATCATCAAATACCGACTGTTGTCGTAACCCCAGGTTGCCAGCGTCTGGCCGAGGTCTTCATTGTAGAAAGGCATGCCCCATTTGGTGGCTACATCGAAAAAGCCTAGCAGACCGACAGTAGAATTGACCAGAAAACGGCCGATGGTAGAGACGCTTTCTTTGAATTTACCTTGAAGAACCTGGTTAACATAGGTGACCGGTGCGTCCAGGTTCCTGAAAAAATTTCCGACTCCCCGTTGGAATGGATCGGGCATGATCTTGTCATAACCCACCGCGATCGGCCTGACCACTTTATCCAACCCGTCGTTAAAGGCGAATACCTTGCGGTTATAACCTTCCCATGGGTCATTTTCAGGATCAGTGTTACGGCTTTGCGTCCCCGCACACCCCGCCAACAATAGACTGAGTAAAATAATACCGATAATGGAGTGGTTTTTTTTCATATCCCGATATTCTATTCAGCCAGTTGCATCTGGCCTGTATTGAGCCGTTCTATGACGCTGTCAATGCCATTGGCCTTCACTTCGGGCATGATCTGATTGCGGTAGGTGGTTACGTAAGAAATGCCCTCAACGACAACGTCAAAAGCCTTCCAGCCCTCAGGTGTTTTATGAAACGCGTAATCTACAGGGGCCTCTCCACCTTCAGGTAGTGTTACACGTGTTCTGACACGTGTGAGCTTTTCATTCAGGTCTCCTCGCTGGGGTAGTACATTCAGTTTGATTTTGCTGCTGAAATACAGCAATCCCTTCGAGTAGCGACTGATTAGCAGGTTGCTCATACAGTCAGAAAATTCATCGATCTTTTCTTTCCCAAGACCTCGTCCCGCCCGGCCCAAAATTAGACGGGCAGAATAGTTAACATCCAGAAGAGGCATCAGGTCCCGGCGAACCAGTTCATCCAGGGCCTCTGGATTGGCCGTGTATTCGTCCATGTTTTCGGTTACATCGGCGAAAATTTTGCCGGTGATACCCTCCACAAGTGAAACCGGGTCGTCTGCCTGTGTTTGGGCAAATAAACCACCGCTGAAGATACTGGCTACGGCCAGCACCAGAAGTATCCTTAATTTCACTTTTCGTCCTCTTTATTGGTATTGAACAAATATTTACTGATTAACGTTTCCAGTACAACCGCCGACTGAGTAATAAAAATCACATCGCCGTCTGCGAGTGCTTCCAGGGAACCGCCGGGATCAAGGCCGATGTAACGGTCACCCAGTACCCCGCTGGTTAATATGGAAGCACCACTATCATTTGGAATCTCAGAAAACCGCCGGTCAATTTGCATCTCAACCACGGCATCAAACTCGACCGGATCGAGGGTGATATTTTCAACAAGACCTACTGTTACACCACCGATTTTGACCGGGGCACGATCTTTCAGGTCAGCCACGTTGGTAAAACGGGCGGTAACCCTGTAGGTATCGTCCCCGACCTGCATCCCATAATCGGTTGCTTCGGTAGCCAACCATAACAAGGCTGCAATACCCATCAGTAAAAAGATGCCTGATGAAAGTTCCACTTTGTAATTAGCACGCATGTTTTTTCCGTCCAGGTTCCCTGGTCAATAATTATTCAAATAAGAAATGACGTCATAATGAAGTCAAAAATCAGCACCAGCACCGAGCTCATGACCACTGTTCGGGTGGTAGCAGTTCCTACGCCCTCACCGGTCGGCTTTGCATAATATCCGAAATATACGGCAATCAGGCTGACCAGGCCGCCAAATACGAGGCTTTTCCAGACACCGCCCATAAAATCTTTTCCAAAATATATACCTGTTTGCAATTTGCTCCAGAATATACCGGGATCAAGCCCCATGACTCCGATGGAGAACATCACTGCTCCCAGGATTGCAAAGGCGTTAAACATCGCGGTTAATAATGGCAGAGAAATCAGGCCGGCCAGGAAACGGGGCAGTGCAATTCGCTGCACCGGATCAATCGCCATTAATTGCATGGCCTCAATCTGGCTGGTGGCTTTCATCAGGCCGATTTCGGCTGCAATTGACGTGCCGGCACGTCCGGCAAATAAAAGGGCGGTCAGCACCGGCCCCAATTCACGGAACAATGATTTGCCGACCAGCAGGCTTACCTGGTCAGAAGCACCGAACTGCTGCAATGCATTGATGGACTGAAGTGAAAGTACCATGCCAACAAAGAAACCGCAGATCATGATGATAACCAGTGAGCGGGCGCCAATCAGGTATGTTTGTTGCAGCGTGCTTATTAGCAGGCCACGTTCAAGACGTATGCTACTGAGCATGCGAATCAGGAAAAGACCGCAATGCCCGGTTTCGGCGATGGGGGTTAGTAACTTGATTTTTTTCATCCGGTCAGTGTTCATGATCAGGACGGGTTTGTAGCCGTGTTATTCCTGGTGTTCTGGTATTTGAATGAAATTGGACCTTCGACGCGTCCGTTCATGAACTGGTCAACAGCAGGGTCTTCATTCTGCGCCAGTGCCTGCGGACTGCCCTGTGCAATCAGTTTCGCTGCGGCAAGGATATAACAGTGATCTACCAGTTTTTTCATCTGGTGGACGTTGTGCGTAACAATGACACTGGTCAGGCCCAGTTGGTCGTTGGTTTCACGTATCAGGCGGCTTACAGTCGACATGGCAATCGGATCCAACCCGGTCATGGGTTCATCGAACAATACAATTTTTGGGTTCAATATGACCGCCCGGGCAAGTGCGACACGACGGGCCATGCCGCCTGACAGGCTTTGTGGCATCAATTCTTCAGTGCCCAACAAACCAACGGACTCCAGTTTGGCCAAAACACGTTCCCTGATAGCTTCTTCCGATAGATCGGTATGTTCTCTTAAAGGTGTTGCGACATTCTCAAAAACAGTCAGGTCGGTAAATAGGGCACCGTTTTGCAAAAGCACGCCAATGTCTTTTCTGCAATCGTAAAGCTGACGCCGTGTCATAGCAGAAACTTCGTTACCATTAACTTCGATGCTGCCACCGGAAGGTTGCAGTTGACCGGAAATCAAACGCAGGATGGTTGTTTTACCAACACCGCTGGGGCCCATAATGGCCACGATACTGCCGCGCTGAATATCCATGCTGACGTCATCCAGTATGACTTTGTCATCACGTTTAAACGAAACGTTTCGAAGGTGGATAATCGGATCTTTCAAGTTTTCGTCCATGCAACCGGTCTATTTTGTATTGGTGGTGTGTTATTGACCGTTAAATGTCCGATCCTATTTCACGTGACTTATTGTAGTATGAATTTGAATCGGGTGGAGGTAATAACTTGTTGGGTTGTGACTTTTAAAGCTCAAAAAAAACGAGGGAGACTTGCGTCTCCCTCGTCGTAGAAGTGTAGGAACTCCGCTTGTGGTGGACTGCAGATCCTCCTAGGCCTTTCCAACTTTGTCCAGTTCCGATCAGTTCTGCCCTTCGGTTTCTGGTCACGGGTCTTCTTCCCGTTTTTATTTATCGACGCTTTCACGTCTATCTCAAGGAACCGCGTATCCCTATCGAGTCACCCTTATGGTACGACCGCTTCTTTTGGCAGAACCCGGTCCGGGTGACGCGTCCTGTACCACCTGGACGCTTACCGTTTTTATCCACCTAGTTCACTTTCAGGCGGGTCGGCCTTCCAGTAAATTCACATTCTGTCGGTCGTCGACCTTGCGGTCTTCGCCGTCCGATTCCAATCTGTCGATTGTCTTCTTACGATTCCAGCCTTTCGACCTTTCTCACTCGATTCCAATCTGTCGATCTTCTGCGTTTGCTTCCAGTCTCGCAACCTTCTTCACTCGCTTCCAGTCTTTCGACTTTCTCCGTCCGTTTCCGGTCTTTCGACCTTCTCCGTTCTTCCTGCGATCCCAATCTTTCGATTGGTTGGTTTCTGTCTACGGGGGATTCAAATTACTCCAATCAGGAATAATTGTCAAAGCAGGAAAAGCGATACTTAGGGCGTTTACCTCAACGTAAATATCAGTAAAAATTTCCAAGTATCTGAATAGAAGACTAACCCTGAATTTGCCCTTGTTTTTAGTTTGCGACGAAGCGAATAATTTTGATTAAAAATAACTCACGTGCTTTTCTGGTAAAAAAAATTCGGAAACGAGTTCCGGGTTTGGTCAAATAATTCGTCTTACAGCAGCTCAACCAGGAGATATAAAATGGCGGTCAGTACGAAGCCGCTGCCAATGACACCTTTCAAAGATGTGATCGGACCGGTCTTGCCAAATATACCATTTAGCGCCAGCACAGCAATCAGACCGAATACGACAGCCAATGATGGAGCACTTGCACTGTGTATCGGTATTTGAAGCTGTGGCAGGTGAACAGACGAGGCCATAAAAAACAGCATCGGTACTGAAAACAGCGTATTTGTACGCGATGCCAGACCCGCTTTACCCAGTGCTGCAGCGGCACCGGGCAGTGCTTCGCCTCCGCCAGCAATCTGTTTTACCGATGCAATAACGATTTTCTGGTTGGGCCAGATAATCAACCAGACGTTAAGAAACATGATAATGCCCATGACTACACCAATCATGATACCCATGCCGCTCAGGTGTTTTATATATACCAACACGATGCCACTCAGAAAGGTAAACATTGCTGCCCAACGGAACCACCACAATGCGTTCGGTACCATTTTTTGAATCAGATCTGATTTGGCGCCACCGTCGGCTGTTTTAAAGTATTCAGCTTGTATGAAATTGAAGTAATACAGAAGACCAACCCAGGTTATACCAGCCAGCAGGTGGGCCCAGCGCAGCAGAAAGGCTAAAGAGTTTTGGCTAAGTAAGGCAAGCTCCACGATTGTATTCTCCTTTTTGGGTGTTATGGTGAGAGGTGTGAAGCTTATTAGAATACAGCAGTTTTGCTTTTTCAGAAATCAGCCGGTCATATGTGAGTTGGATTACCATGTGAGCAAAGCACTCTTTGATGTTTCAAGTTGGCGCGGGAGTCTATAAAATCAGTTGGAAGGACGGCCCGGCAATTGAATATTCCGGTCAATTATCAGATGTCACTGCCTGGATGATTTCACCTTGAGTGGGGCAGGGGACGACAGGTAAATATGCACCCTGAAACAGAACGAAATGTCAGCAACGAAAAAGGTGATTCCGCTCACACGCCGTGTAATCCTGATGCCTATCCGTTTCCGTTGGATGCCGTTGTTCTTGCCGGTACCCATCAAAATCCCAATCGGTTAATCGCCGGTCGAAACAAGGCATTTTTGGAAGTTGGTGAAAAAAAGCTTATCCGTTATGTGGTTGACGCCCTGTTGGGTGCCAAGAGCATAGGCCTGATTTTCGTGGTTGGGCCCGCTGAGGAATTACTGGAGGAACTGACGGGTTATTCCAACAGGGTCCGGGTCATCGAGCAACGCGGGAAAATGATGACCAATTGCTGGGCCGGTATCGAGGCATCTGAAGATTGCCACAGATATGACAAACTCATGCCGGTGAATGAAAGACCCTTACTCGTCATTTCCTGTGATCTGCCATTGGTGACTACCGCTTCCATTAATGATTTTATTAGCCGTTGCGCGCGTCTGGATAATGCATCTAAAGAGTCCTACGCCATGCTTGCCGGAGTCGTTGATGAGCCCGGTGTCCGCCCATTCCACCCGGAAGGGAACAAGCCGGGTATCGAACGGCCCTTTGTAGAGCTCGAATTCGGACGTCTTCGCCTGGCTAATATTTATGTGGGTCGTCCACGCAATCTGGCTAACCAGGAATTCCTCCAGACCGGATTTTCCTACCGTAAGGCCAAAGACTGGCGTAACGTGGTTGCTTTGGCTTTCAACTTTTTCAAAACCCAAGGTGGTTGGCAGGCTACATGGTTGACTCTGCGTGTTCAGGTGACCTTGATGCTTTCAAAGGGTAAAGGCTACTGGTACAAGCGGCTCAAGAGGGGCAATACCCGGGAAAGAGTCGAGAAAAGTGTCAGCAAGATTCTTGGAGGACCGGTTAAGGTCGTTATCACACCATACGGTGGTTTAAGCCTGGATGTGGATGATGATGAGGATTTCCGGATTCTTGATGAATGTTATGAGGACTGGGCTGCCATCACTGCCGCGGTCGAACCTGAAAAGCATTGACGGTTTAATGGTGCGTAACGAGTTACGCACCCTACTGGGTGATGTTTAGGTGTGGCCGGCACTCATTTTTCAGTCATCACTTCAATAGAATCAGCGACAACCCGGGCCAAAAAGCAATTAGCAACACAGAAATCATCAGAAACACAAAAAATGGCAGGGTGGATAAGTAAACTTCCACGATCGGCCGGTCAAACCGGTATCCCGCGATGAACAGATTTAGACCCACGGGCGGCGTGATGTAGCCGAGCTGCATCGTGGCGAGGAAAACAATCCCGAGATGCACCGGGTTTACTCCGAATTGTGTTGCGATTGGCAGGATCAACGGAACAACCAGTACGATTGCGGAAAAAATATCAAGAATTGCCCCGAGAATCAGTAAGAACAACAATAACATCACCATGAATGCAATTTCACCGGTAACGAAACCGCTTATCCATTGCAGTAACTGTTGTGGTACACCTGCATCTATCATGAAATTGGTGGACGCGCGGGATACACCCAATATCATCATGATTCCGCCGACAAGTATCATGGATTCACGAATTATCGAAGGAAGTTTGCGTAAGGAAACCTCCTTGAGGATAAGCACATCAACGATTAGCACGTAAAGAGCCGTGACAGCTGCCGCTTCTGATATTGCAAAATAACCGCTGTAAATCCCACCCAGCACGACGATGGGTAGTGGTATTTCCCACATTGACTCGCGCAATGCTGTGCGAACCTCCTGCCATGAAAAGTTGCCCAGCGGCGTGCGTATCGCACGATTTTTCCAGATACTGAAACCGGAAAGGATAATCAGCATTAAAAAGCCGGGTAGCAAACCGGCCAGAAAAAGGCTTTCAATGGGTACCTCTGCGACAACACCGTACAAAATCAGCGGCAGGGACGGTGCGAATAACAAGCCGAGACTACCTGCTGATGTGACCAGGCCAAGGTTGAACCTTTCGGGGTAACCCGCTTGTTGCATGGCTGGGAACAATATCGCACCCAGTGCGATGATAGTGACACCCGAGGCACCTGTAAACGCGGTGAAAAATGCACATGCGACCAGGGATACTACTGCCAGACCTGCCGGCATCCAACCAAGCAAAGTGCTGGTCAGACGTACCAGGCGTTTGGGTGCCTCGCTTTCACTGAGAAGATAACCGGCGAATGTGAATAGCGGTATAGCGAGCAAAATGGGCATTTCTGCAATGCCATAAAATTCAATGGCAATGGCCTGGAGATCAATGTCGGCGTTGTAAAAATTCCAAAACGCACCCGCTGCGATGATGGCAAACAACGGTGCGCCAAGCAAAATCAATATCACCATCAGCACTCCGATGATCATGATTGACTGTCTTCGCTTTCAGACCATGTAAACGGACGTTTGATGGCAAGAACCAAATGACGGAAGGCCATCAGGAAGAAACCGATGGGCATTATGATCTGCAATGTCCATGCAGGTACGTTTCGCATCAGTGTGTCGCCGAACTCGTAAGATCCCATGACGAACCGACCGCTATGCCAGGCAAACAAAGCGCAGATGCATGCTGTAAATATATCTATGATGACCTTTGTGACGCGTTGTGCCGTAATGGGGAGGAAGCGATCCAGCACTGCGATGCTGATGTGCTTGTCCATCCGGCTGGCAGCCAGGCCCCCGGCGATAGTTAACCATAACACCATGAGGCGTAACATCTCGTCACCCCAGAACAGACTGGTATCAAGAATATTCCTCAGAAAAATCTGGGTACCGGCGAGCAGAATCATGCTTATCAGGATGATCAGAAGTAAGGCGTCCTCCGCGTGGGCCCCGGCCTTGTCCAGCCGGTTGAAAAATACGGAAATACGCTTCACTGAGTACAGTCTTTCGCCTGGTTTCCTGCGCGGAAGCCCGCCAGGTAACATTCCAGTTCGTCAAGTAGCCGAACATCAACTGCACCTTCATTGGCAAGCCGATGGTTTGATTTTTTAATAGCACTGCGCCACTCGGGAATTTGCCCCAGTTCTGGAGTCACAGGCGTCATGCCGTTATCAATCAATGCTTTATAGGCTTTTTTATTGTCCTCGTTGCCTTGTTGATCAAAGTCCTGGTAAATTCGTTCCATCACTTCCCGCACAATAACCTGATCGGCAGGCTGTATGCGGTCAAAATATTTTTTATCGATAGCGATCATGGCAAAAATATAAGACAGGCGGAGTTCGGTGATATAGCTCACCTTCGTATTCCATTGCAAAATGATGGTGGCGGCAGGCGGGCTCATGATGGTGTCGATCAATTCAGTCTGCAATCCCGTCATCACATCGGTCAGCGGCATAATGACAGGAGAGATGCCCAGTGCCTTACTCGCCTCATACGAAATCCTGTCGCCATCCGGCACCCAGACTTTCCGGCCTTGCAAATCCTTAATGTTGGCGATGGGCTGGTTTGACATTAGGCGGGCAAACCCTCCTCCTGCAAAACCAAAATTGACATACCCGGCCTTTTCAATAAGACCACGTAATTTGTCATCCATGCGTGCTCTTACAAACTGAACTTCCTCAAGGTTGTCGAACAGCATGGGCATGGCATAGAGTTGACTGTCTTTTTGAACATCAATAAGACCGTTTGATGTAAAGGCGCCACCGTGCAACTGACCGATGCGCATTTTACGCAGTACCTGCTTGTCATTGCCCTGCACACCGCCGCCATAGAATTTGAATTTGACCCGCCCATCAGTCCGCTCGTCAATTTCAGCTGCACCGGCCCGCATTGAATTCATCCAACTGGAACCCTCCGGTGCTATGGTCGCAAGCTTTATTGTTTGGGCACCGGCGGTCGACACCAGGCAAAGTAATATCAATCCGACAACGATTTGACCAGCAAATTGCCAGTCCGACGCTTTCTTGATAAGGCTGGGGTTCATGAATGTTCCTTTTTCTTAAAAATAGTCATCAGCGGAATCGAGTAATTCCTGTGCTTCACGTTGCGCCAGTGTGTTGAATAGAGTGTAGCCTTCCTGATTAGGTTCCGCTGACATGACACCATTCAGTAACCGGTCGTGAAGTTCCCGGTCATACAAAGTACGTGCATAGTAGCGGGCATAATCCACGTTAATTGACAGGTCTTTGCCCTTCGAAAGGGCCGCGGCCCTTTCGAAATATGCCTTTCCAGCCTCAAAATCCCCCCCCAAAGCAGGTGGGCGGATCGTATTGAGTACAGCCAAAAAATGTTCGACCTGGACTGCCTGGTATCCGGGGTCAAGAGCCTGAACGCGTTTGAGCGTGGATTCAACACCCGGTAGTTTGGTCATGGCGCCCCAGTCGTCACTGTGAACTTTGATATAGGCGATTGAGGTCAGGCCATAGGTGAAAAGGCTGGCAGCATCTTTTTTATCCAGCGTCTCCAGGACAATTTCAAATTCCTGAAATGGAAGATCATGTATGCCACACGCAGACTTGTTGCTTGCGCACAGAGACCGCTGACCATATGTGAGAGCACGTTGGGTCAGGCGGTCGGCGCGTGCTGGGTCTGCGACGAAAATGACGCCATATGCGGCATACAATTCCGCTGCTGCAGCCAGCATTGCAGGGCTATCGGGTGACCCTGCTATAAAGCTGTCGAGTAACAAAAGATAAGCCGGGGCACCATCCCGAACAGTTTCGGGGTCATCCTGGTTCATTATTGCTGAACTGAGATTGGCAGCCATGTCATTGGTTGCAGATTCCATGACCGATGCGCAAGCACCAAGCAATAGTAAACCCAGGGAAATTATCGTAACTCGCGTCTTGTAATGTTTCACGTCTGTCAGGCTGGTTAGTTTAAAGGCGGGAATTATAAACCGATAAACAACAGCATGCTGAATAGATCGGTCTTATAACCAGTCAATCACAGAAAAGAACCGGAATCTTAATAAAAACCGGTTCCCTTACACGCCGGTTTAGGGGGGGGGTTAAACCGATGCCAGGGAACCGGGGCTAATTAGGCTAAAAATTGGGATAACTGCAATTTTCAACAGTTATCCCAGTGCTTCTTATTATTTTATAATGTGCCTGGTTAATACGGTATGGTTTGTTATTGCTTTCCAACCGTAAGTGCATTCCTCTAATCGTTACCCGGTTCTGCGAGGCAGTTCCTTGTAAAAAGAACCTGTGATAGTTTTCGGAGGACTTACCACAGAATTCAGTTTTAGTTTACGCGGAACGTCTACCTTGCAATCACACGTAAGTGTCCGGGTACAGAAAAGAGGACATGTCTAAGCAGTCCCAAGTGCACCGCACCAATATAAATGGGTTTGTCGAACAATGATATTCAGCCATCGGAATATTGACAGAAGATTTACGGAACGTTTGCGGATAGCTTAGGATTGACAACTTAGATATACTTTGTTTTTGGTTTTTTCTATGGGGATTTATTTCAGTGGGCTTTGAATGCTATCGCATCGGAGACCTGTTACTGGATGCAGGAACACAGGAAGTAACCCGCAACGGGACGATTGTACCCGTACCGCGGCTTTCTTTTAAATTGTTGCTTTCACTAGCGCGTCACGCACCCAATGTTGTGAGTACACAGCAATTGGAGGAGGAGGTCTGGGAAGGCCTCGTGGTTGACCGTGGGACGGTTAACAAGCGCGTAATGTTGTTACGTAAATCACTGAGAGAGGATCTGAATGCGGATCCCTATATCGCGGTCATTCGCGGCAGCGGGTATCGGTTGGTTGCACAAATTGAACGTATCGATTGCTCTCCTGGTGAAAATTGCGGGGAAGAGAAAGCACTGCAAAACGGGTCGCAACGCAGTGCGAAAACAAGCCGTACGATCTCATTCTGGTTACTTGGTACCATTGCGGTACTGGTCCTTTCTTTTGTACTCTGGGATACCCCCGTCGAGCCGATTATGCCCGGTTCTGACGAAAGCCCGTCAGGCGAAAACCAGGCGGCGTCGATGGTGTATAGCCAGAGAGCCATTGCTGTTTTGCCATTTGTTGATATGAGCGATAACCAGACTCACCATTATCTTGGTGATGGTATTGCAGAGGATGTGATTAATTTGCTGGCGGCAATGAATGGCCTCGAAGTGGCAGCGCGCACATCATCGTTCGCATTTCGCGAGACGAATGCGACATTATCGGAGGTCGCTTCCAAACTGCACGTCGGCACTGTTCTGGAAGGCAGTATCAGACATTCTGACGAACGGATTCGCATAACCGCACAGCTGATTGACGCGCGCACCGGCTATCACATCTGGTCACAAAATTATGACCGTTCCTTTGATGAGGTTTTTACAGTTCAGGACGACATTGCCTCCAATATTGCAGAGACGCTCAAGCTGACCCTTGATGAAAACGACCAACCGGACTCCCGCAAGTCGATGACCAGCGACATGGAGGCCTTCAGGTTGTATCTAAAAGGCCGTGACTTAGTGAATGATCGTATTCAATTGCGTACAGAAGGTTTGTATTCCGCACTTGAATATTTCAATGAAGCAATTGCAAAGGACCCGATGTTTGCACGCGCACATGCCGGTATTGCCAGCGTTCAATGGTTACTGACATCCTATGATTTGTCCCTGGATAGGGAGGTCTGGTATGAAAAAGCTGAAGCGAGCGCACTTTTCGCTCTTGAGATTGACCCTGACTCCATAGAAGCCCTGGGCGCGCTGGCTGCGGTTTATTCCAAGCGGGGAGATTTGCAGCAGGCCGCTGAGTTGTTTGACCGCGTAAGAAGTATTGACGGTAGTAAATCCGATGTAAATTCCTGGGAAGCCACTTTGCACATCCGGCTGGGTTACTTTAAGGAACTGATACAGCCATTATCCAGGGAGTACGGCCGTGATCCTTTTAACGAACATACCGCCTGGGCGCTGGCAGACGCATTGATTTATTCCGGTAAGCCAGCGGAGGCGATTGTCATATTGGAGGAACTCCGGCACTTCACCTATCGCGATTATTACCTGGCCCTGGCCTCGATTTATTCCGGAGCGTATGAGACCGCACGTGAGTTGCTTCGGGATGTACAGATGCGCTCCGGCACAATGCCGGCAGAAATTGCTGACTTAGTGATTGACGCGCTGGAAGCTCCCGTTAGAATACCTGTTGTTAGCCAGATGATTGTTACAGCAACCCAAGCGGGGGAGTTGGATAAGCTGGTCGGCTTTGAATCGCTACTGATACTAGGCTCGCCACGTGCTTTCGACCTGGGAATTGACCCTGTTACCGATATCAAAAACCTGCAATTGCATGCACAAATCTGGAATAACTGGGCCATCGAATTTCGTCAGGATCCGCGTTTCAAAGAGTGGGTAGAAGCGTTGGGT
>RCNE010000440.1_pt1 | contig 22392 bp, 21 predicted proteins | sample 2041361 | NCBI WGS metagenome assembly RCNE01 (sample SAMN09708229, study PRJNA481090) | Marine sediment metagenome, whole genome shotgun sequencing project.
CCGGTCAGTTCGTCATCGTTCGGGTGACACCGAACGGTGAGAGGATTCCTCTGACCATCGCTGCAGCAGATCGCGATACCGGTTCGATCACGCTGTTCGTTCAGGCGATCGGTCGCACGACCACGTTGATGGACGAACTAGAGACCGGGGACTACCTCGTCGACGTCGCCGGACCCCTTGGCCAAGCCTCAGAAATCAAACAGTACGGAACAGCAGTGGTCGTCGGCGGTGGCGTTGGAACGGCCATCGCCTACCCGATCGCGGTGGCCCTCGCTGCAGCAGGAAATCGGGTGATCGCCATCATCGGGGGTCGAACGAAGCAGTACGTCCTTCTCGAGAGTGAGCTGCTGAGTCACGGCGCGGAGGTTCTCCCCTGCACCGACGACGGCTCGTACGGTCGGAAGGGTTTCGTCACCGAAGCACTCGCGGACGTCATCGCCGATGAGGACGTCGGCGTCGTCTTCGCCATCGGGCCAATACCGATGATGAGTGCCGTGGCAGAAGTCACCAGAGAATCAGGGGTCGAGACGGTAGCGTCGCTGAATCCGATCATGGTCGACGGCACCGGCATGTGCGGTGGCTGTCGAGTCGAAGTCGGCGGCGAGACAAAGTTCGCGTGCGTCGATGGGCCCGAGTTCGACGCCCATCAAGTCGACTTCAAGCTTCTCCAGCGCCGCAACACGTCGTACCGGGCGTTCGAGGCAGATCAGCTCAACGGACTGAAATCCCTGGATGCCGAGCACCACGAGCAGGTGCTGACCCCCGTGCGGGGCGCCTGCGCGAGCGATCACGCCTCATGATCAAGGTCTCCCTCCGCGCGATGAACAAGTTGGGCCGGATCGACATGCCGGCCCGGGATCCTCTGGAGCGTGCCGTCTGCTTCGACGAGGTCAACATTGGGCTCACCCCGGAACAGGCCACGGTGGAGGCGATGAGGTGCCTCCAATGCAAGACGCCGACGTGCATCGATGGCTGCCCCGTCAACATCCAGATCGATCAATTCATCGAGCGGGTCGCTCACGGTGACATTCGGGGTGCAGGAGACATCATCCGCTTGGACAGCCTGCTGCCGGCGATCTGCGGACGGGTGTGTCCGCAGGAATCGCAGTGCGAGGGCACCTGTGTGCTCGACAAGAAGCACAGGCCGATCGCGATCGGCCACCTTGAGCGCTACGTCGCCGATACGGTTCGTCGCTACGGACTCGAACCGGCGGCCGATCCGGTCGCCCCGAGCGGGAAGAGCGTCGCCATTGTCGGGAGTGGGCCCGCGGGACTCGCCTGTGCCGCTGATCTCGCCAAAGAGGGTCACCGCGTTCGCGTGTTCGAAGCACTCCACCAGCCCGGCGGCGTGCTCGTCTACGGCATTCCGGAGTTCCGTCTTCCGAAGGACATCGTCGCGGCCGAGATCGACGGTCTCAAGGAACTCGGAGTGGAGTTCGAGATGAACGCAATCATCGGTCGAACGACCACCGTTGAAGAACTTCTCACCGAAGAAGAATTCGATGCCGTCTTCGTCGGCGTCGGTGCCGGTCTGCCTCGCTTCCTGAATGTTGAAGGCGAGAACCTGATCGGCGTCTACTCCGCGAACGAGTTCCTCACCCGGGTCAATCTCATGGGCGCCTACCGGGAGAACACCGAGACACCGGTTCTCGACCTGACCGGGCGGCGAGTCGTCGTCTTCGGCGGCGGAAACACGGCCATGGACAGTGCACGCACGCCGTTGCGCCTCGGAGCCGAGGAAGTGCGTGTTGCGTATCGCCGAACCGAGGCCGAGATGCCGGCGCGCGATGAGGAGATCGAACATGCCAAGGAGGAGGGAATCGTCTTCGACTTCCTCGTCTCACCTCTCGAGCTACTCGGCAATGACGAAGGGTGGCTCACGGGTGTGCGCCTACAGCGCATGGAGTTGGGGGAACCCGACGATTCGGGTCGCCGACGACCGGTTCCGATCGAAGGCGACATCTTCGATATTCAGGCCGATGTCGTCATCGTTGCGATCGGGAACTCTCCGAACCCGCTTCTGCCCGCGACCGAGTCCCGTCTCGAGCAGACCCGCTGGGGCACGCTCGCCGTCGATGAGACAACGGGCCGTACGACGATGCCCGGAGTCTTCGCCGGAGGCGACATCGTCACGGGAGGCGCAACAGTGATCCTGGCCATGGGTGCAGGCCGCATCGCCGCCGCCTCGATCAACGAGTACCTCGATTCAGGCGTGTGGGAGTCCGAGTCCGAGCCGGAACTCGAGCCCACGTCCGCGTAGCCCGGGGTCCGTAGCCCGTACTGAGTACTCAGTACTTAGTACGGCGCCGAAGGCGCCTACTGCAGCGTTCGGAGGAACAGAACGATGTCGGCCAGGTCGTCGTCGGTCAGCCTCGGGTTACCACCGTATGGCGGCATCGCGATTCCGGTCTCGCTGTCCGGGTCATCCTTCGAACGACCTTCCTTGATCGATTCGATGAGTTCATCGTCCGTGTGATCCTGGACGAAGTCGTTGTCGGTCAAGGCCGGACCGAGGCTCTTGACCCCTTCGAAATCCTGTCCGTGACACGATGAACACGACTGTCCGGCGAGCTGCTGGCCATGGGCAAGAGGCGTACCCGCCACCGCCGTCGTTGTGACGGCCGCGGAATCGCTACCGCAACCTGCGGCGCCCAGCGCTATCGAAAGAGCGACGACCATAGTCGACAGCGCCCGAACCGTACCCGTCCGACCGACATCAACCTGCTTCGACCGATTCATGATCTCTCTCCGTGTGTTTCTTGTCTTCCCGACGATAACCCGCCCGCCACAACGACCCGAGCGGTTGGTCAATCGAGTTGGGGCGCAACCCTCGTAGCGAAGAGATCAAGGCTGCTCGAGTCATAGGCCGCATCCGGGAAGTAGCCGATTGCGTATGACATTCCTACCGCGACCCAGGGTCGCAGTTTCTCGACGACCTGCTCCGGTGTACCGACCAAGCCGCCGGCCATGAGGTTCTCCCGCGCCGACTCTGCCTTGTCCGGCCCGGCGAGAGCACCGATCCGGCCGACGTACTCGTCGATCTTCGCTTGCACGGCATTCTCTGTCTCTCCAACGAGGATCGTGAAGAGGGAGGATCGCACGATCTCGTTGTAGTCACGACCAATGTCGGACGCATGCCCGGCGAGAATCTCGCTCTTGTGAACGAACTCGTCGACCGTCCATCCGAAGTTCGTGTAGTCGGCGAAGCGAGCAGCGGTACGCAATGTCAGCTTCTCGCCACCTCCGGCAACCCAGATCGGGATGGAGTCCTGAACCGGTTTAGGCCGGCTGATGGCACCGGCAAGTTGGTAGTAGCGGCCGTCGTATCGAACCTCGTCCTCGGCCCACATGCGCCGCATGATCTCGACGCCTTCTTCGAGTTGTCCGATTCGGACGGACGGCTTCGGAAACTCGTACCCGTACCCGAGGTACTCGTGCTCGTGCCATCCGGCCCCGATCCCCATCTCGACCCTGCCATTCGAAATGACGTCGATGTCTGCCGCAACCTTTGCGAGGTACGCCGGATTGCGGTACGAGTTGGATGTGCACATCTGGCCGAGACGCACCGAATCGGTCGTCGGGGCAAGGGCGGCCATGAGCGTCCACGCCTCGTAGCTCGACTCCTGGGTCGGTACCGGGACCGTATGGAAGTGGTCGAAGACCCACGCCGATTCGTAGCCGAGGGACTCGATCGTCCTGGCGACGCCGAGCATGGTCGGCCATTGCTCGGACCGGTCGATCCCGACGAGATCGAGACGCCAGCCCTGGGGAATGAAAGCTCCATAACGCATGGACAGCACGCTACACGGGCCGGTGTGCTGTCGTCCTCCACAGTTCAGACCGTGGTGCAGGTTGGTACCGTTGGGGCCATGGAGCTCTATGCGCGCGTCAACATCCTCGACGGCAAGGCCGTCCGCCTTCCCCGCGGAGCACTCGACCAGGTGATCTACCTCGACGCCGATCCCCTGACTTCCATACCCAGGGTTCGCGACGTCCTATTTGGCGGTGTGAGCCCTCGGAATGGGGCCGATCGCCGTGGTTGATCCAACACCCGACTATGTAGGCGCGAACCGGGCAGCCTGGGATGCCAAGGCAGGCCGGGACGAATCCACCGGCCAACGAAACTGGGCCGGCCAACCATCCTGGGGCCTCTGGGGAATCCCGGAAGACGAGGTCGGCTTCTTTCCGGATCTCGACGATCGTGATGTGCTCGAAGATGGGTGTGGGACGGCATACGTGTCGGCCTGGGTGTCCCGTCTCGGCGGCCGACCCATTGGTCTCGACAACTCCCCGGCGCAGTTGGCGACGGCGCGTCGTCTCCAAGACGAGCACGACCTCAGATTCCCTCTGATCCATGGCATCGCCGAGCATCTGCCGTTTCAGGACGAATCATTCGACGTGGTGTTGTCCGAGTACGGAGCGGCGATCTGGTCGGATCCCTATCGATGGATCCCCGAAGCGGCTCGGGTGCTTCGGCCGGGGGGTGAGCTGTCGTTCCTCGGGAATTCGTCGCTGTTGATGCTCTTCGCCGAAGACGACGAAGACGTCCCTGCCGGTCGCACGATGTTGCGCGACCATTTCGGCATGCACCGCTTCGAGTGGCCCGATGACGACGGTATCGAGTTCCATCTCGGCCACGGCGACTGGATTCGGGTGTTGCGCGACAACGGCTTCGAGATCCTCGACCTGATCGAGCTGCGCCCACCGGAGGGTGCCGAGACGAGCTATACGTTCGTCAATACCGAGTGGGCAAGACGCTGGCCCGCCGAAGAAGTGTGGCGGGCACGAAGGATCTGAAGCCGCGTATCCAGGGATGCAGCCCCCCTGAACGACGCCGACAACAACGGCTCCGACCACGCTGGCAGCGAACTGACCCTTGCTGAGTCTCCGCTGTGGGCGTGCGACCGTCGTATCTCCTACTTGGTGTTGGAGAGTTCTCACGTCCGCATCCTTCCGATTGCTCTGGCGGTATGCCCCGACCATGACGCTGTGCCCTCAAGAAATCCTGATAGGGACGCTCCATTTCCGCTCTAGAAGCCACAGTCAAGAGTCGAGAGACACGACCATTCCGGACTCTCGGCTCTCGGCTCCTAGCTCTTGCATGAGGCACCACAAAGCATGAAGGTCATAGCTCACGGCTTCCTATGCTTCCCCCATGTCCTCCCCCTCCTTTCGGAACGTCGCGCTCATCGCTCACGTCGACCACGGCAAGACCACTCTCGTCGATGCGATGCTCAGCGCAGCAGGTGTGTTCCAAGCTCACGAAACCAAGATCGATCGTGTCATGGACTCGAGCGACCAGGAGCGTGAGCGTGGTATCACCATCCTCGCCAAAGCCGCCACGGTCACATGGAAGGGCACGAAGATCAATTTGGTCGACACGCCCGGCCACGCCGACTTTGGTGGCGAGGTTGAGCGTGCACTCACGCTGGTCGACGGCGTCCTTCTCCTCGTCGATGCTGCAGAAGGCCCGATGCCACAGACCCGCTACGTCCTCTCAAAGGCTCTCGCCGAAGGACTTCCCGCTGTAGTGGTCATCAATAAGGTCGATCGTCCCGATGCGAGGATCGACGAGGTCGCCGACGAGATCTATCAACTCTTCATCGATCTCGACGCCGAGGATCGCCACATCGATTTCCCGATCATCTCCTCGATCGCTCGACACGGCCACGCCATGGTCGGCACCGGGATCCCCGGTGACGACACGGACCTCTCCCCGATCCTCGACGCCATCGTTGAGAGCATCCCGGCTCCGTCCGGAGATCCGGATGCTCCGCTCCAGGCGCTCGTCACCAATCTCGACGCTTCCAACTATCTCGGTCGACTGGCGATTGGGCGGGTCGTCCAGGGAACCCTTCGGGCAGGCAGCCAGGTCGCCCTTTGCCACTCGATTGAAGAGGAGCCTCCCCTCAAACGCCGACTGAGCCAGCTCATGGGATTCGAGCACCTCGGCAGAATCGACGTAGAAGAACGCGTCGCCGGAGATCTCTTCGTTGTTGCCGGCTTCCCCGAGGTCGAGATCGGCGATACGATCGCCGATGCTACCGATCCACAGCCTCTCCCTCGCCTCAAAGTCGACGAACCAGTTCTCCGGATGACCTTCGGAGTCAACACGTCGCCTCTCTCTGGTCGGGACGGGAATTTCGTCACATCCCGGCAGATCAAGGAACGACTCGATCGCGAGGTTCTCGGAAACGTCTCGATCCGCATCGGCGCCACGTCGTCTCCGGAAGTGATCGAGGTCGCCGGTCGAGGCGAGCTGCAGCTCGCGGTGCTCATCGAGTCCATGCGCCGCGAGGGCTTTGAACTCCAGGTCTCGCGCCCCGAGGTGATCATTCGCGAGATCGACGGCCGGCCACACGAGCCGCTCGAGCGAGCGGTTGTCGACGTGCCGAACGAACACGTCGGCACCGTCACACAAGCGATCGCACCTCGAAAAGGCCAGGTCACCGACCTGCGACCGGGTGACAGCGGGCGTACCATCGTGACACTCACGGCACCTGCACGTGGACTCCTCGGATTCCGTTCGCTGCTCATGACGGCCACCCGAGGAACTGCATTGGTTCATCAGCACCATGCCGGTTGGATGCCGTGGGCAGGCGAACTCCCGCATCGCCAGGGAGGCGCCATGGCAGCCGACCGGATCGGTACCTCAACCGGTTTCGCCCTCGACAATCTCCAGAAGCGGGCAGAGTTGTTCATCGGTCCGAATGCCGATGTCTACGAAGGCATGATCATCGGCGAGGCGTCCCGTCCAGAGGACATGCAGGTCAACCCCACGAAGACCAAGCAGCTCACGAACATCCGTACCCACTCGACCGATGAGGCGATCAAGCTGAAGCCGCCGAAGCAGCTGACACTCGAGCTCGCGATCGAGTGGATTGCCGAAGATGAACTCGTTGAGATCACACCGAAGGCCATCCGGGTGAGAAAGCGACATCTGACGGAGAGCGAGCGGAAGCGGCTGAAGAAGAGGTGAGCCGCCCGACGGCGGCTGTACTGAGTACTGGGTACTGAGTACCTCCAACGAAGCGGTGCCGGGCTCGCTACCTGCCTAGTGTCGGCTGAGATGCCGGAATCACAATCTCATCGCATGCGAGCTACCTCCGACGGGGCACGGGCTTTCGCGCCTCTGCTCATTGGAGTCATTCCGTTTGGACTTGTCTTTGGGATCGTCGCCGCCGGTTCAAGCGTGGGATCATGGCTCGGCGGCTCGACATCAGTGATCATCTTCGCCGGGGCTGCGCAACTCGCGACACTGCAACTCATCGACGCTGGCGTCGGGGGCGCCGTCGTGATCGCCACGGCCCTTGTCATCAACGCGCGCCACGTCATGTACAGCGCAGCGTTGTCACCTGACTTTCAGGAGTTCCCGGCCATCGCCAGGTTTGTTCTGCCGTACTTCTTGACTGATCAGGCGTTCGCCATCTCGATCGTTCGCTACAACGAGGCAACGGATCCCGTCTACAAGCAGTGGTACTTCACCGGAGCAGCCCTGGCACTCTGGATCACCTGGCAGATCTCCACCATGGCTGGCATCGTGCTCGGGGCCCAGGTACCGGCCTCGTGGTCGCTCGACTTCGCAATCCCTCTCGTCTTCCTGGTTCTCCTCGTCCCCACCATCAAGAGCCGACCGGATCTCATCGCAGCGCTCGTCGGAGGGGGCATTGCGGTTGCCGCAGCCGGAGCGCCCTATGGTCTCGGACTCATCATCGGCGCCATCAGCGGTGTGATCGCAGGAGTCGTTGCTCAGCGGGTGATGCGATGAGTGAGTTCGCCATCATCGTCGCAATCGGTGCCGGAACCTATCTGCTGCGGCTCTCGTTCATCGGGATTCTCGGCGATCGCACCATGCCCGACTGGGCGATGGTGCCCCTCAGGTTCGTGGCGCCCGCAATTCTGGCCGCCCTGGTCGCGCCGGCAGTTCTGCTCAGGGATGGCGCAGTCGACGTCTCACCAGCAACGAATCCACAAGCGCTTGCTGCACTGATCGCGCTCATTGTCGCGTGGAAGACCAAGAACGTCGCCGCTGTGATCGTGGCCGGCATGGCCGTCGTTTGGCTTCTCCAGGCGTTGTTCTAGCAGCGCAAGCTCGAGCCCGGATTGCCGTACCATCCTGCGGATGCGGAAGTTGCTCGTCCCTCTGATCGTCATCGCCGGTGTCGTTGTCGCGGCGCCCCGTCTCCTCAAGCGGGCCTTTGCCCCACCCGACCGAGAGGTCGTCGCCAGCCCGTCCGACTACGGACTCTCGGCAACGGACCTGTGGATCGACGGACCGAATGGGAAGCGACTCCACGCCTGGTGGATTCCCGCAGGTGGCCCGGCGCCGGTCGTCATCGTTCTGCACGGCTGGGGCGCGAATTCTGGAGACATGCTCCCGATCGCACCGGGTCTCGCCCAGTCCGGATTCCATGCCCTATTCCTGGATGCGAGGAGACACGGCCAGTCGGACTTCGAGGACTTCATGTCGATGCCCCGCTTCGCCGAGGACCTCGAAGCGGCAGTCGGAGACCTCCTTGAGCGCGACGATGTGACCGCCATCGGCGTCATCGGCCACTCAGTTGGAGCAGCCGCGTCGATCTACGCCGCAGCCAACAATCCGGCCATCGACGCCCTGGTCGCCGTGGCGTCGTTCGCTCACCCGGCCGAAATGATGCGCGAGAATTTCCCGTTCCCGGCTCCAGCGACGTGGGCTCTCCTGCAGGTCGTAGAGCGCATGATCGGCCACCGCTACGACGACATCGCTCCGAGAAATCGCATCGCAGAAGTTGGCGTCCCGGTCATGCTGATGCACGGAGATGCGGACAGTGTGATCCCTTTCCAGGACTCGATCGATCTCCACGATCGCCTGCCGGGAAGCGAACTCGTGATCGTACCGGGAGGCACACATTCCGATCTCGAGGCCTTCGAGCCCTTCTTCGCGACAGTCGACGAGTTCCTTCGTGAGCATCTATCGCATGCCGAGATCCAGGAGGAAGATCTGGAGATCGCTCACTCTCCCGAAATTCCGGCAACCGAGGGTTGACGCTCAGCGCCAGAGATCCTCAAGGACATCGGCAACGGGATCGTCTCCCAGCGCCGACGGGCCCAATGGGTCGCCATGCTGCGGTACTCCAACTGTGACGTGTTCGAATTGTTCCATCGCGGGATCGAGAAAGCGGCTGGGGAGCGCGTACGAGTGCTCCGGGCTGCCGGAGAAGCGCTTGTGATAGAAACGCTGAGGAACGGTCACATGGAGGTGGTCTTGCGCCCTCGTGAGGGCGACGTAGAGCAGCCGCCGCTCTTCTTCGAGACCACCCGGATCCGAGATCGCCATGTCGGACGGAATGTTCCCATCGGCAGCGTGGATGACGAACACAGCCCGCCACTCGCCGCCTTTCGCCGAGTGGATCGTCGAGAGGATGAGATAGTCGTCGTCGAGGTGCGGTGGCCCGGCGAGGTCGCTGGTGCTGGCAGGTGGGTCGAGTGTGATCTCGGTCAGGAATCGGCTTCTCGTTGCGTACTCGGAAGCAAGAGCGGCGAGCTGTCCCAGATCGGTCAGCCGGGCCGCGGAGTCGTCATAGGAACGTTCGAAGACGAGGGCACAGAACGGGATCAGACGCTCGATCTGCTCTGACGGCCCGGGTCCGATCCCGTCCTCGCCACGACAGTCGCGGAGCGCGTTCTGTAGCTCCTCCATCGGCTTCCGTGCCTCCGCAACCACCGGGAACTGTGCAACGGTGAGCGCGACCAATCTGTCCGATGCGTTCTCCGCTGCCTCGGCGTCGAGGTAGTTGGTGATCTTCAACGAGGTCGCCGGTCCGATGCCGGGGATCATCTGGAGTATGCGGTTCCACGCGAGTTCGTCCTTCGGATTGTCAAGGATGCGCAGCAGAGCCAGCAGGTCCTTGACGTGTGCCGCTTCGAGGAATCGCAGACCGCCGTACTTGACGAACGGGATGTTCCTCCTGGAAAGCTCGATCTCGAGGCCGGCCGAGTGGTGGCCGGTGCGGAACAGCACTGCCTGGTCTCTGAGCGGGATGCCGGATTCACGGTGGTCCAGTACGCGATCGGCGACAAGGTCCGCCTGGGCCGCCTCATCGAAACAGGTGATGAGCTCCGGCATGCGACCGGAGGCACGTTCGGTCCAGAGTTCTTTCTGGAACGTCTCGGGCGAGGCCTCGATGACGGCGTTGGCTGCACCGAGAATCTGCGGCGTCGATCGGTAGTTCTGCTCAAGCGTCACGACGGTCGCTGTGTCGTATGCCTCAGGGAACTCGAGGATGTTCTCGACCGTCGCGCCACGGAACGAGTAGATGGCCTGGGCATCGTCACCGACGACTGTGAGGTTGCCCTCAACTCCGCAGAGGGAGCGGAGGATCTCTGCCTGGCTCCGGTTGGTGTCCTGGTATTCGTCCACCAGAACGTGGTCGAAGAGGTTCCGGATGGTGCCTCCCGTGGGCGAGTCGAGGAGAGCGTTCCAGTACAGGAGGAGATCGTCATAGTCGACCACGTTGTGCTCCTTCTTGCGTGCCGTGTAAGCGCGAAAGATCTCTCGGAGCGCTTCGACGTGGTCGGCGACCCAGGGAAACCGATCCTCGACGGTCTCAGTGAGCGGCGTTCTGGCATTCACCGTGCGCGAGTAGACGGCCGCGATCGTCTCCTTCTTCGGGAATCGCTGTTTGGACCCCGAGTGTCCGAGTTCGGTGCGAATCATCCCGAAGAGTGACGCCGCGTCCGACTGGTCGATGACGGTGAAACCGTCCTGCAGCCCCACGGCCGATCCGTACTGGCGGAGCAATCGGTTCGCGACGGCGTGGAAGGTTCCGCCCCATACCTTGCCGACGGAACGATCCGAGATGAGGGCCCCCGAACGACGCAGCATCTCCGCTGCGGCACGCCTCGTGAAGGTGAGTAGGAGGATTCGATCGGCAGGGACACCTTCGTCGACGAGACGCGCAACACGACTGGCCAACGTGCGGGTCTTGCCGGAACCGGCGCCGGCGACGACCAGGAGCGGTCCGTCGCCGTGGAGAACGGCCTCACGCTGCCGATCGTTGAGCCCATCGAGCCAGGCAGGGACTTCAGGCGTAGATACATCGAACATGTGTTCGCCTACTCTACCCCAAAACTCATACCCAGGGTACGCGGCGTCCTATTTGGCGGCTCCAGCCCGCAGAACGAAGAATCCGGCCCCTACGGGGTGAGCCGATCGAAGGCTCCCCCGAGCTCCTTGTGGAGCGCTTCGACCTGTTCCGGCGGCCAGAGTTCAGGATCTGCCCGTAGGAACGATGTGTGATCACTGCGGTTGTCGAACACAGCGGTCGGAATCACAATCGGGTCGTCTCCACTTCCGATACGGACGGCGTCTCCCCCGGCTTGCTCGATGAGCCACGGCATGTCATCGGTGCCGTAGTCGCCGAGCATCACCGCTTCCGGGACACCGTGATGAAGGATCGACGCGTCGCCCTCACGGCCCGGCCTGGCTCGCTCGTCGTTGCGGCGGCGACTCTCCTCGGGCGCAACCCATACGTAGAGGATCGACGCCCGATCCAGGATTTCAGACGAGAGCTGACCGAGCGAGTATGCGTATCCGCGGGGAGGTTCAAGGGGCATCAACGCCCCTGCGGGACCTCCCCGGGCGAACTCAATGACAACGGTGTCGCCCTCACGCCATGACGCCACGACTCCCGCTAGCTCCTCCCATGCCTCTCCGACTTCGGCCTCGAGTAGTCGCTCGAGTCGATCGCGGACAGACCCATCGAGTTGACCGAGATCTGGCGTCGCTCCGGCGGCGAGACGAGCACAGTCGATCCGATCGAGGAGCCATCCGGCTGCGGATTCGGGTCGCTCCGCGTTCGTGCCGAGGAGTTGGTAGTCCTCGTTCACGAGATGAACGAGCGTCCCCCAGTCTCGAGGATCCGCGAACGGAGTCGCATCGTCACGGAAGAAGATCGGATCCACTCCCATCTCCTCCAACTCCTGGCCGATACGACGCATCAGATGTACGTACGGATAGTCATCGAGCTGCACGGTTGGGCCTAGGTGGAAATCCCGTTCGGCGACCTCCGGCTCGAGATGAGCGAGGTATCGACGAAGTTCGGATTTACCCGACGCGGGCAGGGCAAGGAGAAGAAGAGTGTCGATGGTGCGGGTCATCCGTTGACCATAGCCATTCGTCCATTCACCATTGTGCGCCGTTGCGGCCAGCCTCGAAGTGTGTCCGCGAGGCCGGCAGCGGCGCTCAGAAGGCTTCGGGTCCGAAGCGTCCCCATGCAACAAAGACCGACAGAGCGAAGAGCATCATCGTCATCAGAGCCATCGGATACTCGCGCCGACGGATGTGCACCACCATGGCACCCATCGCCACCACAGCAAGTCCGGAAGCAGCCAACGGTGTAAGGATCGGAGCGATCCCAGTCAATGCCGGAAGGATCAGTCCGATCGCTCCCATGAGCTCGGCAACGCCGATCAGCCGGATCGTGCTCGGCGAGAAGTCCTCGACCCAGCCCATCTTCTCTACGAGATCTTCTTTGTCCCTCATCAACTTCATCGCCCCGGCCATCATGAACATGATCGCCAAGATCACTTGAACTGCCCATAGTGCGGCGTTCATCAATCCTCCTTGTTTTCGGTCAGACCACCAACCTGGCGGCACTCATCCACATTCCCGCGAGACGACCATTTCGGCCGGTAGCACCATGCTGTCTGCGACACTGAGCGACCGAGGAGGAGGGTCGCATGGAACACCGGAAGGGGATCTGGCTGGCCGTTGTGGCCTACTCCTTCTGGGGTTTCGCTCCGATCTTCTGGAAGGCTCTCGACTCCGTTCCTGCCCTCGAACTCCTGGCCCACCGGATCCTGTGGTCGGTACCGATCCTGCTTCTCATCATCGTGGGAAGGAAGCACCTCGGTGTACTGCGATCCTCCTTCCGTACGCCCGGAACAGCGGCAGCTGCACTTGCCGGTGGTGTCCTCCTGTCCATCAACTGGGGAGTCTTCGTGTGGGCCGTCACAACGAGTCACATCGTCGAGGCATCGCTCGGCTATTTCATCAATCCCCTGGTATCGGTCGCCCTTGGTGTGATCGTCCTGCGAGAGCACCTCAGCTCGGCTCAGCGCGTCGCTGTCGGCATCGCCGTCATCGGCGTCATCGGCATGACAATCCTGTCGGGCGTTGCGCCGTGGATCTCGCTCATCCTGGCCTTCTCGTTCGGGACCTACGGTCTCCTGAAGAAGCGAGCCATGGCAGCGCCGCCCATCGAGGGGCTGTTCATGGAGAGCGCATTCGTCGCAGCACCGGCATTCCTCTACCTCAGCGTTCTCGCCGGGGACGGCACCGGAGCCCTCGGTTCGTCTTTGGCCACAACGTTGCTCCTGGTCACCGCGGGAGCCGTCACGGTCTTCCCTCTTGTCCTCTTCGGAGCATCTGCGAGGCGAATCCCCCTGTCCACGCTCGGGATCCTCCAGTACATCGCTCCGATTCTTCAACTCCTCGTGGGCGTCGCTCTCTACGGCGAAGTCGTGTCGAGCGGCGAGTGGTTCGGGTTCGTACTGGTGTGGATCGCTCTCGCCATCTACACGATCGACAACGCCCGAATGTCCAGAGCCGGAAGCCGATCCGGAGCTGCTGCGGACCTCGTTTGACCTGTCGTGCGCCGTCCCGGAATGAACGATTGGTACAAAGCACCCTCACACCTCGGCGTCATTTGGGATACTTGAACAGGATGTATCGGCAATGACTCCCTTCACAACGTCACGGGCGCTTAGAACGGACGATGACTGGTGGCGGATCCGCGACTTCATTCTGGATACCTACCCGATCACTCCGACCGGTTTCGTGTGGGAGAACCGGCGCTGGGAAGGCTGGAGGTTCCATCGGGAGCGTCCGGTCCCCGTACGGCGTCTACGCGAGGTCACGAGGATCTGGGAGTCGTCCAGCAAGATTGTCGGCGTGGCGCACCCCGAAGGCCGCGGTGAGGTCCACCTGCAGGTTCATCCCGACTTCCGGCACCTCGAACCGGACATGTTCGCCTGGGCTGAAGAGTACCTGTCTGTCCCCGGGAAGGAAGGGACAGGAAGAACGATCACGACGTTCGTCTTCGACTATGACTCTCCACGACAACGGATGCTCAGCGATCATGGTTGGAGTCGCCTCGATTCGGGAGTCATGACGCGACATCTCCGTCTGGGCGATCAGCACCTTGACCCCACGCCCCACATCGATGGGTATGTGTTGCGGTCGACGCGTGCGAGTGACCGCAACGTCGCCCAGCGGATGGCCGACGTCATCAACGCGGGGTTCAACACCGACATCCACTCCGCCACCGAGATCCACACGTTCATGACGAAGTCACCGACGTTCAGCCACGATCTCAACCTCGTCGCAGAGATCCCCGACGGAACCTTCGCCGCTCACGTCGGCGGGACCTACGACGAACGCAACCGGCGGGGAATTGTCGAACCGGTATGCACCGACCCGGGGCACCGCCGACGCGGTCTGGCGCAGGCGCTGGTGTCCGAAACGATCTCACGGTTCAAGGAACTCGGAGCGACGGACGTTGTCGTCGACACCGGTGACGACCCATCCGCCAACGCTTTCTACGAATCGGCCGGTTTCACCGAGGCGTACCACGGCAACGCCTGGCGCAAGACCTGGTAGCCGATCGGTGAGTTACACCGAGGCAGCGCTGTAAGGCTGCCGTGCCTTGCCGGCCACCGCGACCCCCACCAACGCGAGTGCCGCACCGATGCTGATTGGGACGGTCAACACTTCATCCAGGAGAATCACACCAGCCGTGACGCCGACCACCGGAGCGAGGTAGCCCGTCAAAGCGACCCGGGCCGCCGATGTGTGTCGAGAAGCGAACAGCGTTGCGAAGAACGGGACGAAGGTACTGCCGACACCAAGAGCGATCAGAGCGATCCACGACGTCGAGTTGACCCCTGCAAGGTCGATGTCTTGAAGGACGAGACCTGCGGTCACTGCCACCACCGCGCCGGAGAGGAACATCGGTATGGCGAGCTCAGTCGTGCGATGCTTCGGCGCGTACTTGCGGCTGAGGACGCCACTCGACGCACCGGCGACGACGCCGGCCAGAGCGAACATGGCTCCGACCCGCACGTTGCCGCCATCGCCGCTGATGCCCGAGTCACCGACTGCCACGATCAGGAGCGATCCGACGAGGCCTATCGCCAAACCCACGATCTGATTCCTGCCGAGCCGTTCATGCAACACGACGGCCGCCAGCGCAGCCGTCGACGCCGGGATGATCGTGATGAAGATCCCCTCGACACCGGCAGAGATGTACTGGAGCGATGAGATGAAGAGCATCGGAGCAAGCCCGATGCGCAACACACCGATGATCGCCCCGTCCCGCCACGCGGATCGCGTGATCCCTCCGCCTTTGCCGAGCCAGACGAGGAGGACGGCCGCCGTAGCCGTCAGGATGCGAACGACGATGACAGTGAACGTCGTAGCGCCCTCGGAGAACACGAAACGGGTGCCAACACCGGCCATGCCCCAGCCGAGAGAAGCAGCCAGCAGCGCAGTCAGAACCCGGGATTGCATTCGGAAAACGCTACCGGACGAAGTCCCCCTACCCGCGAAGGAGGTCCAGCGCCTGACTCGCCTGCTCGACCGATTCAATCGTGATCGGATCCAGAACGAGCTGTACCTCGTCAACGCCAAGAGACTCGTATGAGCGCAGCACCTCGGACAGTTCCTCCGGCGTGCCGGTCCTGGGTTCGGCCGTGTGAAGATCGGTGTCACCTTGTCGTCGTCCACCGCCGCCCGAGAACTGCCAGTGGAGCGCCGTGGTCCGACCGATCTCTGTTGGTTCCCGCCCGACCTCACGGGCGGCATCGTCAATGGTGGCGTTCAACTTCTCGAAACCCTCCGGGGTGTTCCCGTGCCAGGCATGCCAGGTGTTCCACAGATCGACGTAGGGCAACGTTGCTCGAAGTACTCGCGGGCCCATCGATCCGATCATGATCGGCGGTCCCTCCGGTCGGCTTCGTGGCACGAGTTGACAGTCCCGAGCCGTGTAGTACTCGCCCTCGAAATCGATCTCACCTTGGGTCAACAAGGTCCGGATGATGGTGAATGCCTCCTCGAAACGACTTGCCCGGTGATCGAACGGGAACCCGTAGGCGCGATACTCCGTCTCGTTCCACCCTGCACCGAGACCGAGAATGAGGCGACCTCCTGATATCTCGTCAACGGTCGTGGCCTTCTTGGCAAGCATGGGCGGGCTGTGGAAGCTTGTTGCCGCGACGAGCGGTCCGAGTTGAACCCGGTCGGTGATTGCTGCGATCGCCGCGAGGAGCGACCACGCTTCCCACGGACCGGCAGGGCCCTCCGGAGTGTCGTACAACAGGTGGTCCCCGATCCAGATGGAATCGAACCCCAGGCCTTCGATGGCGAGGGACATGTCCCGCAGGTCCGGCCACTTTGCAGGCCACTCGATCTCGGGGAGTTGGATTCCGACCGCCATTGAACGTTGTGTGGAGCTCATGTCGATGATCGTAGACCACCGCGTTCTGTGGGCTCACTCCGCCAAATAGGACGGCGCGTACCCTGGGTATGGCTTGGGGGTACGCTGCCGGGATGCACATCGGCGTCTCATTCTTCGCAACCGACACCACCCTCCAACCCATTGCCCTCGGTCGGGCCGTCGAGGAGCGGGGCTTCGAGTCCCTGTGGCTCCCCGAACACAGTCACATCCCCATCTCGCGGACCACGCCGTGGGGCGGCTCCGCAGGCGCTCCTCCCCTCCCCGAGATGTACTGGCGGACCCACGACCAGTTCGTTGCGCTCGGCGCCATCGCCGCTACCACCGAGACCCTCGTGCTCGGCACCGGAATCACGCTCGTTGCCCAGCGTGACCCGATCTGGTTGGCGAAGCAGGTTGCGTCACTCGACATGATTTCGGGCGGCCGCGTGATCTTCGGTGTCGGATACGGATGGAACAAGGAGGAGATGGCGAACCACGGCGTCGCCTATCTCGAGCGAAGGGCGATCCTGAGGGAGAAGGTCCTTGCGATGAAAGAGATTTGGGCAAACGACGTCGCCGAGTACCACGGTGACCATGTCGATCTCGATCCGTCGTGGTCGTGGCCGAAGCCGGTCCAGAAGCCCCATCCGCCAATCATTCTCGGTGGCGGCGCAGGGCCGAAGACATTCGGCGACATCGCAGAGTTCTGCGACGGATGGATGCCGATCGCCGGCAGGCACGAATTCGCCTCGAAACTCGATGCCCTCGATAGCGCAGTCCGATCCGCCGGTCGCGAGCCAGGATCGGTCTCGCTCGGCGTTTTCGGTGCACGTCCCGACGCCGACGCCCTTCGGAGCCTCGCAGATGCCGGTGTCGGGAGAGCGGTTATCCAGGTCGCGTCGAAGTCGCCTGATGAAGTCGTGGCAAAGCTCGACGCCCTTGCCCCGTTCGTCGAGGAACTGAAGGACGCCTGAGGCTCGCTCCGGAACCGGGGGGAGCGGATGACGAGTCGCTCCAACCGGGGGGCGTGGACTCTCCGAAATCGGCGAGGCGGCGAACAGTCGCCCCGCCTTTCTTCTGTCTCAACCGAAACCGTTCAACTGAATCCTCCACACCGGTACCGTGGCGGCCTCCGCTACGAATCGAGGACCATGAACGACACCACACCGCTGCCGGACGGACGCGATCTCATCCGAACGATGGGCTGGGTGCCACTCCCCTACTCATGCGTCGGAGCCGTTCGTAAGACCGCCGTTTCGGGGCGCAACACCGTGTGGTCCTGGCTGATTCTGATTCCATGGGCATCCGACTCGAAGCCTTGGATTGACGGAACGAAAGTGCTCGCGGCCTCGACGAAGACCGAAGACGAGGAGCGAGAAGAGATCTTCAGCCTCATGCGAGACCTTCTCGACAAGCGCTACGGCGAAACGGTCGGGAACCGGGCCGTCGACGATCTGATCCGCAGCATCCAGGACGAGGTCTGACGGACGGAGCGACCAAAGGCCCTAGACACGCCAAGCTCCAGGCGCGACGATGCGTCCGAAGACAGCAAGGCCCCTGCGGCGCACAACATCGGGTCCATAGACCCGCACCCTTTGAGGTGACTGGAACCAAGCGCCCGGCGGGGGCTTTGCTGCGGAAGTTCGGGCGAACTATCTGTGGTCCGCGATACCTTGATAGCGACCAACCAGGAGCACGCTTCCATGCATCGTCTCGCCATCGCAATCTCGACCATCGCCCTCCTCGTCGCTGCCTGCAGTAGCGGTGACGATGCCAGCAACGTGGCATCGCTGACGTCAGTCGAGAATTCTCCTGTCGCTGGTATCTCAGACTCAATCGACGACGAGCAGGCACTCATCGATTTCAGCGCCTGTATGAGAGACCAGGGTGTGGACTTCCCTGATCCGATCGTCGATGCCGACGGCTATCCGCGGTTCGATTTCGCCGATCCTGAAGACATCGATCGTGATGCGCTCTTCGAAGCCGGTGAAGCGTGCCGAGATCACCTCGAGGGTGTCGTACTCGGGCTCGCCGATTTCGACACTGCCGAGTTCAACGACACGTTCCTCGAATACGCGTCCTGCATGCGCGAGAACGGATTCGAAGAGATCCCGGACCGGATCGACCTGGCGGCCATCATGCGGGGCGAGGAACTCTCCATCGACCCGACCGACACGGACTTCATCTCCGCCGACGAGCAATGCCGGGACATCTTTGCCGAGTTCCGCGCCGGGTTCGGCCGAGAGAGCTGAACCCACCAGCCCCGTCTCGGTTTGTAGCCATCTCTCTAGGATGGTCGCGTGGAACGCATCGCTCGAGTCATCGTTGGGCACAGCCGGCAGATCTTGGCGGTCACGGCACTGATCAGTCTCCTGTCGGTGGCGATGCTGTTTCGGATGGATTTCAACGCCGACGTCAGTTCATTCGCACTCGAAGGAACGGAAGGTGGCGTCGCGTTCCTGACACTCCAAGAGAAGTACGACACCGCCGACCCGATCAACGTCGTGGCCACGCTCCCCGACGGCGAAACGTTTCGCTCCAAAGAGGGACTCGCCACTCTGGTGGCCCTCCGCGATGATCTCCTGACCGTTGAAGGAGTGGCCACGGTGGCGACCATCGTCCCCGAGGAGAATCCAATCACCGGTGCGCCACTCACCGCGAAGGACATCGCAGGAGCTTCCGATCAGGCAATCGCCGCTCTCCTCGGATCGAACCCTGTGGCCGATCTTCTCCTCGATGAGAGCGGACAGAACACGCTCATGCTCGTCATCCCGGCCGACGACGCCACAGCATTGGCGAGGAGGCTGGCCAACTGGGAGTCTCCCGACGGAGTGGAGATCACGCTCTCTGGCAATCCAGTCATCTTCGCCTCGGTCCTCGACATCCTGTCGTGGTTCCTGCTGATCCTCCCACCTCTGGTGATTGCACTACTGATCGGCATGTTCTTCCTCACGATCGGCGATCTCCGTTTGAGCGCTCTGGCTCTCCTCCCCGCCGGCCTGGGTGCGCTCTGGACGTTCGGGCTGATCTTCGCTCTCGGCCTCAAAATCGACATCGTTACGGTGATCGTGCCGATCTTCGTCATCGTGATGGGATCCGCCGACGGACTGCACTTCGTCACGCACTTCCAGGAGACGGCTGAAGACTCGAACTCTGTGAACCGAGTGAGATCAGCCCTCTCTGAAGTGGGAGTCCCGATGATCCTCACAACGATCAGCACCGCGGCGGGTTTTCTCTCGCTCCTCATTACTGACGTCTCTCCGATCCGCCAACTGGGACTCTTCGCAGCGATCGGCATTGGGTTCGCCGGACTCATCTCGTTCTTCTCTCTCCCCGCACTCATGAGTCGTCTGACGGTGAAGGACCGCTCACACAAGGCGGTCCTCGGCCCGAAGGTGACAACCGGCTTGAAGGCTCTCGTCCGCTCGCGCATCCCGGCGATCGTGCTTGTCGGGGTCATCGTCGCATTCGCTCTGGTCTTCATCCCGAGACTCGACGTGGACTCCGATCAGCTGTTCTTCTTCAAGCAAAACGATCCGGTTCGCGAGGCATTCGAGAAGACCGAAGAGGTGTTCGGAGGCGCAACACCGCTCGCTGGCGAGTTCGTGCTCAACCCGTCGGAAGGTCTCGAGGGCATCGCTCGCATTGCCGAGGTCTCCAGGGAGTTCGAGGGACTCTCAGGGGTTCGAAGCGTGTTCTCCGTGGCCGACGTTGCCGCCACGCTGACGCCCGAGGAAATGATGCAACTCGCTTCGGGAGGTATCACGCTGCCGCTCGGGAAGATGGTGAGCGCCGACGGACTGCGCTTCATAATGTTCCCGTCGGACTTCACCACCGACGACCTCGAAGGATGGGTCGCGTTCGCTGAAGCGTCGCCCGAGATCCGGACACTCACCGGCATGCCGATCATCTGGGATGACATCGCCCGTCTCGTCCTGAAGGCGCAGATGACCTCCATCATCGTTGCCTTCATCCTCGTAGCGCTGATGCTGGCTATCTCATACCGGAGCCTCCGCGACACCCTGGTGTCGCTCGTGCCGATCGCTCTAACGATCGCGGCGGTCCTCGGTTTCCTCGCTGCGTCGGGCATCAACCTCAATCTGGTCACCGCGGTGATTTCGAGCATCGTGATCGGTGTCGGCATCGACTATGCGATCCATTTCGTGGCCGCCATCAACCACGCCCGACCCGCCGGAGACGGCTACGTCTTGCGGGCGATCGATCGAGCCGGCCGACCGATCGTTGCCAACGCTCTCGGTATCGCCGTCGCCATGACTGCGCTGTGGCTCTCACCCCTGAAGATCCATTCACAGATCTCAATGGTCATGTGGGTTGCGATGATCACAGGAGCGCTCACGGCGCTGACCGTGATTCCGGCCTTCCTCCCCCGCAGTTCGGTTCGGGAGCCGACCTGATTCGTCGCGCTTGCCTACGCGTCCGGTAGAGCGTTACCTATGCGTGGGTCACCGGAAGGGCGGCCGAACGCATCCGAAGGGCTTCGATCGCCACGAGGAGCATCACCGCAATGGAGAACAGCACCGGAGCGACGACAGAGATATCCCATCGGCTGACAAGCAGGCCGATTGCTCCCGATACGACCGCCACACCGACGTTCGCGCCGGCGATCTCGTAACCCACGGCCCACGGCGTATAGGTCGCCCCAAATCGACGAGCGGTGAGGATCATCTCGAGCGGGAATACCGAGCCGTGGGCGAGCCCCGAGAAGATGAGAGCCGCGATCCCAAGCCACGGCGTGGGGGCGATCCACAGGACAAGCAGGCTGATGACTGTGGCGACACCGGAGGCAGTGAGGGTCCGTCTTGGATCGATCCGATCTCCCAGGATGCCAAGCGCTGCCCGCGACACCGTCATCCCTCCCCAGTACCCGGCAACGGCAAGCCCGGCGACCGCGACGGAGATCCCTCGACCCTCGGTGAGAAGACTGAACGACCACGCACCGGTACCCGCCGCCACACCGGCGTACAGGAAGAAGACCGCGATCGAGAGTCCGAGGACAACACCCTTCCCATCGACGGTCGGCCGCTGCCCAGATTGACGGTCCGTCTGGTCGAGCGCCCCCACCGTCACAACGAAAGCCACCGCAAGCAGGAAATCCGCTGCCGCCAGGGAGGCGAACGCGATCTTCCACGATGCCCCCACCGCGAGCAGAACCGTCACAAACAACGGGCCCATCGCGGACCCGATGCCGAAGCCAGTATGAATGATCCCCATTGACCGAGCACCGCGGTGGACCGCGACGTAGGCGTTTACCCCGGAATCCAAGAGACCTCCTGCGATACCAAGCAGGAAGGCAGCAAGTAGGAATGCAACCCAGATCGATGTGAGCGTCAGCGCCACGAGGCTGCCGGCCGCCACGAAGGCGGCAGTCACGAGAAGCGGCCCGGTCGTGAAACGGCGGGTCAGCTCACCGCTGACCAGCGTCGACAGCGTGTAGCCGGCTCCGTATGCGAACGTGACCAACCCGAGTTCACCGAGGGTACGGCCCAGATCTTCTGCCGCCGACGGCCACGCGACTCCCATGGCCGCCATCGGCATGCCGAGCAGGAGGAAGCTCGTCGCCATGACGGCGAAGAGTCGGTTCTTGGGGGTCACAACCCCACACTAGAGATGAGTTGAAACGAGCCAGCGCCGGATCACGCGGGCGGCGGAACGACCTGCGGTGAAGGAAATAGTGAAGGATCGGTCTCCCAGGTTCCGTACTCCGCGACGACAACCACGTCGGCGGTGACGATCGAGTCAAGGAACCACTGATCGACGGCGTCGAACAGTGCACGGTCTCCCATGATCGACTGCACCTCTTCAGCGGTGGCCTCGGTGCGGTCCTCAACGACGATGATGTGGAATCCGAACTCGGATTCGACGGGATCCGTCGCCTCGCCGATCGGAGCCGTCATCG
>RCNE010000441.1_pt1 | contig 22338 bp, 17 predicted proteins | sample 2041361 | NCBI WGS metagenome assembly RCNE01 (sample SAMN09708229, study PRJNA481090) | Marine sediment metagenome, whole genome shotgun sequencing project.
GACCGCCGCCTGTTTCCATGGGGGGATGAATGGGATCTCGACTTGGTCCCTGAACAGAATGGAGGCCGCGATTTGCTGCCGCCAGCGGATGTAGACGCTCATCCAGAGGGTGGCAGCCCGTTCGGCGTGATGGATCTCGTTGGCAATGTTTGGCAGTGGACCGATGAATTCATGGATGAACATACACGTGCGGCAGCATTACGTGGTGGCTCGTCCTATTTGCCTCGTACATCTCACTGGTATTTTCCACAGGCGCATCGGCTTGATCAACATGGGAAGTACCTGTTGATGGCGCCGTGCAAGGATCGCTCGGGCATGTTGGGCTTCCGCTGCGTAGTTGACGCTCAGTAAGGGGTCGCCTTACGAATTCATTGGCGATGTTGTTGGTTTCAGGGTGAGCGTCGCTCGAATTCGTATTCGAATTCGACTGAAATCTCGTCACCACCGTCGTCGGGCACAGACATCATCGTGACCTTGGCAGTGTCGCCCTTGATGTGCAGATAGGCGAACCCCCACAACATGCCCTTCGCATCGATTGTCTTGTGTTCAGGATATTTCAAGTCCTGATGACGCATGAATGATGTATGCAGAGGTCGTTGTCGGGAGGCGGCGCCCGAGATGACTTGCACCAGGGGAAGTTCAGTCGGCTCACCCAGTGCGGCTGCACAACTATCAGTGTGTATTTCAAGCGTGTGGGCGTGTCCCGCAAAATAGCCGTCGGCGTAGCGGCACACTGTGGGAAGTATGAGATTCCGCAATGCGCGAGTTTGTTGGAACTTCTCGGCTTTGGAAGACCAGAGTGGATGGTGTGCGACAACAAATTTCCAGCGTGCAGTGGATTGTCTCAATCCCCGTTCCAGCCATTGAACGATGTTTCGCTCGGCATTTGACATCGGCTTTACAACATATTCAGGTATCGCTACCACGTCGCTAGCTCTTTCCGAGCCGTCAGCATTCAGGTGTGCTTTGTACACAGGTACTGTCGCTAGGATCATGTCCGTATCGATAACGAAGAGTTCAACCTGCCCCATACCCGCAGGTGGTCTGACGGAGTAGAACGGGCCGTCCATATAAAACCCGTCAGCATTCTCAAGGTATTTGATTTGGGCAAAACCAGCGGCGCGCCCATTAAACCAATCATGATTGCCGAGCACGGCATACGTCAGGAAATTTTCCGGGTGATCGACCAGGTGCCCGAATGGTTTAGATAAAATGTCATCGAATCGAATGGAGTCGAGCACCCCATCGGCGCCGAGCGTGGCACCCCTTGGATAAATATTATCGCCGAGCATCAAGCCGAAGTTGCAGGTTGCGGAATTGCGGCAAAACTCGGACATCGCCGTCGAAACCTGGCGCATCCCGCTGGCGGGCACGATATTGCCGGTAACTGGCGAGATATCCAATGGTACCGACTCGAAGTCTTCTATCGGTCGTTTATCATTCAGCCATTTCTGCAATTCGTATTGCCGATATTCTGCTTCAGTGGGGAAAGGGCGATCGTAGTCCCATTGACGCGGGTAATCCAAATGGAAGCCGCTATCACCGAATATTAGAATACCGACGTCGAGAGTATTATCGTTTCTATCGTCAGCAGAGCGTGGAGTACCGACGCATGCCGAGAGTAGTAGGAGTAGTGACCAGCTCGTTACTAGCCACGTAGGCTGTCTTACACTGCTTGCCATCGCTGCTTTCCTTAGTCAGCCCTTTGCTGCAGCCCCTGCAACGTGTTTTTCGTTGCTGGAGATATTTTCTGTCAATGTCGTCAATTGTAAAGCAACTTCAACAATATCGCGTTGTGTTGTGAACTGAAGACAAGTCCCGCTTGGATGTCTGACCCTTTCCACCCACTCCTTCGGGATGCTCGAGAGTCCCGCGCTTGCACCCGCGAGCGCGCCCGCTATGGCGCCAATAGTATCGGAGTCTCGTCCAAAATTGCTCGCGTATACGATGCAATTCCGAAAGTTGCCGCCGGTAAGCAAGTAAACTACAAAGGCCGAGACAACGGCCTCCGGAACTGATGACTTGTACTCGCTACGCAAAGCCTGATGCAACTCCATCCAGGCGGCGTGCAGATCATGCCCGGACTTATTCAGTATTGATCTGGCCTGATTGAAGTTATGGCTTAACCAGCTGCCCTCAGGGGCGCGGCTGACACCTTCTTCAAATACATCCGTGACGCTACCACCAGCAATGGCGACTGACACGGCGGCAGCGACAGCCTGAGCGCCCCAGATGCCATCATTGTAGTGACTGATCTCCGCATCTCGCTCTGCGAGCTGAGCCGCACGATCAGGGTCGCCGACGGCAACGATACCTGCCGGTGCTGCTCGCATGGCGGCACCATCACTTGCAGAAAATACATGAAAACGGCCGGAATCGGGTGGCAGAAGCCCACGTCGAATATTGGCTGCCGCATCCAGCTCACTTGCACCTCCGCGCTTGAGCTCATCCTCCACCAGCACGTGTGTACGCCACGCCTCCGTCACGTCTTCACGGCTGGGTGACCCGTTCGATTTTAGTAGAATATCGGCGGCCAGGAGGGCAAATTCGGTGTCGTCTGTACTCCCTGTGGGCTTTTCCGGAAAGTCCATGGTAATTCCATACAGAAATTGATTCTCGGGATCCCGCGCTGCGTCGCCAAATGCGTCCCCAATGGCCAAGCCAATAAGGCAACCTGCGGATCTATCCTGATAATCATCGAGCGCAACGTTCAAATGATCTTCCGGGGCCATATATTTTTCCATTTTATCCACCAGGCGAGACTGCATGACGTGTTCGTCGTCATATCGAGCCAGAATATCGGGGCGGTTGTTTCGCCGCTTTTTCATTCTGAATGTTCGACAGGTATGACTTTATTGGATTATTGTTGTGAATCAACGTTGCGATGCTGGTTTCAGAATGTAGTGAAACCAGCCCTATCGGTGTATTGGCTGTTTTCCAAAGATTCTCGTTCCGCCCACAAATTGGCGAGTTGGCTCATCGCCTATGCCGTCGTAGCGAGCACGGGCGGCGCTTACGCGCGGTTCGCAATTAACAAAAAGTAGCGACAGAAGGTACTGTTAGATGGTTTTGTTTGCTTAATGGATGGCAAACACTGCCAGAAGATGATTTCGTATGAATATCAATGAATAATCACAAGGCAATGGGCAGCTCCGCTCGATCGGGATCCAGGGCTGTATCTCGTTGCAGATATAACGTGCTCGCCATTCTACTTCTGCTTGCGTCCGCCTCTGCCTACGCGGAAAGTCTTGTATCAGTCACAACGGCACGTATTGCAGCCCTGCCTGCCGATGCCTCAATCTCGCATTTGCTGGTAATTGACGGTCGCCCTGTCGCGTTAGGAGCAGAAGAAGCCTGGATCCTCAGTGAAGACGAACAACGATGGGAGCATACGGACTGGCAGCCACAGGCAGATATTCTCGGCATTGCCGGTGACGGGCTTCGAGCGTTCCTGCTGCTTGGCTCAAAGCACGGCGGCTCCACAACTCGGGTCGAAAAAGTTTCTTTGCTGGCGGGTGCCCTGGATTCATCGCCGTTGCCACCGCTGCCGGTCGAGTTTGCCTCAGCTCAGGGCGCCTTGCTTCACGATCGACTATTTGTCGCCGGCACATCGAAGGATGGGCTGCCTCATTTGCTCGCGATCGATGTCATGGAGGACCAACCGCAGTGGATTTCATATGACGCCTGGTCGGAGAATTCGGGCAGCGTTAGTTCGGTAGTTGCTCAGAACTCGGTATTGCTTGTTACTGTGGCCGACGCTTCCGGAAGTGGCGAACGCATGCTGCAATGGAACCTCAACCAGGGATGGATAGAGCGGCATGCACCACCTGGTGCGATCATCGAGGGTGCGGCTCGAGCGGTTGGTCAGGGGCATGCGCTTTACCTCGTTGCCGGCGACCCCAGGAATGGCCCTAAGCCACAAATGATGAGCTTCCACACGATCACAGGGTCGTGGGCGTCACACGGGGAAGTCGATGCAACCGAAATCGGCTTCGGTGTGGGATGGAAGGGCGGCGTACTGTGGGCGCAGCCCGGATCGCAAAGTACAGGTACCGAATTCGCGCTTACTGAACTTGAATCGGGAAAGGCCAAGCCGGAAACACTAGACTGGGCTGTCATCGCTCTCTACCTGCTGGGCATGGTGGGCATTGGTCTGTACTTCTATAGACGCGATGCACAGAAATCTGAGGCCGAATTCTTTCTTGGTGGCCGGTCGATTCCCTTTTGGGCGGCGGGAATTAGTCTTTATGTTTCTAACGCGAGTTCGATTAGCTATATCGCCGTACCGGCCAAGGCGTTCTCTACGAACTGGCAGTATTTGCTGGGTAACCTGATCAATGCGTTCGCAATAATGTTTGTCGCCGTCTGGGTTGTTCCGCTACTCCGGCGGCTCGATCTGATGTCGATCTTTCACTATCTGGAAACCCGGTTTCATCCATCGATCCGCGCTTTGTCGAGCGCGCTTTTTATCGTCGGTCAACTTGCCGGTCGTATGACGATCATTTTGTTCCTGCCGTCTTTGGCAATCTCGGCCGTAACAGGTTTCGATATTTCATCGAGTATTCTTGTTATGGGTATCGTTACCATCGTTTACACGGTCCTGGGTGGTATGAAGGCAGTAATCTGGACCGATTTTCTGCAGATGTTCGTCATGTTCGGCGGCACATTCCTGACTCTTACGTACATCATGCTGAGTTTGGACGGTGGTGCCACCGAGTTTTTCGCAACTTCCATGTCGGACAATAAGATGAAACTCGTCGATTGGAGCTTCGATCCGACACAGGCGACTGTTTGGGTGCTCACATTCGTTGTGCTTTTTGACACTGTACTGACTTTTCCGAAGGATCAGGTCTTGATGCAACGGGTTCTTTCGACGAAATCGGCGAAACAGGCGAGTCGGTCAGTGTGGGTGTACGCGATTATCGTACTTCCGGCCAGCGTCATGTTCTATTTGATCGGCACAGCACTTTATGTGTTCTATCAAAGTCATCCTGAACGGATGGATCCCTCTTTGACGATTGACGCGACCTTTCCATTATTCATAGCAGCAGAATTACCGGTCGGAATTACGGGACTGCTTATCGCCGGTATTTTCGCTGCCTCGATGTCAACGCTATCCAGCATATTGAACAGCGTAGCGACGGTCGCGACGGTCGACTTCTACGAGAAGATTGCCAAGAACCCTTTACCGAAGAGAAGTCTTCGATTTGCTGAAATTACGACCGTCGTTGCCGGGTTTATCGGCGTTGGTCTGGCGCTGTTGCTTTCTCGCTACGAAATCGACTCTGTGCTAGATTTGGCATTGGAGTTGTGGGGGCTGGTTGGTGGTGGGTTCGCCGGTGCGTACACGCTTGGGATGTTTACCCGACGGTCGAACTGGCAAGGCGTGGTCATTGGAGTTGCGGTGAGCATCATTGTTACATTGCTAATCTGGTCGACGGATCTGCTGCACCCATTTTTCTTTCTGCCGCTTTCGATCATGGTTTGTATCGTGGTTGGATACGCAGCAAGTTGGTTTTTTCCGCCGCCGGAACGTCTCGAAGGCCTTACTATTTACAAGCAGGATATCATTGTTGACTCGACAAATTCTTGAGTGTCGCTGAAAATGGGGATGTTGCAGTACAAGGCATCAAAACAACACATTTTAGCCCGCGCGTTATTGCCGGGTAAGGCCTATGGACACAAAGTTTCTCAGTACATTTGTAGCGATAGTCGAAAATGGGTCGATGGCCGCCGCGGCGCGTCAGCTGAACATTACGCCGACAGCAGTAGCACAGCAGATTCGGACGCTCGAGCGCCATCTCGATGCACCGCTTTTTAAGCGGGCGGGTCGTACTGTAGCCGTAACTGAGGCGGGCGCCAGAATCCTGGAGCGCTCCCGTATTCTGCTGGGCGATCTTGCAGACTTGAAAGCTGTAGCTGTTGACGACTCTGTTGGTGGCGAACTTCGGCTTGGGGCCGGCGGTACAGCGATGACTGGAGTTGTCCCGGATATTCTCGCGCGGACAATAAAGAAATTCCCGAAAATCAGTATATTCCTACGAACTGGCATGTCATTCGATCTGCATCGTGCAGTCGAGAACGGCGAACTCGACGCAGCTTTCGTGCTGGAAGCGCCATTCACATTGCACAAGACCTGCTGTTGGCGCCTTCTTCGCGAAGAGCCACTAGTAGTGCTGGCGCCACAGAGTATGGCGCAACGTGATCCGCACGAGTTACTCGCGACGCAACCGCTAATCCGGTACGACCGTAACTGGTGGGGTGGGCATCTGGCCGATGATTACCTGCGCGAGGCCGGGATTACGCCGATCGAGCGATTTGAGCTCAATTCACTTCATGCTATAGCAATTATGGTCGATCGTGGACTGGGTGTCTCGCTCGTACCGGATAGTGCGCCGCCCTGGCCTGAAGGCTTGCAAATAGTGAGGCTTCCGGTCCCACTGGACTTTGAGCCTAGACGCCTGGGCGTTGTCTGGAACCGCGCATCGATTCGGATTCGCTTGCTCGAGGCGTTATTGCAGGAGGCCCGCAAATCACCGCAGTGACTGCAGCAACTCCATGCTTTTTGCAGGCAACAATAAGTACTGTCTGAATGTACTGCGAAGCTATTTTGTTTCTAATGTGGATAGAGCAGTCTCATACACTCAGGCCAAACTTCGCTGCTACTGGTCTGCAATATTGAGGCGTGCTCCGCTGTAGTTGATCGTAATATACTGCAAGCAGCTTACTTTTTGGATGGCTGTCGAATTGATGCAAACATGATTCTTGTTGCCGGGTCAGCTAACCTCGATTTTGTCGTTCGAGCGCCCCATATCCCATTGCCGGGCGAGACGGTACTCGGTCGGGAGCTTTCCTTTTTTCCAGGCGGAAAGGGAGCCAACCAGGCCATCGCTTGCGCCCGCGCAGGCGATACTGTGACCGAGATGTTGTTGGCAGTAGGCGACGATTGGTTTGCTGAACCGATCGAGGCATCGCTGTCCGCGGCCGGTGTCGGTATGCACAAGATCCAAGTGCCGGATCAGCGAACCGGTGCGGCATTTATCTGTGTGTCTGACGACGCGGAAAATGCCATTACGGTGGCATCGGGTGCTAACAGTGCATTGTGCGCTGATGATCTTCCTCCGCTGTCGGGCTACAGCCATCTGCTGCTTCAGCTTGAAACCCCGATTCCTACAGTGACAGCCTACGCGTGTGCCGCGAAAGAGCAGGGTGTAGCTGTTGTACTGAACGCAGCTCCAGCGCAAGACTTGCCTCAGGATTTGCTCGCGTCAGTGGACATTCTAATCGTAAATGAAGGAGAGCTGGCCGCCATCGCGAACCATCATGGGAGTATTGTCGATTGCCTGGGCCGCGTAGCTGTACCCTGTGTCGTTGTGACGTTGGGGAGCCGCGGCTGCTGCGCGAAATTGGATGGCAACTTCATTACGCAGCCAGGATTTGAGGTAACGGCGCTGGATACAACCGCTGCAGGCGACACCTTCTGTGGTGTGCTGGTAGCGGCTCTAAGCAGGCAACGTAATCTTGCACAGAGTTTGCGGGAAGCGAGCGCGGCAGGAGCAATTACCTGCACCGGGCTTGGTGCTCAGACGAGCATTCCAACTTTTGGGCAAGTTGAGAAGTTTCTAAAGGATAATCCTTCGCATACTGAGGCCGAAAAGGATGACCTAAGACGATACTGCGAATTCGGCTATGAGGAGTGAACTCCCTGTGAATAACCAAGAACTGGACGCTTTGGAAAAGTGTGGGTCGATTGGACGCCAATGGAATCTGGTGAATAGTCTAAGAGCAACATTGGGTTTCCTGGTGGCAATGAGCGTACTTCTTGTTGCCGGGTGCGGGGATGGGGATCTGCCGCCAGAAGAGGGGCAAAGCAAGCCAAGGATCGCGGTCATTATGAAATCCCTCGCGAACGAGTTTTTTGTAAAGATGGCGGACGGCACTCGGCAGCACCATGCAGAAAATTCAGATCAATACGAACTGATTGTCAATGGCATCAAGGATGAGAGCGATCTTACGCAGCAAGTTTCGTTAGTCGAACAAATGATCGCACTTGGCGTCGATGTAATTGTTCTGGCGCCCGCTGATTCGAAAGCGCTGATACCGGTTGTCAACCGTGCGATCGATAGAGGCATCATCGTCGTGAACATCGACAACAGGTTGAATTCGGAACTGCTTGCGGAAGCCAACATCAATGTACCGTTTGTTGGGCCGGATAACCTGGAAGGTGCGCGGTTGGTTGGTGACTATCTCGCGACAACCCTGACCGCAGGCGATGAGGTTGCGATTATTGGGGGCATAAGCACGGCATTTAATGCGCAGCAGCGTCAACTCGGTTTTGAACAGGCGATGGATGCGGCAGAAGCAAGTATCGTAAGCGTTCAAGACGCCGACTGGCAGCAGTCGAAGGCCAGCATCATCGCGTCTGCACTTATTTCGGAATACCCTGGGCTGAAAGCTCTGCTTTGCAGCAATGACAATATGGCAATCGGAGCAGTCGCTGCAATACGGCAAGCCGGGAAGGTTGGCGTAATTCAGGTTGTAGGATTCGATAATATTGGCGCAACGCACGACCTTTTGAGAAACGGAAGCATGCTGGCCACGGCAGAGCAACATGGTGACAAGCTGGCGGTATTCGGTATCGAGTATGCTTTACGAATTCTCCAGGACGGAATCATACCGGCAGATAAGAAAACACCTGTTGAACTAATCACTGCCGGCAACCTCTAGATCGAGCTGACTGTGACAGCTCCATTGTTGTCAATCTCCAAGTTGCATAAAAGTTATGCAGTACCGGTTCTTCGCGGCGTCGAATTCCAACTATTCGCCGGTGAGGTTCATGCGTTGGTAGGTGCGAACGGTGCAGGAAAAACTACGCTGTGCAATGTCATTTGCGGCCTTACACCTTTTGATTCCGGAGACATGCGAGTTCGTGGTAGGCGGCATCGGCCTTCCTCTGTGCGGGACTCCGAAGACGCGGGCATTAGTATTGTGATGCAGGAACTAAACCTGATCGACAATCTCAGTATCGGCGAGAACCTGTTTTTTTCGGATTTGCCAGGACGGCGTGGATTTATCGATTTCGAACAACTGTACGATGAATCTCAAGACGTCCTCAGGTCGATCGGTCTGGCGAATCTGGACCCCCGACAATTGGTCCATACGCTGGGTGTCGGGCAACAACAACTGGTTGAAATAGCACGGGTTTTGATTCGGCCTTGCAGCATTCTGATACTGGATGAACCGACAGCAGCGCTGACCGATCCTCAGATCGAGATATTGTTCGAAAAACTGGATCAACTCAGATCTCAAGGGGTCGGCATCATCTATATCAGTCACCGAATGAACGAGATAGGACGTATTGCAGACCGGATAACCGTTTTGAGAGATGGGAAGAGTGTTAGCACAACAGCGATGAAGAGTCAGACCAAGGACGAAATCGTGCAAATGATGGTCGGGGGAATGCTTTCTCGCGACTTCGTGCGGACAGGCTCTTCTACAAGATCCATAGCACTTAAGGTTCGCGGGCTCAGTACGAAGCAACTATTGCGGGACATAGATCTCGATATCTACCGTGGAGAAATACTGGGTATTGCCGGATTGATTGGCTCGGGTCGAACTGAACTCCTGCGGGCGATCTTTGGTGCGGATGCTTCAGTTACCGGGTATCTTCAATTGCGTGCGAACCAGAATCGGCCGGTATTCAAGTCACCCGAAGAAGCAGTAAGGAATAACATTGGACTGATTCCGGAAGATCGTAAGCAACAGGGTCTGCTGCTCAGCCAGTCGATTACGAGCAACGTGACGTTGTCTTCGCTGCATAGATTTCGGCAGGTGATGGGGTGGATTAACAGAAAACAGGAACATGATGAGGTTGAAGAGTACCGGCAAACCCTGGACATAAAATGTACCGGCAACACGCAGACTGTGGGGGAGCTTAGTGGTGGCAATCAACAGAAAGTCAGTATTGCAAAGTGGTTGATGAAAGACTGCTCAGTGTTGTTGTTCGATGAGCCCACTCGAGGCATCGATATTCAGACCAAGGAGGCGATTTATGAGCTTCTTAACCAACTGGCATCACAGGGCAAAGCTATCATTATTGTTTCCAGCGAAAGCGACGAACTAACCACGATCTGCGATCGAATTGCCGTTCTGTCTAATGGCTATCTAGCCGATATCTTTGGTCGTGATGAGTGGACTGCCGAAAAGATAATGGCTGCATCGTTCAGCGCCTATACCAATGACGATGCTGCTTAAGAGCGAGCCCCGTACTATGCGACTAAGAAATTTGCTGTCACAGGACTACATGGGCTTACTGGGGGCCCTGGTGTGCCTGCTTGTCTTCTTCGGGCTGCAGAGTGAATACTTCTGGTCACCGTTAACGTTTACAACGATGGCTAACCAAATTCCGTCTCTGACCGTAATTGCTGTTGGCATGACTTTCGTGTTGATTATTGCCGGTATCGATCTGTCGGTCGGCTCAGTGATGGCACTTAGTGGTGCAGTTCTCGGTCTCGCGATCGTGGATATGAACGTCTCGCTTTGGCTGGCAGGCATCATGTGTTTGGCGACAGGCCTGGTTTGTGGCGCAATTAACGGGCTTATTGTGACGCGTTGGAGCGTGCCGTCGTTCATCGTCACTCTAGGCATGCTTGAAATGGCCCGCGGTGGCGCCTATCTGGTCACAGACTCGCAGACCAAATACATCGGTTCGTCCGTTGAACTCATCAGCACGCCGTTGCCGGGTATTAATCTTTCACCGGCATTGTTCATGGCCGTCTTCGTCGTGATAGCAGCGCAACTCGTGCTGTCGCGAACAATATTCGGGCGCCACATGATTGCGGTTGGCACGAACGAAGAAGCCGTGCGTTTGTCCGGTATCAACGTCGCGAAAAACAAGCTCGCTGTTTTTTGTATTGCAGGCTTTCTATCGGGACTTGGCGGTTTTTTTCATGTTGGGTACCTGCAGTCGGCAGATCCAAACGCCGGTATTGGCCTTGAACTCTCTGCAATCGCCGCGGTTGTGATTGGCGGAACAAGTCTTTCCGGCGGTAAGGGCTCCGTAGTCAATACATTGATCGGTGTCTTGATTATCGCCGTTCTACAAACCGGGTTGGCGCAAATCGGGGCGTCCGAACCGACAAAGCGTGTGATTACCGGTCTGGTCATCATTACTGCCGTCATTCTTGATGTATACCGCAATCGTTCGGACGGAGTCGGAGGCTATTTCAAACGGTTCTTCAAAGCTTGAGCAAGTTGGGGTAGGGGACTACGATGATTGCTGCTATCCGGGAAAAAAAATAATGGTCGAATTACTAATACGTACCGGCAATGATCGGAACCGCCGGAGATTGCTTGTTCTTGTCGCGGCCACGTTGTGTCTGGCTTCAGGGATAGCTAAAGCGGACCCGGCACGCATTATTTTTGATACAGATCTCGGCAACGACATCGATGACGCTTTGGCGTTGGGAATGCTGCATTCGCTGCAAACACGAGGCGAAAGCGTACTTCTTGCGACAACAAGCACGAAGGATCACCCGAAATCAGCGCTGCTACTGGACGCAATCAACACATTCTATGGTCGGCCTGACATACCTATCGGTGCAGTACGTTCGGGCGAGACGCCAGATGAAGGCAGATTTCTGCAAATCGTTGATCGCAAGGACGAAACAGGCTTCCAATTCCCAAGAGATTTACAGCAAGCAGCAGATGCGGTTAGCTTGTTGCGCGCTACGTTGGCCGGTGAAGAAGATGGCACCGTAATACTCGTTCAGGTCGGATTCTTCACGAATCTCCGCCGCCTGCTTGAGTCGGGTGCCGATGATCATTCGCCTCTTGCTGGGGTTGACCTGGTACGGCGCAAAGTGAAGTTCCTTTCCGTAATGGCCGGCTCATTCCAAACGATCGCAGATGAAAATCACTATATCGAGTGGAACGTCCTAATTGATATTCCCTCCGCGCAAGTTCTCGCTCGTGACTGGCCGACTCCTATTGTGTGGAGTGGCGCCGAAATCGGTTTGTCGGTGCCGTATCCGGCACAGAGTATTGAAGAAGACTACAACTATGTGAAGTACCACCCACTGAAAGAGGGTTACTACCTGTACAAACCACCTCCGCATAATCGACCTACCTGGGACCTGACGAGTGTCCTGTATGCTGTGCGTCCAGATCGCGGTTACTTTGATCTTTCCGCGCCAGGCAGGGTGACCATCGAAGACGATGGCTTTACTAGATTCGATGCCGTCGACGGGGGGCGGGATCGATTCCTCAAACTCGATGCGTTGAAAATTGCGCGGCTCACCGAAGCACTGGTGCAGTTGTCGAGTGAGCCTCCCTAGTCGAAATAAGGTACTGGCGGTTTTACGGGCTCGGTACTGGGGGGGAGCTCTTTGCCAGGTGGTGGTGGTGTCTCCAGCCATTTCAGGTTGAACGAATAATAATTCCAGCTGCTGATCAGGTGGATGACTCCATTCGCCCCCTGAGCTGCGGTGAAATATCCCCAGGGTTCACCTTGGCCTCGGCTCATCTCGAACTCTTTGCCATTCAGAGATTCGGCAACTTGCGGCGTACTGGGGTCGGTGCCGAGGACACGGACTTTCGGCCAGGTTTTCCCACCGTCGTAAGACAACGCGGCAAAGGCCCCGTAAATGCGCCGGCGTGTACCTGCGGAATCTTCGACTTCTACGGCTACTGCTTCTTTGGCTCGAGCGATCGAGACGAAAAGGAGCGGGCCTTCACGGAGGCGCAACAAAACGAGCCGCTGTGTTGCTCCGATCGGGGGAAATGCACTCGCGGCATAGGTCCACGTTTTGCCCAGGTCGTCGGAGTAGCTTTGCGGCATGTGCCCATCGATGTTGTCGCCACGTCCCAGGGCCAACAGCCGGCCGTCCTCGAGTTGGACCACTCCGGCGTGGATACCGGCGATAGTGCCTCCCGAATCGGCCCAGGTCACTCCACCGTCAGGGCTAATGTGCAGTGCGGTTCCCCCGTGGCTGTTCGGGGTCGCGTCGGCAGGGAGCACAATTTGACCGTCGTTGGTTCGGAAGACCGAGGGAACCACCTGTCGCCGCTGATGGTGTTCGGGCACAATCAGTCGACCCTTTGACCATGTCGCTCCGCTGTCGGTTGATGTGCGCATGACGATTGCCATCGGGCCCCAGGTTGCGGTTATCGCCAAGCCATTGAAGTGATATAGAGTTCCCTGTCCATCGTTCCAGAGTGCGAGAGCTCCGTCATTGCGATCGGGCGGGTCCCAGAAAGTTGACGCTTCTTGCCACTCGGATTCGCCGTATCGCAGGCGGCTGCCGGCGATGGCTACCTCCCGCCCGAGTTCGGTCTTGGTCGTGAACCATGCTGCCAGGAGGTCGCCGTTCGGAGCTTCGGTTATCGTAGGCGCGTGGTTATGACGGCTATACAACGGACCGAACGAGTCCTTCGGGATTTTCACGAAGGGGCGGGGCTCGGCAAAATACGGCTTGTCGGGATCGGGCCCGCCAGTCGCAAGGGTGGGTGGAACTCGTGGGTCAACGTTGCGCGCGTGTCGCTCAGGAGGAGTGACAGGCAAGGGCGCTGAATTGGGCATCTCGCCAAGAACCACCCTGAATCCGATAATTTGCGTACGATCTTCCGGGACGGTACCCATGCGGTTCGCGGAGCGCAGGTAATAGGCGACGGTGCCGTGGCTACCGCCGCGACTGACCTTGAAGTCTCCATCGGCTCGGCCAACCGGATCCACCTGGTCATTAGCGGTGTACGGCCCGTACCAGTCTGCGACCCATTCCTCGACATTACCGTGCATGTCGTACAGGCCCCAGGGGTTGGCGGGAGTGCGTCCGACATATAACGGCACTACTTCCTCCCGGCCCCGGCTACGCAAAGGCTCCGGGTACCAGCTTGTGGTCGGATTCTTGAGTACGCCGTCCGGCAGAACCTCTCCGTATGAGAAGGGCAGTTCCGCTGCCGTTCCGGCCCGGGCTGCGTACTCCCACTCAGCCTCGGTGGCGAGCCGATACGGCATGCCTTCTGTTTCGGAGAGCCAATCGCAAAAAGCCTGCGCTTCGTGCCAGCTCACGAACACCGCGGCCTCGTCCGCATCGATCGAGAATCCATTCTTGCCCCGCAGCAGAACGTGGCGCCGCTCGTAGCGCTCGAACTGTTCGTTAGTCACCTCGGTGGTGGCCATGTAGAGGGGGCGGCTGATTGTCACCCGGTGAACCGGGTGCTCGTCGTAGTCGCCACGTTCCGGAAGCCAAATGGCCCGATCGGTTCCAAGTTCGGTGACATTGAGGATAGTGTCGTTCAGCGGCATGTCATTGCCCATCTGAAAGCTACCCGGCTCGATGCGTACGAAGCGCATTCCGATGGAGTTGACAAACTCGGAAGTTGTCGGCATTTCTGCCGCTACGGACGGCCCCGTGAACAGCCCGATCAGCCCTGCAAGGAGGGTTGCGTGTCCCAATTTCTTCATCCCCTGACTGTATTGAATCAATACCATTTAACAATCATGCCATACAGGTTTCAGAATAAAGTGAAACCAGCAGTCTTGAATTGGTAGCATCACTGCATAGAAACGCTTGCGGAGAGGGAATCATCAGGATGACCAGAAGTCACACTACACCCGACCTTCTTCAGATGGCCGCCGATGACAATATCGCCATCGCTCTACGCGATCTCTCGCCTGGCGAACATATTGACTCGTTCGGTGTCGCTATTACAGAACCTGTCAGGAGCGGTCACAAGATCGCCCTTACCGATATTGCCGAGGGAGAGCAGGTGCTCAGGTACGGGCAGGTGATAGGTACGGCGATCGCATCGATCGCTTCTGGAAAACATATTCACACTCACAACCTCGGATTCGTGCGTGCGCCGACCAAACACCCGACCGAGCTCGGTAGCGCCACTGTTTGGCAGCCGCCAACAGTAGAGATAAGTGATGGGTTCCTGGGGTTTCATCGAGACGATGGTCGCATTGGGACACGCAACTACGTTGGCATTCTGACGACTGTCAATTGCTCAGCAACGGTTGCCCGAAGAATTGCCGACAGCTTTTCGACCGCCGAGGTGCGGGAGCGCTTCCCAAATGTTGATGGTGTGATTGCACTGACGCACAAGTCGGGATGCAGCATTCCCGATGGCAGTTCCTCCATGGCGATGCTGCGCAGGACGATATCCGGCTATGCGCGTCACCCGAATATGGCCGCCGTGCTCGTAATTGGTCTCGGCTGCGAAGATAACCAAATCGAGGCATTTTTCGAAGATCAGGGCCTGGCTGAAGGACCAGACTTGAAGTTTTTTTATATTCAGGATGTAGGGGGTACGCGATCAGCTATCGAACGAGGTCGCGAGATCATTGAAAAGATGCTCGGACAGGCAAATGAATTTCGACGCCGCCTGGCGCCGGCAAGCGCGTTGAGCATAGGTCTTCAATGCGGTGGGTCAGATGGGTTTTCCGGCGTCTCTGCTAATCCTGCGTTGGGGGCTGCCGTGGATCGTATCGTGGCTGTCGGCGGTCGAGCTATTCTGTCAGAAACTCCGGAGATCTACGGGGCAGAATCACTGCTTTTGGCTCGGGCAGCAAATTCGCAAGTTCAGCGAGATCTGACTGGCCTTCTTGAATGGTGGGAAACGTATACCGCCGATGAGCCAAAAGGGTTGGACAACAACCCATCACCAGGCAACAAAACCGGCGGGCTTACCACGATATTGGAGAAATCCTTGGGCGCGGTCGCCAAAGGAGGTACTGCACCTCTGTCTGGCGTCTACCGCTATGCGGAGCCAATTTCGCAAAAAGGACTCGTCTTCATGGATTCTCCGGGCTACGACCCTGTATCGATCACCGGGCAGGTAGCCTCTGGCGCGAACTTGATCTGCTTCACGACCGGTCGTGGTTCCTGTTTCGGCTGTCGTCCAGCGCCCTCAATCAAATTGGCAACCAACACGCGGATGTTCCAGCGCATGGCCGACGACATGGACATAAACTGCGGAGTCATACTGGACGGTAAAGTCACGATCGACAGCATGGGTGCGGATATCTATCAGACAATATTGCGGGTTGCGTCTGGCGAACCGACCAAAAGCGAGGAACATGGATACGGTGAAGACGAGTTTGCACCCTGGCATCTAAGCGCCTGGTTGTAGGCAGCCCGTTCTGGATCCTATCCATAATTTACGTAGATGGTCTTTTTCCGGAAGTAGCCTTCAAGGCCATATTTTCCGTCTTCTCCGCCAAGTCCCGAATGACGATAACCGCCGTGAAACGCATGCGCTGCGTCGCCCCCCGGGCGATTGACATATATCTCGCCGAAATTCAGGTCGCGCACGAGCCGCATCAGGCGTTTCATGTCCTGAGTGAAGACATACGCGGACAGGCCATAACGTGAGTCGTTTGCAAGTTCGAGGGCTTCGTCAAAATCACCCACATTCATAATCGGGATGACCGGACCAAAAACTTCTTCCCGCATCACCTCCATCTCATTATTCACATTGGCGAGAACCGTTGGCGGATACCAGTAACCCTTATCGAAAATACCGCCCGTCAGAGGTATGCCGCCGGCCAGCACTTCTGCGCCGGCCTCTCGTGCTCGATCAACCATATTGGCAACCTTGTCACGTTCGACGGCGCTGAATTTCGGACCAATGTCGAACTTCTCCAGGGGGTCTCCCACCTCAAGGCGACCAACGGCGGCGAGGAAACGTTCCGTGAATTCGTCGGCGATTTTTTCATGAACGTACATGCGTTCATTACAGATACAAATTTGGCCACAGTTCTCGAAGCGTGAGATCACGGCTGCCTTGACGGCTGCCCCTATGTCAGCGTCCTCGGCAACGATGAACGGTGCTTTGCCGCCGAGTTCCAGACGCAAGACCTTCAACCCGTCAGCCGCCGCCGCAAAAATCTCCTGACCGGCTCTTGTGCTGCCGGTCACGGTAATCAGGTTGGTGATAGGGTGAGTGACCAGAGTCTTGCCGACATTGCGGCCGTCACCCGTTACTACGTTCACAACCCCTGGTGGGAAGTCGGCCTGCTGCACAAGTTGAGCCAGTTCCAAAGCGGAGAGCGGCGTGCCTTCGTGTGATTTAATTACGACCGTGTTACCAGCAATAAGCGCCGGTCCCATCTTGCGAGCTGCAAGTGCCAGGGGATAGTTCCAGGCCGTCAGTGCAACCACTACGCCATGGGCCACGCGCTGTATCCAGATTTGTTCGTCGGGTTCGTCGGAGGGCAGGATATCGCCGGTTATTCGACGCGCCTCCTCGGCCGCATGGGTTAGATAAAGTACGGTGCCGTCAACTTCGCCGCGGGCTTCGGCCAAGGGCTTGCCTTGTTCGGCAACGATCACGCGGGCGAGACGTTCACGGTTCTCGCCGACCAGATGAGCGAGCCGCCGCAGAAGATCACCACGTTCAATAGCGGGCAGCGCTTCCCAGGCGCGCTGTGCTGCGTGGGCAGCCTCCAGCGCTCGCTCGGCATCTGCGATCGTACCAGCTGATACCTTGGCGATGATTTCCTCGGTTGCGGGGTTTTCGACGGGGACAAGTTTCTTACTGGTCGAATCTACCCACTCACCACCGATGAACTGGCGGTACTGATTTATTCCACTAACAAGCTGCGTCATTGCAGACATTTTTCTCTCCTTGCTACGGACGGCAGATCAACCGACCGGTTCGTAACCAAATTGCATCGGCAACCAAAGTACGATTGCCGGAAAAAACACCATGAGGAACATGGCGCTGATCAATATCGCCAGAAATGGCAGCACCGCCCGAATCATGCGGTTAATGGGAATCCCGGTGAGACCGTTGATAATGAAGAGCAATTCACCGTACGGCGGCGTGATCAATCCGATCATCATGTTGACCACGATGACAACGCCGAAATGAACCGTATCGATACCCATCGCGCGAACCGACGGCATCAACATGGGCACGACGATCAAAAGCGACGTCAACACGTCGAGGAAACAGCCGAGTATCAGGAACAGCAGATTGACCAGGATAAAGAACATCAGCGGCGACATGTCTATCCGGGTCAGAAAATCTCCAATGGCATTCGGCAACTGCTCGCTGGCGACGATATAGTTGAACATGAACGCACCCGCGATCGTGATTGAGACGATAGCGGTAGAGCGTGACGATTCCACCAATACGTCGACGACCTGGCCAAGCCGCATGCTTCGGTAAAAAAACAAAGCCAGTGCCAGAGCATAGGCTGCAGCGACAGCGGCCGCCTCAGTCGGTGTCATGGCGCCGCCATAGATGCCGCCCAAAAGTATCGCAGGCATAAGCAGAGCTGGCACGGCCCTGCGCGTAGTCCGCACAGCCTCTGGCAGCTTGGGTGTAGGTTCGACCGGAAATTTCCTGCGCCTGGCGATTGTCGCGATTACCAGCATCAGCGATGCCGCCATGAGGATTCCGGGAATGATACCGCCGAGGAACAGGTAACCGACCGACGTGCTGGAGACCAGTCCATAGATGACCATCGGGATCGATGGCGGCACGATCGGTCCGATGGTTGCCGATGCTGCTGTAACGGCTCCGGCGAATGCCGGGTCGAAGCGCTTTTTGGCAGTCATCATTTCGATCATCAGCTTGCCCGGGCCGGCAACATCCGCGATGGCGCTACCGCTCATGCCGGAAAAGATAAGGCTGGTGATCACGTTGACATGGGCGAGGCCACCGCGCAGGCGCCCAACAAGCAGGATGGCGAAGTCAAACAATCGATTACTGATACCGCCCGCGTTCATGATGTTTGCGGCGAAGATGAACAACGGTACGGAGAGCAGTACAAAGCTCTTGAAAAAATGGTTCATCACTTGCTCGGAGAGCAAGCCTGGATCCTGACCGACAAGAAACAGGTACAGCACGCCGGAGCACAACATGGCGAAGCCGATTGGCATGCGAATAGCGCTGAATGCCAGAAAGAGCACGAACACCAAAACGATCTCATACCCCATGGCGCAGCCTCAGACTTCTTCGTGCCACTTAGTGCCGAGCAAACGCTTGATCTTGTATATCGTGCGTAAAATCACGGCGACCATGAAGATAAGGAAACAGAAAAAGACGATATCGAAGCGAATCTCCAGGATCGACGTGCTGTCGATCGCCATGAAGGTAATGAAGTCGACATTGGCGGGAAAAGCGGCCAGAAATGCCAGCAGGATCGCCGCACTGGTGATCAGCGCCAGAACGCGTTTACCCTTGGGTTTTGCCGCTTCGTATATCGTATCGAACGAGATGTGTTCGTCGATACTTACGATTGTGGCGCCGGCAATGAAGATGATCCAGAGATAGGTCAGGAGTGCGACCTCCATGCTCCAGGCCACTGGATCATTCAGTACATAACGGCTAAATACCTGGATCAAAAAGGCGATGAACATGATCGCGAACAATGCCGCACAGATCAGTTCGGCGCCCCGTTTTATCAGGCGTAGATAGCGCGTCATTTTACGCAAAACTCCTGGTGCCCAAGATCATTGAACCGCATTGATTCGCTCTAGCAGTCCTGGTGGCCAGGTCTTCGAATACTCGGACTCCAGGTAGGCTTTCTGCACTGCCTTACGGAAGGCATCCCGATCAGGTACGGAAATGGTCAGGCCTTTGCTTCTGAGGAAATTCTGTACGCTTTGTTCTGCCGTCAGGTTGGCCTTGTTATTGAAAGCAATCGCAGTATCAGCGGCAATTTGAATGGCATCCTGTTGCTCGGCCGCCAAGCCGTCCCAATAGTCTTTCCCGATCGCGATGAAAACACCGTCGACCATATGGTTGGTAAGCACAATTTGTTTCGTGACTTCATAGAATTTCGCCTCGACCATAACCGGCAACGGATTGTCCTGACCGTCGACCGTACCGGTTTGCAGACCAAGATAGACTTCATTGAAATCCATCGGTGTTGGGCTCGCACCCAATGACTGCCCAAGAAACTGCCACGTCTTCGAACCCGGCATACGCAGTTTTATACCGGCCATGTCGGCCGGGGTCTTAATATCCCGGACTTCACGAAGATTGAGCTGCCGCGTACCGAGATATTGGATGCCGAGGATATGAATATTCATGTCACTTGCTACCCGAGCATAAAACTCCTTGCCAATCTCACCGCTGAAAATGGCCTGCTGATGATCGGGATCACGGCTAAGGTAACCGGCGGTGAATATTGTGTATTCTGGAAGCTGCTTGCTGATGTCCTGGGCAGATATCAGCGCCATCTCCAGGTTTCCACGCTGCATGGCGTAAATTTCGGTGCCCTGGACGAAGAGGGTGCCGTTAAGGTGGATTTGAGTGTCGAACTGACCGGGTGCCAGTTGCTCGAGCGCTGCTTTGAACACAACAAGACTTTTGGACTGAATTTCCTGTGGAACGCCGGGCGTGGAAATTCTCAGTAACCTGGCATCGGCGGCCTCGCCGCCCGTCACGCCAAACAGCGGTAACAGGACTGCTACAGCCGCTGCCAGGAACCGGCAACGGCAAAGTGATGAACTGGATAGTCCGTTGACCTTCATGCTGTTCTTCCTTACTGATTCACCCGCTACTTTCCTTCGCTACGCTGACAAGATGGTCATGGAGATCCTTACACTCCTTGCTATTGTGGGTTTTCGCCATATGTTCAGCCTTGTCGGCCTCACCATCCAGAATGGCGCGAACGAGGGCCTCATGTTCAGCGACGATGTCGGCGGGAATGGTCAGTACGTCATTCGAAAGCGACATATAACGTCGAACCTGCTGTTCGACAAGTTCGTATTGCTGCATCAGTCTTTGATGGCCTGATAGAGCAATGATGGTTCTGTGCAGTACAAAATCGGCTTCCGCGGCTTTGCCACGATGACCACGCTTGACACTGGCGACCAACCCCCGAAATGCCTTGTCCAGTAGGGTCGACTTTTCCGGGTTCTTTGATTCGGCGGCCAGCCTTGCTCCAAACCCCTCGAGTACGCCGCGCAAGGTATAGATTTCCCAAGCATCCTGGGCGGACAGATCAGGCACCTGCCATTTAGTGTATGCGACCTGCTGAACCAGTCCCTGATGTGCGAGTTCGCTCAGCGCGCTTCGCAACGTTCCCCGACTGACATGAACCTGTTCCGCCAGTTGGGTCTCCACAAGACGGGTTCCCGGCGGAAGTTGGCCGTTCAAGATTTGTTCTCGCAGAATATCTGCAGCTTGACGATCCATTGAGCGTCGAACAACTTTCATATCCGGATCATATTGCATCGGTTCATTCCATTTTGGGCCAGCGGCGAGCCTATGAGAATCATCATTATTCTGCCTGCGATGAATGCAAGGATTGTTGTTTAAGGATTGATTGTCAACAATTATATTGTAGAATCACAGCGATACCGATCCTGATATGTAACAAGAAAGGCTGCGCTGATGCATGAATCACACACCGGTGTCGAGACCAGAGCCGGTCGTTCCGGAATCGGCGGTCTCCTGGCCGCAGTGACCACTCCGGTTAACGGGGACTTGGGGTGTGATGCCAATCTTCTGGAAGAGCGCTGCCGCTACCTTATGCAGGCGGGCTGTGACGGACTCGCTCTCTTTGGGACAACTGGTGAAGGGCCGTTGTTCTCAGTCGATCAGCGGTTATCCGCACTGGATCATCTATTCGCAGCGGGTATTGACTCATCGAGAGTCGTGGTTTCTGCGAGTGCGATGACCTTATCCGAAATTGCTAATCTGGCCAGGCATGCAACCGATGCAGGCTGCGCGGGTGTTCTTTTGATGCCGCCGTTTTTTTTCCGTCAGAAAATATCCGAATCAGGTGCCTTCCAGTTTTACGCTGCGGCCATCGAAAATATCGCACGGCCAGACCTTAAACTTATTTTGTATCACTTCCCGGAGATAACAGGCGTTTCGATAACGCCTGGCCTGGTGCGACGCCTCATTGAACGCTTTCCAAGCGTCATCGTTGGCATCAAGGATAGTGGCGGTGATTGGGATTTTACTGACAAGCTGTTGACGAGATTTTCCGACCTTTGCATATTGACCGGAACCGAGGTTCACGTTCCTCACCTGTTGGCGGCGGGTGGCGCCGGTACTATCTGCGGTCTGGCCAACGTCATGCCTGGTTTCTTGCGGCGCATGTTTGACGCCCCGACATTCAGTGCACGTCGTCGTTTCATACCGCACATCCATGCGGCTGATGCCGTCATGTCACGAGGGACATTCATTTGCTGCCTCAAGGCGATGATCGCGGCGGATACCGGTGAACCTGATTGGTTACGCGTGTTGCCGCCGCTCTATCCCTTGCCGGCCTATGAACGGCAGACGATTGTTGCCGATTTTCGCCGATTTGAGGCGAGCGTGGTGGATGTCTGACCGATTTTGAGAAACGGCGAACAAAATAGAACG
>RCNE010000442.1_pt1 | contig 22334 bp, 16 predicted proteins | sample 2041361 | NCBI WGS metagenome assembly RCNE01 (sample SAMN09708229, study PRJNA481090) | Marine sediment metagenome, whole genome shotgun sequencing project.
CGGCTGCCGCCGCCTCCAACGCCGAAGAAGAAGTCGCGCATCGAGTCGGCAATCCCCGTGGCGAACAGGATCACTTCGAACGCAACAAATGCGGCGACGGCTCCTGCGATGTGTTGGTAGACGAGCCCCACAAAGGCAGCTCGGTCGGTCTCGGATGCCTGTGCGGCTGGAATGTGCGGAAGTGTGTCGTAAGAACTCACGAAGGTCCTTTCAGTGCCTGATGCTCAATTCTACTGAACATCGAAGGTGTTTACCTGGTCCGAATAACACCGTGGTGACCCAATTTCATCCAGACTTGTCTGGTGAACAAGGAATCGATGCTGACGACCGAAGCTGGTGGCGTCGCCGCTGACCCGATTCGGGTCGTCCTGACACGTGACGTTGACGAGAGCGAACACGTCGTTGACGCGGTGGTGCGGACGGTCGATGCCGTCGTTGCGGTGCACGGCGACGCCGATCGGCGCGTGATCCCACGTTCGGCACTCAAGCCAATTCAAGTGATCCCGTTGATCCACAGTGGCGCGGCGGATGCGTTTGTTGTGACGCCCGAAGAGATTGCGCTTGCGGCGGCGAGCCACAGCGCGGAGATCGCTCATGTCGAGGCCGTCGAGGCTTGGCTGAACAGAATTGGACTGGACGAATCATTTCTGGAGTGCGGGAGTGCTCGACCGTTGTCTTCCGAAGAAGCGGACCGCAGAATCGCGGCAGGTGAATCGTTTACGCCGGTTCACAACTGTTGTTCGGGGAAACACGCAGGATTTCTGACGATCGCCAAACACCTCGGTGTGGATCCGTCGGGGTATATCGAGCGAGAGCACCCGGTTCAACAGCTGGTGCGCGAGTCGATCGAGACGTTCACGGGAATCTCATTGTCCGGTGCAAGCAGCGGAGTCGATGGCTGTGGCATACCGACTTTTGCCTTGCCGCTTGACGCTCTGGCGAAGTCGATGGCCCAGCTGGTGAGGCCCGAGCGTCTCGACGAGAACCTTCACTCCGCTGCGCACCGTGTGGTCGATGCGCTGGCGTCACATCCGTTCTGGATGTCAGGCAGTAATCGGCGAGAGGTGCAGCTGTGTGCCGCGGCGTCCGAACCGTTGGTGATCAAGACCGGGGCCGAGGGAGTGTTCATGGCGGCTCTTCCCGAGCGAGGTATGGGAATCGCGCTCAAGACGCATGATGGCGCCACGAGAGCCGCAGAACTCGCGATTGCTGCAGTGCTCGAATCTCTCGAGGTGATCCCTTCGGGGCACGCTGTCGCCACTGTCACCAATGCGGCGGGTACGGTCGTGGGCACCATGCAGGCTCACCTCTCATGACCTCTACAGAACGATCCTTGGGGACCCCAGATCCAAGCGCAGAAGTCACCGTCTTTTCCTCCACGTCTGCGAACACGAGCGTCCGCGCATCTGCACGCGAAGCGTGGAAATACAGGGGCTTCATTGGTTACATGACTCGTCGTGATCTGCGGACGACATACATGCGCAGCTATCTCGGATGGATCTGGTCACTCCTCAACCCAATTGCTGAGGTGGCGATCTACAGCGTTGTCTTCGGCGTCCTTCTCGGAATCGACCGAGACATTCCGGATGCGCCGAACGGTTTCAACTCGTTCCCTCACTTCCTGATGTCAGGAATCGTGACCTGGGGTTTCTTTCGAATGATTTCGTCGAAGGTGTTGAGCAACTTCACGGCGACGGTTCGCCTTCGTCGGAAGCTCTACTTTCCACCGGTGGCTGCGGCGCTGTCGACCGCCTTGAGCACGATCGTCGAAGCCAGCATCCTCCTTGTGGTGGTCACGCTCTTCTTTGGGCTCTGGGGTCACCTGTCGATACACGCCATCGTGCTGCTCCCCGCAGCGCTCTTTGCGGCGAGCACGGGGCTGGGGGTCGGCCTCGCGTTATCGGTTGCGAACAGTAAGTACCGCGACATCAGCTACCTATACACCATCGTGTTGCGCCTTTCGTTCTACTTGCTTCCGTTGATCTGGCCGATCCAAACAGCGCAAGCTCGCTTCGGTGACAAGGCAGGCTGGCTCGAGCCGATCATCGTGAACAATCCATTCGCCAAGATGATCGAGTTCGGAAGAGACGGCTTGTTGTACATGCGCTGGCCGTCTATTGGTGAGTGGGTATACATGTCGACGTTTTCGACTGCCATGCTGCTCTTGGGGTGGACGATCTTTGCCCGCTCCTCCTCCGATGTTGCCGAGGGCCTCGGATGAGTCAGTTGCCCGAAAGTTCGCCGACCGAGTTCGCGATCGATGCGCGGGACATCTCGAAGAAGTTTCTGCTTGGTCGCCGGAGCACAAGTCTCAAAGACCGGTTGACGGGTTTCAGTTCGAACAAGAAGGATGAGTTCTGGGCGTTCCAGAACGTTTCCGTGCAGGTTCCCAAGGGCTCGATGCTCGGCGTGATCGGGCGCAATGGCTCGGGGAAGTCGACCCTTCTTCGAACCCTGTGCGGCGTGTACCGGCCCACGACCGGCGAGGTACGGGTTCGCGGCCGGATCACTGCTCTCCTCGAACTCGGGGCTGGCTTCCATCCGGAGCTGACCGGGCGCGAGAACGTCTACATGAACGGTTCGGTCGTGGGTCTCGGCCGCGACTACATGGACAGCGTGATGGGCGAGATCATCGAGATGGCCGACATCGGCTCGTTCATCGACGCCCCAATCGAAACGTACTCCTCTGGCATGCGAGCTCGTCTTGGTTTCGCGGTCTCGGTCCAGATGCAACCAGAGATCCTCCTTGCCGACGAGATCACCGCAGTCGGCGACATTGCCTTCAAGGAGCATGGCGTTCAACGTATGAACGAACTCCGAGATGCCGGAACCACAATCGTGCAGGTGAGCCACAACCTGTCGATGCTGGAGAAGAGCTGTGATCAGGTGTTGTGGCTCCATCATGGCGAGGTGCGGCTGCTCGGAGACCCGGCGCAAGTCGTGGCCGAGTACAAGTCGCTCTCCTCGGTCGATCGCTCCGGCCGAATGATCGGCGGAGACAGCAGCAATCCCAAAGACGCGGCGCGCCGTCGCAAGCAGGTCGCCGTGACCGAGACACTTGCTGCAACCGACACCAACTCGTCGTGGTTCGAGGTGCTGAACTTCCTCGGCGCGGACGGGCGGACCACCGATGACGAAGGGGGAGTGGTGAGCGATGGTCTCACCGCTGGCGGAGGCGCAATTCTGACCCTGCGTCTCGCCGTGCCAGAGCCGCTCGCCGAACCGTCGATCGAGGTTCGTATTCTCGCTGCCGGCGGTACGCCGACCGGGTTTGGATACACGAGCGGATTGCTCGACGACGACGTGCTTCGAGGGGGTGCGTCTATCGAGGCGACCGTCGATCAATTCTCGCTCGCAGCGGGGCGATACAACCTTCGGGTCGATCTCAAGTCGGGTGACTTGGTCGTCGCGACGAAGACCAGAAGTATCCACGTCGCCCCGACGGCCACCGATGGCGATGCGTTCATTCCGTTGCCTGCGACCTGGGGTGTCACTGCAAAGCGTTGAGTTGCCTACAATGCCGGGGTGCGATTCTTGCTTCTGAACGGCCCAAATCTCAATCTGCTCGGCACCCGGGAACCCGAGGTCTACGGCACCACCACGTTGGCCCAGATCGAAGAGTCGCTGTCGGCACTTGCGGCCGAATTCGGTGACCAGATCACCGCTGCGCAGTCCAATGGCGAAGGCGAACTCGTCGACCATCTCCACGATGCCGCGGCGTGGGCCGACGGTGCGCTCTTTAACCCCGGCGGGTACACCCACACGTCGGTTGCGCTGCGCGATGCCGTGTCTGCTGTGGGGTTTCCGACCGTCGAAGTGCATCTCTCGAACCCGGCAGCGCGAGAAAACTTCCGGCATACGTCGATGATTTCGGCGGTCTGCCTGGGAACGGTTGCCGGTCTTGGAGCGATTGGCTACGAGAGCGCGTACCGTGCGCTTCGACATCACGTCCAGGAGGGCTGAAATGGCACACGTGTGCATTGTTGGCGCAGGTATGGCCGGTCTCGCGGCCGCCGTAAGTGTGCAAAAGCGTGGTCACGAAGTGACCGTTCTCGAGGCGTCGAACGGTGTTGGTGGGCGTGTCCGAAGCGACGTGGTCGATGGCTACACCCTCGACCGGGGCTTCCAGATTCTGCTGACCGCTTATCCCGTTGCACAGCGCGTGTTTGACTACGAAGCGCTGGATCTCCGGCGGTTCCACGCAGGCTCGCTCGTGCAGCTCGATTCGGGTCGCGTTCTTGTTGGCGATCCGTTACGTCAGCCAGCTGACCTACTCGACACGATTCGTGCGCCGATCGGCTCCACGGTCGACAAGGTTCGACTGTTGGCATGGCGTCGTCAGGTGTTATCGGGTTCGCTCGACGAGTTGTGGAAGAAGGGCGAGTGCACGACGAATTCGCGTTTCTCCGATTTGAAGTTCTCCGATGCCTTCGTCGAGCAGTTCCTTCGGCCGCTGTTCTCGGGGATCACGCTCGATCCAAAGTTGGAGATCAGCAGTCGGTTCACCGAATTTGTTTTCCGGATGCTCGCCACCGGGTATGGAGCCGTCCCTGCCGCAGGTATGGGCGAGCTCGGCCGTCAGCTCGCTGATGGCCTGCGTGACGGATCGTTGAGGCTCAATACACCAGTCGAGTCCGTGGACGCCACAGGCGTGCTCACTGCGGCAGGGGAGCGAGTGGAAGCCGATGCGGTCATCGTGGCGACCGACATGGACAGCTCTGCTCGTTTGGTCGAGACCCCGGCCTTTGGCTGGAACGCTGTGACCACGCGTTGGTTCGCATCAGACGAAGCGCCCTTCGACGACCCGCTTTTGCTGCTGAACGGCACTGGAGACGGACCGGTGAACAACGTCGCGGTCATGACGAACGTCTCGCCGAAGTACGCACCTGTTGGCAAACATCTCACTGCAGTCTCTCACCCGGGAATTCCAGCCGATGGTGCTGATGACCGGGCTGTCCTTTCGCAGTTGCGTGGTTGGTTCGGGGGGGCCGTGGTCGACTGGGAATTGTTGCGAACTGATGTGATCGAGCACGCGCAGCCCAAACACCTACCCGGTGAGGCTGTCCCGGCTAAGGCGCGCCTCGATAGCGACGTCTTCGTTGCCGGGGACCATCGGCACAACGCATCGATCAACGGTGCACTTCAGTCTGGTCGAGCAGCAGCACGCTCCGTGTTGGAGTTTGTCCAGCTTCCCTGAATGCGTGGTTTTCCAACAGTTCACGAGTGATGTTAGGCGAGTGGACGATGTTGTTCGTGTTGGTAATGATCATCAAGTCGACCGCTGTGGGTCAATATTCGACGTGACGTGCGCCACATTTCTTCGCGTCACACAATCGTAACAAACACGCAGCGTGGCAAAGACGGGTGTTTGCCCGCGATTGCCCCATGCCACCACTAGCCCGTACTGTCACCGCCTCAACACGGTGCGTGTTCGGCCAAAAAGTGTTCAAAGCTAAGCTTGACGTGGGTGTAATTACGAGGCTGTAATTGTCCGGCTACCCCGAATATGGATTCGGGGCAAGTGGACGAATTCTCGATCGGCCGACAAGGCTGTAGGTGGCTCAACAATGACGATGACGGAAGACCGCGGCACAGCGCGGCTCAGCACTGCAGGGGCAGTGGCGGAGCAAGAAGCGGCGGTTCCGACCGGCATGCAGGTCAAGAAGCGCAATGGTTCTCTCGAGCCGGTCGATCTGAACAAGATCGTGAACGCAGTTGCCCGATGCGCAGAGGGACTGCTCAACGTCGACGCCATGCGTGTCGCCACTCGCACGATTTCGGCTCTCGCTGATGGCGCGACGACGCGTGAGCTCGACGAGCTGTCGATCCGTACGGCTGCTGGGTTCACGGTCGAAGAGCCCAACTACTCCAAGCTCGCCGCACGCCTTCTTGCCACGTACGTCGACAAAGAGGTTCGCAACCAGAACATCCCGTGGTTCTCCGAGTCGATTCGAGCTGGTCATGTCGCTGGTCTCATCGGTGACGACGTTGCGGCCTTTGTCGAAGAGAACGCCCCTGCGCTGAACGCAGCGATCAATACCGATCGCGATCGCAAGTTCGAGTTCTTTGGTCTTCGCACGGTCTATGACCGTTACCTCCTGCGCCACCCCGAGAGCCGTCAGGTCACCGAGACACCGCAGTACTTCTTCTTGCGTGTCGCCTGTGGCCTCTCCCACGACGCCGACGAGGCGATTCGTTTCTACGACCTCATGTCGTCGCTTGCGTACCTTCCATCGAGCCCAACGCTGTTCAACTCGGGCACCCGCCATGCACAGATGTCATCGTGTTACTTGCTCGACAGTCCAGAGGACAGTCTCGAAGGCATTTACAAGCGTTACACCGACATTGCTCGTCTCTCGAAGTTCGCCGGTGGCATCGGTGTCGCGTGGCACCGCATCCGCTCGAAGGGTTCGCTCATCGAGGGCACGAACGGTCTGTCCAATGGCATCGTGCCATGGCTTAAGACGCTCGACTCGTCGGTGGCTGCGGTCAACCAGGGCGGCCGCCGCAAGGGCGCAGCCTGCATCTACCTCGAGAGCTGGCATGCCGATGTCGAGGACTTCCTCGATCTCAAAGAGAACACCGGCGACCATATGCGTCGCGCACACGGTCTGAACCTTGCCAACTGGATCCCCGACCTCTTCATGGAGCGGGTCGACAAGGACTGGCAGTGGTCGCTCTTCGATCCCAAGAAGGTTCCACACCTCACCGACCTCTACGGAGACGACTTTCGTCAGGCGTACGAAGAGGCCGAGTCACAGGGCCTCTACGAACGTCAGATCAAAGCTCGTGACCTCTACAGCCGCATGATGCGCAGCCTCGCTCAAACGGGCAATGGCTGGATGACGTTCAAAGATGCTTCGAACGAGAAGTGCAACCAGACCGGCATGGCATCCGACGATGGCACGGCCAACGTTGTGCACCTGTCGAACCTGTGCACCGAGATCATCGAAGTCACCAATCAGGACGAGACAGCGGTCTGCAACCTCGGCTCGCTCAACCTGGGCGAATTCGTCAACCCCGAGACCAAAGAGTTCGACTTCGATCGTCTCGCCGAAACCGTCTCTCTCGTGGTGCCATTCCTCGACCGCGTCATCGACGTCAACTTCTACCCGACTGAAGAGTCTGGATACTCAAACAACAAGTGGCGTCCGGTTGGACTTGGACTCATGGGTCTCCAAGACGTGTTCTTCAAAAAGGGCATCCCGTTCGACTCCGATGACGCTCGGGCGCTGTCTGCACGTATCTCCGAGGAGATCTACCTCAACGCCCTCGTCGCATCAACCAAGCTCGCCGAAGAGTTTGGTCCGCACGAGACGTACGACCGGACCCGCATTGCGCAGGGCGATCTGCAGTTCGATCTCTGGGATGTCGAGCCAACGCAGACCGATCGTTGGACCGAGGTTCGTGAACTGATCGCCAAGCACGGCGTGCGCAACTCGCTGATGATCGCGATCGCCCCAACAGCGACGATTGCATCGATCGCTGGTTGTTATGAGTGCATCGAGCCGCAGGTGTCGAACCTGTTCAAGCGCGAAACGCTCTCCGGAGAGTTCCTTCAGATCAACCGATACCTCGTCAACGAGCTCCAGTCTCGTGGCCTGTGGGACGCCGAGATGATCAACGCCCTCAAGCAGTCCGAGGGGTCGGTACAACACATCGATCGCATCCCCGACGATCTTCGCGAGACCTACCGGACTGCATGGGAGATCCCAATGCGTTCGCTCGTTGACATGGCCGCAGAACGTGGCGCCTACATCGATCAGAGCCAGTCGCTCAACCTCTTCATGGAGTCACCGAACATCGGCAAGCTCTCCTCGATGTACATGTACGCCTGGAAGGCTGGCCTCAAGACCACCTACTACCTGCGTTCACGCCCTGCAACGAAGATCAACAAGACAACGACCACCACGACGTCACCGATTCCGGCACCAACCAATGGTGGCGAGCCAAAGGCAGCGGTCGAGCCCACGGCATTCTCCGAGGAAGAGGCTCTGGCCTGTTCACTCGAGAACCCTGAACACTGCGAAGCCTGCGACTGACCGTCGCTCTCCAATCTTTGCCCCTCCTCCACCAACACGCGAAAGATCACCCCACGATGGCCCTAACTGACGACGCTCTGAACCACGATTTCGCTGAGGTTCCCGTCACGAGTGGTGTTCCGCTTACCGCGCAGCGTCCAAAGAACATCCTTGACCCCGGTTTCGACCTGACGTTGCGGCCGATGCGTTACCCGACGTTCTACGCGATGTACCAAGACGCCATCAAGAACACGTGGACGGTCGACGAGATCGACTTCTCCGACGACCTGGTCGATCTCGAGCGCAAGCTGATGCCAGCAGAACGACATCTCATCGAACGCCTCGTGGCGTTCTTTGCCACTGGCGACTCGATCGTGGCAAACAACCTGGTCCTCAATCTATACCAGCACATTAATGCGCCTGAAGCCCGTATGTACCTGTCTCGTCAGCTGTACGAAGAGGCACTGCACGTGCAGTTCTATCTGACGCTGCTCGACAACTACATTCCAGATCACGAGCAGCGTGCCGAGGCATTCGCAGCTGTCGAGAATATCCCCTCGATTCGCGCCAAGGCCGAGTTCTGCTACAAGTGGATTGGCTCGATCTCCGACATCGATCGCATCGAGACCCCCGAACAGCGCAAGGCGTTTCTGCTCAACCTCATCTGTTTCGCGGCGTGCATCGAGGGCCTGTTCTTCTTCGCTGCATTCGCCTACGTCTACTTCCTGCGGTCCAAGGGACTGCTGAATGGCCTCGCAGCGGGAACTAACTGGGTGTTCCGTGACGAGAGCTGCCACATGAACTTCGCTCTCGAGGTGGTCAACACCGTTCGTGCCGAAGAGCCTGAACTGTTCGACGCTGACCTCGAAGCGCAGATCAAAGAGATGATGGACGAAGCCGTCGAGTGCGAATACCAGTTCGCAGCCGATGTGCTGGCTGAGGGTGTCCAGGGCATGAGTCTTGCCGACACCAAGGTGTACCTAGAATTCGTCGCCGATCAGCGCCTCGCACAGCTCGGAATCGCACCCGTGTACGGCGCCAAGAACCCGTTCGACTTCATGGAACTCCAGGACGTGCAGGAGCTCACCAACTTCTTCGAGCGCACCGTCTCGGCCTACCAAACAGGCGTCGAAGGCGAAGTCGGGTTCGACGACGACTTCTAATTCAGCGGTCGCAATCCGTCGGCTAACGCCTCCTCGATGCTCGGCTGCTAGCCAGAGGCCGGTTCCGTTCGACCGAGCAAGCTCGGATCGAACTCAATTCGCGCGGTTGCCTGGCGGCCTATTCGCCCACACCGGCTTCGCGGCTGTGGGCTACCGGCGCTGGCTGGCAGATCTGTGCAGCTTGAGGTGCCCTATTGGCACGCAGGACTGCACAGATTCGCGCTATGGCAGCAGGGTCCAGGTCATGAGCAGGAAGCTGAACATGATGAGTGCGAGGCGCATGACGCCCGCATAGAACGCGAGCTGGCGAATCGCACCGATGGTTTCTACTGCTCGTACCGAGTGAGCGCCTGTCCAGCCATTCGACGAAACATCATCGGGCGTTGCAGAACGAGTCTCGATGTAGACAGCGATGGCCAACCAAACAGTTAGCGCACCAGCGATGAACGCGAGCATCGGAGTGCGATCGCTTGCGAGCGCGATGATGGCCGCGGTGATGTACGACGCTCCTCCCAACCAATGCATGTGCCTCTATCGGCGACGATCGACGTTTGGTTAGGGCCCGAAGGCTACGCGGGCTCACTCGGGAACGAGATCGTGGCGACGAGCGAGTGGTGGTCTGACCCTCCACCGTCGCCAAGGTCGTATCGGTGAACCGTGAGTTCCGGTGAGACCAAAACGTGGTCTATCGCGATCCCAAATGGCGCGGCCCAGCCACTGGAGGGGAAGGTTGGTTCGATTCCCAAGTCTCGACGGGGGTCAGACCACCCGAGATCGTCCAAAAAGGCGTCGTACTCAGGCGACGTGGGAGAGATGTTGAGGTCGGTGATCACCATCGCTGGTCCATCATGATCGGCGACGGCGCTGACCGTCGCTGCCATCTTGTCCTTGCGCTGGCTGATCAAGAAGTTGTTAGTACGTGCGGGACTTGGATGTAACGCCACAGCCAACACCCGTTGACCATGGAGCTCGACTGACGCCACAAGTGGTGGCGAGCGATACCGCGACCGTACGTCGACGCGCTCGAGTGGAGTGCGTGACAGAATCGCCTTGCCCCCACCATTCGAACCGCGGCTCCGTTGTCGGACCGGTGTCGCAATCATGTACGGATACTCGGAACGAAGTGCTGGCTCGAGCGCGTCCCAGTGACCGGTGGTGAGTTCATGGAGCGCGACGATGTCGGCATCGGCGTCGAGAATCTCGCTCAGAATCGGTTCGTTATCAGTGTTCAGATACAAGAGGTTGTACTGCATCACCCGAGCTGTGGGTGTGCCCTCCGGGATGGGTGGCGGTCCGCCTATCCAATACGGCAGTGTGCTCACCGAAAGGATGGCGACCGGAAGCAGCGAGGCAGCGAGGCAGCGACGACCACCAAGGATTCCGCCGAGAACGACGAGGGGCACCGTCATGACGAGTAGGTGAGGGCGAAAGTTCGTTGCCGTCTCGATCAGCGGCGACGACCGGCCAAACAGCAAGATCATCGACACCAAAGTCATCATGGCGATGCCCAGAAAGGTCACGAAGCGCGCGATTCGTTTCATCTGTGGACACGGTATGTGTGCGACCAGAAAACCGACGTAAGAACCCTCTTTCTTACGACGAATTCAGCTGAGGTGGTCTGGCCGAGTCGATTCTCGATCTCTTCAATGGAATGACCCGGCAGCTTCGCCGCAGGACTCCGCGAATGCCATCGTCGTGGAGGGCAAGGGCGAGCCACCCGTCTTCGTTATGTGTCTGGTGCTCGCCGATCGCCGCCTCGACGTGAACAAGGTCGTCCGCAAGAAACTCAAGGTGCGGAAGTGTTCCTTTGCCTCGGCCGAACGAACGGTCGAACTGACGGGCATGCAGATTGGCGGCGTGACTCCGTTTGGTACATCGACACCACTGAGGTTGTTGATCGACAGCAGAGTGATGGAACGCGAACAAATCATCATCGGTGGGGGATCACGTGATCGAAAGCTCTTGGTGCCGCCGTCGACACTTGCCGGACACCCGGGCGCCGAAGTTGTGGAAGGCCTCGCGATATCGATGGAGGGACGCGAGAAAAGGGGAACGACTTTTAGTCCTCGGTGAGGTCGACGACCACTTGATTTCGGCCAGCGTGTTTCGCTTCATACAAGGCAGCATCGGCCCGTTCGACGAGATCGGCGACCGTGTTCGTTGACGTGTCCGCCACACCGATCGACACAGTGACCGTGCCGGTCGGCTGGTTCTCCTCGCCAGGAATCTCACAGGCCTCGATTCCGGCTCGAATGCGCTCGGCCACATCCTGGGCCTCGGCATTGGTGGTGTCCGGGAGAAGAACGCAGAACTCCTCGCCGCCATATCGATAGACCACGTCACCTGGACGAACAGACGCTGCAAGCGTCGACGCAACCCGCCGCAATGCTTCATCGCCGGCTGCGTGGCCGTTCACGTCATTGAAGTTCTTGAAATGGTCGACATCGAGCATGATGTAGGCGACGAGGTCGTCTTCAGCCGCAGCCAGATCTCTGTCGAGACGACGGCGGTTCTTCAGCCCGGTCATCGGTTCGACGTCAGCAAGTGCAGTTGCCGAACCGTGGGCCTCCGCTGCATGGAACGCTGACCCGACCAATGGTGCAAGCATCTCGAGCGCTTCGAGGTCATCGCGACCGAACGGTTCTGAAGCGAGGCGAACCACCATGATTACGCCGGTGATGGTTCCGTCCGCGACGATCGGCACGGCGGCCATTGCCATTGGGACTTCGACGAGCATAGGTTCGGCGGTCGCCACGGTGGACACCGAGCGGCCGGTCTCCGTGACACGGCGAAGATAGCTCTCATCGAGGGCGTCCAAGATGAAACACCCATGAGGCTCGTGATGAACTGTTGCGAGCCCATCGCCCGACCTAACCGCGACGAGGCCACCCTCAGACCGCACCAGACGTATTGTTTCGGCGAGCGCGATCTTCGAAATTTCGACGGCATCGAGTGCGGCAGTCATACGTCGGCTGGCATCGAGCAGATCTGTGACAGAGAGCTTCGAGTTTTTGGTTGCAGCGGCAACCGCCTCGGACGTCGACTGTTTCGAGGCTCGGTTTCGGATGAGAAGGAAGGCGACAAAGCCGAGCAGACCTGCAATTGCCCCACCAATCAGGAGAGCGGGAGAGCCTTCATTCATTTTCTGCCGGATCGGGCGCGAGATTGACTGATGAGGAGATCGGTGAGCAGAAGGCCGGGTCGCACGTGCCTCGCGCGTCAAGGGCACCGCCAGCGATCCCCGGAACCAAGGCCGTGCACAACAGCCAAACCAGAAAGACACGTCCCGCAAAAGATCCCACGCGAGTGCATCGGCGCGTTCCGTTCAAACTTGATCGCCGATTGTCGAACGAAGAGGGGGCAAGAAGAGCGAAGAAGGGGACAAGAAGGGAGTGGCGCGACGGTCGTTCGCCATACTGGGACCATGGAGGTAATCGTTCGGGCTGAGGTAGGGGCGTTTCCGCTCTGGACGAACGACGGCGAGAACATCGTTCCGAATTCGCTGCCGTTATCGCCACGCGTGCTTGTCGCACTCGAGGACTGGACGGCCTTCTTCGATGATGTCGGCGGCGCAATGAGCGACCCCGAGATCCTCGACGAGTTTGTCGGTCAAGGTTTCAAGATCGCCCATGCCATCAGACGCGAGCTCAAGGGTTCAACGGTCTGGATCCAACACCCGGTCAGCGATGAACGCACTCCGATCGAACACAAACGTCCAGGCTGATCGCTCCGACCGATACCGCGAGCTCAGTCGGCTCGACGCTTCACTTCATAGGCCACCAGCGATGCGGCGACCGCAGCATTGAGGGACTCGACACCATTCTCCAACGGAATCGACAAGATCGACGAACATGCGGCCTTGGCATTTTCTGTCAGGCCCGTCGACTCGTTCCCGAGAATGAAACCAACCCGCTCAGGTAGCTGGGCGTCGAACAGAGACGGTCCTCCACTATCTAGACCGATCAGTTCGAAGCGGTTGGCTTCCAGAATGGCCAAGGCTTCAAGCGTGTCTTCGGCACGCAGGATTGGAGCTCTGAACGCAATACCAGCTGATGCCTTGATGGCAACGGGGCCGATGTCGGCCGTTCCTTTGTGCGGAACGACGATGCCGTCGAGGCCAGCCGCTGTGGCCGAGCGAAGGATCATGCCAACATTGGCCGGGTTGTGGACATGGTCGAGCACAAGCAACGAGCAGGCCCAATCCTTGCCACGACGCCGCTGTTCGCAGAAGTCATCGAGGTGCTGCATTGCTGGCGCGACGACATCGGCCACAACACCTTGGTGATGCCTGCTCGAGCGAGCCACAGCGGTGACCTTCATCTCCGAAACCCGCTCGATGTTGATCTTGCGACTCGCTGCCATGCCGTTGATCGTTTCGATCTCGGGTCCGCGAGCCTTCGTGCTGACAAGGATCTTGTCGAACGCTAATGACTCATCGTGGAGCGCCTCGATGATGGGCTTGCGACCCATCACGGTGAGGAACTGATCGCGTGGTGAGTTCACCCTGACACGACGAAGGACAGCGAACCTACGCCAGCAGCATCGTGGCCCGCATCAACTGGCGCAAAGGCGATCGAGGTGGCCAGAGTCTGCTCGGAAACATAGCTCTCCATTGCTTGCACGGCCGCTGTGCCCTCGGGCGATAGGTCGAGCGTGAGGGAGATTCGGTCTGTGACGACAAGGTCTTCGGTCTTGCGGGCCTCTTGCACTGCGCGCACGATGTCGCGTGCGAGGCCTTCCGCCTCAAGTTCGGAAGTCACATCGGTGTCGAGCACGACGACTGCATCATTCGAGGGGAGAGCTGCTGCGGTCACGCCCTCGGCTGGCTTCACGTTGAGCGTGAACTCTTCTGGAGACAGCGTGTGTCCCGCGATGTCGATCGAACCGTCCTCGTTCTGTGTCCAGGCGCCCTGTTTGGCTGCTCCGAAGACTTTCTGAACATCACCACCGAGTCGAGGTCCGAGAACTTTGCCGTTGGGCTGCAGCGCAAAACCAGCGAATGAACCAAGATCGTCGCTGAACGACACACGCTTCACGTTGACCTCATCGGCGATCAGATGTGCCAGTGACTCGATCGAGTCGGCGCCCTGTCCTGCGACGGTCAACGACTGCAGCGGAAGACGGACGCGCAGTCCCTCGTCCTCTCGCAGGCGCAGCGCCGCAGATACGACCGTGCGCACCCGATCCATGTTCGCGACGAGCTCGGGGTCGGAGGGGAACGCTTCTGCGTCGGGCCAATCGGCAAGGTGTACGGAGTCTTCGCCAGTCAGGCTGGTGTAGATCTCCTCGGTGATCATCGGCAAGAACGGCGCCGCAAGCTTCAGGAAGTTCACGAGCACGGTGTAGAGCGTGTCATACGCTGTGGTCTTGTCTTCAGCGGCGTCAGTGTCGACACTTCCGGTCGACGTCGGATCTCCACCGGCAGTGTGGAGCGAGACATTGCCTTCGCCCCAGAAACGGTCACGACTGCGGCGGATGTACCAGTTGTTGAGGGCGTCGAGGAAGGAGCTGATCTGCTCGGTCGCGCCAGCGAGGTCGTAGGCCTCCATACGTTCTGTTGTGGCCTCGATGACGGCACGCAACTTCGCCAGGATGTACCGGTCGAGTTCATCGGTCGAGTCGGTACGGATCTGGGCCCTGTATCCGTCGATGTTCGCGTAGAGCGTGAAGAACGAATACGCGTTCCACACGGGCAACATCACTTGGCGGGTGACCTCATCGATTCCGCGATCAGAGATGCGGGCATCGCCGCCGCGCACGATGTTCGAGTTCATGAAGTACCAACGGAGCGCGTCGGCACCCTGCTTGTCGAAGATCTCGTTGGGTTCGGTGTAGTTGCGGAGTTTCTTCGAGAGCTTTTGGCCGTCTTCTGCCAGCAGAATGCCGTGGCAGATAACGTTCTGGAACGACGGCTTATCGAACAGCGCGCCGGCCAAGACATGCAACGTGTAGAACCAGCCGCGCGTTTGATTGATGTACTCGACGATGAAGTCGGCTGGGTAGTGTTCCTCGAACCACTCCTTGTTCTCGAAGGGGTAGTGCACCTGGGCAAAGGGCATCGAACCCGATTCGAACCAGCAGTCAAGTACCTCGGGGACGCGTCGCATCATCGACTGTCCGGTGGGGTCGTCGGGGTTCGGTCGGACGAGCTCGTCTATGTACGGCCGATGAAGGTTGGTTGGGCGCACGCCGAAATCGGCCTCGAGCTCATCGAGGCTTCCATAGACGTCGATGCGCGGGTACTCGGGGTTGTCGCTACGCCAGATCGGTATGGGCGAACCCCAGAAACGGTTTCGGCTGATCGACCAGTCGCGTGCGCCTTCGAGCCACTTGCCAAAACGTCCGTTCTGCACATTGTCGGGGATCCAGTTGATCTCCTGGTTGAGATCGACGAGGCGGTCACGGAAGTCGGTGACCTTGACGTACCAACTCGGAAGCGCCCGATAGATGATCGGTGTATCGGTGCGCCAGCAGTGTGGGTAGTTGTGTTCGTAGGTCTCATGTCTGATCAGTTGACCGAGATCTTTGACGTGTCGAATGATGTCGCTGTTCGCTTCGAACACGTTGCGGCCGGCGAAGTCGATGACCTCGTCGGTGAACTTGCCTTGATCATCGACGGGCACGACCATGCCCATCCCGTTTTCCTCGGCGATCCGCTGATCGTCCTCACCAAAACCTGGTGCGGTGTGGACGACGCCGGTGCCTTCTTCGGTTTCGACGAAGTCACCCGACATGACGCGAAACGCGTTGAGGTCGTCGCGTTCGGCGAAGTACCGGAAAAGTGGGTAGTAAGTTCGTTCGACGAGGTCGCGTCCCTTGACCACGCTGTGTTCAACAGCGCCGGCCAGTTCCTTTTCGTAGTTGGCAACGGTGGCCGAGCCAAGCACGAGATACTCGCCATGCAGCTCCATGACGGAGTAGTCGAGATCAGGACCAACGATGAGTCCGAGGTTCGACGGGAGGGTCCACGGTGTTGTGGTCCACGCGAGCATCTTCATCGGACCGGGATCGGATGCGTTTGGTGTGAGTGTGAACGCAACCGTGATTGCGGGATCCTGCCGCGGGCGCGTGGCGTCGTCGAGTCGGATCTCGAAGTTGGAAAGTGGCGTCTCAGCTCCCCACGAGTAGGGCATGACGCGGTTCGCCTCGTACACAAGGCCCTTGTCCCATAGCTGCTTGAACGCCCAGATGACCGACTCCATGTAGTCGAGATCCATGGTCTTGTAGTCATTCTCGAAGTCGACCCAGCGGCCCTGTCGCGTGACGGTCTCTTCCCACTCCTCGGTGTAACGCTGGACCGACGTGCGGCAGGCTTCGTTGAACTTGTCGATGCCGTATTCGTTGATCGCGGCACGACCCGAGACACCGAGCTGCTTTTCGGTTTCCATCTCTGCAGGCAGACCATGGCAGTCCCAGCCGAAGCGTCGTTCGACCTTCTTGCCTTGCATCGTGTGATACCGAGGCACGACGTCCTTCACATACCCGGTCAGAAGATGTCCGTGATGGGGGAGGCCGTTGGCGAATGGTGGGCCATCGTAGAAGACGTATTCGTTGTCTTCGGGGCGGCTGTCGATGGACCCCTGGAACGTGTCGGCATCATCCCAACGCTGCAAAATCCGCGCTTCGATGGCCGGGAAATCTGGCTTTTCGACTGCGGGATACGGCTGTTCGTCAGCGTTGCTCATAACCGCTCAGGCTATCGGGCCAACACACAGCAAAACAGCGGGTGGGCGGCTCCGCCCGAGCCGCCCACCCAACACCTTCGTGTTGCGAACTCAACGTTATGTGACGTCGGTCGACCAGTAACAGGGACGAATGAATCATCCGCGCACACTCACCAGATCGAAAGCGGCGACGCCACATGAAGTTTCTGAACGAACGGTCACGACAATGGGGCCTTCCGGTGCTCATGATTTCGTTGCTGTTGCTCAGCGCTGCATACCTCGCCACGACCAACGGACGCACCGCCACTGCAGGTGTGGTGCAAGGGCAAGTTGTTCCACTCGTTCCGCGATCCGACACACCGGTTGTGCTCGACGGGAAAGTCCTTGCACACGCTCAGGTCGGAGACCGAGTGTTTGTTGGTGGTGACTTTCAGCAGGTGATGCTGTCGAACGGAACCGTAATCACGCAACCGTTCCTCTTCTCCTACGACATCGACACTGGCGAACTCGACCCGAACTTTCGTCCTGTGCTCAACAAGCTCGTCCGTGTGCTCGAACCGACGGCTGCTGGCGACGGGCTCTACGTTGGTGGGCTTTTCTCCACGTGGAATGGAGACTTTCCGCTCCGAGTCGCGAAGCTCGATGCACAAGGAAACCTTCAGATCTCCTTTGGCGCCCGCGCCTCCGCCCGAGTGCAGTCGATCGCCGAGGTCGGCGACTCGGTGTACCTCGCAGGCGACTTCTTCGACGTCTCCGGTACGGCCGTCACCGGTCTCGCGAAGGTCGACTCGACCACTGGTGCCGTCGATACGTCGTTCACCTTCAACTTGGGACCATCCATCAATGGAAGCCAGTTGGTTCGACGTATCAATGCTGCACCCGACGGATCTGCGCTGTTCGTTATGCACTACGGCGAGACCGTCAACGGTGAGATCCGCAGGGCCGTCGCGAAGATGAACCTTGCTGGTCCAACGCCGACCTTGAGCGGATGGACCGTGCCATGGTTGGAGCAGACAAACGATTCGTTGTGCTGGAACAGGCTTCGTGACATGGCGATTTCGCCCGATGGTGCGTTCATCATCATCGGCGGACAAGGCGCCGACAACCCGCCGAATTGCGACTCGGTGTTGCGCTACTCGACCGCCGGCGAAGGCGTCGTGAACTTCGACTGGTCAGCTCGGATGTATTCGAGCGTCTTCAGTCTGGCTGTGTCCGATGTTGCCGTGTACGTCGGCGGACACTTCTGCGCCGCCCCCAAGAACCCAATCGCCCCAGGTGGCATCAGTTCTGATTTCACCGGAACCGCAAACGGCTGCGACGTCAACGATCCGATGGCCTCGTTCAATCCCTCACAGCGCGATCCAGACAACGCGGTTTTTCGCAAACAAATGGCAGCGCTCGACCCCACGACTGGGCTGGCACTCGAATGGGACCCGGGGAGCAACAATTCCCTCGCTGTCTTCGACTTGACCCTGATCGATCGTGGCCTGCTCGCTGGGCATGACCGCGATCGTTTCAATGAGATCGGCACTGGCCGATCGGGCTTCTTCGACTTCGGTATTGGCCAGGACACACAAGCGCCGACGATCAGCGCGACCGAACCAGCCCCTGGGACGATCATTTCGGATCCGACGTTGTTGGCAGGTGCGGCCCAGGACAATCTTGCGGTCACCGAAGTGGTCATTCGCCTGAAGAACATCACCACCGATGAGTGGCTCCAGACCGATGGCTCGTTTCTGCCTGATATTGCTGATCTCCCCGTCACGCTCATTCCCGCGGGATTGGGCCAGGTTGCCTGGTCAGTGCCGGTAGCCAATCTTCACGTCGGAGACTACGAGATTCGCGGTTTCGCCCGAGATGCCGTTGGAAATACCTCCGCTGCCCTCGTCTCAGCCTTCACGATCCCCGGGGGTGCGGTTTGTTCGGTTGCCCTCGACGTCGATGACCAGCCGGTGATCACCTGGAACGGCTTCCTCGAAAATGGCGTCAACGACGTCGTGATCCGTCGTGACGGGAGCTTCCTCATTGGAGGTCAACCAGCGGGTGCTGCGAGCTACACCGACACGACCGCTGCTCCGGGCGATCACACGTATCTTGTGCGCTGGCGCCCGAATGGCGTTGTCACGGACGTGACCTGCACGCCGGCGACGATCACGGTTCCTGAAATTGTGATCAGCGCAACGTGCACGGTCGGACTTGACGCTGCCTCGAAACCAGCACTTTCCTGGTCTATCGACGGCGTCAGTCGGGTCGCGGTACGAGAAGCCGCTCAGGGTTTCATCGCAGTCGTGGACGGAGCAAGTACATACACCGATGTTGCTGCGGCAGCTGGTGATTACAACTATCTCGTTCGTTACCGTTTGAACGGTGTAACCACTGACCTGCCATGTACGCCTTCACCGATCACCGTTCCAATCGTCGGTGGTGTGGATCCAACGTGTAACGCTGTGGTGAACGCTGGTGGCGAAGTCGAGTTGAACTGGAGTGTTATCGACGGTGAAGACCGTTACATCGTTCGTGACAACGACGGTTTTGTCGCCACTGTTGAAATTGCGAATAGCTACATCGACACCAACCCAACAGCGGGTGGTCGCACCTACGTCATTCGTCACCGCATTGCCGGAACAACAACGAACACCACGTGCTCACCCGACCCAATCGTCGTGGGTTAGGGGAGCGAAGCTCGCGCAGCGACCATGTCGGGTTCCGCGGATCTCGGCGGAAGTCCGAGAAACGTTGGGTTAGGGGAGCGAAGCTCGCGCAGCGACCACGTCGGGTTCCGCGGATCTCGGCGGAAGTCCGAGAAAGTTACAGCTGATCGAGGGCGTCATTGAGATCGGCGACAAGATCGTCGCCGGTCTCGATGCCGACCGACAGCCGGACGAGGTCATCGGGGACCTCAAGTGGCGATCCCGCCGCTGAGGCGTGTGTCATCACACCGGGGTGTTCGATCAGCGACTCGATCCCGCCAAGCGATTCGGCAAGCGTGAACAGCCGAGTTCGGGTTGTCACTGACTTGGCGGCTTCGAGGCCTGCGTGCACTCGGAACGAGATCATGCCGCCTGGCGCGCTCATCTGGCGGGCAGCAATTTCTGCACCTGGATGTGAGTCGATCCCTGGGTACAACACATGTGAGACAGCAGGATGTGCAAGCAACATCTCGACGATCAGTTGCGCGTTCTGGACGTGGCGATCCATACGAACGCCAAGTGTCTTGAGGCCACGGAGCGTCAGGAAGCAGTCCATCGGAGCCGGTACAGCGCCCACAGCGTTCTGGAGGTACTTAATGTCGCCGGCCCACTCCTCGTCGTTTGTTGCCGCGAATCCGCCAACAACGTCAGAGTGACCACCGATGTACTTCGTGGTCGAGTGGATCACCAGGTCAGCACCGAGTGACAACGGCTGCTGGAGGTAGGGCGACGCAAAGGTGTTGTCGACGACCAACTTGGCGCCGTTGCGATGTGTCACCTCGGCGATGGCGGCGATGTCGAACACGGTGAGCAACGGATTCGTCGGAGTTTCCATCCAGACGATCTTCGTGGCGGGGTTCCAATTGGATTCGAGGCCGCTCGGGTCGGTGAGATCGGCGGCCGACCACGTGATACCAGCTCTGGTGACGACCTGGGAGATCAGTCGAAATGTGCCGCCATAGGCGTCGTTCCCGAGCACGACATGGTCGCCGGCTCGAAGCGACCGAAGCACCGTGTCCTCGGCTGCCATCCCCGAGGCGAACGCATAGCCGAACCGGGCGCCCTCGAGATTCGCGAGCGCTTCTTGGAGCGCCGTGCGAGTGGGGTTGTCGGTGCGGCTGTACTCATAGCCGGTGTGATCACCCGGTGATGGCTGGGCGTAGGTGGAGGTCTGGAAGATTGGGGTGATAACCGAGCCAGTGACCTGCTCAGGGTCCTGGCCTGCGTGGATTGCCCTGGTCTCGAAGCCGTCGGTGCTGTGTTCGGTCATTGGTCAGGCCTCCGAGGCAGTCGGTGAGAGGAATTCGAGGATGTCGGTATGGCTGATGACCGTACGAGGTCGTCCACCGTCGATCACAAGTAACGCATTGGCATGCTCGAACAATTCCACGGCGGTCTGAATCGACTGACCGATACCGATCGTCGGAAGCCCAGGAGCCATTACGGTCTCGACCGGCATGTCGAGAACGCTCTCGTCAGCAAACGTCGCATTCATCAGTTGCAGCTCCGAGACCGAACCGGAGATCTCTGCGAGGGCGAATGGTGGTTCGTTCTTTGCGACGGGAACCTGGCTCACACCGTTCGTCCGCATGATCTTCACGGCATCTCGCACTGGCGTCTCGGGGTTGACGTAGATCAGATCGTCATCACGGTTGCCTTTGGCATCGACCACAGCATTGACACAGGTGTCGCCGTGGCACTCGATGAACCCGAGCTTCGCGAGGTAGTCGTCGTTGAAAACCTTCGACAAGTAGCCACGCCCCGAGTCTGGGGTCAAGACGATCATGAGGTCGTCGGGGCCGAGGCGTTCAGCCACCTGTAGTCCGGCTGCAATAGCGGTGCCGCACGAGCCGCCGAGAAGAATGCCCTCTTCGCGAGCGATCCGGCGCGCCATCAAGAAGCTGTCGTGATCAGAGATCGGGATGACCTCATCGACCAGATCGTGGTGATAGGTCGTGGGCCAGAAGTCCTCGCCGACGCCCTCGACGAGATAGGGGCGACCCGAGCCACCCGAGAAGACCGAACCCTCAGGGTCGGCAGCGATGATCTTGATGTCTGGGTTCTGTTCTTTGAGGTATCGCGCAACACCAGAGATCGTGCCGCCGGTGCCAGCGCCGGCGACGAAGTGGGTGATCTTCCCATCGGTCTGTCGCCAGATCTCGGGGCCCGTCGTGTCGTAGTGCGATTGTGGGTTGACCTGGTTCGAGTATTGATCTGGGCGGAAGGCGCCAGGAATCTCGCTCACCAATCGCGCTGCAGTCGAGTAGTACGACTCGGGATCCTCGGGGGGAACCGCCACCGGGCACACAACGACCTCGGCGCCATAGGCGCGGAGGAGGTCAACTTTCTCTGGCGCGACTTTGTCTGTCATGACGAACACGGTCTTGTACCCGCGTTGGTTCGCCACGATTGCGAGGCCGACACCTGTGTTGCCGCTCGTCGGCTCGACGATCGTGCCGCCGGGTTTGAGCAATCCGGCCTCTTCCGCGGCGTTGATCATCGCGAGCGCGGGGCGATCCTTTGACGATCCGCCCGGGTTCTGTTGCTCCAGCTTGATCGCAAAATCACACGCCAGGCCACCGGCGATCTTTGGCATTCGAACCATCGGCGTGTTGCCGATCAGGTCGATGACTGAGTCTGCGATCTCCATGGTTGCTGCTTCCTCCACACCGGTCGGTTTGTCCGGGCCGGTGGTCGTGATATGTGCGGGTTGTTGTCTCCACACCGGTCGGTTTGTCCGGGCCGGTGGTCGTGATATGTGCGGGTTGTTGTCTCCACACCGGTCGGTTTGTCCGG